>JGI24891J29808_1000276_pt1 | contig 45845 bp, 61 predicted proteins | sample FreactcultuFSWF8_FD_29808 | JGI IMG/M metagenome (IMG submission 29808) | reverse complement strand
CGCGAACTGTCAAAAACAGCTCACCCAAACGGCGGCGGCACAGCGGAATCATTCCTTGAGCTGCAGCAGGCCCGTGATCATGCAATTGAACTTTCAAAGCAATAACACTATGATGGTAAATATTGATGGTGTCTGGCATGACATACCGGATGCAGTAGCAAACCGGATGCAGGAATACTACGACACAATGAAAGCTGCAGTCGTAAAGCTTGATGCGCTAGAGCCGGCAGTTAAACATCTGCGCAGAATGCAGATACTATACTTCAAAGCACGTTTCGGATCTCCGGAGAAGGCATCACTACTTATCAGGTCAAAAGAAGCAGAAGCAGAAGTGGATAACATTCTGGCCGGTAACACGCAGAAGGAGCAAGCGAGACAAACTGAACTATTCAGATAACAATTAAAAATCAAACAGATGGCATTTACAAAATTCGATGCTTCAAACATGGAAGCAGTACGCCAGGGAGATTGCACGATAAGATTCGCCCGGTGTGGAAAAAACACAGTAAGTAAGGCGCTTGCTACAGCGCTCGATATAAAAGATGGTGACAAATTAAGCATCGTGCAGGACGATGAGACGGACTGGCATCTACTCTTAAGAGACACAGATGGTTTTACACTGCGTAAACCAAAGGATGCCGGTTGTCTTATATTTCAAAGCACTGCAATGGCAAAGACAATTCTAGATGCACTGGAGCACGAAGACGAGAGCATAGGATTCAGAGTTGTAACTACGCCACAGGAGATAGATGGCGACGAGTATTACCTCATTCTGACTTCAGGCCCAATAAAAGGAAGGTAAAAATCCCCGGGTGCGAACCGGGGAAGTAATTGAATCAATAACAGATATACTGGTACACGCACATTATGTGCCAATAAATCTGCCTTAATAAAATATTAACAGGTCAGATATGGCAAAGGAGACTTATTATTTCCCTCATGATTACTATGCCCGGAGTGATACAAAGATGGAAGAAATGCTTGATGATTATGGGAGCGTTGGGTACGGAGAATATTGGATGATAGCTGAGATATTACATGAGGAAGAAGAAAGCAGGATTGAGCTGACAGAACGATTTTACAGGGTACGGGCTAAGATGGCAAGAATGGCAATAGATACTTACAAAGTTTTCATAGATGATTGTTGTACGAAGTATGAATTAATGAAGCAGCAGGAAGGGTATTTAACTATAGCGCGGGTAGATCGGAATAAGGAAAAGCGGGTGAGTGTAAAGATCGGACGAAGTGAAGCAGGAAAGGCAGGAGCGGCTAAAAGATGGGGTAAAAATAGCAATAGCCATGAAAATGACGAAGAAAAAATGGCAATTGCTAATGGCAAAATGGCAAACGATAGCAAAGGAAAGGAAATAAGAGAAAAGGAAAATAATACTTCTTCTAAAGAAGAAGATATAAATATATCTGCCGATCTGATTGAAAAATACAAAAAGGAGCACTGGATATCGTGGCCTTCCAATAAGATCATCATCAAAAAAAAGATAGAGTTCACAGATCTGCTAAAGCCATACCTGGAGAAATATGGCGCTGATATCTGTAACAGCTTCTGGAAGTATTGGACAGAACCGAACAAAAGCAAATCCGGGCAGATCCGTTGGGAGGCTGAAAAGTTCTTTGACTTCCCTGCGAGACTTGGAACATTTAAGAAAAATCAAAATAACAATCAGTAATGTCCATAGATATCAAAAAAGACTTCGATAGGAACAGAAACCGCAAATCGGACATTAGCAACCTGGTGTTTGGTAAAATACCACCCCAGGCCCCTGATCTGGAGGAGGCTGTATTGGGAGCGGCCATGCTTGAAAAGGAAACTTTTACACAGGTGGTTGATGTAATAAACAGTGCAGACTGTTTTTACCTAGATGCTCACCAGAAGATATATGCGGCTATGCGCCGGGTGTATGACAAAGGAACACCGGTGGATTTGCTGACCATAACCGAAGAGCTAAGAAAGTCGAATGAGCTGGAAATAGTTGGAGGTGCCTACTACCTGACCCGGCTTACTATGAGCGTACTCAGCAGCGCACACGTAGAAGCCCATGCCCGCATCGTTATGGAAAAACACATGCAGCGGGAAGTTATACGGATATGTGGCGCAGCGCTGAGCGATGCTTATGAGGATAGCACGGACGTTCTGGATCTTCTCGATGCGGTAGAGGGACAGATAAAGTCCATCACTGCCGGCATCAGCGGATTTGAGGAAGTACACATAGGCGCGGCTTATGGTGAGGTGGTGGAGCGCTATAACATGCAGAAGAAATCGAAATCTGAACTTATCGGCATTGATACCGGCTTTACCGATCTAAACTCAATGACCGGGGGCTTTCGCTCCCCTGGTCTTGTGATCGTGGCTGCATACCCGTCCGAAGGTAAAACGGCCCTAATGCTGGAGCTAGCACGTAAGATCGAAAGGTTGAATAAAATCGGCCGATGTAAAATATACTCCCTGGAGACAGGTCACATATCCCTTACATCCAGAATGGCTGCAAGCGAAGTGCACATACCATTCGATGCCCTGCAGAAAGGGAATCTGAATGTGTATGAAGAGGAAGCATTGTATAAAGGCATGTCGAACTTCAATACAAAAAGGATATCGATAAGCACAAAGCTTTTCTTCATAGAGGACATCTGCAAATCGGCCCGGAAGCTAAAAAAGAAACATCCAGATCTCGGCGCTATTTTCCTGGACTTCATTCAGTTGGTGAAAGTCAGAAATGCCGGTAAGATGGATAAGAATGAGCTGGTAGGCTATGTGTCCAGAGAGCTAAAGCTGTTGTCTTCAGAGTTAGGCGTACCTGTCATCGCACTTTCCCAATTGAACCGGGACGGTAAAAAGAATCCAGGTAAACGGCCACAGCCGGAAAACCTTGCCCGCAGTTCAGAGCTGGAGCAGAATGCTGATGTAATCATTTTTATCTGGTATAAGGATTCTGGAGACGGAGGAGATCCGCAACCACATTTAATCGTGGCAAAAAACAAAGATGGAAAGACCGGAGATATGCGTGTTAAATCAGATTCGGACTTTCAGACCTGGGGTGACTACGATCCATTTAGCTCCGGTAAACTTCCTTCATTCGTTGATACCAATATCAGGAACGGCATTATCAATAAACAACCAACAAAAGATGACGATGTCCCATTTTGAGCCTATAACCGACCGGGAGTATCTGCTCAACCGGCTTATGATGCTCAGCAGCTACGCCACGACAAAGCTGGCCATGCGGCTGCTCGTTGCACATGAACTGCTGCTGCTTCATCCAGACTTCGAAGCCGAAGCAAACCAAATTATTGACAAACTAACATTTTCATAGTGCCCTGGACACAAGCCGATATCGATAAGTTGCTCGCTGCGGGTAAGATCCGTGGATACAAAGCCATTGGGAAGCCGACTGCGACAAAAGAAAAAGCTCCGCCATCTCCTATAGGTCTTCAATCAATAATTTCTGTACTTGATACTGCTAGTATTGATTATACCACCGAATTTCGGTTTGCTCCGCCTCGCAGGTTTAAATTTGATATAGCAATCGTGGAACAGAAAATTGCTGTTGAGTATGAAGGGCTTGTTGCCACTGGTAAAAAAGGGGGGCACCAAACGAAGGCCGGATATACATCTAACTGCGAAAAGTACAATCTGGCCGCACGATTGGGCTGGCGATTGCTACGGTATACTTGCCGGAACTATCAAGATTTTGAGCCGGACTTGCTTTCGATTTTGAAAAGAAGCGATTAGTGCAATTCTTACAGCTTGCAACTCTCTCCATCGAGTTCAACATCCCATATAGAAGCATTATCCTGAATGTCTATTCTACTTCTAACTATTCCGTAGGCATACTTTACTTCTGTAATTTTTACGCCAAAAACGTCTGTCAATTTTTTGAAACTTTTATCTCGTTTCAACATACTTCTCTCTTTGCCTATAGATGTGATAAAAAGATTGTTTGTCTTCTTATTGTATCGACTAATCATGTTTAGTGTGGGTAAACCTCCTTTTTTATTCCAAGGAGTTAATTTTGCTATTGGAGAATCGGTTAATAGTTCCACCCAGATTCTATCGTGATAACCATTTTCGGAGCCATGGTGAGGAATTTTGAATAAACTAGCTCGACCGTCTTTTACAACTGTTGAATGATCTAAAATGTTTAACCAACCGGTTTCCGAATTATCTGAAACTTCTAGATCAGCCCCCAAAATTGCTACATGTATTCCTAATTTAAGAAATAGGACTACAGATTTATCGTTTGGTGTCTGTTTTATATATTTTATACCGGGAGCGCCATAATTGTCTATAAGCTGAGCAATTTCTTGATCAAAATTGTTCATGGTTGTGGGAGAAGGGGATAAAGTATAAATATATACCCCCAAATCCTGTATTGCTGCAATCCTTTGATCAGCATTAACTTGTTTAACTTGAATTTTGTTCGCTATAGCAATGTCAACGCAACGCTTAAATTCTTTGGTCGAGGACAACGTTTTCTCTTGACTAACTTTTTGATAGTCTAAGCCGACCCACATCATAAACTTCATTCGGTCAGTTGCGCGAGCAAAGTGGAATTCTGCACTTGTACACTTCTCTAATAACTGTGATAGTCCTCGGATATGATCGTCATGCCAGTGCGTACACAAGATAAATTTTACATCCTTTTCTAAATTGACACCAATTTTTTCAAGGTAAGCTAATGGCAGGCAGATATTTGTAGACGGGTCTATACATGAATCAATAATTGCCCAATTATTCATACCGTAATGAATTACACAACTCTCACCATATCCTCCTCCTGTGCCAATAAGTGTTACTTCAGCAATATGGTCTAATGGTAAATCATAATCCATTTTTAATCCCAATTTAAGTTGTCATTGGCATTCTTAGCCCAATCAAGAGCTTTGTCTATTTGCTCCTGAGTAAATGATGGAAGCCTTTTGAGTCTAATGAAAGACTCCTTTCTCTTTGTGCCATTTCTGAAGCTATAGCCAATGCTCCAATAAAAGACACTCCCCACTTCGACCATCTTGGCATCCTCATTGTCTAAATCTTGGATATTAAACTCTACTTCTTCTTTGATTGTCGAATTGTTCTTAATGTCTCTCAGATTAGCCTTCACTGTTCCTTTATTAATACAAGTGACATATCCAATCCATGAATAAGAAGCTGTAGAATAATTCCGGTCGTCATAATAACCCTTCTTTCCTATGCTGTTAATTTTAAAAGGATTCTTGGGTATGTCAATCTCAGCGAAATCTGAAAATTTACCTCGAATATCTTTAAGACGATGTCCAACTTCATAATCCAGTATATTGTTTACCGCTTTATGTGTTAGGTAGTCATTAGATGTTTCAGAAGTATACTCAAGTAGAAGAGGACTAACACCTGACTCTAAATTTGTCATATTCATTTTTAAAATTTTAAGTCTACGGACATTTTATTTACTACTTCTGCAGCTCTCGCAAATGAGGGTTCCCAACATTCTACTATATTATCAATTAGCGTCAGGCCATCTCCATTCTCTCCAAATGCAATATGATCATTGACTGAAACCGCAACCCCTTTCTTTATTTCTAAAATATTAGACGGTTCAATTTTTATCATGAAGTGACCTTCTCTACCATCTCGTCTTTTATTTTCAATGAAGTTCAGGTTGATTAGTCTTGGTTCACTCATTACTTCTTGCCAGGTTTCTAAAGGAGCATAGCGATTTCCAAATTCAAAATATTTTTCAGGATTGGTAATCAAGAAATGCATAATATGGTTTATCCCGATTCCTGTAATTGGTGTTTCAGGTAAACACTTAAATATACCTAAAATTAAATCCTGTAACGTTGGAAAAAAACCCTCTTGCGAACTTCTAAATTCAAATCGTTCGCTACTAACTTCAAGAAACAACCAATCACCAATTGATATTCTTGTAAGCTGTGGATGTACAATCTCAACATTAGCGTTCTTTGCTTCTGACTCTTGAATCAGTTTTTTACCTGATAACCAGTAAGGTTGAATTATTGCCGGATTGAATTTACCGAGAACGACGACTCCTAATGTTCTTACCTGTTGATTTGATTGTAGCATCGGTTGAGTTAAAAAGTTGTGCTAAAGTACAGCAATTGACCATTTAAACAATGATTTTAAATTAAAATAACAATAATTTATAGCCCTATTTGATGGTCAATCGCAGCGGCATTGATGTAAAGGATTAATGCTGTCACGGGTATAAATGAACCGTATATTTAAATATATGTCGTTTCGTTTACTTTTAGCTCACCGGCTGTACGAAATATTCATTTAGTAATTTCAGCCGGATCTACTCCCTCCATCTTTGAAACTAACATCGCATAATCAACAAGAATAGCGCGTAATACATAATTACTACCTACTCTAGATTGTTCTATTTGAGATTCCTTTGCTATTTCAAGTTCTCGATCATGAATTATTTTTCGGTAAGGTATAAAACAAAACAAATACCTAGTTAGGGGTATTTAACGTAAAAGATGATTTTGAATGATCTTTTTGATAGCCCATGGGGAAACAGTAAGTAATAAAATACTTCTACAGTTTAAGATATAAATTAGTTTTGTAGTTATCTTTCAAAGAAAAGAAGCGAGGTTTTTTCAATCTGTCTAAAACAACATCAATGGCTGAATCATTAAAATTAATCAAGTCAAACCTCAACAAAGCAGTAGCATTATTTCCCTTCCCTATTACACAAGACTCTACAGCTGCTGCTAGGTATACTATTAGCGATTTAGCCAAATTTAGGGAATTTGTTGGCCTGTTAGCTGGATTGAATATTTTCCAAGAACAGGTGTTATTTTTAAGTAACTCTATAATATTTGCAACTGCAGGTAATTCAATAAATGTGCAAGCGAACGAAGCACTTGTAATACGTGACGTTTTAGACACGCTCAAAGTGCTCATTGCAAATTTCATGATATTATTAGATGAAGTCGTGCCGGATGAGCAAGTGGCGTCAATTGATATCAAATTGCCTAATTCAATCAACGATTTCAACAAACTTTCAAAAATCGCGCATCAAATTGATTTGGCAATTAGTCAACCTCTAGCACATAGCGATGTCGATTCGATTACAAACATTGAAAGTGTTGAAAATGGATCTATAATTTTAAATGTGGATTTTTCAGCGCAAAGTGCATTGGAAGCTGTCGGATTTATCGGCGCATTTATACGTTTTGCAATTTATATCAGAAAATCTTCGCTTGAAAATGACTTATTGGTAGAAAAAATACGAGAAAAGAAAATCAAGAACTCAAAGATCGATATATCCGAGCTTGAAAAAACCAATAAGGAAGAAGAGAAGGAAAGGATTGAAGAGGTAGTAAACGAAATATTTGATAAGTATTATACACGAGTTCCGGAGAACGGAAAATTAGACGAACTTGGGAGAATTACTAATTCGCTTGATACCTTAATTGAGTTGTTTTCAAAAGGTGTCGTAATTACACCATCCATTAACGCAACTTCCCAGATTACTAAAGAGTTCCCTACAGTATCGGAGATTCAACTGTTAGAAAATAAGACGAAGGAAATTGAAGGGCCTCAGCCTCCAGAGCATCCCGTTGTATAAATTAAATTGCCAAATCGATATCGTAAGAAGTCTTACTTTTGTATATCAATTTGATATATGCCGGACTTCAATTATTTACGTATACGACCATTCGATCTGCTGCAGGTGACTAATGACCAGGGTAGCGATACAACACTAGCTGACGCGATTGCAGCCATTCAGGAGAACCAGGGGGTTTCCTACGATTGCCCTAACTGTAAAGTGAACGGCGTGCCGACCGGCCTTGTCACCATTCCTCCCGGGATAGAGACTGTCTGCCCGGTATGCAACGGCTACCTGAAGACCAATGCGCCTTATGTTCCATACATGCCAAATCCGCTGCAGCCCGGCAGCTATGTTCCTTTGATCATCGGCGGCGGTAATACGTTGGCAGCAAAGGCAACGCTCCAGCTCACAGCGTCCGTCCCAGGCGGCCAATGGAGATCCTCTGCCTCGAATATCGCATCCGTTGTGTCCGGGAGCGGCCTGGTTACCGGCGAGATCGCTGGAGAGGCGACGATCACTTATACCTTCGCCGGTGTAAATGCTACTTTGCTGATCACCGTCACCGCACAATAATTATTTTTAGAAAACGATATAAAATATATCAAAACGATATAATTTTGCTACTTTCGTATTTCTAAAAAAACCATTGTACAATGAAAAAAATCTCAATTGTTTTCGCCGCGTTCATATTCAGCGGTGTGTTCGCAGATGCGGACGGTGCAGCTAACTCCTACGCGCCAAGTAGTGGTACCACTTTTACCGAGACGGAAAATGAAAAAGGTAAGACCTTAGCGTTTACCGATGCTTGCGGCAACAGCCAGACTGCATCCGTAGGTGATGGCATCCGCGCAGTAAGTAACCCGCAGGGCGTGTTCATCGGGTATGAACTCGTTCCGGCAGCAAAAGTACAGAGCGAAGGCTGGCAGGATGTTACCGCAACTGACGGTACACCGGTAGCCGTATTGACCGCTCCTGAAGCATCTTCTGAGACTGCACAGGCAGCACAGTAGTAGTAAGCATGATCCTTAGTGAAAATTGAAAAATGCCATCCATACGGGTGGCATTTTTGTTTATATCAGAATGATATGTACTTTTGAATTACCGCGAGAGCGATCACCAACAGGCAGGTAGGTACAGTAAACATGTATCTCTGCTGCCTTTTCCCGAATGGGAAACCTACGGAAGGGCCGACAAAAAGAGCTTCCTATTGAGCGAAGCGAGGCAAGCGGGAGCAGAGCGGACGGCTTCACCCAACAATCAACGCCACATGTGCCACCAATGCGATAAATACATCCTCACCGATCTCGACATCAAAGATTCTGACTTACCGTATCTTCCCTACAAGCTTGTAAAATGGACCTGCTGCATGCCTGGTTGTAAATGCGGCACTTCAATAAGAGATTACGGGCTGGGCGATTATTACTACTGGCCGGTGAAAGTTCGCCGAATGAAAAATGGATGGCGCGGCGGATGGATGGAATGTTCACACTGGTACCTGTGCTCGCGGCATTACAAATTATTCCAGGATAGGCAGCTCGCACTTCCTTACCTCAATTACAAACTAGCTAAGTCAAAATTCACATCTGTAGCCGTAAAAAAATAAGCGATCATCAGACTATTATTTTAAATATCAATATGATATAAAGAATATCATTTCGATTTGCTAATTTTGATTGCAAATTGATTCAGTTTAATTCAGTCCAATGAACGCACAACAGATTTTTACCTCACGAGTATTAAAGAGTATAGATATTCCATGGCAGGAATTAAGATTCATTCAGCCCGAAAACTTTAAGGAGTTGGCAGATGCTGACCGGCAAAAGCTCAAAAACTCACTTATCAGTAACCAGTTCATACAACCTTTCTACGTATGGCTGGATCCTACTGGAGTATTCTATTGCTTAGACGGCAAGCATCGTTATGATGTGCTCAGAGAACTTGCGGCTGAGGGAGCAACCGTCCCTGACCTGCTGCCAGCCATCTCCATCTACTGCAAGGATAAACAGGAAGCATCAAAGCTTGTTCTGATATTTAGTTCGGCTTATGCGAAGATCACGCAACAAGGGATTCAAGACTTCGCTTCGATATACGAGCTGAATCTACCCGAAATTATGCACGAGATATCACTTCCTGATATAAAGATCGAAGATCTCATGCCGTTACCGTCCGATCTGGACGGGGAACCGAAAGAGAAGCCTGCGACTATGAAAATCACTTTCGACAGTTACGTCCAACTGGAAAAGGCGATCCCGGTTATAGAACAACTATTAAAGACGAATTATTCAGGAGCCTTCTTTTCGGTATCCTATGGTGAAATATGAGATTGACATTAGCAACATATAAAGCCGTTAAATATTCCTGCCTGCATTTTCATTATGCAAAGGCAATACCTATGGCCCTATGTTCATTCAATATCTACAATGATCGAGAGGAGTGGTGCGGGTGCATTGTTTACTCCCCAGGTGCAAATCAGAATCAAGGAAAGAAATTTGGGTTAAAGCAAGGACAAGTATGTGAACTTGTCCGCATGGCATTAAACGGAAAGCAGGAAAGTACATCTCGGGCACTAGCGCTATCGATAAAGCTGTTAAGAAAATATAATCCATTGCTGAAACTTATTGTGTCTTATGCTGACTGTGATCAAGAGCACATCGGTACAATCTATCAGGCAACCAATTGGATCTATGAGGGCTTAATGGAGCAAAATGGTGGAACACCGAAGTTTCGAATTTATGGGAAGGTAACTCACGGTCGCACTATAGCTCAGCGGGGTTGGAAGCAGAGTTTAGAATGGATAAAACAGCATAAAGATCCAAATGCAGAACTTGTTTTTACAAAAGGTAAGCACAAATATCTCTTCCCACTAACTAACGATATAAAATTGATTTGCAAGTCATTAGCGAATCCTTATCCTAAACATGCGGCAATAGCTCAATTGGCAGAGTGCCAACCTTTCCAGGTTGGAGATGGCGTTCAAATCGACCTTGCCGCTCAAAATTCCTAAATTTATCGTCCTAAAATCGGCGCGATGGATACAAATGATAAAATTAAACTTATGGCAGAGATAAAGAGTAATATAATCGACTACCTGACCGATGAGCAAAAGATCAATAGCGATGCGCTAAAAGCATACGACAATGATAACCCGATCCAGGAACAGGACCCCGAGATCAGGAAGATGCGTGAGATAGAAGCCATAAAGCTGCGCGATCGCATACATCAATTGAGTAGCCATATAGCAGTAATTAAAAGGATGATACCTACCGGTAACTAATGGCCAATATCAAGAACTGTGCACGCCCGGACAAAGCGGAGTTTGAACGCCGCATGTTAGCTATTCAGGGATGGATGGTTGAGGGTGTGCCGTCTGCATTGATCGTCCAGCAGATCCTGGCGAAGGAATGGGCTAAATCTGAGCGGCATGCGTTCATACTCGTCCAGAAAGGTCGTGCACGCTGGGTGAAATACGAAGATGATAACCTAGACGAAAAGCGGAAGATGAAAGTCCAGGAGCTGAAGAATCGCATCCGTGGTTTGAACAATATATTTAAGGGTACACCGCAGGGCCTGCGTACTATCCTGATGTATGAAAAGGAGATAATCAAGCTGGAGGGAATAGCATTTAATCCCATGAAGCTTTTACCTACGGCGCCACCTTCACATGAGGATATACCACCGGCGAATATTAACGACCTGCAGCCAAGTTCTGATATCGACTACTCACAGCTATCTGATGAGGTACTCCAGGCATTGTACAACGCTAAAAAGCCAGAACAGCTATGAAACCATTACAAGGTGTGAATTCAAATAAGGTAGCCGGGGAGCTCTGTCGCAGACGCTTCTTTTTTTTTGTAAAGGAGTTCTGGGAAGTGTTGATCCCGGAGCAACCTGTCTGGAACTGGCACATTGAATACCTCTGCAACCTCGGTGAGCATGTCGTAAGACGTATATCCAAGCGCCTGCCGAAGGAAAATGATATTATCATCAACATCCCGCCCGGATCTACCAAGTCAACCATTTGGACAGTGATGCTTCCTGCCTGGGCGTGGACCATAGATCCTACCATCCGTGTACTTACAACCAGCTATTCGTATGATCTTGCCGTCGAACACGCCTTAAAGTCGCGGGATATCATCCGCTCGGACAAGTTCAGAGCTTTGTTCCCATACGTACAGCTGAAGAAGGATAAGGACCGCGGATACAACTACGAGAACAGCATGCAGGGCCAGCGCCTTGCCGCAGGTCTGAGCGGTACCATCACCGGTATACATGCACACCTCATAATAAACGATGATCCTATCAATCCAAAGCAGGCCGCCAGTGAGGTGGAGTGCCGCAATACGAATGCACTCCTTGACAGCACGCTATCCACACGTAAGATCGATAAGGAGCTGACAGTAACAGCCACTATCATGCAACGCCTGTCTGAAAATGATTGTACAGCTCACCTCCTCTCAAAAAAAGAAAAGCGCATACAGCATATATGTCTGCCTGCTGAAGCACGGGATGGTGTTAAGCCAGCAATACTGGAAGAAAAGTATGTCCGCGGCCTGCTGGATCCTATTCGATTGAATGAGGAGGTGCTCAGGGAGGCATTGATTGATCTGGGTGCAGCGGGATATGCCGGGCAATACGGACAGCGACCGGCGCCTGCCCGCGGTTTGATCTGGCAAAAATGGTTTATCGAAGTGCCCGATGATAAGTTCCCGGATAAGAAGTTCATGGCTCAATATGGTACCGACTGGGATACGGCTTATACCAAGGATGATGACAATGCGGCCAGCGCCTATGTAACTGCCGGCAAGATCGGACACAAGATCTATATTGATGATTTTGGTTGGGAGTGGCTAGAGTTTCCTCAACTGATCAAGTACATGAAGACGAAGCCATCTCCGCACTATATCGAAGCCAAGGCCTCAGGGAAGTCATCAAAACAAACGCTTGTCCAAAACGGAGTTATCGCTATCGAGGTGGCTGTTGCCGGTGGTGACAAGATAGCCAGGGCGAATATGGCAACACCTATAGCAGAGGCCGGAATGGTATATATCCGCCAGTCAATGGCAGAACGGCTATATACTGATTCAAAGCAGGGCATTCTGAATTTCCCGCGCGGTAAGTTCAAGGATCTGGCAGACGTGCTCGCTCAGTCACTACAGCGCCTGTCTAAGAAATCCAGCGTGAGCATTACTGCTGGTGATGAGGATGACGATTATTAATTTGGTTACGATTATATCAATTTGATATGTTTATTATCTATTTGATATATTTTTACAGAAAAATCATTATCATGGCAAAAGAAACATCAAAGAATAACATTCAACAGGCGATTGATATTCTTATTGCTGCACGCGATGCAGCCAATGATCTGCTCACTGATGGGTTGCAGATAAGGTCCAATCACACGTTAACACAGCTGATCAATGGCCTGTCTCATGCCAACGGTATCAACTCTGGAGGATCTACAACTGCACCGGATTTCGCTCCTATAACACACATATTCGGTGCAAAGCTCGAAGTTGAGTCAAAGCAGCCGGTAGCGAATGCAGTACCGACCAGCGAAGAGCTGTCTGATCTTCAGGAACAGGTAAAGGAAGCAATACCTGACTTCATTATCTCAGACGCCAAGGCTTTGAAAGGCAACTATTCAGACCTGATTGTTCGTGGTGTGGCCCGCGCAGCAGGCATGGACGTAACTCCGACTACGCCTGCGAAGATCAGCCTGGACTTCATCCGTCAGGTTAAAGCTGCTGTGATAGAAAAAGACAAGCAGATTAAAGAATCAAAGGCCGCTGACGAAGCAGCAGGCAAGCTTAACGAATTGGTTGAGCGCGAGGTTACAGAAGAAGACCTCTTGAAAATACCCTACCTGGCTGCAAATGGTATCAAGGTTGGGGATAAGGTAAAACTTCCTGCAAAGGCTGAAACAAAGTAAACCATGACCATAAAATATAATGGCGCCGACTATTCATTTCCTTCTACGCTGGCTGAGATAACACTCGGCCGGCGTATCGGGTTTTATAACGAGCACGGAAAAGTTATCGATGAGCTTGCATCTAAAGTGGATAAAGCTGCTGATGCATTCGATAAGGAAGCCGAAACCAATGCGTGGCACCTGGAGCTGGCCTTGCGTACGTTTTCTTTCTATACCGGTATTCCCTTGGATAACGTTCGCGCTGATATTGACATTGCAGATCTGCTTTTCGTTTACAACACGGTAATGGTACAGCTTATCGACCAGGAGAAATGCACCGAACTGCAGGAAGGTTATGAATGGAATGGACAAACGTGGCATATCCCTTCACCGGAATTGCTGCCATCCAGCAAAATGGTATTCAATGAGTTCATCCACGCTAAGGAGATCGTTCGCCAGCTGCAGGCCATTGGCAAGCACAAATGGGATATACTTCCGTATCTGTGTGCGATCTATCTGCGCAAAGAAAATGAATCATTCCAAGAAGAGTTTCTAGTAGCAGGTAACGAACGATATAAGCTCATGCTGGAGCTGCCGTTAAATATCGCCATTGCGGTAGGTTTTTTTTTGAGCAGCACTCTCAATATCTACACGACAACTTCAGCATATTCAAAAAAGGAAGATCAAAAGGCATCAGCACGGCCGGCCACTTCGACCGCTGGGGATGGCAAACCTTCCTGACATTCATAGCCGAAGCCCCGGCATTTGTCCGGCACAACGGAAAGAACGGAATAGAGAATGCCAAGGAAGCCGGGCTATATGATGTGCTGCAATACTCCAGCGAAAAGAAAGACTTTGACGATTTAATCAATTCATATTACGAATCTAAAAACAAATAGCACAAATGAAAAAGAACTTATCAGAAAGTCAGCAAGCCAAGCTTAAGGAGATTACAAAAGTAATGAGCGACGAGATCATGGCGCTCCTCAACAAAGAGATATTTCCTTCTGACCAGGTACCGGCAGGATTCGAGCGATGGTTAAAGCTCTCCCTGCCGCATGAAACTGCAAAGGAGATGAAAACCTCTTACGATGATTACAAGAAATTTATATCTGCGCTGGACAGCAAGAGCATCGAGCAGTTTACGATCTGGGAGATGGGCTTCGCTATCAATTGCGTAGAATCTAAGAGCATGGTCCAGTTGAACTGTCATACCAGATCGGAATACTTAGGTATCCAGGATGCGATCGTTGAAATGGGTAAGCTGTGGACCACTCATAGAGAAACGCTCGTTAAGCCGATCTCGGATAAATACAACGAGCTGGCCAAGCGCGTGAAAGACGGCAAAACAATCCTCTTACCTAAAAGCATCATTTCATAATGGCAAACGAACTGGGCGTATACCAACTGATAAAGAACATCCTTGCTGATTCAATGGTGATCGGCGGCCGGTTCGTCGTGCTGAAAGAGGATGGCACAGATGTTAACTCCACAAACTTCGGACAGATCGTTACAGATGCTCTGTCCGGGTTTGTTGAAGTAAAAAAGTATCCGGCTGTTGTTATGTTGCCGCCTTACGAGTCTGAAGAAGACAACGATAAGGACTGGAGCACCTGGAAAATAGATATGTTCTTCCTCTGTCTGAATAAGCGTACCGGTGACGGAGACATCAAGCAGCCTGACACACAGACGAACACCTCGACACATACTTACCAGATGGACTGGAAGGATATGCGTGAGTGTGCCGGTAACTTCCGGAAGATGCTGCGGAATATAATCCGTGTGCCACCGTTCCCAAACACCCTACGTGAAAAGCGCGGAGCCTTGACACATTATAGCCGCGTTACCATGAAAAGCAATGATGCCGCCAATGGTATACGCATGACGTTTGAGCTTCAGCTGTATGATAACTATTGCACGCTGGCCGACTATTCCGATAACGGTGCAAGCATTGTAATACCAGACAATTTTGCCCCTCACCCCCTACACAAGCAATAATGAGTAACTACAGGACCATAGGACAAAAGATACCGGACGACATAAGAAGTCTCCGGCTGATGATACCGGCCGATCCAATAAAGCAGGCAGTTGCGCTCCCCGGGAACAAGGATATGCAGCTGCTTTTTGCAATATGGGTTGAATTCATTCAGCCTGGTGTTGAGCAGGATATAGATTGTCCCAAATGTGTAGCCCGGATCCTTTCCAACTTCAGAGAGATGAAGGACGAATTGATCACGCTCGAAAAGGAATATCAACTTTTAAATTCATTGGGATGAACGCAGATAGTGCAGCACAGGCAGAAAAGGAGATTCTCCAGAAAGCGGGACAGCAATTGAGCGGAGGCTTAATTGATGAGTTCGTTAAACAAGGCCATCACCTTACCGGTGGCTGGGAGAAATCTCTTCACAGCACAGTGCTTGGCACTACTAACGCTGTCAACCTCATTGGAACTGCAGCATCGTACGGCAACATTTTGAATGACGGTGTAAATCCAAGCCGCATACCGTACGGAGGTGAATCTACTGGCGGGAAGACCTCAAAGTACATCGAGGGCCTGAAAGCTTTCTGGATGCTAAAGGGGCTATCCGAAAAGGAAGCAACAAGCGCAGCCTTTGCCACAGCGAAGCATCAAAAGGCAGAGGGTATGCCTACTGTAGGCAGCTACCGGTTTACCCAAACAGGCCAGCGCCTGAGGTTTATTAAGATAGTTGATGACAAGCTCATCCCTGAAGTAAATAAGACGATTCTAGGCGGCATCAACCAAATTATTGATGCTTTATTTAATGAAATAAAATCTGAAACTGTATAAAATGGCTATAGGATTAGTACTCGATGGAGGTGCATTTGTACTGCAAGCAGCTTATACTCCATATGTTCTTACGATCATTGATGACGGTAGCACAGGTGTGCCGCCTGTTATATACTGTGACGTGTATTTCGATGGGACATATTACAAAACAGTTACAACGCAGTCGATTGTTGTCACAGTTGGTGGCGATACGTTCTGGCAAGTAGATATTTCGGGACTTGCCCAGGAGTATTTGAAGACGAAGATCATCGATATCACTACTGGCAGCCTTCCGGCAGTATATCTTCCACCCGGCACAATAGGGAGCGGAACGGCTACTTTGTATGGACAATGTCAATGTTATTGCCGCGTCCGCAACTCCACTATTGATTCTTATGGAGTGGTAACCCCAGGTGGCACACCTCCAGTCCAGGCAACTGTAGATTCTCCGGCAGTAGCAGGCGACGGCTACCAATCCAATACATTTTATTTTGTAAACGCAGCCTTGCAGATAACCGATCCGACCAGTATGGAGGCGGATGTTGAATCATACCGCGTTAAGATATTTCCTGGGACTGTCGTAAATGTAAGCAACAAAGTATACCCATTGTCGTATGCAAGTAAGTTGCGGGTGTACAAAAATGACTGGGGGATGTTTCCGATAATAAGCCTGAACAAAGCGTTTATTACCACGAGCGGAATGGCTACTTCAATTATTGGCAATCTTCGTTTGGCGATGTATGATAATAGCTCTTCCCTCATATATGCAGTTGAATCATCTCCGATTACTGTCTATTCTGATTCTATATACCTTTTGCCATACGGCGTCCCTAATTTGATAGCCATATTCCCGTTAATGGCCCCTTTTATTGATGCGTGCACGGTGTATTATGTATCGTTTATCAATGTGACTAATTCTCCAGGCGCCGCTACCGTAGTTTCAACCCCGCCAATCTATATCGAAAAGGATATCGACGGCGTTATCCCTGGCGTTACATCCTTGCTGCAGGGAGCGATAGTCCCGATTACCCCTCCATTGCATACACGTCTTTGGTTTCAGAACTATCTCGGTCAATTTGATGCATGGAATTTCATTGAACGCATCGAGAGTCACAAAGTAACATCTACGCCAACCGAAAAAGGTGTTAATGTGGCGCCTACGGGCTTCAATAGGTCATTGATCGGCATGAGCCGCAATAATATAAGGGGTAATGACGAATCTACCGTTACTGGCCTGTTTAACGAGAGTGACCTTCCGTTTATAAAGCAACTGTTGGACAGCGCAAAAGGATTTATTGAATTTACCAGCCCGGATGGCAGTAGTCCTGCTGCTTTGATGTTACCTATTGTGATCACCGATGCAAGCTATGATACGCAATCATGGGATGACCGCTATGAATATCGGATATCAGTTAAGTATGTATTGTCTAACGAGTACAAAGTAGTCAGAAACTAATGCCATATACACACGACCTCCAGATAAATATAGACGGCCAATCCTTAGAGATTGGCCAGCTTGCTGATGCAGGTATCAGGCTTTCTTACGGATTGGAAGATCCCGAGAACTTCGAACAGAAACAGGGTTCGACCGCTCTTGACCTTGACGTGCCCGCCACTCCGAACAACAGCAAAATATTCAACACTTTCGAGCATCCGAACGTTGAAGACATGACGGGAGACGATTATTATAAGAATCCTCGTCCGTGCGAGATCATTGTCAACGGAATAACCATTTTAAAAGGTAAGAGCTTACTGGAGAGTGCCACTCATAGCCGGTTGCCTGGAAAGTATACGTTCAATTGCTACGGGAATACCGGCGACTGGGTTATCGATATGAAGGATCTTACATTATGGGATTGCCTGAGCACGGTGCCGCATGATTTCACTGTCGCAAACGTTGAGGCCAGCTGGACCAATTTCGACAGCGATGAGGATCACGACTATGTATACGCACCAGTTCGTTACCGGCAGCCGTTTGGAATTAACGACGACAGTATCAATATTTATGCGCTGCGCCCTTCCATTTCCATTTACTGGCTTATCATCAGGGCTTTTCGGATGTTTGGTTACACTATCAACAGCCAGTTCCTGAATACAGCCAATTACTTCCGGCGCATGGTTATGCCATGGGTGTGGGGTGATTTCTTTGATATCAATTCGCAGCTGACAGATGGGATATCGTTTAAGGCGGTAGGAGCATACCCGGTAGACGCCACAACCGGAAATAACGTTCCCGGTGCTGGTGCGCTTACTGAAGATGCGTTTATTGGATATGGTATTTGGATGGCCCTGCAGCCGGTCGCAACGACAGGCTCGCTAGGTGGTGGAACCTTATCGGCATCTACACCGCAGGCCGATACGAGCTTTCTGCATTGGGATTCATCACAGATCGGAAGCGGTGACCATTATATCATGAGTACAGCTGGTAGAACAATGCCCTGGACAGATGGCAGCACGTTCAATAGCATACACAATATGCAAACCAACTTTCGCATAAACTACACACAGCCACCGCTAGGCTATGATAACTTCACGCTGTATAGTTTCGATGAGAGTACTGGCACAATGAAATGGACCTATGCTCCTCCGGCAGGCCTTTCTCCTTTGATAGGGAATGGCATAACGGCCAATTTCGCACTTAATTTCTTTGCTTTTCTCTCGGCTGCTTCTGGCAGCCATTGTGATTTATTCCTGGAGATAAAACACTTCGATTCTGGCAGCTCACTATTAGGCACAACGACAACACAGATAATTGACGCCACAGGTGCCGGGCAGAGCGGCGCAAACGGATGTTTTGGCGGAGGCGGCATACCAGGTGACCTGAATATCCCGCTTTCAAATGCGTGGCTTTATAATTTCTCCGTGCCTGGGATAAACATTGGCGATTTCTTGGAGATGCGCTTAAAGTGGAACGCATCAGGTACTGCGCAGAGCATATCGATCGCCTCATCATTCTATTTTAATGCAAATCCTACGGTCACCGGCGCCAACCCATGGCAGTATAATCCAATCACTGAGCAATGGGCCAATGTGGATGCAAATATTGCGGATCCGGTATGGCAGTATATGCAGTCGTCACTTACCATGACTGGACTTCAGGTTACGGTGGGTGGAACAGTTAATTTTCAGTGGTATGATAAATTTAGGAGTTACAAGTTCCTGGATCTCTTTCGCGGCCTGATAGATACCTATAATCTTGCTCCTCAGACAAACCCCATAGACAGAATCGTCACAATAGAGCCGACGCACGATTATGTATTACCTGATGGCACACAGATGCCGGGTTATTTCGTTCCACAGCGTCTCGATTGGACCGATAAGCAGGATTTCAGTAAAGAGAATGTAATGCAGCTTTATGATGATCCGGAAAGACAGTTTGATTTTCAGTTTCAACTGGACGGCAGTGATGGTGGTCAGAATATCTACGCGGCACGATATAAAGCCATTTATCTGAATAATGTTCAGAGTACAAATTTCAACAATATTAATAATACCAATAATGATAGCGGAATCAGTGCCGGCATTCCAGGAGCATCTCGGTACATGTTGCCGACCAGGTTCCAGAAAGGAAGCCGTCAGATGGTGAATAGATTTTTTTCCGCGTGTATGCACTATAAGCACACGAAATGGGCGAATATAATACAGCTGCATGCCGGAGGAAGTCCACCTCCGCCATTGGCGCCACAGTTGATCTGTATCATCCCGGAGAATGTTAGTGATAGCTCAGCTGATTCTATTACCCANACCTTCACACCTAAGATCGCATACTATTCCGGGCAGCAGGCGCGGGGCGGCGTGGGTGGTTGGCGCTGGCAAGGTGATCCATCAGGAAGAGGAACTGATGCAAATGGGGTAGGGATACCGACCTATAATGACGCGTCTGATATTATCAGCGGCCAACCTTTAAGCGGAACGTCGTCAGTTGTTTTTGAATTGCCGTACATGTTCGCTGTTGATTATTCGGGATGGGTGGCATCAGTACCTGGACAACTTGCCCCAGCGCTCACTTACTGTGATCAGAATGTAAATGGTGCAATCGTGAAAGGGTTGATGAGCACTTATTTCCTGAAGCGCATGGCAACTATGCGTAACGGTAAGATGTATAAGCCTTGGATGTGCCTAAATCTGGGAGATGTAAGCAACTGGGAGCATCGCAACACAATTATTATCAATGGCGGCTTATACAACCTGATAGCAATCGACGGATATGATCCTTTATCGGACAGCAGCTGCCAATGTACACTTTGGAAGGTGACCAATCCAGAACAGGTGGATCTGGACAACTGCTTCCCTTCAAAATCAAGTATTCTGACTGCGCCTGTTTTGCTTGCGCAGTTTGATTTGAAATATGCGCCGCTTTTACTTTTTATGACAGATATACCAGAAATAAATTAATAATCATGGGAAACACTATAGAGCAGATCTACAATATAAAGTCCGTTGGTGGCCAGGAGACATACCGCACATTTGACGGACTGAACAAGATCCTTATTGAAATGAAAGCGAACAAGCAAGCTCTCGGCACGTTTGACTTTCAGATTGATCCTGCTAAAATAGTTGGTGTCAGCAAGGGATTCACCGACCTCATCAATAGCAACAAAGATCTCATGGTTGAGATGAAAGCCCTTACTGCAGAGATGAGCAAGTTCGGCCAGATCGGATCGCAGATGGCAAATTCCATCGCAGCAGCCATGGCCAAGGTGAATATGGCTACTATCCCAAATATTCAAGGATTCGCCCAGTTTCAAAAAACACTAAACCCGGCCACGGTCAAAAATTACGAGCAGTCCTTGATGAACTTGGGAAGCAGGCTTACAGAACTGAATGAACTTTCTACCAATACGAAGCAGTCGCTGAAAATCCTAGGCGATGAATACCGGGAGAACGCTATCAGTGAAGAGGAGTATGTTGAAGAAAGTGAAAAGCTTACAACAGAACTCACGATTCTTAAAACACAGATCACGGATGTAAGTGCAGCAATGGCCACGTTGAATAAAGTATACAATCCGGGATTACTGGAAGAGGAGAATGCCGAATTGGCCTCTAATAAGGTTCTTCTGCAACAGCGTACCCAAATGCTAAAGTTGCAAACAGTTGCAGAGATGGCGGCAGAAGGGAGCATAAATGAAGCGCGCGCACAAGCCGCACTATATCGTAAAGAATTGAATGATCTTAACCTAACCACCGATGAAGGAATTGCCCGCCAAAAGGAGTTATTAGTCACAATAGAGGAGCTGGATAGCTTTATCAAGAATAACGCCGACATGTATACGCGGCAAAAGATCAATATTGGTAATTATCCTACCGTTGGAGCTGAGTTGTCCGCAGTACGAGCGGAAATGGCAAAGTTGGCATCTGCCGGACAGGCCGAGGGTACTGAATTTGCAGAATTGTCCGCTAAGGCAAAGGAGTTAAGTGCATCATTACGTTTGGTTGCCGATTCTACGAAGGAAGCAGCCACATTCGGCGATAAGTTCGGCAGCATTGTTGAGCGTATGGGAATACGGTTCCTGGCTAATCTTTTAGTGTTCCAGGTAGCAATGGAATTGATAAGCGGTATTTCTGAAGCATTTAAAGAAATGGGGAAGGATCTCGAAGATGTGATGAAAAGCATGGACGAGTATAAGAAGTCTATGGATGAAATTGAAACCAGTTCACAGGGTGTAATTGAGACAAACAAGGCGCTTGCACTTTCTTTTCTCCAGACAGCTGCAGATATAAATGTTGCCTATGATACACGTATGGATGCTATCAGTAAATTACGTGAATCGTATCAAGGTTTATTTAAAGATTTATCTGACGAGCAGTTACTGGCCGGTGGTGCTACCGATGCTGAGGAAAAGCTAACAGCCACGCTGGAACGCAGGCAGAAGGTAGAAGAAGATAAGCAGCGTTTGCAGAAAACGGCAGTATCTCTGTCTGAGGCCCGACAGAGCCTCGATAAACTGACTAACGAAAGGCAAGGTCTGGAAGGTGAGGTGAATTCTGATAATGCATTATCTCTCATATCTGCTGTACAGGCTAACTATAAGCAAAAAGCTGAGGATATGCAACGATTCAATGTTATGCAGCTTCAGCGTCAGTTTGATGAAGCGAAGCAAGCGTATCTTGATGACACTAAAGCTAAAAATGAAGGTGATAATCCTAATCACGATGGTATAATTCAGGCTGATCTTGATGCCAAAGTAAAACATGCGAAGTATGTGTTATCCCAGACAAAGGAATTTTCAGAAGAAAATAAAAAGGCTGTCATCGATCTGAAAAATGCGGAAAAGGAATTATCAGAATACCTGGGTAAGGAGAAAGTTAAAAAGCCCAAGGGCGCAAAGGAGCCACACGATTATACAAGTGCCCAATTGGAAGCCCAGAAGCGCCTTACTGATCTAATAGAAAAAGAAGAGCAGGAGCGTTTAACGTTTGAGATGAATGCTCAAAAGGAAATATTCGACAATACGCAGCGATCACTCCAGCAGCGCCTGTCGGCTTATTCTGTCTACGCCCGGGATATGAAGCAAATCATCCAGCTTCAGAGCGATGCTCAAATAGCGGATGTACAGTCGAAGTTGAATAAAATTGCCAGTATTGAGCAGGCTGAGGCTAATAAGAATGCAGGTAAATACTACGATCATTCTTACTTCGACAAGTCAGGTACCATAAAGCCAGAGGAGGAGACTCTTCTGATCAATAAGGATGCACTCAGCAAGCAACTCGATGTTATCGTTGCTGAAACCAAGGTAAAGACACAGCAAGCTGAAAGCGCCATTAATAGGGATATTTCAGGCATCACTAGCTCCAGCATGAATAAGATGCTGGGTGATATCTCCGATGATGTAAGCAAAAGGATAGCTATAATTGAAGAAAAGGCAAATGCTGCCCGGCAGAAGGTATATGATGCGGGTGGCAGTGAGGCAAAACAGGATAAAGGCGTAGGTAAGATCAACGATCAGGAAGCCGTTGATAAAGACAACACAAACATTGCTGGTAATTCAAAAGAACAGCAGGCATTACAGGCAATGATTGATGAGGAAAGCAAGCAGGCTGCTCATAATACAGCAATGGAGCAGCTGGAGGCTGAACACCTTAAAAAACTTCAGGACCTTAAAAACAAAGCAATTACTCTTCAAACTCAACTGCAGACAGACCAGCACAAGCAGACGGAAGATAATGAGGCGGAAAATAAAAGGATAACAGAAACGCTCAAAAGCCAATCCGTTGAAGCATTTAGCGAAATAGGAAATTCATATCTGCAATTGCTGCAAGAAGAAAGCGCCATCAATCAAAAGCATACCCAGCAGCAACTTGACTGGACCAAGAAGCTGATGGATTCCCAAGCGCAGAGCAACCAGCAGAAGCAGGCTAATGACAAACAGTATTACCTGGCTCAGCAGCAGCTGGAGAAACAAAAGCTACTAGACCAGCGACATATTGCAGAGGAGCAGATGGGATTTGACTACGCAGTAGGTGTTATGAAGATATGGGCTGCTAATGCAGCAGATCCAATTGTCGCAGGATTGGAAACAGCTGGGCTTACTGCTGTGTATACCGCGAAGCTGGCTTTAATGAGTGCAGAAAAGTTCGAGCGCGGTGGTGTTCCTTCTTCTGGTGGCGTGTTTGGAGGTAATTCTCATTCAACTGGTGGTACTCCCTTCTTTTATAACGGCGGACGGTTTGAAGCAGAAGCTGGAGAGCTGGCCATCATCAATAAACGCTCTGCAGGGAGCAATCAAAACATGACCGTATCAGGAACGCCGAAACAGATAGCGTCAGCTATAAATGCGCACGGTGGTGGTTATGATTTTGCACCGGGCGCGCAAATGTATCGTTTCGAATATGGTGGATCTCTTGGTGCGCAGATAACTCCTCCGTCATTTGTTGCTGACTATTACAGCAGAGGATCATCGACATCAGGTGTAAGTGCCGGAGATATGAAAACTATGTTCGATGCGCTTATAAGTCACACATCTGCTGTAACCCAGTCTATCAATGATCGCATAGACCGGATCCAGGTCCATGTAAGTGCAAAGGCAGTGACGGATACCCAGAATAAAACAATTAAATCAGCTAAAGTCGGGAACATATAATATGGCACTATCAGAAAATAATTTAAAGAAACTGGATATAAGACTGCAGGAGCTTGCTAAGAGCAATTTTGACAGTTTTTGTCAAATGACCGGAGTGGATAAGATCCAGGCTTATGTGTGCTTGGAGAAATCTCGCGGAAGGACCGACGGGAGTATCGCGAACTCGCTCGGCATCACGCGGCAGGCAGTGAGTGCGCGCAATAAGAAATGCAAGTGTGAATAATGCCTTATGGATAGAGGTGCTCTCTTTTGAATTTTATTATAGCATCTTTATCCATCTGCATGTAGTGGGTGCCATCTACAGAAACAAAATATTTATCGCCTGTTGTTACTCTGCGCATGTATGGAAATGGAAATCCTTTAGGCGGCATGACTTGCATAGTATCGGAAATGATTGCTGCCTGGCGAAGGGAATCGTCCTTTTTCTCTTCCCTTCTGACTTTATCCCAATCAATATTATCTGTGTATTCTTTCTTTTCAGAGCAAGAGGTGACAAATAAAAGCACGATCAATAGTCCTTTTCTCATCCCGCAAATATACAAAACTGTCAAATAACTGATTGCCTGTAAAAATCAATTTGATATTAATTATATCAAAACGATATGATATTTACATCATGAAAGTTACAGTATTCAATTATTCAGTTATCAAAAACCAACAGGATGCAAGCATTCTGGACGTGTTCATTGATGGCGATATAGTGGATGCTTCAACTCAGGAGTTTTACAAAAATTGGTGGGGAGATGATACTTCAACCTCATTTAAGTCTTTCCGGGATCAGATACTTAACTCCGACGCAACCAGGATCAATGTAAACATTAACTCCGGTGGCGGGATGGTTGCCGACGCGCTTGCAATACACGATTTCATTAAGGAGCAGATAGCCAACGGCAAGAATATCCATACTTACGGGAAGGGCATCGTGGCCAGCGCCGCGACTTACCCACTTCTGGCTGGTGGTGACAATTGCCATATCAGCGAGAACTGCTTTTTCATGATACACAACGTATCTGGTAGCGTAAGCGGAACGGTTGACGAAGTAGAAGCCGGCGCCAAGATGATGCGCAAGTTCAACGACTGCGCCCGTGACTTATATGCATCTTATTTCAACAAGCCGAAGGAAACAATATCCAACTGGATGAATGCTGAGACCTGGTGGACAGGTACTGATATGAAGAATAATGGCTTCATTAAGAATACAGCTCCAGCGGCTAATGTGCTTACCAATGCGATTCCTAAAGAGAAGTGGCTGTTTACCAATACAACAGTTCTCAATACGATAAACAATTCAATTTCAGCTCCACAGCAAAAAGAAAAAGGTATGAAAAAAAATAAGATCATCAACGCGATCAGTGAAGCTTTCAAAAAGCTCAACATCAACAATGATGCAGCATTATCAACCATCAAGGTCGGTGAATTCCGCGAAGCTCTTACCAACTCACTGGCTGCTGAGGAAGATGAAGACGTAACGACCGAAGTAACCAACGCGCTTAAGGGTGACATTTTCCAAGGCATTGTGAACACGGCCGTAGATAAACGCCTAGAAACAATACCGGCAAATTTCACCGAAGCGATCACCAACGCTACAAAGGATGTGGCTACTAAGACCGACCTGGATAAACTGACAAATGATGTTGCCGAAAAACTCGGTACGCCACGCAACAAAAGGCTTAAGAACGGTACAGTTGAAAATGAGTCGCCAGAAGATGTGGTGGCAAATGCAGATGGCTGGAACCGCTAAGAACAAGTAACAATATTTTTTAATTATAAAAAGCTAAGCTATGCAAGCGATTAATAATTCCGGTCTACTCACCATTTGCAATGTCTGCGGCCTCACAGGTTTTGCGCCGGCAATTGGATATGTATATGATCCAACAGGTGAAACCATCACGATAACAGACGCCAGCACATTCGGCGCGGGCGATGGGATGAAGATCGAGCACCTGTACGTAACAGATGCGGATGGTAAAGTGATGTATGCATCTATCGGTGCTGCTGACGGATCGCATGAGTTCGACGTATCAGGCCTTAATCCGGTAGAGGGATTCACCATCAATGCCACAGTTGTTTCAAACAAACGTGCAATGGGTGATCTGAGTGCTTACCGCGTTGGAGCTGGTGCACCGACTACCGGTAACCTGGGCTATCTCAACAAAACTCAGCTTTCCTAACCACAATCGACCTAACAAACAATTTATAAAACTTTTAAATAAAAAACGATGGACGCTCCTGCAGTATTGCCCTTGTTAATGGATCCCGCGCTGTACTATGCGCTGATTTTACAGCCAACCTTCGCGGATATTACCCCGGAATTCAACGGCAGCTATGACAGCTTGCTTTCTGAATTCACGGTGATGCCTAACGTTGCGTTGGGCCTTGGCCAGCCGTTGGTCGATATCACCAATAATGTCGGCATCCTGCAGCGCAAAGATCGCAGCTGTAACACCAACTGGAAGACAGTGGGCGGTACGGCAAATCGTCGCATCTACGTGAGCGAACTTTATGGCGCTGTTAAAAACTGTGAAGAGCAGTTCTATGATGGCTGCTGGAAAGACTTCCGTGAGGCTAACGCCACCTTTAAGAACTTCATCGTGAAGTTCTTCGGGCAGGCAATATCTACTGACCTGGTGACGAATGCCTGGTTCGGTGATGTAGCCCGCGCTGATGATACCGCTTCCGGTGTTGGCTGGAGCTGGAATAAGTTCCAGGGCATCATCTCCCAGATAGCCAAATACATTACTGCAGGTACCATACCTGCTGGCCAGACATTCAGCGTGTCATATACCGGCGTAGGTGGGACAATGACACCGACCGATGCCTATAACAACCTGAAGAAGCTGTTCGAAAGCCGCTCCGCGCTTATGAAGGCAATGCCGGATATGAACCTCGGCATATACCTGGACTACAACTGGGCATATCAGTATGGTGAATACCTGAAGAGCCTTGGCAATAACACAATATTTGCTATCGACTACATACAGAACGGTGTTCCTGTTTTCCGTTACAACGGTGTACCAATATTCGTGATGAACTTGTGGAACCCGATCCTTAACGCCCTGAACGGAGGTACAGATGCGAACATGGGTATCATGACGATACGCAGAAACTTCGTATTCGGTACGAATAAGAAATACGGAAGTGGCCCGGACCTGGACAGCCAGCAGGCGCTTCGCGTATGGTACGATGAGCATGATGAGGTATGGAAGTACAAGATGCACCTGGCAGGCGGTACTGAGATCATCTCTCCACAGAACATCGTATTCGCGATCACCAACAGCGCAATGGAATAATCCCTGCAGCTGACAGACACAAACCAATTCATTACCCGATAAAATAGTAAAATGAAAAAGCTCCTTTTCCTGGTCACGTTGATGACCATCTTACTGCCAAAGCCAGAGTGCCAGGCGCAGAAGTATTTCAAAGTGACCGGTAACCCTACCTATACTACGAAAGATACGGTTACGGATGCTGGTGCCGATACCTTTTATGTGAATATGCTTTCCTTCAGGAACAGCGTTTCTTTTCAGGTGAACGTCACGAACATGACCGGGGATGTGTCAACAAGTACGGTGCTTATTCAGGCGAGTATAGATCAGGTGAACTTCTTCACCATTGATACCATTACTCTGGTAAATACCACAAACGTTCAGTCGTATTCCTATTTAGTTAATGAAGGCTATGGCAATCCCTTCCAGACGTACCGGGTAGTATTTATTGGTGACGGCACACAAACAAGTAGCTGGCAGTCTTTCTTACTATACCGGTAATACAATCGTTTCTAAAGCAACAAAAGCACTCATGAAGAAGCTATTATTTTTACTCTGTTTATCCTTTGCTTGTGTGGGTTCCAATGCCCAGACAAGCGACTTTACGGCCGGTAGCAATCCGTTCTACACGCCATTAGATACTGTAAAAACGCTCGTAGGCGTAGGCGCAACATCACTATATAGCGGTGGCGTACTTTATAATGTAGCTGACCAGTTTACTATAAACGGAGGCCTGCATCCTGCTATCTGTACTGTCACAGGATTGAGAGTAAGCACATCAGGAACAGGGTTAACAGTTACCACTGTAATTGGTGGCTCAGGTGCCGTTACGTCAATTTCAGGAATGCCTAATCACGGTAGCGGTTATGCAGTTGGTGATTTTGTAAAAATTGTCGGTGGCGGAAACAATGCATATATGCAAATTACTGTTGTGGGGGTGGGTGGTTCTGTTACTGCCGCTTTAGTAATTATAAATGGAACCGGATATTCGGCCGGAACCGCAACTACAACTTCTACAATGACGGTGTCAACGTATACCTTGACTGAGCCGGGATATGGATATACAATCGGAACTATACGGCCTACGACAGCCATCACCGGTTCCGGGAAGGGATTGAGAGTAAACATCCTTACTTTAGATAGTTATGGTAATAGCCCTGATACGATGTATGCTCCGGTTAATCCATATCGCAATAGTGTAGGGTTTCAAATAAACTATACAGGTGTAGCCGATACCGGAACAGCTGTTGTAACGATCCAGGGAAGCTTACAGCCAGGTATTGGAGGCCAGTTTACAACTATAGGTACTTATGCAGTTCATTTCAACAGTACGACCCAAAGCTTGTATTTGAACGCAAATCAGCAAGGAAACCAGTTCGCTAATTACAGATTAATATTCAACGTGCCGGTTAATAATGTCCGGTGTAGCATGCAGGCTTACGTACTACTTCGATAATGAAAACAATACTTACCATATTATGCGTTTTGTTTCTTTGCGCTGTTGTCCACGCGCAAAGAAATGATTTTGTGCGTGGTACTAATCCATTCTCAACTAGACCAAGATTAGCGCAGCCCACAGATACCGTTTATGCTTCTGTTAGTCCGTACCGGAATAGTGTGGCGTTCCAATTTAATTGCAGGAATGTGGATTTTACAGGGTCTTTTTCGCTTTCATTGTATGGCTCCGTGGACGGGAATAGCTTCGATCATATAAGCGATGCTATTACTGACGAGATATTCCCGCCGATGCTCATTCCCGTCGCATTATCAATATGTGCACCACCGGGAAACCCTTACACAACATACATGCTCATTATATCATCAATAACCTTTGTGCATTTTTCAACGATGTCGTATGTAGCACTCGTTTTAATCAGATAATTATTAAACTATTTATAACTTTTAAATTCTCATTTTATGTTAGCAGTTCAGGTTTCCGGATATACTAAACCATGTGTACCTAACACGGGCGGTATTAGCCGTGTATGGGTGTTCGATCCTGCGGATATGGATTACACTCAGGGAGCATCGCCCAACAATAGCTATACTGCTGTTGCGCTTATTGGTGGCGCAACGATTCTCGGCGGTTCTGGCTTCTTTGCTATAGGATTTGATTACCTGTCTGGACAGTACAAGGCACCTCAGTCTGTAAAAGGATCGTCTATAAAGTTCGCACACGAGCTTTCTCTGCACCTGCCGTCACTGGACAATGATCTGACCAACTTCATGTTAACGATGATGAACGCGCTTGCATGCGCATCACTCGGTTTCGTGATCGAGCAGAATAACGGCCACATCCTGGTAATAGGTGAGCAGAGCGTTAACGGTGAGACTATACCATTGTTCCGTATCCAGATGGATGGCACTTCTGTTGACAGTGGTAAAGCGTTCGATGATGAGAACGGAGCAACTGTAATGTTCAAGGGTGACTACAGCCGTCCGGCCTACGAATTTACCGGAGGCATTGACGCAATCATTGCATTACAGGGTACTCCTATTTTCTAACGGCCTTGAGCCACAATTGATACGCAGTCATGGAAGATTATAATAAGCTATTCGCAATAAATCCGGAGTTCCAAGAAACTGTAGTCGGTTTTAACAAGAGCGGTAAGCCGCTCGGCACACGCAAGGACCTGGATAAGCTGGCACTCATGGCCTACCATAACAAAGGCCTTGCAAAGTATTTCGTCAACCTGCCAACAAAAGAGCAGATCGCAGAATACCAGGCGCAGGAGTTCAATAAAAAGAATCCTGCAGCACCTGCAGAGCCGGTTACCAAAGTGACACCTGCAGCACCAGCAAAAGAAGTAACTCCAACACCATCTTCAGTAAACACAAACACTGAAGAAGTCAAATAATGAAATGGCACAATCTAACAGTAAAGAATCTACTAAGAGCCGCCCCGCTAAATCCGGGGCGGCTATTCAGTCCGATAGCAAATCTAAAGGTGCTATAGATAATTCTATTACGTTAGATGCCCAGAACCCACTCCCAATTGAATACAACAGCAACATCTTTGTTTCCCTAAAAGGGAAAAAGTATGTTCCCTTCCTGAATCCAAACGACAATTTTGCGCAGTTTCTAACTGAATTACGACTGCTGAGCCCAACTACAAACGTTTGTGTACAAAGCAAGGCTAAGTATTGCGCTGGCCATGGTATTACCTATGATGGTTATAAGAAGAATGATCCTTTCGCTTTATGGGCCGCATGCGTCAACAGAAAGCAGCAATCATTCAATAAGATATTAAAGCTCGCCTTTGCCGACCTGTTCAGTATTGGAAATGCTTACGTCCAAGTTATTCGAGGTAAGGTCGGCGGGAAGAAGTTCATTAAAGTGTATCTCCGGGATTATCTTGATTGCAGACTCTCCAGCCCGGATGAAGACGATATCTGCACCAGCGTATACGTATCAAAATACTTCCGGAAGCTCGGCATGTGGAATGTAAATATGATGAAAACCGAAGAGGTGCCTATTTACTCGCCCAACCTTATTGACAATACCTGGGCGGTAGATGACTTTGGCAACCAGCATACGATGTTTCATTTAAAAGTCGAGGCATCCGGATACGATTATTATGGCCTTCCTTCCAACGTTGGAAGCATGCCTGAGCAGAACCTGGAATACAAAGCTGCCCGGTATAACCTTGATCGGTTTCAGAACAACCTGACATTGGGAGGCCTTATTGTGGTTAAGGGAAACATGAGCGATGAGGAAGCGAAAAAGATCGGTAAGACTATCATTCATAAACATACCGGTGACGGTAAGCAAGGCCGTTGGTTGGTTATCTCCAGCGAAAGCGGCATCGCAGATGGCGTGCAGGTAGAGCCATTTGAAAAGGAAGAAGAGGGTAGCTTCATTGAAAGCGATACTCACAACGAGGAAAAGATCTACGTCGCCAACGAATGGAATAAGTTGCTTATCGGTGGAAGTGAGAAAAAAGGTATAGGGCAGGGGAACAGCGCTTACATACGCTCTGTGTTCGATATAGCTAATAATACTGTGATCATGCCGGCACAGGCCGATATGATGGAAAACTTTGTGATGCCTTTTATGCGGATCTATGACGACTGGATGGGCACAAACTTCAGCGACCTGGATATGAAGCTCGATACACTGCAGCCGGTATCATTCCTGGGCGATATTGATGTTAACGCAATAACTACCGTTGATGAGGGCCGAGCTATCATGAGCCAGCCAGCTCTTGGCGGCGAGGCAGGAAAGAAAATGATCAAGACAGCTCCGGCGCCATCTTCTAACGACCTAAATAATTCAGGAGATGTATAGGATAAACAGAAATAGCGCTCCTGTTCTGATCACTGTCGATGAGGTTGTCGCCAAAGGTATGGTTGATGAAAATGTCGACTACCGGTATATACTGAATAGTATCGAAGCTGCCGAGGGCCGTTTTATTGCTCCGTTACTTGGTGATGCTATGTACCAGGATATGGTAAATGAGAAAAATGTACTGGTTACAAGCATAAACCATGATGATCTCGTTGTTGCCATCAATGCATCGCTGGTAGCTGCCGGTAAGGATCCAATACTCGGAACCGATCTGCAGCTTGGCATGTGGGTAAATGCTATCGAGGAGTGCACAACGCAGAATTATATCGATCTGTGGAACTGGAAGCTCTGGAGGATCGTTACCGAGGCGGTACAGCTCATGATGATAGTTCCTTCGTGGACCAGGTCAACTGCTCAAGGTGAGCAGCAGAATAACCCTAAGACGATTGCCGGTAACGGTGAGGGAGCTGCTACTGCAGGCATGAAGGATATTCAATATAAAGTTGACCACATGGCACAGGCCCGGCTGTATCCACTTATGGCTGAGATGAAGAAGTGGATCTGTAACACCGGTGGATATACTTTGTTTGATTGCGGCTGTCTGAAGGATCATGATGGCATCAGTAAGCGCCAGGGAGGTATAATCCTCGACATCTATGAAGATCGCAACCAAAATGGTCCAGACATGTGGAATTTTCCTTTTGACGAATGGAGGCGTCCACATCATGACTAGCCTATTTAGTATCGTCGAAGGTTGGGGTAAGAGCGTCGGATTATTTGATGTATCTCCGGAAGAGCAGGCGTTGAGCGTTGAGCGCATGAATATATGTGCAGCATGCCCGGAGGCTAAAGAAAGTAAGATCCTTTTAATGCTCAACGGCGGGGTGCACGATGTAAAAGCCCTGTATTGTGGCCTTTGTAAATGCCCGGTAAATGAAAAGAGCCTGGCAGTTAAAGAAAGTTGTCCTATTGGAAAGTGGGAAAAATAAGTTCACTCAAAAACAAACATAAAGATGAAAAAGTTAGCTATTTTAATTCTGTTGGCCGCATCGGTGGCAACAACTGCGCAGGCGCAAAATGGTCCTGTTAATTATGATCCGATATCTGTCGGGCTACGCACTAAGGGGGCAGATACAGTGTACTCTCTCCTCACTCAAGCGTATGCGAAGACATTGTATACTCCCTTGGCGCTCTCTGCAGGGAATATTCAGACGATAACCAGGTCGCGGGATACTGTATCAGGTAAGTACCTGACGGTGTTAACCGCCTCCCGTAAGGATACCGTGAATCTATATAGGACGAAATATACAGCCGGGCAAGTGCTGAACATCTTATGTACTAATTCGGCAAACGACAGCACGGTGATCATACCCACGGCTGGTACCATAAACGGCGCGGCCACATACTGGTTTAATGGCACCTACAAAGCTGCATCGCTTTACTATGATGGAACCAATTACTTTATTCTAAACAAACAGTGATGTTAGCCAGGAACTACCATCCACACAGATATACCACTATGGAACAAGGCCCATTCCCTAAGTTCATGCTCGCAGCTGCTTATATTCTCAATATAGGGGTGTGGACACACCATTTCTCGATATGGCTGAAGGTCTTCTATGCTATTCTCGCCGGCATCGCGATGTTATTGGGACTGATCAACCAGTGGACCGTGTTCTACAAGACCTATCACACACAGTGGATCGTAGTAAAGATCGTTCACGTATTCCATTTAATTAAACCAAAGAGACATCGTAACCGTAAGCCAAAAACGCCGACAAAATGATCCAGATACAGAATTACCTGCCGCTAGTTTATAAAATCATTTTCCTCATCATATTTCTTGCCAAGTACAAGGATATAAAAGACTTCGTGATATCTATGCTTTCAGATGACAGTAAGGTCTCGAGCAAAAGGGTTATCGCCATCAGCGGGATGGCTACGTTCATATACTTGGTTATATATGTCACCAAGCATGACAAGCACCTGGACGCAAACATAATCATTGCCCTGGTTACTATCATACTCACTGCGGCAGCGATCGCAACTATGCCGCAACTAGTTCAACTGTTCTCTTACATAAAAGGAAAGGTCCCCGGCGGTGAACCTGCAGACGATCCTACTAAAATTACTACTACGACACAAACTGAAATACAGCCATGAATAAGTATCTCTTTATAGCATGCTGCGCGCTGCTGACAATAAGTATAATATCACTCAGGACCTGCCAGGCGGAAAAAAACGCACTGCAGGTTTCCTCCTTTAATGCCAAACACGCCAATGACAGCGTAAAATACTGGATAGATAAGTCTGGTATCGAGCACGCTCAGGCGCTGGAGATGGAAGGTAAATACGACGAGCTTGCCAATAGTTATGCCGGCGACATGGACGCCGCCGCAGGCCGATTGCAGATAAAGGATCGCCAGATCGATGGCCTCCAGAATGCAATTGCTAATGTCAAAGGTGGCTTTAGCGTTAAGGTGATCCATGATACTACTGCAGAAACATTTTATTATAGGGATAGTAGCATGCAGGAGACTGCAACTATAACAGATGACACAGCTCATGTAAGCTACGATGTTACCGTTCCTGTACATCTCACTCAGTATTGGCACCGGACCTGGCTGTTTGGCAAGAAGACGCACTTTGTCGACGGCTACAGCGAGAATCCCGATGTGCATATTACCAACCTGCAGAGCGTCCGGATTTTAAAAGAACCCGGCCGCTGGGGATTAGGTCCATACATCGGCGTATCGCTCAATGGCCCTTCCCTGGGAATAGCGCTTACTTATTCTTTAATCCGTTTTTAAAACACCATCAACTATGCAACATAGTATCCTGATTGCACTCGTAGCCTTCGTAATGGGCTGCATCCTTACTGCCAGATTTGCGCGTAAGGTTTCCGCCTTTACACAAGGCGAAGTATTGCTGATCACGCAGAGGATAGAAGCGATAAAATCCACTGACCTGCGGGCATACAACATCCTGATCGCAGAGTGGAAGGAATTCATTGCTAACAAGAAGGCAAAACTGGAAAAAGTATCCAGCGAGCTTACAACCATCATTAAGGAGGTGAAAACAATATGAGTCTGAAACAATTTTGTATCGATAGCCTGAATAACGCTAATGTAAAAGCCGGTCTTTTAACTATTCGTAAGTCAGAAGGAACAGATGCAGAAGATGGGTATAGCTATCTTTTTGGGAGCTACCCGCATAACAATATCCGGTTTAACGGATTTGATGACCATCCGCGCATACACAGGCCCTACGGTAATACTACCAGCTCCGCGGCGGGCGCTTACCAGATCATGCAGCCAACCTGGGACAACGATATTCAAAAGAAACTTCAGCTGCCGGACTTCTCTCCAAATAGCCAGGACATTGCTTGTGCTTACCTAATTTCAGAAAAGGATTGTCTGCCGAAGTTAATGGATGGCGATTTCGACACTTTTATCGATCACTGCAATAAGATATGGGCCAGCCTGCCCGGCAGCCCTTACGGACAGCCGGTGCACGATCTCGCCACCGTTAGGCAATGGTATATTGATGCTGGAGGTGAAATAGCAATTTAAAGAATGTGCGTATTTACATTTGGGCTGGCCTGTTCTCAGGCTGGCTTTTTTATTTCCAGGACCATGAGGCTATTTTTCGATTTCTTGATCAATTCATTTTCGCGACCCTTCTTTCCAACTGCGTAGACATTGTTTACCATGGCTGCCGAATGTTGGTTAAGCGTTGCAGCTACACCCGCGCCATATATAGCTTCCATCTTGTCGGTATTCAGGTGTTTCAATGAATACCAATCCGGCACATTCTCACCGTAGATCTTGCGGCCGTTATCGTCAACCCGGTTTTTCACCCATAACCTCCAGCGCCTGGTTATCTGTTCTCTTCTAATCACTGTGGGCCCGGGCATCAAACCTTCCGAAAAAAGATACTGCTCGCCATCAGTTGCCTCGGTATATACCTGTTCCCAGAAATGTATCACAGATGTTTTTATCGGTCGCTCAACCTCCCTGGCCTGCCGACCTTTCCAAACGGTATATTTGATCATCTGCCTTTTTAGATCTACGTCTTTTTTCTTTACCTCCAGTAATTCAGTGGTCCTGCTTCCGGAGTTCGCAAATATGTGAGCCATACGCCAAAATCTGAAATTATCAGCTCTCAACTGCGTATTGAGTAATAATATTTGATCATCCGAAAGGATAGTTCTCATCTTGTGCAGTTGCTTCTGCTTTGACAGATCCGCTACCGGGTTTGCATCGATTGTATCCAGTTCTACCAATTCTTTAAATATCATACGCAGATGGGCCCGGTAGTGATTGTAATTATTAGCAGACCACTTATCCTTTTTGTTTTTCCCTACCTGGGCAAGGATGAGTTTAATGTGCCGGCGCCGAACGTTCTTAATTTCGATATCGGAAAAGCGCAGCTGGTCGGACGCCGGTTTAAAATACTTCATTACCGATCTGATATTGATCTTTGTCTCAGCAGATGAATCCAGGCGCTCAAAAGCGGCCAGCATAGCCTTTATCATTGGCGTATCTGGAGAGATAATGTATTCTGTGTCGGTTAAGGTCTTATCTACTGGCGTTGTGGATGTTTCCGTGATTGGATTGTAATCATATTTGGTCAGCAGATCATTAATGTCGGCCAGGAGAACCTTGGTCGCGCCCTGACGTTCCTGAAGAGAATGATAGGAGTTCATTCCTTTGACGACCACTGCAAAGGGATATTTATCCGTCCCCTTAAAGGCTGGATCATAAAAACGGTAATGTATATACCATTGTTTTTTAATGGATGCGTTCTTCCGATCCCAGGTCTGGGGGTGAACTGCCGGCACACTGCAGGAGCAGCCGTTTGCTAACATTTTTTTCATCTGTAAGTCATTGTGTTGACGATTTTGTCAACTGTTAAACAATAACTACAGGTCTAAGGAAGTTTTTTAAAACCCCGGAATCCTTTGCTACCAAGGATTCCGGGGAGTGTGGTCCCACTCGGGTTTGAACCAAGGACCCCCTGATTATGAGTGACGAGCTTTTGAGGCTCACTCTCTAAACTCCTTTCCTGTAGCGGCTTTTGTCATTATGAAATTTCAGATAGGGGCTCACTACACTTTTTTCTGTCAACGTTTCCGTTATCTAAGCTTAGATTAGCTGTAATGCACTACTGGTAAAGCATTCATCCTACTTTTCGCTTTGGCTTTGCATCTCGCTTGTTAAGCTGTTTTTCAATCTCATTTAGCCGGTTCATCATGCTTCCCAAGTTGAATGCCTCATTGTGCTTTTTCATCTCTCCCTGATTAAGTAATATCCACGCCGGGTTGATATCATATTTCAGGCACATATCGCATATCATATCGACAGTTGCATATCTTTTGCCGGATTCAATAAGGGAAATGTTGGACTGGAACGTCCCTACAGAGACGGCGAAAACTGTTATCGTCATCTCTTCATCAAATAATATTTGTTTCATCGCCTGGAGGAACCGGTCTGTTACCCCAATCGAATGTTTTCTATCTGCTGGCATGGTGTGCTTTTACTTTTGTAAGTGTTTTTGTATATATCTCTGAAACGACTTTCTTCTGCACCTCGAATAGTTTATCTGCGCTCTCCCCCATGGCAGCATACTCAGCTTCATTCGGCCATCGTTTATAGAAACTGAAGTATGATATTTTATATGCCTCCCGCGCAAGTTCCAATATCGTGGTTTGGTTGTGCAGCACTTTATTGAGCATAGCATTATTCTCAACAATCATCTCCTCAAGGTATGCCGGATGTGGCAGGTGATCAGCGTCTATCATTTCTTATATTTTAACTCTGTCTTACTTGTTTAATAATTTATTCTTTTGAGCATCAAATTCATCTTGAGTTATGACCCCATCGTCCTTTAGCTTTTTCAATTTCAAAAGCTCGTCTGCGGTACTTAAAGGTGCTGTAGGCATATCATTACGTCTCTTTCTTAAATTTTCACACCCATTACAGGTAATTTCTCCGGCTCGTACAGCCGAGACAATATCGCATTCATAATTAGTTAGCGTGCCTCCTCCCAGCAAGAGATATGCTACATGTCCTCTGTTTTCGTTTCCTATAATTTTTATTTTTTTAATTCTCATTTTCAAGCCAGTAAAACTAACCGGCAAGCTGTTTGCTTCATTTGCTGCTCGTGAATTAGCGCCACTTGTGGAACTGAAATGAGTCCAGCTAGAGGAAGAAATTCGAATGTACTTAAAGCTGCCATCGTCGGTAGATCCTTCACCTACTTTTACATTGTGATCTACTATGAATTTTATATCATTTGTTAGCCAAAGTGTGTCATCATCATCTGAAATTTGGGGATAGCCACTCGGCAGGGTTTGAGTAAATCCTGGGCAAGAAAATAATAGCAGTAATGCCAAAAGTGTTTGTTTCATGTTTTTTATTTTTGTCTTGAATTATACACAGCCTTACTTATATGATATCTTATTTGCACGTAGTTGAAACTCCTGAAGTGTTATACTGCGTGCTGGCAATATAGCTATCAATTATAGCGGTAGATGCGCCGCAAATAGTAGTATCCTTTACTGGCTTCCAAATGTAATCTCCTCCGTAAGCTGTCCACACGGACGTAGTACATGTATAGCAGCTTGGAGTCGAGTTGCTGTCTTTTTTACATGATGCAAATATTGCAGCGATTATTGATAAAGAAAGTAATAGCTTTTTCATGATGTTTTTTTGTAAAGTTAGTAACCTCTAAGAACTCCTCTCACTTTAAACATTTTCAAAATCATTTTCTTTGGTATTGGAGAGGGACTAATACTATCGTTTCTGGGTACAAGTAGATAATTGTCCCGGTTGTCCGGATCAGCATTTATATACTTACATGTCTCCAGGCCGTTTGTCGATACAACGTAGTAAATGTCTCCATACACAACGAAAGTCCAGTCAAGTATCTCCTGACAAATAACGTAATCACCGTGCCTGATTTCACTGTGCATACTATCTCCGGTAATGATAGCGCCGAACTTACAGTCTTTAAAGCGCGGATCATGCAAATAGTATGATGGATGATGCACGCTATGGTCTCTATACGTTTCGACGAAAGAGGCTGTTACTGGCACATTGTACATCGGTACACCTTGCCAGTCTCCGTATGCTGCGGCATATTGTTCCGGCGTTAAGCGTGTATATGTATGTTTTCCTATAGTGATCACTTCTTTTGCGGTACTTTCCTTTACATCGATCCCGATCCCTTGGCTATTCTCCTCCTCGTTGTACTTTATTCCAAATATTTCTTCTTCTGTTGAAGATAAGGATTTAGATAACTCCTTTTTTACTTCACTATCAAGCTTGTCACTTTCGTAATAATTATAAAGTGTGCCTCTGGAGATATTCAATTTTTCAATAGCGGCTTTAACGCTATAACCCTTATCCCACAAGGCTTTATATAGTTTCAGGCCATCTCCTGTATAATCATTTTTTTTAGCCATATAAATTCCACTTAAAAATATCTGTACTTTTTTCTACTTTATTTTGGACTATTGGAATAAAGTACATTATATTTGTAATCACAAACATAAAGTTAACCAAATATAAAAAATAAATGGAACAAACTAACAGCAGGCCTAGACCACGCAGAAGTATGGATATAGAGCCAGAACTGATGAAGGCATTTGAAAAGAAGGTTAAGTCTTTTCCAACAAAATATGATGCTGCTTTATTCTTTGGTTTTAGCCAGGTGACACTCGACAATGTTTTGCTCCGGAAAACCGGGAAAGAAAGNACGGTTACGACCATTCGTGAGAAAATTAGTTCAGCAGCATAAGCGCAAATCGTGAGCCACATATATGCCAAACTTTAAAACCAAAATTCATTTTAACAACGGCCGCTGGTTCGACATCTATTTACTCACGCTCGCGATTATTAGCTACATCGGCATTCTTTCAACATTATTCTTTTAACAAAATGCAGATCACAGATCAAGAATTCATAAACGAACTATTAAGCATCGAGGCTATGGCCGAGTTGATTAAACAACGCGCTACAGGTTTAAGGAAGAGGATGCAATCTGAAAAGGTTGCATCCCCCCAACAGGGGCTTTCTCCAGATCAGACCGCTGCATTGGTTGGAAACTTCAGGGCTAAGATCTTAAAAAGGCAAAATAAAAAAGCAGCTGGTGGAACAGCTGCCTGATTTCTTAACACTTAAATGCTCAAATGTTATGCACAAAGGTAACAATGATTACGCAACTTCAAAAATCGTGGTTGATTTCTACAACCCGCAAAAAGACGGCAGGTTTGTTTGTTCCTGCTTCACTCCCGGAGCGTCTACACAGATAGAGCCCGACTACCTCGTTAAGACCGTAACATTTGCCGAGCTGAAAGATCTGCTGGCCGATGATTCAGGAAGAGTATTTGTCAGCACTACACACGAGGAAGGACACTTTCTCTCGTTCGCTCAGTACCTGGACACGCTCGATGCAGACAGCATAATGGAATACTGTCAGCTCGTCATCAATAAGCGAGAAAGCCGCAATCACCTCTTCTTTCAGTCCGAATCACTTAAAACTGCATAGCCATGGTACACTTCATCTGTAGGCATCCTGTCCAATCGGGAAGCGCCGTGTTCCTGGTCATACTGTTCATCATTTATCTGATCTGCAATGAAAAAGACAAGAAGACAGTATAAGCACGAACTCCTCATAACATTTCTTCAAAATATCAAAGACGTCCAAAATGGAATACACACAATACCTGAAAAACAAGATTGCCGAGTTCAGCGCGACACATGCCCGACTCGAGGAAGAAAAGACCAGCCATACGGACAGCGATCTGCTGATGGCGTACAGCTCACAGGCGGCTTCTGTATGGGACCTGAAATGTGAAATGGAAAAAGCACTGCTTCAGTTTGAGGCCTCAAACTCTCAGAAGATGGTACACCTTCTTGTTGATGCCACAAATGAGCTGCTTTTCATAGTTCGCAACAATGATAATCTTAACCATACCGGCCAGTTCTCCAGGATCATGAATGAATCCCGGGAAGCTGTTGAAGGGGCATACAAAAACGGATTTCTCAATCATGGATAAGATCGAAGAATACCGTAAGTACCAAGCGGCGGGAGGCAGCACCAGGTATCAATACTGGCTGGAAAACATCGCGGCAGAGATAGAAACCGATTGCCTTTACACTGCAATGGTCGAAGAAAGTAAAAAATTTAACTCTCAATAATTTAAAAAATGGAAACTCAAATACAGGAAGGTGGCATATTAGCGATAAAAAAGTTCCTCACCTCAGAAGGTGTCACTGCCAAGTTCCAGGAATTGCTTGGCAAGAAATCAGCCGGATTTATTACAAGTGTAATGCAGCTTTGCAATCAAAGCAAAAACCTTGCTAACTGCAATCCGGCACAGGTATACCAGGCGGCGGCAATGGCCGCAATGCTTGACCTGCCGCTTAATCCGAATTTAGGCTTTGCCTATATCATCCCTTATAACGAAACCCAAACTAATGATAAGGGCCAAACAATCCAGGTACCTGTTCCTCAGTTTCAAATGGGGTACCGTGGCTTCATCCAGCTTGCGCAACGCAGCGGCCAGTTTCAGACGATCAACGTTACAGATGTTCGGGAAGGTGAGATTAAGTCACAGAACCGCATGACCGGCGATATCGTTTTTGAATGGACTGACGAAGGTCGCGAGGAAAAGAAGATCATTGGCTTTGTTGGCTACTTCCGTTTGATAAACGGTTTTGAGAAGGTTGTTTATCGCACTGTGGGTGAGCTGAATGCACACGGTAAAAAATATAGTAAGACATACAGCAAGTCAAGCAGCAAATGGAAGACTGATTTTGAGGCTATGTCTCAAAAGACGCTTATCAAGCTGATGCTTTCCAAGTATGCTCCTCTTTCGATAGAAATGCAAACTGCAACGCTTGCTGACCAGGCTGTGATCAATAAGATCGAAGGCGGTATTGAAACAGCAGAATTCTCTTATATAGATAACGAAGAGGGAATGAACGAAGTCGACGAGATCCTGCTGGAAGATATTCAAACACTTTTCGACCTCAAGAAACATGCATTAACCGCGGATGAGATCACCAACGCTGAGCGCATACTCAAAAACAAAGAGGAAAACTCCTACGGTAAACTTCAAAAAATGCTCCAGAGCAAATAAAAAAGCAGGTGCTACGAACACCTGCCTCCACTATAACAATTGAAAAACCAAAGTTATGAGCAAAATCAAAAGAATACAAATCACCAATTTCAAGGCGATAGACGCTCTTGAGGCCGACTTCAACGGGTGCACGGCTATTATCACCGGCGGTAACAATCGCGGTAAGACCTCTTTCCTGCGCGGCATCCCTGACCGTATCCGCGGCATACGTCCGGAGCTGATCACCAAGCAGGGCGAGCAGGAGGGAAACGGCATGCTAGTGTTGACTACTGGAGAGCGCTTCGAGTGGGATTTTAACGACACTGGAAAAGACAGTCTGAAATTCTTTACCAAGGATGGCTATAAATCTGCTGTCACAAAGGAAATAGTACAGAAGTTCTTCCCGGCCGTGTTTGATATCGACAAGTTCCTGCTGAGCAGCCCGAAGGAACAGGCGAAGCAGCTGCAGAAGATAATTGGTATTGATTTTACTGAGATCGATGCCAGGTACAAGGCCGCTTATGATGCCCGTACCGAAAAGAACAAGGAAAGCGAAAGGTGCCAGTCAAAGCTGAACACCTTGTCCGAGGTGCCGGAGACTGCTCCAGTTGACCTTACTGACCTGCAGACTAAAAAACAAGCTGAGCGCGATCGTCTCAATAATCTTTATACTCAGAATAAGGAGCATAACGAGAAGCTGCGTAAGGACTGGAACAAAGCAAACCAGGATATCACTGATGCTGAAAACGAGCGTATTAATCGGCTCTACACAGATAATAAATTAGCCAACGACCGAGCTCGCAATAACTGGCTGGAAGCGAAGCACAATGTTGACATTGAAGTTAAGGCTGCCAATGATGAAAGTAACCGCCGCGCAGAGATAGCAAATGCTTGCATAGACAGTCTTTCCGTCCTGTGCAAACACGGTTATACGGGCAGTGAGGTTAAAGAATTCATTGATGAAATCAGTGTTGGTATTCTGACAGAAGATAAGATACCGGTATATCCCGCTGAGCCGAAGTACCTGCAGGAGAAGTTCGATCCGGAATACAATCTCGTTCCGGAGCCGACCTACATACAGGAAATGCCCGATGCGGGCACACTGGATGCCATCGACAAGCAGATCCTCGAGGCCTCCGAAAATAATGCCAAGGCGCAGGCATATAAGCAATACCTGGATCAGGTCACAATTACAAATGCTGCAAAGTCGGCTGCTTTCGATGCCGATGTGCTCGTTAAGGCCGTCGAAGATGAAAGGAATCAACTTATTGAGACAGCGAACTTCCCTAAGGGAATAGCGATCACCTCTGATGGAATTACCGTTGACGGGTTCCCGATGGACCGCAATCAGATAAGCACATCAAAACTGTATTGCACAGCGCTCCGGATCGCGTCTATGAACCTGGGTGAAGTTAAGACGCTTCACTTTGACGCTTCCTTCCTTGACCGTAACAGCCTCTCAGAGATAGAAGCGTGGGCAACTGAAAACGAGCTGCAGCTGCTTATAGAGCGCCCAGACTTCGATGGTGGTGAAATTAAATACGAACTCTTAGAAAACTAACTTATGATAAACAACGTACAAAGGGTTGGCAACTTCACCTCATCTGAAATAGTTGCATTAATGTCTTCTGATAAAAGCGGCAAGGGCTTTGGTGCACCGGCGCTGACATATATATCCGAGACGAACATGGAGCGCTTACTAGGACGTTCACTGACAGATGAAGTATCATCAAGGCCTATGAGCTGGGGTACACTCCTTGAGGAGCGCGTTTTCGATCTGCTTGGCCTTAACTATACATATTCATCCAAGGTGACAGATGTTCATCCGGAGATATCTTATTGGGCAGGAAGCAAGGACGGGACGAATGAAGAAGGCGAAAAGGCCGTCATAGACATTAAATGTCCCATTACCCTTAAATCTTTCGTAGGTCTGGTTCTTCCTCTTTACCTGGGCTACGAAGGTATTCAGGCCATGAATTGTATCCGTAATGGCTTTGAGGAAAATGGCGTTCAGTACGCGAAGCATAAAGATGGCCAGAAATACTACTGGCAGATCGTTTCCAATGCCTGCATAAATGATATGAAGTATGGAGAGCTGGTCGTGTATATGCCATATCAGAGCGAGCTACTGGAGATCAGGAAACTTGCAGATGGCAACTCTGCTCTGTACTGGTTAAACTTCGCCACCGAGGATGAGATACCCTACATCAAGGACTGTGGATATTTCAAGAACGTCAACATCATCCGCTTTGAAATTCCAGAGACCGATAAGATCCTTTTGAAGGAGGCTGTGCTCAAGGCTGGTAAAATGCTCATCAAAAATGCAAAATGAATACATACTCCTTTCCGACCAGATCAGTTGCTTCCGAAACAAAAAGGATAAGCAGGTGATGTACGGCCGGAAAGGAGAAAAGGTAAAAGAGATATCCGACTGCAACAATGTTATGGTGGTAGAAGGTAAAAACGGAGATCGCTTCCCGGTTGAAAAAATTTTTCTTCAAAGTATAAAATCTAACAAATGAAAAAGCCACTTAACAGAACTACAGTTGACCGACAGGTCTCAGAAATGTGGGATAACATTCACCACATGTCAGACGAAGATAACGGCAAGGAAGATGCCATGCAGCATGCAATCAAGACACAGGCTTCGCTTTATAAGCAGCTTGATATCCAGGATAAGGTATTTGAAGTGCTTTGGCCCGCTGTCCATGCCATTAATCCAGATAATCCGATGGTTGCAGCTCTCTCTATCTCAGCGAATGCCGAACGGTTAATTCCTGTCCTGAAGTCGTACCAAATGCAAGAAGCCTAATTATTATTCATCTTAAAATTTATTTACGTGAAAATCACAAAAGCAAAACTTGTTAAAGGTACTTTTCTGAAAGTATCTTTTTCGGACGGGAATGCGGAAATCGAGAAGACATATCCGCACACTGAGGCTCCCCCCCGCTTATTAAAAGCGTTCTTCGCTCTAAACAGCCACCTGTGTAATCTCACAGAACAATATGACAGCCAGGGCGTACCGGACTTTGACAATATCGCCTGCCGTGGGTACTCCACCAAGGGCGATGATGAAAAGGAAGGTATTGTGCTCACCGGTGTGCGTTCGCTGTCTTCCGGTAAGGTGATTGTACTGAACAGCCCGTTCTCCACTTTAGATATCACAGACAGTGAGTATCCTTTGATAAAGGTGCTCGTTGAGGAGCTTGACAGGTGCCGGGATGAGATTGAATCCTTTATGGACAATAACAAGTCTCAGGATGAGATCCAGGGCCGGTTGTTCAATACTCCGGACGAGAACTTCATCCTGAAAAGTACCCCCGGAGAGAAAACGGGAACCGAGCTCACTGCAGATGCCCTGAACGGCAAAGAGGTGGATGTGACCCATCTGTACACAAAGAAGGAACAGGATAAGATGGACGAGGAGATGCCGCTGACTCAGGAGATGATCCAGGTGAACAATGCTCGGAACAAGCGCAAGCCGAAAGAAGATAAATAACACAGGATTTCTTAACCAAACATAAATGTTCAATTATGGCAAAAGCTACAGCCACCAAGTCCGAAAAAAAAGACAGCAAAAAGCAGTCGGGTACGCATGTTACCCACATCGATGTCGGAGACATACCTCAGTATGCAATGGACTCCGGTATCATTAATATAGATCTGGACAGCGTTATTCCTGATCCCAACCAGCCGCGCAAGTTCTTCAATGAACAGGATCTTCACGAGTTGGCGCAGTCGATAATACAAGTAGGTGTTATAGAGCCGGTACTCGTCAGGCCTGTTGATGGTGATCAGTATATGATAGTATT
>JGI24891J29808_1000275_pt1 | contig 46008 bp, 57 predicted proteins | sample FreactcultuFSWF8_FD_29808 | JGI IMG/M metagenome (IMG submission 29808) | reverse complement strand
GCGATTTCCCCCCCCCCCCCCGGTCCCCAAGGTCCCAGAGAACATACCGGGAACGAGAGAGGAACGGATAGAGAACGGAAAGGGAACATGATGTGTGCATACGTATTCAGGTTGACTGCCGTGACCGTTCTGCTAGTGTCAATTCATCGAGAGACGGCGGGCACCGGATGGCGCCTTGCTCTAGTCTCCGACTGGTATCAGGATACCTCTTTCTATGTCTTGACATAGCTAGGGACGTCTATATACCAGACTACATCAGGAACGGCCATACGGCATGGTCTCTTGGGAAAGGCTTCACGGTCTCTACCAAGTAGGACGGGATTGCTAGGTCGTGCTCCGAACGGCGGGATTGTGGCGCTTGCTCTTTAGCGGCTTGTATTAGCTGACGAAATCACGCAAATCCTAAGGTGCGCTAGGCGGCTTTGACAAAGCCCCTAGTCGGTGAAATACCGTGTGGCACTTACACCGCCTCTTGCGTGGATACTCAGGAATAAGCCCCCTGACGAGTGCCACTAGCCTAGTCGGCTCAAAAGCGACTGGCGGATACGCAAGTATCAGTCACGAGTGAGTAGGGCGGGGAGGTATTACCTCTCAAAAGATTAGGCAGGTCTTAGGACCATGCCAGCGATTGCCCCTGCAAATACAGGGGAATAACATGACTTCAATCAAAGAATATCCGACTTATACAAGAATGTCACCTCAAACCCGCGTCACTGAAAGGCTAGGCAAGATAGAGACACGAGGCGGTAAACGCTTCTTTGTCCCTGCCAAGGCAGCCGAAATAGCAGATACTGGCCCTTTCCTTACGCCCGATGAAAAAGACGCTCTTGCCAAGCTTCATGCGAACAAGTCGCCTATCAACGGCAAGCGAAAGAACAAAGGCAGGTATAACTTCCATCAACGGCAAGCCATCGTCAATGAAGTCAATAAACGACGTGCCGATAAAGAACGTGCCGAACGTGCCCTAGCTAGAAAAGCGAAAGGCTATCTTTAACAAGAATGACAGGGGCAATCGGTGGTATGGTCCACTCACCTAGTGAACCTAGGTTCGTTAGGTGTCACCTTCTATGAAGGATAAACCTATGTCAAAGATGACCCGTAAGCAAATCGTTGCTCAGATTGCGAAATTCACGACTTCGCGTGACGCTCTCCGGCAACATGCCCACGACATCGCCATGATGATCTTTCGTCATGCCGCGCCAAGCGACATTCCCGACTGTTCGGGGACTGGCGATTGCACTCTCGCAATCGAGCTTGTCCGCGCCATGCCGGGTTCGTGGGGCACTCAGATGATTGCGTGGTACAAGAAGTTTACACCAATCCGGATCAATGAAAAGACCGGGAAGTGTGAATACGCCACGGAGTATAAGGCGCTTGTTCTCGAAACCATGACGGCGGAACAAAAGGCTGTCGGCAACATCGAGAAGCTCTCGTGGTGGGACGTCGAATCGGCCAATACGGTCCCATTCTGGGATGTCGTCGAGGAGAAGCGTTCTCAGGAAGAATATGACTGGAAGAAGCTTCTCGCGCTCGTCTCGCGTCTCTCCACGACTATCGAAAAGAAGCTCGCTGATGACAAGATCGCCCCGGCGGATGTCCCGTCTGCAAAGGCGATGGCACAGAAGCTCGCTGGCCTGACTTTTGACCGGGTCGAAGCCCCGGCGACTGTCTCGAATGACACCATCGACACACCTTCGACCGACACGGTCGTCGAGCTTTCCGGGATGACCGAAGCCCGCGCGGCCTAACCTCTGCCGGCCGACCTGAGCACGTCAAGAAACTGCTCACTTTTTTCAGGAGACAAGCCGTGGTGGTGACATTCTTCTTTTACGCTTTCGTCCTGTCTTACCTGTTCGTCCGCCTCGTCGATCCGTTCCTCGCTTGGCTCAAGAGGTAAAAATGTCAGAATTCAAACTCACCCCTACGCTCGTCTCTCGCGTCATCGCGACTGTCGATGCTGGTCTTTCACGCGGCCTAGGTAACCCCGTACCCGGTCAGATGTGTGTCGAAGCGGCTGTTTGCTACGCCCTAGGGATGAAGCACTCCGACGAACCAACTTGTGTCAACAGCGTGATTCGTTCGTTCAAAATCCGTCTCAACGATTCTTCGTGGAGTTCGAACGATGCTCGCGCGAAAGGTATGCGGCGTCTCGCAGTACTACAACTCGGGACAAAAGAAGGTTTCGACGAAGTACACTTCTCGAAACTCCTCACACTGCGAACCATACAGATATTATTGCCGCGAGTTCTGTCGTTGGCAGGACTACACGCCCACGCCAAGGCTTGTGAGAACGTAACGACACTTGAAGACGCTCGTGCTGCTGCTGAGGCTGCTCGTGCTGCTGCTGCTGCTGCTCGTGTTTCTGAGGCTGCTCGTGCTGCTGCTGCTGCTGCTTATGCTGCTGATGCTGCTGCTGCTGCTGCTGCTTATACTGCTGCTGATGCTGCTGCTCGTGACGAAATACTCACACTATCGGCTAAGATCGCTGAGGACATCCTAATCGAAATGGATGTCCCTGCCGTGGCTTTTCTCTCGATGTTGGAGACACGACCATGAACGTCATGAAGCATTACGTACGGAAGTTCCGTCGGTTCGAGGTAATCTTCTGGGTGTCTGCTAAGTGCTGGCAGTTCGGTGTGACGAGGTTCACGTCTTCCTTGTCAACTATCCGAGCGATATACGACTTCGGCCCGTTCTCTTTCGTCTTTCATGAAAGGATTTGAGATGAAACTCTTCTCGCTTCGGCAATCCCTGATTGACCAAGGCGTCGCGACTGACGAAGGCATCCGGCGGCACCTGTCATTCATCCAGAAGACTCTCTCCGTCAATCCGTCGCTGGACGTCAAGGCGTACAAGATCAACCCCGATAACCCAGAACGTGTCATGCACGGCTAGTCGTAAGACTGTCGCGTGATTCCTCTGGGGAATCGTAACAACCTCCAGCACGACCGTGGGTCCAGCTATGTCGTTACGGAACCTAGGCATGTTCTACAAAAGGCCTACCCTTCAACAAAGGAACAGAAAATGACCTTGCAGCACTCGTCACCCCTCTGTGCGGGCAATCTCAAGTATGCAACACCCCGGACGCTGCGTGACTTCGGTTACCCAGTCAAGGATCGTGAAGACCGTGGTCTCGGCAAGCGCGACTCGCAAGGGAAGCGCGAGGCGAGTACGTCGCAACCTCCTCGAACCCGGAGTGGCAAGACGCAGCCCGGTGGACGGTCGTTGCGACGTACTCTGACCCGTCTCGAAATTCGCCTTCGTGAATTCGACGGGAGTTCCGTGGACGTCCAAGCCTCGATGACACGGCCGGGGAGTCGCAAGCCGTGACTCGCGCCTCTCTCCAACTACAATAGGTGAACCATGAACAACTTGTCTTGGCTTCTGTACGCCGCCGAAGTCTCTGGTAATCTCCAAGAGATGTTTCAGGCGTTTGTCGTACTCTCTGTCATCGGCGTCGCCTTTTGGGTTTTCACCTCCCTTATGTGGAAATCAGATAACCCGAATGAAAACTTTGCACCTTTTTGGCGAAAAATCGGGTACTTCTTTGTCTCTGCCGCACTCGTGTCCGCCGTCTTGTCTGCTGTCGTACCTTCGAAAGACACAGTCTACGCCATTGCCGCGTCAGAGATGGGCGAACAAGCAATCCAGACACCACTTGCGAAAAAGGCTTTCAACGCCCTATCTGCATGGCTTGACCGTCAGACCAATCCTCCAAAATAGGATACTTCCGATGCATTACCTTGTCTCAAACCTCCACACATCAGCCATCAGTATTATGTGGGTCTGGGGCTGTGTCGTGACGATGTTCTCTCTCTATGTTGTTTGGACACTCGGTCATCTCAACAAAAAGTTCAACGAACGGATCGAAAAAATCTGTTCTTTTTCGGTTTGGGTGTTCTTCTTTTCTATCATTCTGTTCATCCTGACACCTCCTGCCTGACGCGCACGACAGAGAGAGAATTTCCCACTCCCCGCGCAACGTCATACTGAGGAATATCAAGGACTTAGTATTTTCCCCTTGACAAAATCTGGAAGTATGATATAATATCTATATAGATAGCGGGTTGATAACCCCTAGGAGTACTGGCGATGTCCCCACGTCAACCACTGTTTCTTGTCCTGCTATGGGCGACAATGCTCTGCCTGTCCTGTTTCCTGTTCGTTGGACCACTCCTATGAAGTGTCTGTCAGACCGCCAATCGAGACTGACACCTCGACAGGAGAGAGTCGCAGTCGACTGCCTCCTCTTCTGCTTCTTCAACCCGGGGGATAGTACGGCTGTCCGTGCCCGATGCCTCTCTGCACTGAAAGCGTTGGATCTCAGACCCAAGGAGAATACCTCGTGCTCCCCTCCCCATCCACCATTCTCATCTGGTTTGGATGTGGTTACGTAGTCTACTTCGGCTATTGCTTCGTCCTGACCTGTATATACTTGTACTCACCCAAAATCGGTATCAACAAAAGAAGGAAATGACATGGAATACGTCCAACACGGTGCCGTCTGCTGTGGCATCTCCCACGTCCATACGTTCGACGACGCGACTCTCGCCGACTTCGACAGGGTGCTGTACCTGCACGACAACAGCCGAGATCATGGCGCTCCCGGAAATCGTCTCCTCGAAGCCGTCCTGACTGATCGTCAACTCAACCCATCTCCCTCCTCACTATATCGGTTTCATCGTTCTGTCCTTGACGCAGGCGGTTGGGCCGTAATCCTTGCGACTCGAGGCTTCGTCCTTCAGACCCGGTTTCGGAACAGCAACACGGGGCGGTACTGCAACGTCTTCCACCGCGTCATGACGAGGGAGGACATCTCACCCGCTTCCCTCGCTTTCAATGTCGACGCAGTTCCTGCCGTACCGACTCAACCTCTTCCTGTACTTCCTGCCCCGCCCCCTATCGTCCTGCCAGAAAACTGGATTGAGAATCGAGACACCCTCCTCGAATTCCACACAGGAGAGCCCCTTCATATCGATAGGGTCCGAGAAAACTACGTCGTCGTGTCATTCATCGATGACGGACTTCCCGGAAGTCTTCCTGTCAGACTTCCTGACGGATATCCGATAGAGAGAGGAGACAATTGGGCGTTTTACTTCGGAGACGGCTCTTTCGGCGGTCGGGAAGGAACTACAAGGGGTGCGATCAGGATGGTCCGTCGGCAGGAAGACGCCGCCCCTGTCGAAGAAGTCGTACAAGAACCTCAGACTGTCTGGTCGACGGAGTACTTGTCTCGTGAGACAGTCCGGGTAGGCCTCCGTGTCCGCTACGTCCATCGTGAAGGCCTCGGGACTTCTCCACGTGCCCACAATCGGGAAGGAGTTGTCGAGCGCGTCCGAGACAACTCCGTACTTGTTCGTTTCGATGACGAAGGACATCCCCGGGAGTTTTTCCCCAATCGGTTCGTCTATGAAACAGGTCCTATGCCTCAGCAGGTCTTGGACGAAGCTGTTCTCGTCCCTGCCGCTGAACCCGTCGCTGTACCCGATCCTGTCGTCGAGACACGGACTGAGTTCTTCGCCCTCCGCCGTACTGGTGATCTGGCAGGTCCTTTCGAAACTGAGGAACAAGCCCGCCAGCGCTGGCCTCGTGTCCGGTCTTATGTCCGTATCGACACGGCAACGATTGACGGCGTAATTGAAGAGTCTACAGAAACTGTCATCGCCGCCTAACTGAGAAAGGATCTTCTTATGAAAGTCAGTGAAATCCCCTTCGATCCTGATATTGGGCTGGAAGGTCTCGAACTCCTCAGATCGCAGAAGGGCGAGTTACCCAAGACAGGTATCAATTTCACGGTGTCTCGGCGAAGCCCGGAGGGTGGAGTCATCCTCGACGCTTACAGGAGTCAGCCGTGTCACGGTCGTCTCCAAAACAGTGGTATGTTCGAGATGTGTGCCACGTCCATCAACCCCGGACAAATGGACGGACTGTACGAATACTTCGTCCGAGACAGTCCGTTCGGCAGGTTCATTCTCAACCGTGACACGTTCCAAGAAGATGGTTTCATCGCAGTGACGGGAGATCTCTATTATCCCTTCCAAAACTGCCTGAACATCTTCGCCCGACAGTCGGGTGAGGGAAATGGTCCGTGGATGCAAGGACAGTTCGACGACTTCATCAGTCGTGGTGTACCTCCTCTAGTCGCTCTCCTCGTCGTGTCGAGTACGACGATGTTGAAGGACACTCAATGGGACACGACAAACGTCGCGTTCCGTTCGTCACACTCACTCGTGTCCTGTCTCTCTGTCGATGGTTTGAAGAACTTCTTCGCGGGTGACGCGGTGAGCTACGTCGATGACAAGGTCAACCGTCCGACAAACAAACCGTCTTCGTTCTATAACGGCGTCTACGTCTGGGAGAAGACCGGAACGTGCAAGCCACAGGATGTGTCTTGGCTCTCAGTTTGTTTCACGAAGAACAAGGACGCCATCATGAAGGGTCGTGGCGTCAAGAAGTCTCTCTCACCTTTCGCCATCGAGAGTACAAGCAATTTCAACGCTATCAGAAGGAACGAGTTTAATGAACACGCCCTCCCCTTCCTCCTCGACATTTATTACGCCGCCACCCGAATTAAAACTCCCTCCGCTCCAGCCCGATCCGATGGCGAAACTCTCAGCACGCCGGGTACAGGAGTCACTGATACCGTACAAGAGCACGGTAATGCCTTCGCTCGGGCAGTCGGTGTACGTAACTAACGGGGCTTTTACGGGCAGTATCCGTGCCCTTATGATCGAGGCAGGCTGCTACCCCGCGAAGACTTACGAAGACGCCGACGTAGTCGTCTTCTCTGGTGGTGGCGACATCAATCCGTCACTGTACAACGAGAAGCCAGCCGGGACATACGGATGGTCCGACGACAGGGACGCCGAAGAGGTCAAGATCTATCACCACTGCGTCGAACGGAACAAGTTCATGTTCGGTATCTGCCGAGGTGCCCAGTTCCTACACGCCATGAATGGAGGACGGCTCTGGCAGGACGTCTCAGGTCACGGCAACGAACACTCCATCGTCGATCTCGAGACGGGCCACGTCGTCATGGCGACTAGCATCCATCACCAGATGCTGCGGAACAACAACCGTCTCGTCGTCGTCGCCTGTACGACCCGTCAGATCTCGACTCGGTTCAAGGCGCAAGGCGAGGAAATCCTCCTGTCTGGCGATCACACAGAGCTGGAAATCGAGGCGGGGTACTATCCCGAGACTCCTTGCTTCTTCGTACAAGGACATCCAGAAATCGGCACTCCAGAGTACCGGTCTTGGACACTCTCGAAGCTCGAAGCGGTGATGACTGACTGGTACGCCGTCAATCCCCGAGAACGAAAAGTCGCTTGACTTTTGTAACTGCTTGAAAGGAATTGCCTTTGTGTGGTATAGTCGGAATCGCAGGGAATATCAACGTCAAAGAACGTGAGGTATTCAAGGACATGCTCGTCGCGTGTCAAGTACGTGGTCGTGACGCCACGGGGGCTATCAGTATAGGAGCGGACAACAGCGTCGGCTGGGCCAAGACTGTGGGAACACCCGACAAACTTTTCGATCTGAAGTCTTGGGACAAGAACATCGACCGGTTCAACAGCAAGATCCTCATCGGGCACTGTCGAGCGAAAACTATGGGTGAGAACACCCATCAGAATGCCCACCCGTTCGACCACGAACACGTCATCGGTGTCCACAACGGCACGCTCAACCACTCTTGGCGTCGAGACCGGACGAGTGACGGGTACAAAGTCGACAGCGACTGGTTGATCTCTCAACTCTCCGAGAGAGGTGTCGAGGAGTTGATCCCCGAAGTCCAAGGGGCTTACACTCTCGTCTGGTGGGACCGGAGGAATAACACGGTCAACTTCCTCCGCAACGAGGAACGACCTCTGTACTTCGCTTGGTCGAAAGACAAGAAGTTGATGTTCTGGGCGTCTGAACCGTGGATGCTTCATGGCGTCGTCGGTCGGCAGATCGAACTCGCGACACTCGATTCGGGTTTCAGTACGTGCAAACTCGCAGTCGACGAGCTATGGTCGTTCGAGGTCTCGAAACACGACGGGTTCAAAGCTACGGCTCCTCGCAAGATCGTGGGTAAGAGTATCGAAAATTTTACGACCACTGGCGGGTATTCTAATACCCACTACCGAAGGCAAGACTCCTTGGCGGGTCGTACCAATCAAGGAGGGAGCGGCGTCAACAGCCCTTTTCGCGGGGGGACTCCGGGATTTCTTCTGGAAGATCTCACGACTCGGGTAGGCGGAGTACGGCAGCTTCCAAGACTGCCCCTACGAGAAATTCAATCACCCGTTCGATCAAAGCCGAACTCAAGTCTGCCGAAAGAGGAGACAACTACGGAGGATATCTCCGCCGCCTCTCGGATGGATTGTGTAACTCCCTCGGCTTTACCGACGGCATCGAATTCTTCGACGGAATCTGCCAAGACGAAGGGCTCCCGTCCCGTATTAAGTTTGATAAGCTCTCTTACAACCAACAGAGGAGGGCAGTCAAACGCGCGTCTTCAGCGTTATCGAAGTGGCTCGGAGGAGATCTCGCCTAACATCGACCTCCGTAAACTCGGAGGTGTCTGGTACATCACCGACCGGAAGACGGGATCGGAGTATTCCGAGACGGAGTTCGATGCAAATACCAACAGGACCTGTGCTTGGTGTAACGTGGGGGAGTACGACTTGAAAGACGTCCACGAGTTCATCGACGAGTGGAATTTTGTGTGCAACGAATGCGACAAGGACGTCGCAGCTAACGGTTGAAGGAGTATTTATGGTCAATTTCACTCTAGGCGCCGACCCAGAGGTCTTCATCAAGGTCCGTGGAAAGCCCGTCTCCGCCCATGATCTTATCAAGGGTACGAAGAAGGAACCTTTCCCTGTCCCCGGCGGTGCCATCCAAGTCGACGGATTGGCGACTGAGTTCAACGTCGATCCCGTTCCCGTCTGGAATCACGAGGCGTTTAACGCAGGCGTCGTCAACGTCATGAAGCAGCTCCACGCCGCCGTCAAGGAAGGAAACAAGGGAGCGTCCTTTATGAAGGACACTTCGGTTGAATTCGACCCGGAGTACCTCGAGTCTCTTCCGAAGGACGTCCTCGTCCTCGGCTGTGATCCCGACTGGAACGCCTATACCGAGCAGAAGAATCCCGCACCTGACGGTACGGTGAACTTCCGAGCCACTGGTGGTCATATCCACCTCGGTTGGGCGAGTGACATGCCTGTCGATGACCCTGAGTACATCGCGATCTGTGCCGATATCGTCAAAGTCCTTGACGCCTACATTGGCATTCCTTGCCGTATCCTCGACACAGACGACCGACGTCGTGAGATGTACGGTAAGGCGGGTTCGTTCCGACCGAAACCCTACGGCCTCGAGTACCGGACCCCTTCGGCCCTCTGGATTCACCAGAAGGATACGAGGATCGCCGTTGCTCGGGGTGTAAGCTATGTCGTAAATCTCCTCGCGCAATTGAAAACTTCCGAGAAGTGTTTCAAGTACCTCGGCCTGACACAAGACGAAGTCCGTGACGCTATTGACGGGGACCTTTCGAATGCCATCAGGATCAGTGGTTTCATGAGGTGGAAATGGTCTTTCGCCTACGACATGATGAACCGGGTCATCAAAGAAAGGATCAAGGATAATGTTCTGGCATGATCTTCAACAGGCTCACCAACGCCTGAATAGCTCCGTCGTCATGTTCGGAGACAAGCCGGTTCGATTCGGCTCAATCGAAGGCCGAGAAGTCCGGGTCAAGGATCTCGAGAGTGGGTTGAACTTCGTCGTCAATCTTGAAGACAAGGGGTTCGATAATTTCAGGAATCTCCCCAAGCTTGGCTTCGTCAACGTACCCGGGCGGCTGTACTGGTTGACTCGCATTCCTACGAGGTCTGCGACACACGGCCATACCCGGAACAACATCCAGACGTTCCATATCGAACAAGGCCAGATGTACCGCTCAGACACTTCGTACGAGCATCTCATCAGTCACTACGGCAAGTACTACGTCGACAGTGTCAAGGGTCACTTCCCCAACTGGAGACAAGCCCTCGCCCACGTCCAGAAGACGCAACCGATTGCGATCCACCACGAGTTCGCCCTTGTCAAAGGGAATGACGGAGGGACACAGCTCTGGAAGAACAAGAGGCATGTCGGAAACGCCACAGAGAAAGGGATTTATCTCGGCCCGGCGTCTCTCTATCTACGAGAGGAGTTGCAACAGCGGCTGGGTATCCAAGAGATTATGGAGGCATGAATGAAATTCCTGAAAGACATAGCAGAAGTCTCCCCTTTGCCCAACATCACCCTCAACCGACCACTCCTCGACAGGACGACTCCGGGTGACATAGGAATCGAGATCGAACTCGAAGGTGATCTGTACTCGGGTGACGCACTACTCAAGTTCAAGGCGCCTGTGACGGGGGCTCAGTGGATTACCCACCGTGACGACTCTCTCCGAGGTGGTATCGAGTATGTCCTCTCAGTGCCGTGTCGAGAAGGAGAGGTCGTCCCACTACTCGAGTTTCTCTACTCGACGTTGCTGGACAAGAAGTCTTCCATCCGTCTCTCGAACAGGACGAGCACCCACGTCCACATCAACATCCAAGGATTGAAACCGTCTGAGTTGACATCATTCATCTGTCTCTGGGGGCTGTTCGAGCAAGCCGCTGTGAACTATTCCGGCATACTCCGCAAGAGTAACCAGTTCTGTCTCACGACGAAGGACACCAACGGGTGGCTACCCACTGTCTGGCGAGACGCCCTCGAATCTGGGCATTTCCGATGGGACAATGGGACGAAGTACTCTGCCCTGAATCTTGCGGCACTGAGTAACTTCGGATCGTTCGAGTTCAGGACGTTGGACGGTTGCAACGAACCCACCCGGGTCTCCTCTTGGGCGCGGTTCCTCGTACGCCTCCGAGACACTGCCGTGAAGTATCTCCCTGACGAGATCGGGAGAGGCGTCTCTGAGAAGGGTCCGCGTGGACTCCTTCAGGAGGTCTGTGGCGATGACCTCGAAGACTTCTACACGGCCTTCGTCAAAGCCACACCAGACTTCGACGGGTGTTGTCTCGATTCGTTCCGAGACTACCAAGAGCTTTCGTTCTTTGTTCCTTGGGAGTCTCTCAGAGATCAGATTAACCGGAGGGAGATAAGGCGCCCTTTTGAAGAAGAGCGTCCTAAACCTAAACGGAGGAGTACCTCGCTTGGTAACGAATTTTTTCCTCGTGGTACGAGACAGACTACTGTAGGATCATTTCTAGATCCTCTAGAAGTGCCTGCACAGGAGGTATTTCCCGTCGAACACCGTCGGCCACGACTACCTCTGACAGACGCCGAGGTATAGGAACACCTCCGGAATTTGCGAGAGTTCTTTCCTGCAGTTGCACAACAGCCGGCTCCCCGGCAACCAGAAGGAAATGTCGATGAGTTTTAAAGTAATCCCTTACCGACAAGGTTCGTCAGGCGCTCGAGAACTCGCCACGGCTTTGGGAGGTAGGGTCCTCCGTCTCGAAGGTTCTCGATACCGTGGTCGTCCGGGAGACGTCATAATCAACTGGGGTAAAACAGATGGACATCCTCTACTTGATCGTGCCCTCAATGGTCGTTCTATCCGTTCTGTGTCTAATAAGCTGGAATTCTTCCGGACTGTACATCGATCCGATCCCTCCGCCATACCCGAATTCTGGACAGACCGGGAGTCCATCCCTGATTCCGCCTTCATGGGAAGAGGAAGAGTCGTCTGTCGTACCGTCCTTGCCGGACACTCAGGAGAAGGTATCGTCATCGCCAACGAACGAGGGGAGCTAGTCCCGGCACCTCTCTATACAAAGTACGTCCCCAAGCAAGACGAGTACCGTATCCACTTGGGTCGGCTCGTAGATGACAACGAAGACACCGTCACTACTGTAATTTCTCAGCAACGAAAGGCTAGAAATCGTGAACATCAAAACCCTAATTGGTCGGTTCGCAACCTCGCGAACGGCTTCGTCTATGCCCGAGCCGACGTCAACCCTCCACGTTGTGTTATTGACGTGGCTCGTCGCGCTTTCGGTTGTTTCGATCTCGATTTTGGCGCGGTAGACGTCATCTACAACGGACACGCAGACCGAGCCTACGTCCTCGAGATCAATTCAGCCCCCGGCATCTCCGGTACTACCGTCTCCGACTACGTCCAGTTTTTCCGGGAGTTTGAACGATGAAGTGCAATATCTGTGACAAGGACTTGGGCGACTCGGAAATCCAATGGGACGAGAGGTATAACGCTTGGGACCCTTGCGGCGAATGTCTCCGTGTCATTTCCGAGACCTTCGGGGAAGAAGGTGACGAGGAGACAGAGGAAGAGGTCTACGACGACGAGGTCTGTTACGAAGAATTATTCCCTGTTGAAATCAACGACTTGGAATAATCCTGCGCGGCCAGAGAAGATTTCTCTTGACAAAATTCTGATACGTGGTATAATATCTATATAGAGTAGCGGTTGATAACCCTATGGTAGGTCTTAGAAGGTCCTAGCGATCTGACCTACCAACCTCTACCCCTCTTCCTTTAAGGTACAATTCTTGGTACAACCCAAAGCCCACCAACCCTGTCCTTCTTGTGGGTCGTCAGACGCTCTGTCTACGATGGCCTCCGGGGTTTCCAAATGTCATTCTTGCGGAATGGTCTTTGCTCCTGACGAAGATCTACTCCCGCAAAGGGATGAGTCGGTACAAGAGAAGATCGTCTCAGTGACTCCTGTCCCTTCTGTCTTCTCTCCCTTCCCTGAGAGAGGCTTTACGCAGGAGACTTGCCGGAGGTACTCCGTCTCTGTCCGTGACGGCACGGCCCAGTACCCGATCTATGACGTCAACGGAAACCACATCGCAAATAAGTTCCGCCGCCCCGGAAAGGTCTTCTCTGTCGAGGGTAAGACGGGAGGGGCTGGTCTGTTCGGGCGTCACGCCTTCCCGGCAGGTTCTGCAAAGTTCGTGACTGTCACCGAAGGACAGGACGACGCCCTCTCCGTCTTCCAAATGACAGGCAATAGGTACCCCGCCGTCTCTGTCCACTCCGCGTCCACAGCAGAAGCAGACATTCGCAGGGACTTCGAGTATCTCAACTCCTTCGAACACATCGTCCTCTGCTTCGATAGTGACGACGCGGGACAACGTGCTTTGAAGGCGTGTGCCAACATCGGCTTCCCTCTGGGCAAGGTCAAGATCCTTTCTCTCCGCGAGTTCAAGGACGCCAACGACTACCTCCTACAGAAGAAGGCCGACCTCTTCACTAAGGAATGGTGGCAGGCCCCGGCCCACAAACCAGACGGGCTGAAGCTCGGGTCTGAGATGTGGGACGAGATCGTCTCAAGGAAGGAGAGTTTTACCGTAGACTATCCATTCGAAGGTCTGAACAAGAAGACCTTTGGCCTCCGACTGTCCGAACTCGTCGTCATCACGGCAGATACAGGCGTCGGAAAGACCTCACTCCTCAAGCATATCGAGTACCTTCTACTAACCGACGAACGTGTGAAGGAGAACAACTATGGCGTTGGTTTCCTACATCTGGAAGAGCCGAACGGAGATACCGCACTTGGTCTTCTGTCTATTCACGACAGTCTTCCATACCACCTGCCCACGACGGTCAGGGATGAAAAGACTCTTAGAGAAGCTTTTGACACTGTTCTTAACAACGACAGAACCATACTATGGGACCATTTTGGTAGTAACAGCGTTGACGCCGTACTGGATAAGATCCGGCACATGGTTGCTCTCGGTTGTCGTTACATCGTCCTCGACCACCTCTCAATCGTAGTCTCGGATCAGTCGGGTGACGAAAGGAAACAGCTCGATGAAATTACTACAAAGATCAAGACACTCACGATGGAGCTGGACATCGCCGTCATCGCGGTTATCCATACGAATCGTCAAGGTCAGATCCGAGGTACTGCAGGGGTCGAACAGCTCGCCAACATCGTCTTTCGAATTTCGCGTAACAAAACAGAGCCTGACGAATGGCGGCGGAATATCACTTCTATTACAGTTGAGAAAAACCGTTTCTGTGGATACACTGGACCAGCCGGACATCTCTGGTTCAACCCAGACACGGGACGACTCTGTGAACTCACCGAAGAAGAGGCTGCTACTTTCGAGAGTGGCTCGTCTATTAGGATGGAAGAACGATTTTGATGTATCTTCCGACTGATCTGAGTAATTACTGGTTCTGTGACATCGAAGGGGATAACCTCCCTTCTACCGTCGTGTGGTGCGTCTGTGCCGTCTCAGGGACAGGCGAGGAAGTCGTCCTGACTAACTACCAGCAGATAAGGGATTGGTTCTATGAGCAGCAGCAAAGAGGATGTAAGTTCGTCTTCCACAACGGACTCGGATATGACGTCCCTACTCTCAACAGGCTTGTCGGGACTTCTATCGGGCTGGGTTCCGTCTGCGATACCATGGCTATGTCCATGCTCTTCCTGCCAAGCCTCGCGGGAGGTCACTCGCTCGAAGCATGGGGGCTACGACTTCATTCCCTAAAGGGAGAGTTCTCAGACTTCTCACATCTCTCGGACGAGATGGTGACGTACTGTAAACAGGATGCCCACCTCTGTGGCCTTGTCTTCCGTGACCTAGTAAAACGGATGAGGCAGACAGGCTTCTCTGAAGAGAACATCCACCTAGAGACGCTGGCTTGGTACCTCGTACAACAACAAAAGAAGAACGGTTTTTACTTTAATATCGAGGGTGCCCACGTCCTATACGCCACCCTCCGCCAACTGGAGAATGAAATTGCAGAACGAGTCCACGAAATCTGGCCCCCCGAGCTTGCAGCTACAAAAACTTTTAAGCGAGCTCGTCTCCGCGATGGAGGTCGTACTAGTCAGTATCTACGACACCTGCGAGAATACGAAAAGCTCGAAGACGTACCCGGAACAGACGAGTATCGAGCGTACGAATACGTGTCTTTCAATATTGGAAGTCCAGACCAGAGAAGTACGAAACTTCTTGAGCTCGGATGGGTTCCGGGAGCTGATGAACGAACTCCTACAGGAAAACCCAAACCAACAAACAAAGGTCGACTCGCCCCTACCCTCGAACGATTCGTAACAGAGTCCGAACACCCCGGCCCTCGACTGATTGCACAATGGATGGAGATCAACGCCCGGGCAAATATGGTCAACACTTGGATCGAGGCTTATAATGACGACACTCACTGCATCCATGGTTCTCTGTGGCTTGCTAATACTCTCCGTTATCGGCATTCTGATCCTAACACGGCTAATATACCCGGGGTACGGACAGGAGAGTCGGGTCCTCTACGAGGACTCTCCGGCGTTTTTACGTACGAGGCTCGAGATCTCTGGACTACACGCGATCCTAGGACGAGACGAATGGTCGGGGTCGATGCCAAAGGTATCCAGCTCCGTGTCCTCGCCCACCACCTCAGAAACGAAGCCTTCGCAAATGAAGTCGTCAACGGCGACCCCCACACTTACAACCAAGAGATTGGAGGCCTTAGAACAAGAGGTCTGGCTAAGACTTTCATCTATGCGTTCCTTCTGGGAGCTGGAGACGCAAAGGTCGGGCAGATCATTGGTGGATCGACGAGCGAAGGCAGAGCTCTTAAAAACCGCTTTACAAACAACTTCCCGGGACTTAAACGTCTACTTACTGACCTTAAGCGACAGGTCAATCGAACTGGAAGAATCGTCCTTTGCGACGGAACACCTCTCCGGGTAGAACACATTCACACGAGGTTGGGATATCTCCTCCAAGGAGACGAGAACCGTATCATGAAGCAAGCCGGGATCTTTATCTGGCGGGAGTGCCGTAGGTTAGGTCTTGATGTAATCAAAGTAGGAGACATCCACGACGAGTTTCAGTTTGATGTACTAGAGACAGATGTCGATCAATTCATACTTGTTTGCGAAGCAGCGTTTAAAAAAGCTGGAGAGACCTTCGGATACACAGTCCCAATCGAATGCGAAGCCAAAGTCGGATTGACGTGGGCGGAGACACACTGATGACTAATTCAGATGAATTTTGGTGTTCGACTTGTGGAAAGACAATTCCTATAGAAGAATATACCACTAACGAAAGCGAATGTGATTACTGTCACGAATGGTGGCAGGCACAATTTGCTCTACACCCAGAAATTTTTGAGGAAAGCCAATGAAATTCTCACTCATATCTGACATGCATCTCGACTTTCCTCAAGAGAAGACTCCTTACGAGCTTCTCGAGGAACACGTCGTAGTAGCAGGTGACACGACTAACGGCCTCGAAGGCCTGAAGTTCCTACAGAAATTGAGGAACAAAGGACACACCGTCTATGCCGTCGATGGCAACCACGAACACTACAGCAACCGTTCACAGGGGCGGACTGCCCTAGAGACGACGACTCGCTTCATGGAAGAGCATCCTCGATACCACGAAGGTCTTGTCCCCGTAGTCCTCGCCAACGGTTGGTATCCAGTCGAAGACGAGTCGTTGTGGCAGAACTATATGAACGACAGTCTGCACGGCTCCCTCTCTGCGGCTGACGTAAATGGTCTAGCCGTGTCAGACGCGGACCATATCCGTCATTGGCTAGAGAAGTGGAGGTCTTGTGGTCAGAAGGGTATTGTTGTGACCCACACCGCTCCCTGTCTTCAGACTCTGAACCCACGCTTCGACGGTCATTACAGCAACGAATGGTACTGGAATCCTCACATGGAAGAACTCCTTCGTGAGTACCCAGAACAGATCCTCGTCTGGTGCCATGGCCATTCCCACCACAGCCATGAAGAAGTAGTCCATGGTGTCCGTGTCGTCGTGAATCCGAGAGGTTATCCCGGCGAGAATCCTTCTTGGAAACCTAAGACAATCGAGGTATGACATGAGTAAGACATGGGTATATTCGGACCCCCACTTCTACCACAGGAACATCTGCAAGTTCACTAACGGCGACGGGAGTAAACTCCGTCCTTGGGACGACGCAGACGAGATGACAGAGGATCTAATCAGATGGTACAACGAGTGTGTGTCCGATCAGGATCGAGTATATATCTTGGGAGATGTCGCCTTCACGGTTGCAGATATCCGGCGATCTGTTTCCCGCCTGAACGGGAGGAAAATTCTAGTCCCGGGGAATCACGAACCGAAGAAGATGGCGAAGTACATAGACCTCTTCGATGACGTCTGTGGCTACGTCCAGCGACAGGGGTTTATCATGTCCCACATCCCTATCCATCCGGGTTCTCTGGCCCGGTGGAAGTTGAATATCCACGGGCATACACATAGCAACCGTGTAGAAGAAGTGGGTTATCCCGGAAGTGCAGACCCTCGATATGTATCCGTCTGTGTCGAGCAGACAAACTTCCGGCCTATCGAGCTGGATGAGATAATTAAAAAGTACGGACTCGATAAAAAGTCTTGACAAACGCGTAGAACCTTGGTATAATATGATATAGGTTGGGCGTTCCAACCTCAGAAAGAGAAGTAAATAATGGCAACTAGTACGACTTTGTATCTTCGTGGCGAGACGAGTTTCGCGAAACTCCTAGGCGATCCCCTGCCTAACTTTGGCAAGGACGGCTTCGAGTGGAAGGTCGATTTGAAACTCGACCCGAAGGATATCAAGGTTCTGAAGGCGGCGGGTGTCGCCGACCGTGTCAAGATGAAAGAGAACTATCTCGACGGCGCTCCATACCTGACTCTGAAAGTCAAGTCGGAACGGACTGACGTAAAGACAGGTGAGAAGATTCCTAACGACCCACCTGTAATTGTAGACAAGGACGGCGAAGACTGGAACCCGAAGAAGCTCATCGGGAACGGCAGTGTCGTCGACGTCAAGATCGTAGTCCGTGACTGGGGTCCGGGCCGTCCCAAGGGTATCTATCTCAACAAGACGCGAGTCCTCAAGCTCGTACCTTACGGGGGTGACGACTTCCCAGATCTTGACGAGACGGACGAATTCTACGAACCTCGACAGGGTTCTGGTTCTCGCTTCGATCTCGATGACGAACTTCCTATGTAAGGAAACATGTCCCGTATAAAATCGGGTCTAATATAGAAGTAATTGTACTACAAAGACTTGATCTTCTATAATTCCGGTGTGTGGTTCGGCAGCGCACACTGTGTATCAGGGCATACAGAATAAGTCCTTACTGTTGACTTTCCTATGAGGAAGCATAATGAAATTGGAAGTAGAATTTGTACGTAACGCCACAGTCAGACAAACCTGTCGGGCAGTCATCGAGATGGACGACGCTGAGTCGGTTGATCGGAAGATACTGGACTTCGCAATTAAGAACCTCGGGACGTCAGTCAAGTCGTTCGTTGTCGAGACGCAGCAGTATGACGACGTACGAGACACGATCGAAAAAGTCGAGAGGATGAAAGCTTGAAGGAGCTTGACACAGTCATAGACGACGTCTATTCGCTTTTCGATCCTAAACAGAACCATACCCCTTCCGAGGAAAATCTTTCCGAGTTCACAGAGAATTTAAAAGAACTCCTTCGTCAACGGCTCCGTTCTCCGGACCCACGAGAAGGCGGTCTCCGCTTTTCTTCTCTCGGGAAACCAGACAGGCAGGTTTACCTCGACAACCGGGGTGACGAAAAAGAAGAACTCTCCTCAAAGACCTTCTTCAAGTTCTTGTACGGCGACGTCATAGAACAACTCCTCCTCTTCCTCGTCAAAGAAGCCGGGCACTCCGTCGAGATGGAGCAGGCTGAAGTCGAAGTCGACGGGGTTAAAGGACACATCGACGCAAAGATAGACGGCGTAGTCGTAGACGTAAAGTCGGCTTCTCCTATTGGTTTCGAGAAGTTCTCGAAGGGTAAGATCTTTGAAGACGATCCGTTCGGATACGTCGCCCAACTCTCTGGCTATGCCGACGTACTAACACCCGGGGAAGACGCGGCTTGGCTGGCTATGGACAAGGTCTCCGGTGCTCTTTGTCTTACCCGACTACCTCGTCACGTCATCGCTGACAATAAGCCCGCCGAGAAGATCAGACACCAAAAGGAAGTCCTCGATGGCGAACTACCACCTCCTTGTTACTCCCCTGTCGCGGACGGGAAGTCTGGCAATGAAAAGCTTGCGACGCCTTGCTCGTACTGCGGGCACAAGGCAGGCTGCTGGCCAACCGCTAGGCTTTTCCTGTATGGTAATGGACCACGATGGCTCACTACTGTATCGCGCCTACCTGACGTTCCGGAAGTCCTGTGACACCGGAGGAGAAGAAACGTGACAGCTACTTACGGCGAACTTACGGAATCACTAATACTTCGTACATGGAGCTTCTCGACTTTCAGCGAGGCTGTTGCGCAATATGTAACAAACCCGCCGAACACTTTAACACAAGGCTGGCCGTGGACCATGACCACGTCACCGGGGAAATTCGCGGACTCCTGTGCAACTACTGTAATCACAGAGTCATTGGAAGACATCGAGACCCGGAGCTTCTACGAGTAATGGCTGAGTATGTCTCCCGCCACACCGGCTGGTTCGTCCCCAAGAAAAAGAAGAAAAAGATTGTCAAGTAAAATACTATTCCTAGACATTGAGACTAGGCCGTACCTAGCCTATGGCTGGCGTCTATTCAAAGAGAATATCGGGATCGAACAGATCAAAGAAGAAGGCGCCATGATTTGTTTCTCGGCCAAGTACCTAGGAGAGAAAGAGGTTTACTTTTACTCAGACTGGGGAGACGGCCATGAAGAAATGCTTCGTCAGGCTCATCGACTTCTTTCGGAATGCGACGCCGTCTGTACCTATAACGGAGACAGGTTCGACCTTCCAAAGCTTCGGGGAGAATTCCTCAAGCATAAGATGGCTCCAACGCCTCCACTCACATCGATTGACGTCTTCAAAACCGTACGAAGAATGGGTTACGACTCTAGCAAACTCGCGTTCGTCGGACCACTCCTTGGAGTCGGGTCGAAAGTCAAACACCAAGGTTTCTCGCTCTGGAAAGACGTCCTAGCAGGAGACGTAAAAGCCCAGCGAGTCATGGAAAAGTACTGTCGACAAGACAGTGTCCTCCTAGAGAAGCTCTATAAACGCCTCGCTCCTTATATCACTAACCATCCGACACTTGGTAAGACGAGTGGACTGTCCTGTCCTGTCTGTCATTCTGAGAATCTCCAGTCACGCGGCTATCGTCGGACAAAGCTCTTTAAAGTCCAACGTATCCAGTGTCAGCAGTGCGGTAGTTGGTCCGATGGGAAGAGGACCAAGCATGACTGACGGTATCCGTCCAGTAGCTGCAACAGAAGACATCCTTACACGGCTCTCAGACCGACTCTTTGGTTGGGAACTTGTAGAGTACCTCGGGATTACGACCGAAGAGATTATCGAGGCTTTTCGGGAACGCGTCATAGATACCCTCGATGAATTGGAAGATGAATTCCTTGATTGAAGAACAAATGAATATGTTTTGGCTTGGTGAAGAAGAGCAAGACACTGCCGCTGATCTCCAAGTAGACGAGCAGACAGGCGACTTCTACTTCTGGTTGGGAGGACAAGGCGACGTCACTGCGACGATGCTTTCTCGTGAGGACTTTGAAGAAATGCTCAAGAATATCTCCAATGATTGAGACAACTAATGACCCAATCGAATCAATTCTAACAGGAGCAGTAAAATATGACGCCGGGAAGTCTCCCCTCTTCCGAGGCTGTCTAGGGTACTTCCCTAAGGCTTTGAGGGCAGTAGCAGACGTCTCCCTCTTCGGAGCGACTAAGTATGCTTGGAAGGGTTGGGAGAATGTACCTGACGGTTTCATTAGGTATACCGACGGCCTCGCTCGCCATCTCTCCTACGAAGGTGAAGGTCAGATGGTCGATCCAGATAGTCGACTCCTTCACGCACAGCACGTCGCATGGAATGCCCTTGCCCGTCTCGAACTACTCTTGAAAGAACGTGATGCCGTACATCAAACAAGCTGACCGACACGAACTCTGGAATGACGACGACAGGAAAGTCTCTAACCCCGGCGAGTTGAACTACGTCCTGACTGGTGTAGTCCACGAGTACCTCGTCGATAACGGTGAGAGCTACCAGAGTTATAACGACATACTCGGCGCCCTCGAAGGTTGCAAGCTCGAGTTGTATCGTCGTAAAATCGCTCCCTATGAAGACAAGAAGATCCAAGAAAATGGCGACGTCTGAATCTAAACAAAAAAGCATCTACCTTGCAGGGCCTATGTCCGGACTACCCGACTTTAACTTCCCTGCGTTTAACGGCGCAGCGGAAGAGTTGAAGTACGCAGGTTGGAAAGTCTGGAACCCCGCCGACAAGGAAGGCGAGACGCTCTCAGAAGCCTCCCGTGCCAACGGCGATCCCGTCCTTGCACAAGAAGGTGGATTCGACTTTCGTGAAGTCTATCTCTGGGATGTAGACAAGGTCATCAAGTCTGATGCGATTTATATGCTTTCGGGTTGGGAGAACTCCCCCGGTGCCCGGGGAGAACACGCCGTAGCCGTAGCGATGAAGCGTCACTACCCAGACTATCAGATCATCTACGAATGAGCAAGGGTATCAAGAGTTACGACGAGAAAGAACGACGACAGCGGCGTCGAGAGAATCACGAGCAACGTGACGTTTGGAAACGTAAGCCTAAGGAAGTATCGTATGAGCAAGAAGCAGACTGAACATCTACGGAATGAACTAGCCTTGGACATTCTCGACGAAGTCGACATCTATCCCCATCAAGCCGACGCCATCATCAGCTTCCTTCTTCAAGAAGGTCTCATCGACTACAGCGTATTGGAAGAGTATTATCTTGACGAATAAACCCAATCCATTTCCGAGTGTTTACGAAGAGTTTATTTACAAAAGTCGTTACGCTCGATGGCGGGAGGAAGACGGTCGGCGAGAGAACTGGGACGAAACAGTTAATCGTCTTCTACACTTTTACCAAGAAAAGGCTTCGATGAAAGGCTACGAAGCTATCGAACTCGGTAATGCCATCTATAACCTCGAAGTCCTCCCTTCGATGCGAGCGTTGATGACTGCCGGACCTGCCCTCGAGAGGAGTAACGTCGCAGGATATAACTGTGCCTATCTCCCCGTAGACAGTCCTCGTTCGTTTGACGAGACGTTCTATATCTTGATGTGTGGGACAGGTGTTGGATACTCAGTTGAAAGCAAGTACACGAATGAGCTTCCTCGCATCTCTGAGACGTTCGAGACGACAGACACAGTCATCCGAGTCGCCGATAGCAAAGAGGGATGGGCTAAGTCCCTTCGTGAAATCATCTCCCTCCTTATTGCTGGTCAGATTCCAAGATGGGACACGAGTGGAGTTCGACCTGCCGGAGAACGCCTTAAGACTTTTGGTGGCCGTGCTTCAGGACCCGGTCCTCTCGAGGATCTCTTTCGGTTCTGTATTACAGTATTTAGAGGAGCAGCGGGGCGCCGCCTCACTTCACTAGAATGCCATGACATCCTCTGTAAAATAGGTGACACAGTCGTAGTAGGAGGTGTCCGACGTTCGGCCATGATCTCACTATTCGACGTCACCGACGACAGGATGAGTAAGAGTAAGTCAGGCGCGTGGTGGGAGAAGGACGGGCATCGTGCCCTCGCCAATAACTCTGCCGTCTATGAGTCCCGCCGTCCCGACCCGTCATTCTTTATGAAGAAATGGAGAGAGTTATATGACAGCAAATCTGGAGAGCCCGGAATCTTCAGCCGTTACGCTTGCCAGCAAATTGCTGCACGAAATGGACGTCGTGACAGTACATTTGAGTTTGGCACAAATCCTTGCAGTGAAATTATCCTTAGACCCTTCCAATTCTGTAACCTTACCGAAGTCGTCGTTCGACCTACAGACGGACTGGATGAGCTCCGACGTAAGGTACGAATTGCATCGATTCTTGGAACAATCCAAGCGACCTTCACAGACTTCAAATACTTGAGAAAGATCTGGCAGAAGCAGTGTGAGGAGGAGCGTCTACTCGGAGTATCGCTCACTGGTGTCATGGATCATCCACATCTCCGTGGTTCACTCGACTGGTTGAAGGAGTTGAAAGACGTTGCCATCGAGACGAATCTGGAATGGGCTGGACGCCTTGGTATCAATCCTGCTGCTGCTATTACTTGTGTCAAGCCTAGTGGAACTGTGTCGCAACTTGTGGATTCTGCCTCTGGTCTTCATACCCGTCATAGTAGGTACTATCTTCGTACGGTACGTGGCGACAACAAAGACCCGCTGACCCAGTTCTTGAAGGACGCAGGGGTTTACTCTGAACCAGCTTTTGGTAAGGAAGACACAACTACGGTCTTTTACTTTCCGAAGCAATCACCAGAGACGGCGATGACGAGGAATGACCAGACAGCGATACAAGCGTTGAACGTCTGGAAGAACCTACAAGATCATTGGTGTGAGCACAAACCTTCCGTGACTATCAGTGTCAAAGAAGACGAATGGATGGGAGTAGGGGCGTGGGTATATGACAACTTTGATGACCTTAGCGGTGTTAGTTTTCTACCCTATGACGGCGGTACGTATAAGCAGGCACCTTATCAGGAAATTACGGAAGAAGAATACAACGACTGGCTAGTCAAACATCCTCTCCCAGAAATAGATTGGAGCGACATGCGGATGTACGAAACCGAGGACAGGACGACAGGATCTCAAGAGTTTGCCTGCGTTTCAGGCCAGTGTGACGTGGTTAACATCGATGGCTGATATCATCAACTTGGTCCCAATAGAAGAACAACCACCGATACCAGAGCTTTTGCGGAAGCTTGCAGACGACATCGAGACAGGCCAACTGCCTAACGCCAAGGGCTGTACAATTGCAGTTCAATTCGAGATAGACGAGGAGACTTACTCCTTCGAGATCTTTGGTTGGGGCGACTGGGTACAGACTAGGGCAGATGTCTACTGGTCCCTAATGAAAGCAGGCACTTTTGTCCTATGATCAATCCACTTACCCTACTGACCTCCCCTCTGGAAAAAGACCTAGCGGTTGCCGTTGCAGCACTCCTAGTCACGTCCGGATCGGAGGCGCTCGTTATAAAATACGAGATGAACTCAAAGATACAGTGTGTGTCTGCGGTTACGGCAACAAACGCACAAACAAAGACAGTAACGACAGCAATCAGGAATGTCGATAATGCGAGTAATTCAACTATTCAGTCTTCCGTCTCTTCTGGGATTGCTACTGATCTTGCCGGGCTGCGAAACAGTCCGCGTCGCCCCTCCGGCGGCGGCGTGTCCGGCATTTCCTCCAGCCCCACCAGTCCTGCAACAGCATCTCAGCCGCCCACTCCTGCTACCTTCACAGTAGACGAGTCGTCGGCAGAGGCCTGCCTCACGGCTTATGACGTCGCGGTGGGTTGGCAGCAATGGTACAATCAGACCCAGTTGAACTGGGAGAATATAGAGAACAATGGTACAGTTAAGTCAGGAAATCGTGACGGCGGCACAAGCAAGTCAACGTCAATGGAAGATCTTCGCGTCTCTTTCCCTAGCCCAGTATGGCTTGGAGTCAGCTTGGGGAACGAAGATGTCGGGAAAGAACAATCCCTTCGGGATCAAGGCGACGGCGACACAACCCGGGACGGAAGTCGTGACACACGAAGTCAACTCCAAGGGACAGCGGTACGAAGTGACGGCTAAGTTCCGAGACTTCGACAGTGTCTCAGACGCCTTCTCTGCCCACGCAGAACTACTTGCTACAGACAAGAGATACGCGGCCTGTCTCGACGCGAAGACACCTGAGGCTGCCGCCCACGCCTTGACTGGGGTGTATGCTACTGATCCTAATTACGGCGATCTCCTCGTCAGGATCATTGACGGAAGCGGTCTTAAAAAATACGACGTCTGAGTAAGACATGAAAAAACCCTCGGCGGCTTAATTGCTACCGAGGGTTTCTTTTTATGCAGACTTGGTATTGTCCGGTACGAGTGCCGCTAGAAGTAGCAACACGCCTCCGATATAATTGAATGGGTGGTCTAGTGCGGCAACACTTCCAAGAGACGACACAACGAACAGGTAAGTGCTCCTCTCGTCTAGACGATCTTTGATGTAATTAATTACAGTCATTGGTGACCTTTCATCCAATCTATGAATAGCACGATCGCTCCGAGTAGAGACGATCCTACTATGGCTGAGGCAAAACCTAGCGCACCTAGGCCTTTGTGTTTAAACTCGAGTAGAGTTTCAAGCTTCTCAAGAACCATTTCGTGTTGTTCTACGAGATGTTCGATCTTGGTTTCTAGGACAGCCAATCGTTCTGGAACAGACAGTATGAGTTGTGGTGAGTCGGACATCTTGTTCCTTAGTTTGACCAGACTATGTCGTCAGGGACGGTCTGTGATTGGGTTTGAGGTTGATTTGCCTTATCGATCTTCCTATAAGTCGAGCGAGCATGTGAGTACTGTTTCGAGATTAGTTGGATCTTCTTGCTGTCGGGTATTTTATCCCACACCGGAGACTGTATCATTTGAGAGACGGCGTCGTGGGCTTGCTTGCCCGCTTCTGCTTGTCCTTCTGTAGAGAGGACTTTGGCTCTACCAATGACGGGCTTGCCGTTGACCTTCTCTAGTCTATCGAGTTCTGCGTTTACCGGATCGGTATCGACAGGAGTCTGATCAAACAGCCCAGTGATATTCTCGTGACGAGCGATGGGTTGTCCGTTGACGTCGAGCTTTGCAGGAAGACGAGTAGACAACCCGGGGACGTTAGCCTCCATGTTGTTGAGCATCTCTCTCGTCCAGTTACTGGTCTCACGGGGTTTACCGTTAGGTCCGGGAACTGTACTTGTACTCGATACGTCATGGACGACAGGGTCGGTGGCGTGGACTATGTCCCTACCGAGGGCGGGGACGAGAGTCTTGGTCTGGTTCAGGAGGAGACGCTTCTGGGCATTTGGATTACCCGGAGTCATCGCATCCATTAGGTCTGAGAGTTGCGTCCCAAACCCTTCCGTCATGACAGCACCAGAGAAACCATTCAGGATTCCCGCAAAGGCCTGCGCAGGGTCTTTGTCCTTAGCGCCTTTCAGTGCGTCATGCATAGCCATCGCAGGGGCAATGACTGCAACGAGAGGGTCCATACCCCTCATTGAGTTCCACTGACCACCTGACTTATACTCCAGACCAAATGTCACGGGATTACGACGTAGGTTACCCTTGTCGTATTGGTCCATGAAGTAAGCCCCGAGAGCCGTCCCTACCGCTGCCTTAGCAAGAGCAGTCTGTCGAGCGATGGACGAGCCGCCTTGTGAAAAGGCCGCCTGCGTGTTCCTAGAGAACCATGTCGTCAAGAGGTTGCTTTCCAGCATAGTCCTGACGGCGTTAGCTGGTACCCTCATCCACGGAATGGCATTCATGACTGCGAACCGAACTCCTCTCCGAACGAATTGTTCAGGAAGAGGCGCCCTAGTAATAGCCTGAATAGCCTGCGCCATAGGACCGTCTGACTTACCAATCAAGGATAGATCAGACGCGTAGCTGTTGGCGTTTTTCACCATGTCTGGTGTAGGGTTGTGGACAAGCATGTCGACGTGGTCTGCAAGCTTGGGACCTTTCAACCCTTTATTCAACCCGTCACGGACGGCGGCACCGTAGTAGTCGCTGTTCATCATCAGGCTGTGCATGAGGTTGTCTACGGCAGAGAGTGTCCTTCGGCCGTAGTCGGCGTAGGGTATTGGATTTTTCGTCTGTGTCGCGTACTGCTGGTCAGTCTTAGCAAGAGGATGCATCTCTTGGAACGACTGAGCTGTCTGCTTCCAAGTACCGAGGTCAGACAACGACCTCATGATACCACCCCAACGAGCTCCATACTCACGCATAGACATCGTCTCAGACTTCTCACCGACTCCGGTAATAGCCTTCAATGCGTTATTCGTCTCACCGAAGACTTTACCTATCGGCTTAGAGACGAGCATATCCGCGAGAAGGTTAGTCGTCTGGCCGAAAATATTCCTTGACTGAGTATCAAGACCTGACAACATCAAGTCGTAGTGCATTCCAGTGATGACATCTTCGGGAAGCTTTTCTCCTATACCCCGAAGGATAGCGGCACGAGCCTGAGGCTTATTTCTATACTCGTTCAGCTTGAACGTAACCGCCTTGACGTACTCAGGGTCTGACAACCTCCCGATGTCGATGTCTTTCAACTGATCGTACGGAATATCCTTAATGGCATTTAGGATGTTGGTAGACCTGCCTAGGTCTGTCTTATGTCCTTCAAGAATTTGAAGGGCTTGCACGGCTTGATAGAGAACCCTCGTTTGGTTTTCGAGGTCCTTCTCGGTGTTAGTACCACGAGCTACACGTTCTTCAAGGCTGGAAGACTTACCAACCAAGTCGTCGACAACCTTCGAGATAGCAAGAGCTGTCTCAGGCTTTGCGTCGAAGACCTTAGTCTTAAAGAGCTTGCTGGGTGTAAGCCCCATATTCTCTGCTAGGCGTTTAGATTCTTCCCAAGTCTGGACCGTTTTCTGTTCGTCACGGACAGCAGAAGCAATGTCCTGACCCATCCGAGAGAGAGACTCTGTACCGTTACGACGGAGAGAGAACCTCGGTGAGTCGTCAGGATTCAGACGCTGGTTAATCAACCGTTCTGCTTCGTCAGTAGTATACGTCGTGACAGGGATCTCGCCCGGCTTACCGTCATACCTAGTAAATGTCTCTGGAGTACCGAGTTCTTTATTCGCGGACGGAAGCTTACTCTCGATGAGTGAACTAGTCTCGGGGTCGACTGTGTGGACTTCCTTTGTCAAGGGATGCATCAAGGTACTTCCCTGATACGCCCCAGTCTCGGGATCTACATAGGCACGACCAGCAGAGACGACCTCTCCGGTCTTAGGATCACGGATATTAACAGGATGATATGTTCCAGTATAATCGTCATCACTAAGACGGTCGACATGAGTGTTGTCCGCTGTTGGTTTAATGGGTACTGTATCACCCGCCGAAGACTTGCCTGCATACATGAATCTGCCGCCGTTGAGAGAGACTCTGCCTGAGTCACCTGTCGCTGCGGTATGTGCCTGTTGGAGGATAGTCTTGACGTCGGTGTCGTTGTACCGCAAGTCCATCCCGAGCTGGTTCCTACCGAAGTCTCGGACGTACTGTTTAACCTTCTCCCAGTTGTTCAAGGTCTGCGGACCCTGTTCCTGCTGAGACGCTAGGTACTCTTCCGTCGCACGGACGTGAGGACCAGAGGGATCGTCCTTATAGACGTTGGGATTATTTTCGACGTAGTCATTCGCGTACTGCCGAGCCCTCCAGTTCGTGTCATAGACTCTCTGTAGGAGATCGTCTAACCCGTCTCCGAACTGTTTGTTCAGACCGATGTGACCCGACACTTCGTGGTAGAGGATGGCAGGAATTTGTGACGGGTTGTCGATGTTATTCGCAATGACGTTGACTTTGCCGTCGGCGCCTAACCACGCTTGGACGTCGCCAGTTCTAGCACCGCCTTGGCGAATCTCTGCCCGCTGCGCGTTAGTGAGATTCCTAGTACTACCGATGATGTTGAAGTCGGGAGAGTTGTCCCAACCTCCTGTGACGTCATCGACTGCAGCCTTAATATTAGCAAGATGCTCGGCTCTGTTGGCTGAGTACGGTGCTTCAGGGCTTACGAACTCAGGTTCAAAGGTCTGGGCCGTTACCTTGGGGTTGTCGGTACCAAAGACGGCGCGTTTCAATCCTGCGAAAGATCCGTCACCGTTGAAGTGGGACGCGAGACCCTCTGGGATATTCGCCTTTACGAGACCGACACCAGTAGTGAGACCACCCAACCCTGTGTGGAGGGCAGTGCCGGTCAAAGCTCCGAGTGCCGTGTTCGCAGCTACGTCTTTACCACCACTGCTGGCGGCACCGATACCTGCGCCTTGCAACGCCGTATCCACTATCTGGCCACCAGCCCCCATCTCCGCAAACGGGGCGGCTTCAACAGCCGGGGCAAAGGTGACGCCGGAACCTACTAGGTTACCTGAGAAGCGACCCCACCCAGTCGGGTTGGTATAGTTTTGATCGGCATACGAATCTTCGAGGTCTTTAATATCGGCCTCGGCCTTTTCAGGAGCGTCCCCACCCTTTAAAGCCGCTATACCACGGATGATAGCCTTACCGGCAGAGTCGTGGAGAGTGTCGAACCCTTCGCCTACGCCTGTGTAGAAGTCGGCAACGGGCTGGGCAATCGCCTGAGCCGTCGTGACGGGAGCTTGCTTCCCAGTAACCGTCAACCCTTTGTCCCCTGCGACTGTGAAGTCGGGGAAGGTCTTACCCCCTTGACGATAGTGGTCGATATACCACTGGATAGTCTTGGGGTCGGCGCTCTGAAGGATCGGATACTTTGCCTTAATAGCTGCCGCTGCGGCGGAGCTATCTAGATTCTTACTCTGTCCAGCGGCATACATATCTGCATAGGCAGCGTTCTGCTGTTGGATCTGGTTCGGATCTAGATACGCCTGATGCTCAGGGTCTGTGTCTTGAACGTCTTGGACACGACGTTGGTCGAACAGTGGTTGAGGAATATTTACTGCCGTAGGTGCCTGAGGTGCTCCCCACTCTATGTCATTAGGGACAGAAGAGACAGGAGCTGCAGGAGAAGGATTTCCCCAAACGATATCATTCGGAACCGCCGGAGCCGTGACAGGAGCTACTGGCGTAGGAGCCGGGGCGTCGTCCCATACGATATCATTTGGAGTATCCATTTGTTTTCCTTAAGGAGTACTAGAGATTGCACCAGACCTGTGCTTGTAGAACGTCTGACCAGTGCTTTTGCTTTTGCCGCTTGCGACGACAGGGTCGGAAGACTGCTGCGGCGGAGCGGCCCCGCCACTAGCCCCACGAATCGTATGAGGAGTAGGGGGTGGAGGAATCTTACCAGCGAGTTGTGGGTTCGCAGACAAGATACCGAGTTGGCGTAGACCTTCAGTGTACAGGTCGTTATCGAGTAGACCACTCTTATAGTCTGCGTCTATACCCGCACGGAGTGCTGCCGTACTGGCGTTCTTGCCGAGAGCACCTGCCTGAGCCTGACGAAGGGCAATGAGTGAAGGCGCGGTACTTTCTGCCACCTTAGCCAGTGTCGCTCTTGCGTTCGCCGCAGTAGCAGACGACTGACTGTTCTCTACACGATAGGCCGGAGTGCCATAGTTACTGGCAGTCGACAGAGTCCTCTGGGTATCGGGGTCCCAAGCAGTAGTACCGTCGGCGTTCTTTACGACACCCTTACCGGCGGCTACGTCTTCAGGCGCAGGGACAGCGAGATTGTCTAACGTGAAACCGTTTCTTCCGGCTATGCCCTGCGCGAGCTTGTAATGGTCGGCGTAGTTGTCCGGAGTAGAGTTACTCAAGAGCCTACCGGCAGCCCCTAGGACGTTATTCTGTAGGGCGTTATTCGCTGTGGCGTGTGCGTCTGTAGCGGCCTGACCGACACGGGCAGCTTCGAGCTGCTTCATGTACATACCCTGAGCGCCCTGAGGATCGACCTGTGCCAGCCTTTGAATAGCCTCCATCGGGTGATCGGTAAAGCCTTGGAGTGCGTTGGCTTCCTGCTGAAGCAAGACCTTGTCGTAGTTAGGTGGTTGGAGTCCCCTACCTGTATAAAAGGCGTCGACAAAGTTATTCAGAACCTTCGCAGGCGTACCGTGGACAAGGCCGAAGAGTGCGTTGGGGTTTGTAGCAACGCCCGGAGTAGCGACGCCGTCTTGTGGAACTCCAGTAGGAATGATTGGACCACCAGTAGGAGTCTGAGACCCCGGGATAGGGGGTTGGGACTTCTGCCGAGGAGGTAGATGCGCCGTCGCTTGAATGACATTGTCGGGGTTATTCAGATCGACAGGCGTCTCGACAGGAGCTGCCGTAGGTATAGATACCCCGGCCCCTACTGCAGGTGGAGTACCCTGCGGTGACAGCGACGCCATCAACGCCTGCGTCAACGGATGATCCGGATTCAGAAGAGGGGGGCTACCCCGGCCATACTGAGGCTGCTGACTCTGTTGAAGTTGCATCAACTGCTGTTGTTGTACAGCGGCGAGAGAGTTAGGGTCTTGGGCGGTGTTACCGCTCGTAGAGAATCCCAACTGATTGAATAGATCACCGAAGTTCATCTCTTGTCCTTAACTCAACATATTACCAAGCAGTGAAAGACCACCGCTAGTAAGACCTGCACCTACTGAGCCTGCTCCGGCACCGAGACCGCCCTTGCTCGAACCAGAGGACTGTTGACCAGCACCGTTGATCGAGTTATTGGCAGAGATACCGAGGCCTCCGAGACCCATCTGGTTCTGGATGTACTGCTGGAGGAAGTTATTGGCCGTGTTCTGTCCGTAGTTAGACAGAGCCTTTGCCGTACTTCCGGAGTTCAGAAGACCGTTGGCTGCGGCATTGCCGGTAATAGCCTGCGAGCCCTGAGACAGATCGAAGTTATATCCCGAACTGTTCTTGAAGTTATTGAAACCAGCCTGTTGGGCCGCCGATCCGCCGTTACCAAGCAACGCCTGAATAGCAGACGCGGCCGCCCCTGTCTGGTTGGCAGTACTTCCTAGTGCGGCTTGCGACGCCCCGAAGTTCTGGTTAGATGACTGGTTATGCGAAGAGCCGCCTAAGAGTCCGCCCATGCTTATCCTCAAATTCTTGTTTAGTTAAAAGGAAGAGTTCGCAGTCGGGCGTTCCATTCATATGGATCTTGCCGTAGCTTGTGAACCCGAGTTGACGGTCGACCCAGCGGGCTGCCCGGTTAGTCAGTGGTGTATACCCCCGCATGACTAGGACGGGATAGTTGTCGAAGGCGTTCAGGATCATGGCCTTGGCACGGAGTATCGCGTCTCGGCCTCGACTATGAAAGAAGAGATGTGAGTTATACAGTTTGTCTCTGTCGTATTCGAGTAGGCCTATGTTGCCCTTGTCGTCTACGAAGGCGAGGTTCCTGTCGTCGTCCAACCACTTCTGGAGATCGAAGTCACCGACGATATCTCGATGTAACTCCATCAACGGGTTGATTGTGTCGTAGTCTCGAGTCTCTGCTATCATCACCAACTCTGTTTCCAATATGGTATAGACTGATTGACAGTGGTCGGAGAAGACGAAAACCAACACCCGAAACCTATACGATCAGGGGTAGTTCCAAAGTACGACGTGTCATTAGAAGTATAAGCCGATGACCACAATTTACCGTCGATGGAGATTTCCCAGAGTAACGTCGTTCCAGTCCGACTAACGCGATACCACCATCCTTGTCCTGAAGTCGCTTCGTTGATCTGAAATATATTGCCGTTATAACCACTGGGGAATTGGCGTTGGTGGACTTGATAAAATCTTCCTCCACTGTTACACTCGGTGCCTATACCTACTACTTTATTGGTACTGCTATTCCAGAGTGAAATAGCGCAACCCATATAATTTGCAGAGTAAGACAGTGTCTCGACTTTGGTTGTTACTGAAAAGTCTCCAGCCGGAACTACTTTAAAAGCCCCTCGATAGACGTCTCCTGTACCAACAGTATTACTATATACTAGGAGCCCTACATCAGCATCATCGGCTAAGATTACGTTTGTCCCGTCGCCACTATTTAGGATAGGGAAATCTATCGCTTTCGGTGGTAGAAAATCCCAACTACTTCCACCACTACCACCAGATCCATCACTTGCTGCCGTTACCCTGCCGAACTGATCTACCGTGATGTTACTATTTGTATAGCTTCCCGGAGTAACGGCAGTGTCTGCAAGAGACAGGACTGGATTGTCGACGATCAGTCCAGACGTAGGAGTAACCAGAATTTCACCGGCAGTCCCAAGGACAGAGGCTTGTTTAACAGCCGTTATGTCAAAAGTGTTACTCGTGATCTGGCCGGAGTGGTTGAGGATGTACCTCATGAAGTAGTCCGAGGCCGTGCCGTCCTGATTCGTAATCGGGAATCGTTGTTGAAGTGGCTGGATCGGAGTGACCGGAGTCGCCGAGTTATTTCCCGCTGCCATCGAGCATCTCCATGCTGTCTACTCTTTTCAAAGCCCCGTAATCCGTAACCTTGAATATCCTGCCGGGTACTTTCATAGCCCCTAGAGAACGCCAGTACAGGCGAGAGTCGATGTCTCCGGGAGTGATTGAGATAGTCCCACAGTCTTGGTAGGAAGTACCTCGGTCGTCTGAAACAGACAAGTCCACACCAGTGATAGTCGTATTCGTCTGCTCACCAATCGACCCCTGTATCTGTACACCGAAACACGGAATCTTTTTATAACCACGGAACGGTAGCTGACCATAGACCTCTCGACGGAAAGGTATAGGGTTTTCTGAACCGTAGACCGGAGAGTCGTCCGTGTCTTGGGTCGGGTTGAGAAAGTAAATACTCCCGTTACCATCGTCACCAACAAGGACGTTACTCCCGTAAGTATACGCCCAACTTTCACCACCATGCCAGTTCTGGCCGTTATAGGCGTTCCAGATATTGAGATCACCAGACGACCAAGTATACCACTGTCCTGCGTGTTCGTCATAGACTAGTGTCTCCTGAGTACCGAGACGAAGGACGTAGTAGTTATGGCCGTCTAGAGTAAACGTCCACGCCCGGACAGAAGGGTCTGTGTTACTACCTCTTGCAATAACGAACAGACCAATCTGTGACGCGTCGATGACGTTACTAGGTTGGACAACACTCTCGATCTGGAACTGACTAGAGTTGACGTCTTGGGCGGGAAATGCCCCAACGACAAGTACTTGTTCCTGTGAGGCACTGATTGTCGCTGCAATAGGCATTAAACCGTCCTGTTAATTCCGATGGTCAAGTTGTTGACTGCGGTGGGAGAGAAAAGACCCCCAGTTGCTGGGTCGAGTTCGACTACGTCCCACTGGTAATTGTACGAAGTTGAGAGGGCATGGTTCGTCCCGGTATGTGTACTACTTCCTGACTTGATGTTGATTTGGTAGTTGGCGTCACCGCCGTCACTTTTCTGGACACGCTGGAGAGACATAATCCCTCGGACCCCTACAGTATTGGTAGGAAGAGGGTTGATTGTGCAGACAGCGGGAGCAGGGATTGGGCCTGTACCCGCAGAGATATATTTCGATCCGTCTACAGGAAGATTGCCTCCGATAGTGCCAGATACAGTACTACCACCGGTTATAGTCCAGCCGTTAGAGACGTCGGTCTTCAAAGTCAATCGCTGGATTGTACATGGGCCTATGGCGCCTGCTACGTTATTGACAGTGCCGCCCTTGTCGTATACGACAAAGTCCTTCTGTAGGATAGTACCTCCCGGAGAACCTTCCCCGTAGCGAGGAGACCAACCGACGACATAGACCGTCATCAAGCTATTAGGCGGGAAAGTGTACGTCAGGACTGGGACGCCTTCGACGTAGACATTGATCACACCTAGGACGTAGTCGACCATGGCTTCGATATGCCACCACGTATTGAACGTAATGACAGGGATAGTCGTAGTCGCCAATGGTGTCAAGCCTGCTCCTAAGGCACCCGGGCCATAGATCGAAAGGGCTCCATTTACTTCAGAGACGAGACGGTAGAGGATGTCACCATGGACGTCGCTCCACTGCATCGGAGACCTCTGAGGACCTCCGGAGGCATACCAACGCTTCGCCATGCCAACAGCGTTGGTGGGAACGGGAAGGTTCAACGAGTTGTCGTCGTTGTCATAGTTAGAAAGCGACTGACCTACTTGTAGACAGTACTGACCGCTGACGACTGGATCGGCTATGACACCTCCCGGAAAATCCGCCTGATTCTGTAGGTTACCATAAGGTGTACCAGAGAGAAGATACGTCAGACTCCCCGCGCCAGTACCACACCAGCCATAGCTATCTGCCCATTGGATACTCATATTCGTCCTTAATTAAAGAGAGGGTACGAAGCCCTGACGTTGAAGTGCCAGTCGAATTCGTTCTTCTATGGCCGGGGTCGAGATTCTATTCTGACCAGATTTGATTTGGAAGACTGCGCCGTCTTCATCTACAAGGATGAGTGAGTCTTTGACTTGTACGGCCGTATCGGGCCAACAACCCCTGTCGTAGAGGATACCTTGGTACCTCTCCATAGGAGTAGCAAAGACCCCCGTAGTGATCCAAGGTTCTGTCGTATTCTGTCCCATCAACCAAAACATATCACCAAAGACGAGACATTGTGTAATACCGTCTGGTGATCGCTCTGCCGTTGCAAAGTTCAATGGATCGATAGTGTTAGACCCGGGATTGATCCAATAGAATCTACCCATGATATTGTCCGTCTGGACAGGGACAGTAATAATATAGCCGTTGATGTACGCGACAGAGATGCTGCCGTTATCATCCGGGACTTGGACTTGCCGAAGTTCTTCTCCGCCACCATTAGTCAGTAGAGAACCGTTCAACCAAGACAGGTGACCACCTCCTGTTACGACAGTAGTAGCCGTGGCGTTACCGAGAGCTCCGTAAGTGTTGTACTGGACGAAGAGGTCGGTTGTGTCACTGTTATAAGCTGTACAAGTCGGATGGGCTAGGAGTGCCGTGCTGTAGTCAGTACCGGCTGTTCCAGATGCGTTAATTGCGTAAAACAACTCAGTCAATGAGTTACCAGATGTAAGACCGAGCTTGACTAGCCAAGGGTTTGTAGAAGTCCCGGCAGGAGCACCCGCATCGACTGAACCACTTGTCCACTTGTAGTACACCGTATCGATCTTGACTGTATCACCATTGACAATCAAACCAGTGGCATTTAGATCGCCCGTGGCCTGTGCGTCGTCAGTGTAATACCAGAGTAGTCCACCGTCTGCGATGTAAAGAAAGTTAGGAGTGCTTCCGAGAGGAGCAGTAGCAGCCATAGAGACTGCGTCAGTGATTACCTGACTGATCTGTCCAATCGAATGAAACGTCCCGTCTGTCTTCAGTCGCCAAAGGAAGAGACCTGATACGACGAAGATGTCACTCCCGAAAGTCCCTTCCGAGGAATAGACTCGACGGATCGGACCTGTCCCAATTTCTACAAACTTCTGTAGACCGGGACGAGCAATGAACGCCGTCTTGTTATCGTTAAGAGCGGGGTTCTCTTCCATGAACCGGTTACGGACGTAAGCAGACGGAGAGTCAGCGACGGAACGGTAGTAGTCACCAGTTACAAATGGGATATCTACCATGTTAGTTCTTTCTTCCTTGACGAAGTCTTACCACCAAGGGATACCGCGCTGGAAACTTCCCCAAGTATACGCGTCGAAGTTCCTGTAAGCCTTGTTACTCGGGAGACGCTGTAGACCCATCTCGACAGGAACTTGAGTGACCTGTGCGTACCGTGAATAGAACTGACCCTTACATCTCTTGTAACGTGTAGCCGACTCCGGAGACATCTGGATACCGTTACGGACATTGATCCGGTCGGCTAGCCCGATGATGATGAAGTCGTCAAACTCTTCAGGGAAGGGCGAGACGTCAGTGAGGAGGAGGTCAGAAACCTTTTCCCAGTTAGCAAGATCTGCCCTATAGAAAAAGACTTGGTTGTAGTTATTCGCGGAGAGGACGATGTTCGGATTGCCGAGGATGTTCCTGCCGTTACCTTCGACGGTCAACGGGTAAGTCAGAAAGTTCCCCGAGACATCCACGAACTGCATCCTCGTACCGTCGTTAGGTTGAGGGGGCATGTTAACTACCTCTGCCTGTGTCAGGTTACACAGAAGTCTCGTGTTGATCGGGACGAATGTGTTAATGATGTCGTTGTAGTAGATCGGCAGGATGCCCTGAGTGACTACGTTGTTCAATCCGAATGGGATGTTGATGAGATTTTCACCCATCTCTGCACCCCAGAGGGAATCGATGAAGCGGTTAAGCAACACCAGAGCTTCCCCCTGTTCGGCAGTTGTAGGCGTACCTCCTACTCCCGTGAGATTGCTCTCGCGGTAGGCGTCATTAATGATCGTAGTGACTGGAGTGCCCATAGTTTTACCTTAACTTTCAGTAGAACGAAACGTATTCAAGGCCTCAGTAAACTGCAAGGCTATCGTATTTTGAGCGACAGGATCAGTAGTGGCGATCCACTGAGGCGCCAGCGTGTCATGTGTCTGCTGTAACGCAGCCTGTTCTGCGGGATTTAAGTTGTTAAATATATCTGTGATGAAGTTCATGGCTTCGTCCTTAATTAACCGCGTTCACGCCGATGTTGCTGATCGTGTAGGCTCCTGAAGAATAGGCCGCCGCTGTGCTGACAATCAGACGTGCAAACTTGACGCCCCCGATGCTTTGGTTAGTGATGGCATATGTGCCGTTACCTGCTGCGGTCATCGTCGCACCTGCTACGGTCCAAAAGTTGGTTCCGTCCATTGACAATTGTAGCGTCACCACCGGCTGTGTCGTGACGGTCGGACCACCGGCCAGCGTCATGAACGCGGTAAGCTGCTTGGTGCCCTCGATATAAAATGGTGCTGTCACCGTACTGGCAGTTGAAAGCACGAAAGTGCTATTGAACAGGACCGTAGAGTTATACGTCGTTACAAAAGGATTTGTCGCGGCGTAACCATCACGCCCTTGGCGTTGGATCGGATAACTGCCCGGTGGCAATTCGAGTGTCGTAATCGTCGCAGTTACGGTGGTAGAGGTCCCACCAACACTGAAAAACCTCCATCGCCGACGCCCGGTGACAGGAATGGCCGGTGTGCGCGTGATACCGGTCGCAGTGATCGGATCAGACACCCAAATATCCGAAAAGTTTGTACCGCCAGATGACTCCTGTAGAATCGCATAAACCTGAGTGGCTGTGCCGAGCGTCAGGGCCGTGACGTTGATTTCCGCAGAAATGACCGCGCCGCCGCCTTGTGTCGATGCCACGACGGTTCCCGCGACTGATCCAGCCCCGGCAAACGCCGTCGCATTCTGATCTACGATAGAATAGGCCGTGCCGACCGATACCGCTGCGAGCTTATTTGTCGATCCGTTTGAGATTGCGTAAGCCGGTGTATTGCTCGCGATCTGGGCGACGTTAGTGACACTCGTCACGGTCGAAACGGTGGTGACAGTGCCGCTGCTGATCGTGACGGCAGGCGTATTGGTGATAGCCGCGTTGACCCCGAACACATTGCCGGTGGGCGCCGTACCATAGGCCGTGACGGTGCCGGTCAACGCCGTGCCAGCATAGCTGGATAGATCGCCGCGCAACCCGCCAGCCGTCGTCAGCGAAAGCGGATTGGTCTGGGCGGTCGTATAAATCGGCGCCGCTGTTGTCACCGCCCCCATAATAAGACCGCCGGACTGGCCCGAAGTCGTAGATGACTGCGCGACAGATACAGACGCACCGGTCGGGAGTGGAAGGGATGCTGCCGAGATGGCGAATGTACCAGTACCAGCGTTTGCTGTGACAGTACCAGAGACAGGTTGAGTAGTCTGCCAGAACGTACCAGAGACAGGGACTGCGGACTGGTCAGACGCGATGACTACGCCGAGGCTGTTTGCACTCGTCGCCTGTCCTGCGTTAGGAAGGGTGTTGACAGTTTGCCCACTACCCGGGGTTACTGTGACAGTAGGAAATGCCATTCGATGTCCTTAGAAACTTATGACGGCAATGAGTGCCGAATTGCTTGCTACAGAGAAGTCGAGTTGGCCCCCGCCGGGAACTACTTTCTGTATAATTAAGTAGATGTCATTAAGCCAAGTACTAATCATTAGATTACTCCTAGGACACCCGAGGCGCCGGAACTAGTTGTAAAGGTATAACCACCAGTCGTGATAAACGGAAAGGGGTAATAGACACCTGCGACTACAGGAAGATTGGTAAAGATCGTCTGGGCTTGGGAAACACCCTGAAGAGCCAGTCGGTTGGCGAGAGTGATATTACCGGCGGTGACACAAAGGAAACCTCCGACGGCATTACCAGAACTGGAAGTAACTGTGGCGTTGGCGCCGACAGGAACTGGGGAATATCTTTCGGAGACGTGACCGCCCATGTTATTTCCTTAAAATAGGGGGAGACCCAAAAGAGCCTCCCCCGAAGTTATTACTGGCCGTTGACGCGAAGGATGCGGTCACGGGCACGGATGTTGGCAGTCAGGGCTACGTCGAACCGGACGTCGTGTTCGCCGGTTTGGAAGTTGCTCCATTGCCACATACGGACCGAGAGAGGAACCTTAGTCAGGCTCTTGCTCAGGGCCTTACCGACGGCAGGCATCGTCAGAGGGACCGTGTTGACCACGATAGCCGACTTCTGCATATACGCACGGGCACGATACGAAGTACTAGGAGCACCAGTAAACGTGATCGTATCTGCAGTCGTAGGCGCACGAGACACCGTACCGTTGGCGGTATTAACCGAAGTCGTACCAGACGTATCGGCAGTACCGGGGACGATGATCGCCGGGAAGATCGTCAGGGTGATAACACCCGTCGAAGCGTTTGCCGTCGCGTCATTGATGACGGTGAATTCCTGCAACCAGTCGTTATTCGCCTGAGCGCGGTTGTCGAAGCCGTAGACACCGGAGATGGTGAAGTTTTCACCGGCTTTGACGGTTACACTATTTGCAAGTGTGATCTGAAGAGTCTGCGTCTTATAAAGACCCGGACCAGTCGAGACGGCGACGTCGGCGTAGTTGACGTTCTGGCTGTTGGCAGTGATGACACCAGTCGTGGCATTACGAGTGCCGGTCGTCAGGATCGGGAGCTGCTGAGTGAACATAACGGGAGTACCGTCGAGTTCGCCCGCGAAGCCCTTACGGAAGGCGCTGTCGACGAGATCGTCAGACCGCAGGCCCATGATGTACGTGCCGAGAGTCTCGCGGTCTTTGTACGTCAGGATGGCGCGGATGTCTTCGTCACCACAACCCATTTCTTTCAGACGGGTATAAGCCTGTGCCCAGTCGTCGTAGGTGTTAATACCGTTGGCGGGATTACCAAGCCACTGATTACTTGCAGTGACGGCGGTCTTCATGATGTAGGCGTCGATCTGTTCGGCAAGGTTCGTAGCGGCATTCTTCAAGGCTTCGCTTTCGCGGGCCGCGCCGATGCTTTGGATCTTGACGAAGTCGCCCCAACCCATACTGGCGCCGAAGGTGCGATTGATAGTGAACTGCTCGGAGCCGAAGACGCTGTTCTGGACGCCAGAGGTAAGGTCGGCGACGCCATTGACGGTCTGCGTCACGGTGTAGCGAGGACCAACCTGTTCGGTAACAGTCAGCTTGTTGCGGTCATCCATCTCTCCATCGAACTGCTTCCACGTAACGACTTCAGCCGATACGAGGTTGTTCTGGAAGGTGGCAGCGAATGCGTTCAGGACGAGTTTTGCCTGATCGACAGTAACTGAAACGGTCATTGATTAAGGATTCCTTATTGACGCCTACGCGTGGCAAAGAATGATGCCGAGAACGCGTCTAGGTCGTCTGTGTCTGGTCGGACGTCACCACCAACTGCTACGCCGCGAGCGGCCTGAGGAGCGGGTTTAGGGGCCGTAGAGACACGGGGTGGTTGTTTTGGTTCGGGACTCTTGGTGAAGCGAGCCTCAAGTCGCCCAAGAGCAATGGCTGCGCCGAGAGGACCTTTGCTGACGATTTCGCGTGCCTCGGAAGGGTTATTCGCGAGGTGGTATAGAACTTCAGGACCAGTGTCCAATCCCATGATAGTCGATGCTAGGAACTCACCATAGTCGGGAGCAAGCGTCGAAAACGTACCAATGAGCTCTTGGCTCTTAGTACGGAAATCTGGGAGAGTCTTCTCAGTCTCGGAGACCTTGCTCTGCCAATTCGCTTGGAGGGCTTGGTTATATTCCTGCTGAGTCTTCTGGGCTTCTGCTGCCTTCGCCTGCGCCTCACGTTCCTTCGATACCGTTTCGATGGTATGTCGGGTCAGGTCGGCGATGTAATTCGGATCAAACTCACCAAGAGGATACTTCTGAGTACCGTCTTCATTCACGGCAGTCGGAGAGGGCGCGTCTTTCGGAGCTTGGATTACAGGGGCTGGGACAGCGGCTACTTTGGCTTCGAGCTCGGCGAGTCGAGTAGTGAGGGCGGCTTTTTCCGCTTTCTCTACTTCTACGAGACGCTCTGCTTCTTTCCTTGCAGCGGTCAGTTCGTTGATGCGTTCCTTGGCAGTCTTCTTCTTCGCCGGTTCCGGCTCTGGTTCAGGTTCTACTTCGGGTTCATCGATTTCGTCAACGACGTCTTCTAGGACAGCGTCGTCAGGAGCATCGTCCGCGTCATCTACTTCTTCGACGTGTTCTTCAACAGCTGGTGTGGGCTTGGCCGAGCCGTACATCAAGGAGTTAAAGGCGTCGAGGTCGTCTGTGTCTGGGGCGACGAAGGTTTGTTCAGTCATACTGATTGCGGTTCCTTAACCGAATGCCACATTTGCGTACTACCCTCCGGGGTGGCGGACCCAGAGGATACGAATAAAGATTACTCGCCCTGTTGGACGAGGCTGGTTGCGTCAGTCTTTTGTGACTGCCGATCAAGAAGCGCCTTCTTTACCATCTGGCGTTCTTGGTAGAGTTGTGTCAGGTCTTGGAGATTCAGGGCGTGGTCTTGCGACGACTGCTGCTGATTATCTGCCTGATGGAGTTGTGCGACTTGCGTCAATCCCTCCATGTGTAGCTGTTCCTGTTTGTGTTCAGTCTCGGCTTCTACCTTGGCACGTTCTGTCTCGGCGCGATATGCATCGATCTTTAACTGCTTCTGGTGGACGTCGTACTTGACTTCTAGGACCTGATTTCGCTGAGTCAGTTGCTGATTCTCCTGCTGGAGCTTCTGCATCTGCTGCTGGACTTCTTGGATCTGTTCAGGAGACGGACCTTGCGCCTGTCCACCACCTTCCGCTTGGAGCTTCTTCTGCTCTTCAGGGGAGAGATACTGTGGAGGAATAGTCTTCATCAGGCGGTCTGCAAGGATGTCTGCTCCGGGCCAATCTTGAGCCTTTGCGATGACGTCACCAGCGACTTGGATGAGCTGTGGCCATACTTGGACGGCCTCCATCATCGCCTGAGCTGCTTCTACCCGACGGGTCGTGTAACTCGGACCAGTCTGTAGGGCTGTGTCATAACTGCCGACGGCGAGGTTGGGGGACTCAGGGTCCATTGGGTCGTTGATTTTGACGAGTCGGAGTGATTCGTCTTTTCCAACAAGCCGTACTGTCCTAGTCCCGTCATAGATTTGTCCAATCAACTGATTCATGACGTCACCACCTTCGAGGATGGCGGCGTTACCGTTGTCGTGGAAGGTCAACTGGGCGGTGTCACCCTCGCGCTGACGAGCAATGATTGCCCGACCACTTGTCTCGTTACTCGGAACACCGAGTGAGGCGTCTTGAATACCTGTGACGTCCTTCATGTCTTGGACAAGAAGGGCAGACTCGTTCAGAAGAGCCATCTGCTGCGTCGGAGGTTCCAACCGCTTGATATTGATGTCGAGCTGGGCCTCGTCGTTGACAATCATCAGGGGATCACGGGTCAGGTGAGCCTTCCGGATCATGTCTTCACGACCCGTGACTGCCGATTCTGTCGCAATCCACTGGGCTTTCGGGGCATATCCGAGCTGTTCAGCCGCGATACTACGCCAGAAGTTCCTGAGTCTTGCCGGGTCCTTCATGAACCGGACCATACCATACCGGATGCGCCGGTTCTGGATAGAGACTATCCTACCAGAGATACGGATGATGGGGACGCGGTTCAGTTTGTACTCGTAAGGACCCGAAAGGATGGCATTACCCGTACAGACGTGCATCTGGGCGTAAAGACAGGGGGAGATCCTAGTCTTAATAGGGCTTCCGTGCTTCTGTAGGACATCGTCCATTGTCTTATCAGTGAGGACATGGACTGATCCGTCCTCGAAAAGACCAAGGAGATGGTTCCTTTCGATGATACGCCAGTATTCTACGATCTTGACCGACTGGTCATCGAACCAACGACCTGCACGAAGCATTGCCGAGAAGCGTTCGTTCAAATGCCAAGGGTCTTGGTCAGGCCATTTCCGTTCGAATTCCTTCCGAGGAAGGCGGTCTTCGACGAAGACGTGGCGGGCGTCACGACCAGTGGGATCAATCGACATCCGGTCCCAGACGACTGCCTGAGCGTCCTCGATGGGCCGGATGAAGATGTCTTGGTCAAAGACAGAGTCCTTGGCGTACTCTACTGCGATACGGTAGGCACCGTCACCACACTGTACAGTACTCTCGAAGGCGCTGTCATAGACCCGAGACGCACGTGAATGCATCTCGATCGACCGGATCAAGTCGCCTCGGATCTGTGCGATGTCCTCGGTACCGTCGTCGTTAGGTACGACCTCTACGGCATTGCGATTCTGTCGCCAGTCTCCGACAACCTGAGCTGTGAACTGGGGAATTGAGTTAATTGTGAGGCAAGGAAGGCCGGTTCGAAGCTGGAGGACTGCGGGGTCCCACTGTTCACCTGCGGCAAACTTCTTATCCTCGATTGCGTCTTCACGGTTCTCGTAGTCGTAGTCCCAGTCGAACTGATATTCTTCTCTCATGTCGGACAAGAAGGAAGATACAGACTTGAACCCCTCGGGTACGTAATCTGGATCGACGTCGTCTACGAAATCATCAGTCGTCTGGAAGTCTACGGGACGAGAAGCTCCGAGCTTCTTACTATTCATTTGGGGTTTTTCACCCGTGGCTGTCTTAGCCTTCTTCCGCTTGAAGTCTACGTCTTCGTACGGAGTCTCGTCATATTCAAAGGCCATCAAGCCATCCATACGTTAGGAATATCAGCCTGAGTAGCCACGAACTTCTGGTGTGAAGACGTATTCTCAGGAGTACTATTCTCGGAAGGGAGTCTGCGACGGGCCGTGATTTTGTCGAAGATGTCAGTCAAACCCCATACGAGGGCGTCGACACGATCTGGAGAACCAAAGCCGTTGCTACGGATATTATCTACGGAGAAGGTACACATCTGGTCTTCGAGCTTGTCGAAGCGTCCGACGTGATGGATACGACGTTGTTCGTACAAGGCTGAGATAGGCTCCGCCCGGATCACTTTGCCACGAGATGCGTGGACAAGAGTAATAGGGACAGACCGATCGACACTACGAATGACAGAAGAGACCATCTCACCGCCTTGATTCTTCTCGGCGACGATACGATCTGCAGACCATTTACGATACATCGTGACAGCCTGCCTAGCCCACTCCTCAGGCGTCCCACGGAGGGAGGCGTCTTCAAGGATGTAGCCACGGCCATAGCCGTCCGGATCTCTGCTAAATCCGACGACGACAATCCCTGTTTCGTCTGAGCCTTCATTGCTAGACGTCGAAGGGTCGACTGCGACGACCACTCTTTGAAGGTCGGCTGGTGCTTCGCGAAGGCGTGCCTCATCAATTGACGAACGTGTCCAGAGAGCGCCCGGAATGTCATCGAGGATCTCACCTTCAAGTTCTTGTCGACCGAGTCTGGTACCGCCATACCGCTCTTGAATCTGTTTCAGGAAGGGCTTTGCGAGGTTCCCTGCGTTATCGAAAGTGCTGCCTCTCGTGACGAATGTGTCTTCGTCGAGGAGTAGTTTTTTAATTGTGGGTTTAGGCTGAGGCGTCGTGGTGACAATGGCCTTGGGGTGAGTACCGAGACGAAGGCCGAACTGGAGTTGGTCCCATGTCTCTTGTATGTACTGGAATTTTGCGAGCTCGTCTACCCAGGCGGCGTCATGCTGTGGGCCACGAAGCTGATCAGGTTCCGTACCGTTATAGACCCACGCCATTGCCCCGTTAGGCCAAGTCAGTCGTCTGTTGGTCGGTGACCACTCGGGACGGAAGTCTCGGGGGTGACAGGCGAGGATGCCTGACTCACCAAGGACCATAACGTCTCTGGCGTCAGCCGCTGTTTCTGCAACGAGAGCAATTCTTGAATACCGTCCTCCCGAGAGTGGGGTATCCCCCGTGACCCATTTCCTGATCGTCTCCGAGCCAATTCTTGTCTTTCCAAATCCACGACCCGCTAGGATCAGCCAAGTATTCCATGAGCCTTCCGGCTCGAGTTGATTAGGACGAGCCCAGAAGGACCAGAGCCAACGGAGGTCAGCCTTTTGCTGATCGGTTAGGGAGGCTAACCACGTTGCTCTCTCCTCTGGGCTCAGCGAGGCGAGATATTGCGCTTTCGAGAGCTGCAGTGTCTTCTCTGATTCGTTGTTCATATTGGATTGCGGTTCCGTCTGGACCAGAGAGTTCTTGTTTGTCACGGTAAAGGCCGAGTGTCTTTCCGAGGAGTTCTAGACCACGAAGGGCGGCAGAAGGGTTGGCCTTGTCCGTCCTCTCGACGATGTCGATGAGTTTGTGGATGACGTAGTCTGCGGAGAGTTCTAGCCGATCTCTTCGTTCCGTCTGCCTCTTCTCGATTTCGAGGACAATGAGAGGATGTCGAAGAAGGTCTGTAGCCAGTCTATTGGGATTGGCGTTTTTGTAACCTGCCCGAATGACGGCGGCAGAGGCGTTCAAGTCGACGAAGTACTCGTCTATGAAGAGACTTTGACGGGCAGAGAGCTTCGAACCTTTCCCTTTCAATGGGATGGGAGCTCCCTTGCGTAGATAAGCCATATGTCATTTCCTCCAACCTATACCATATTATACCATGAAAGGTCGATGTTGTCAAGAAAAATCGTAAGGAGGAGGACAAGAGAAAGGCTAGGTAGTTGTTTTTATTGGAATGTTTTTTACCTCCCATGATGATATCATGATATATCTAGATAGTCTTTAAGAGGTAGTAAGAGATAGTAAGATACTACAGTTAACAGTTAACAGTTAATTGTTACTAAGAGATCTCTTACTATCTCTTATAGTATATTAAGATATAATAGGGTAGCACAGTTTTTCCTATTTGTCAAGAGGAAAATGAGGACGGGAGGAAGTGGATAGGAATTGGTTGTCCTCTAGGTGTCCGGGGGCTCAGCGGGAGCTGGTTAGGGGCGAACAACGTGAGCCCTTGTTGTCAATAGCCTCTAGAATCGATTTTAAGGTACCTTACAGGCTGTCGAGGTATCCGGGGGCTATGGAGGTAGCTCTCGATGTGTCTACACGCTGTACGGGGCTTGAAATGGCAAAGAGGAATTCTAAATTTTTTATAAAATCCATGAGAGAGATAGTTTACGTGTCAGGCCACCCCTGCGATTTACCCCCCCCCCCCCCCCCC
>JGI24891J29808_1000274_pt1 | contig 46154 bp, 44 predicted proteins | sample FreactcultuFSWF8_FD_29808 | JGI IMG/M metagenome (IMG submission 29808) | reverse complement strand
TAGAGGGGTTGAAGGGGGCAGTAGAGGGGGTGAAGGGGGCGGCGGAGGGGTTGAAAGTGGGTGTTCTTTCTTCAGGCTGCTTGAGACTATTGCCGAGAGCTTTAATCAGTACACAAGGACACGGAAGCAGTAACCAGTTGCGGATGGGAAAGGAGAGGTGCTTACGCGTGGACACCGGGAATGACCACAACATCTACACGGTTGCTTGTATCATGGCAGAGCGGGCAGGGTTCGAGCGGGTAGGGGCTGTCGACAACCCTGTTCCAGGGGTTCTTGACCTCGTCTGCGCCGACGGTGTGACCCGAAGGGTTGGTGTGGGTGATGTGAAAGGTGGGGCCTATACGGCATATATGGCGCGTTAGGATCATCGTTGGTAGGCTTGCTTTTGAGTTGGTGTTGTTGGGGAGAAGAGAGAGTTGGAGAGAAGTGCGCAGAGTGGAGTTGTAGGCAGGTGTGAAAGCGCAGGCCGACTGCGAGCCACGACAACGACCGCACTAGTCCCTTTCGGATACTACCAATGTTCCGCTCTTCACTCTAGCTCACTTCCATCCGTCGTCTATGATTGTGGGGAAGAAGAATATCTACGGGGAAATAACATTGGGTATTTCTGATCCCCAAGTATCACCAGGAAAAGAAGATCAAGGGGTGCAGGGGTGTATTGAAAGAGATGGAGCATACAGACGCTTTCTCAGTGACCATGGATACTACTCGGTTGGATCTCGAGCCTATACAGTTTCTTGTAATGTACAGTGCGTACCGTCGAGAATGGTAAGAGCGAAAGATCGAGTCGAATGTCGAGACGGACAGCACCAGTCCCATCATGAGAGACGCTGCCGATAGCAATGGTGAATGACCGCTCTTTGAGACAGTGCTGGCTCAGGCCGTGACCATAAATGGGACCCTTGTGGAGCTCCAACCATGAGATGACACTACTTACATTATGAGAAGGAAAGCTGTATTGGGAACGCGGAAATTGGTGGTTGAGTCGAGGTCAACTCTCTCTCCAACCTCGTGTATTGCCGTCAATAACCAGAGCTCTACTTACAAGACACTGCTTCCTTCCTGACGGGTGGCTTGTCGATAACACCCATGGCAACGTCTGAGACAGTACATGTGGATGTAGAGTGACACACGCGTGCACTATCACTTGAAGTGTTGCAGTTGCAATGTCACGACGCTTTTGTCTCAGATGAGCAATGTCTGGCGCGCGAGAAGATATATCTTCCTTCAGGAAGCTGGTCTTTTTTTTTCTTCCCGTCAACACAACTCACAACATGTCACTGAGCAGTGGCGCACCACCCATCATATCCGGCCCAACCATTCTGGACTTGCAAGTAGCTCACGCTCAAGCCGCTCTGTCCTCTGCTGGAGCATGGATTTCAAACGACCTGACTCGCCTGTGCAAGGTACATGGCATCTACTCTGGCTCGATTGACCACAGCAAGCTACTTCTGGTCATGCTGAAAAAGACATTGACACAACCCGTCGTTTACGAGGGCTTTGGTCTGCCAGACCTCATCACATTCATCAAGGCCAGAGGTTTGGGCGTCGACCAAACTATCAGAGATGCTGTCGAAGCTGCAGAAAAGTCGCTAGAAGCCAGTGCCAGACACCAGGCCGACCCTCAGCAAGAAAGCTCATCTTCTACACCCAGCCTGCTGTGTGCAGAATTCGACGCTGAGAATGTCCAGATGACCGAAGGAACTGCGCACAACATTGCCTCCGTCGATACCTTGCCCAGCAGCTATGACGGCTGGAGCGTATTCGACTTCGTACCTTACCATGGACAACAGCATCTGCCCGTGGATCAAGGAACCGCCCCTGAGCCTTGCCAGCACACCGATGACTTGATTCGAGTGCTCGAAGTGGCCGACCGTGAGCGTGAGTTCGACTTCCTCGCTCTTCCGGCAGAGATGCGACAGATGGTATACCATTATGTTTGTCGGGCATCTTTGACCGTTCTCCATCCTCAACGTCAACCCGCCATCACCAGAGTATGCCGTCAGACGAGAACAGAAGCATTGCCGGTTTACTATGGTAACAATCGCTTCGCTGTGGCGGTCAGTGAATACCGCGGAAGCCCTTACAACCACTGGATGAGATGCATCGAGTCGCCATGTCTTGCCCGCATCCGGTCGTTCGCGTTCGTGGAGCTTTTCCGCCAGAAAGTCATCGAGGTTGACTTAACGCCGCATGGAAAAATCCACTATCACGTCAAAATGCGAGGGCTGCCGAGTAAGAGCATCCTCGACGAACGATGGCGCCAGTCCAGCCGGACTGGTGGCCATCGCATGGGAGGTTGCTTGCGGCCAAGCCCTTGCGAAGAGACCATCAAAGATCTTGATAACGACGGGCGTAACTTGATACTGGGCAAGCCGGTTCGTTACACAGAAGATTATCTCGGTTTTGACCATCAAACAGAAGCTCTCATCCAGAAAATCGTTGAGCGCGAAGCCTCTGTTCTCGAGTCCAAGATGGCTGCACATGCCGGCTCGGAATACCACAAGTCACTGGGCTACGACGCTTTCCTCACACCCTGGCTCTCCGTCAAAGATTGGATTTTACTGAAGGAGGAATGGAACCGAGCCGAAGGTTTCTCGATAGTTGGTCTGAGAGCCCTGAGTTATGCTTTCGGATCTACTGAGTTCTGGGAATAGACCTTCGATGCTTGTTGGAGAGCAGATGCTATGGCGGATGTGTCTTTGAACACGGTTGAGTGTTCAAATTTTGGAGTGTCGCCGCAGTATGAGGATCATCATCATGCTCTGACGAAACGGGCCTTGGAGGAAATTGGAGGAGGGCAAGAGGTCTCCGGCGGGTTCCGCATAGATATGCATAGCTCATAGAAACCATAACTGTTATCATGCCAACCTAATGTCGACTGCGGTCTTGCACACCGGCACCGCGTGTTATAGAGCTGCAGCTCATTGTGAACTTTCATCAACGCCCGGAGGAGGAGTGAAACCTTACGACGCGTCTTTCTCCTTCCCGATTTCCTTACCAACATGGCAATGACAACAGAGTCGACCGAGATGTCGCACCTGGACAGCGCTACCATCCTAGATCTGTTTACAGTCAATGCCGACTTCTCTTTCGCTGGAATCAAAAGCTGGCAAGGCCTCCAGGATTTGTGCAAACACTAGGGCATCCATGCCGGCACAGTCGAAGACCGCAAAACGCTGCTCGTCATGCTCAAGAAATGGTGCAAGCAAGTCAACGTCTACGAAGGCTTTGATATGCAAGAGCTCACTGGATTTGGCTTGGCCAGGGGTCTCGATTCGGATGGCGAATTCAGCGCTGTCTGGAAGATGCCACAAACCTCCTAAACTCCGTTCTGCTTTCAAAAGTCAAGAAAGATGTGGGTGACCTTGAGGTTGAGCAAATTGATGTCGTCTCGCCAATCACTGGTTCATACTGGCAACTTGATGACCGCTTTGAACTCTTTTCGCGATCTACTGCGCAATCCAACCACTATTGTCAAGATGTGCAGACTTCCAAGCAGCAGCCATTGCGGCGCAGTGTACGGATTCAGAGCAAGCCTAAAGCCAATTTGATCCGGCCTCAGAGCTTGCCCAAATCAGGTCCGAATTGGACGGCCAGCAGCTTGGAGATGGATCCTGTCTCACGAAAGCGCGCCGTCTTATTGTAGAGTAAGTGCAGGGCTTCTTGTGTTGATCTCGTTAGAACATGAAAACATGCCTCTGATCTTTATACTATCTTCTCTGCTCTCAAGTGTCTTTGCTTGAGGATCTGAAGGCGATGGACGAAGGCTTAGATGCGTCGGTGATCGCCGAGGAATGCCCATACACAAGTGTTTATTCCAACAACGGATGTCTCAGATTTCTTTCAACCTCGATGGTCTTGACAGGTACGATGAAGACTTGATCTCTTGGCACACCAACAGCGGGATATTGGACTTCTTGTCTGTGTTTCCGTATTCCAGCAGTCTTTAGTCCATGTGCAGTCGCAAGTCGCTTCCACGGGATTCTTCAACATGAATTACTACTGGTGTCAATTAGCAAGTTGAAGAACTGTCGGTTGTCGCAAAAGCGTGGTCTCTGTCTTGTACAAAGCACGGGCCATGGCCAGATGTTGCGTATAGTTGTAGCATTGAGGTCCGTGACTATACCTGCTCGGTCTTCACGGAGCCCTTGACGGCAATACCACCTTCTGGAGTCTCAGCCCAAACGTCATACTTGTTATGATCTGATTTTCTCCCACAGATCTTCAGAGGATCATAAGCGTACAACGGAGCGAGATTTCTATACTCGACGGATTTGATCTTCTCGCGACCCCCTTCTTTGGCCAACTGCTGTTGCAAGATGGTCAACATGAGGGTGAAAGAAAGAGGCCCGTGGACTAGCAAATGTCTATGACCCTCGACGTTTTGACAGTACTGAGTGTCCAAATGGATGGAGTGGGCATTGAAGGTCAAGGCACTGTAGCGGAACAGGAGCTGTGCGTCTGGGCGGAGAGTGTGATGAAAGTCTGGCTCGTGTTGAGGCTTCAACATCTTTCCAGGTTTTTTGGCGGCGGCAACCGCTTGTCTCGCTTCTTCGGGAGTTCGCTCACGCATGAAGACAATGTTGCGACGTTCGATGATGTTGGCAGGACCAAAGTCGACGTCCGAGGGCATCCACAATCTCTGTCGAATGTGGTCCTCCAAAGCGAGTATCTTGTCTTCCCGACCATTGGCGTCTGCCATGGCCTTTTCCTCGTCTGGACTCAAGGCGGCCAGGCGACGTTCAATGCCGACAAAGACCTTCTCATCACCAGGCTTGCCCTTGACGGCGACGTCTCGAATGCCCTCAACACACACAGCACGGCTGTTGTCCATCAGGAGAGGATTGTCAGAGTTGAACAAAACACTGCCGCCAGCCCACATACGGCGGACGAAGGGGTCACCAGGCGAATGGTCGGGATTTGTACCATCGGGCAGCAGGTCTGACGGAGGCTTCGTAGGTTCGAAGTATAGTAAGTGGTGGGGGATTGGCAGAGGGAGGGGATCGTTCGGTGCTGGAGGTGTGAGTGGTGCACTGCAAGAACAGTCAGTCGTGCTCCTTTAGATGCGAACTTGTATACCATCTACGTACCGTGTGTTTGGCAAGAAGTCGGCCAGCGAGACATTGAGTCTGAAGGAGTTTTGGGGAGTCAGATCATCAAAGACTGGACGAATCTTCCTGGCCGTCATGTCTGCCTCGAGATGAGAGTATGAGGACTGCCATCTCTGTTGTCTGCCGGCGAGCCTTGCTGTGCTGAACCGTACACTTCTTGCGCAAAAGGCTGCCATTGTGAAAAGTGTATCGGGCTTCAATTGTCATTGAACAGAAACCATGATTCTGGTGATTTATGTCGTCGTCGTCGTCGTCGGCAAAGACATGGCGAGGCCGAGTCGGCTTCGATGAAGCTTTCCCCGCCTCCCGCCCCGCCCTCTCTCTCTCTCGACTCCTTCCCCCGCGTCATCTTCTCTGCCTCTATCACGAATGCCCTCTTATTTGGGAACGTCACATCCACCTGACACAGGGTACCGGACTTCTGCATTTAATCTCGCTCTCAATGTCTTTTCGCAGCATCTCTTTAAGATCTTCTTGGTCGTTCGGCGACCTTTGGCCTTGAGGGCAGTGTTCCAGAAGTCTGGCGTTGGATTTGGACCAAACATGCATTCAACCATCTCAGTGGCCTATGGATCAGCAACAGTATCTTTCAAACCGCAGTCTTCATCGACCGACACTTGCTGTTAGACGTCAGTCGTAGACGCACCAAAATGCGAACAGTTGCTGATTGCTCGTACAGTACCTTGGCTTCCAAGACCAAACGCTCGTCTAATTTGTCCATATGAGCCACATCCACCGTATTCTCGAGGATTTTCAAACCATCAAGGTGGAGCGCTTCGACCGCTGCTTGTAGGCTGTGAGAATCGAGTTTGTTGTATGCTAATCCACCCTTCTTGGGACAACGTGGTGTTCTTGAATTGAATTTGAATTTTGAACTTCGTAAATTGAGACGAATGACCTCAAAGTCAGCTTCCACCAAGACTGTTCCGGCAAATCTATGCATACCATCGATTCTGCAGCATTGAGGTATCAGCAGTATGATGAACACTCGCGAGGGTATTCCAACAATGGCTATCACTGCCTAATTTGTTCTAGCAGCGCCCCACTCAACAGTTAGCAAAGCATGGCATCTCAAATTACTTCGAATGGAAGGAACACTGCAGTTTTAGGTGGGTTATACATATTCTCGCTTACTCGATCTCATCGTGTCACAGAGTGGATGCCGGCCAAGAGAAGTAAGTTAATGCCAAGGTGGGTAAAAAGACTGACTCTTATTCGTCTCATCGTTCCTCAACCTTCTCATTCCGTTGCTGTTGTTCTGTTTGTGGTGAAGATCTGTTGGAGATAGACCGACCGCTGGATTTGAGGAGAACAGCTCACGGCAGCTCAATTGATCAATTATGAAGTCTGAAGCTTCTGTCCGTTATACAGAGATTGAGCATTCTCTTGGCTTCTGGCAGGCAGCTAAACTGTACTACCCAGCAGCATTATGGGTTCTCTATGTCAATCTCGCGACTGTACTTAAGGGTATGGACGGGGGTATCACTGGTTCTCTTATCGGTCTCGATCCTTTCAAGAGGACATTCGGATACCCTTATAACGACACTTACGTCGTTCCAGCCGCTTGGGTCAGCGCTTTTGGTTACGCTAACAACATCGGTGGAGTTTGCGGTGCTCTGTTTTCTGGTTATCTCTACGAAAAATTCGGTCCTCGCAAGATGATCGCGGCGTGCTCTGTGGGATCCATCGGCATCATCTTTCTACAATTCTTTAGTACGACTCCTGCACAGTTATTCGTCGGCCAGCTACTCAATGGATCCATTATATCATTCTTTCCAATCTGTGCATCAGCATATACTGGAGAGGTATGTCCACTGGCCTTACGAGGCGTCATGGCTTCGCTGACCAACCTTGCATTCAGTAAGTCCAACTTGGTCTAAATGTTTCAAATCACTTACTAACTAGGTTCAGTATGCGGCAAACTCATATCTTCAGGTATCATGAAGGGCACAAACTCGATTGAGACTTCAATGGCCTTCAGAATACCCATCGCTACCCAATGGGCACTTCCAGTGTTCATGCTTTCTCTCGTCTACTTCTGTCCCGATCCACCATACTGGCTATGTCGAAAGGGAAGGCATGAGGATGCGGCACGATCACTCAGACGCTTCGCCACTTCCGAAGTGGACACATCACTTACTTTGGCCAATGTTGTAGAAACTCTAGAGTTGGAGGAATCGTCCAAGCGAGAAAGTCCCAACTACCTGGACTGTTTCCGCGGCACAGATCTTCGCCGGCTAGTCATTTGTGTGATGGCATATGATATGCAAGCATTTACAGGCAACATGCTGTTCATCAGCTACGCAGTCTACTTCTTCGAGATGGCTGGCTTGGATTCTTCGAATGCGTTTTCCATGAATCTTGGTCTGACTGCTCTTGGCTTCGTGGGTACCTGTGCTGCCTGGCCACTTTTGTCTTATGTCGGACGGCGTCCTGCATACCTGTTCGGCACAGTTGGGCTAGCCACCATCATGTTCCTCATTGGTGTCATCGACTTTGCCCCACGGTCGACTTCGGCACCGACCTGGGCACAGTGTTCACTGATGCTTCTGGCAAATTTGATTTATGACACAACCATCGGGCCATTCTGCTACGTGATGCTTGCTGAAGTGCCATCAGCGAGGCTGCGTGGTCTCACCATTGCTTTGGCTACAGTCTCGGTTCAGGTACTATCGATCGTCTTCGCCGTGGCGATACCCTACGCCATGAACGAGGACCAAGGCAACTGGAGAGGCAAAGTCGGATTCATCTTTGCTGTACTCGGATTATTGTGCACGATCTACTGCTTCTTCTTCATGCCTGAGACCCGCGGCAGGACTTTTGAGGAACTTGACATCTTGTTTGAAAGAAAAGTTCCGAGCAGAGAATTCAGAACGTACAAGGTCGATGCTGAAACCGAGAGCTCGGAGACCGTGTTTGCGGAGAAGCCTTGTGTCTAAGTTATCATCTCAGAGGTTCCAACCCATATCTCTGGAAGAAAGTCAATCACTAAAATCACCTTGCATCTTGACCGTCGTCAGGCAGGGGCTGCTAGGGAGCTAAAATATATGACGTGAGTAGAGATGTATATTATCAATGATTATGATGGCCAAAATACGTCTTTAGGCACACGAGTGGCGGCAGAGCACAACGTCTTCTGACGGATTGGCAGGATAGAACTACCGATCCAAGCCTGCACAAGACTACCATGTGTCAACAAGTAGAGGCAAGCGCAGATTGCACTTCACCACGTCTGCCTGGGAGTGTGCGAGTTGTGGCAGACCGCCCGGTGACAAGGTATGGCTGAGATTGCATTGTTATTGATATTCACGTGCGCCTTGATGGCCTATCCAACCAGTGCCTGTGTACGAGTTGTGGTGGACATGACGAAGAGACAGCAGTTCATCATCTGTCTCATTCTTCAGTCCAAACTTCTTTCACCCTCGTGTTGTAGGAAGTGTGAGTTGGAAAAGCATGAATGTCATGATAGCGAACTGCGCTCAAGGCTTTCCAAAGGTGCATTTGAACTTACGACAGTCTGTCCTTCACTACCTTTATATACTCACCCAACGGCCACTTCTTCATCACCATCGCTTTATCGCCAGGCGGTGGTGGCCCAGTGGAATGGCGCCAACTCGTGTTTGGCACCCCCTGGCAGCAACCAAAGGTCCTTGGTTCGATTCACAGCTTCGACGGCCTACGAGTCTTGACACTCCACCAATTCAAAGAAATGAAACCATTAAGTTGGTTGCTTTCTCCCCTCTGAACGGGCCTTTCACAACTAGGCCTTAGTAGGAGGGGATTTGTTTTGCTGGATGTTTTGGAGGCACATCGTCTATAAAGGGTAGAGCTCTTGCGTCTCTTCCTTTTCGTCACCTAATCATGACCAAAGAAGAGTGTTAAAATGTTCTCGATCGGTCGAACAATCGATGCTGTACCGGAGTCTTGACAAGAAAAGAACATTGGTGCGTCCTTCCCCATGGTATGACGCGCCTTCGTCCTTCGTGCTATCCAAATCTGTGTTCTGACACAACAAGGAAGCCGCTGCCTTCGGACTCTACCTTCTATCAAACTTTGCAAGTCACTCGGCCATTCCAACAACAAAACACCATTGCTGTCATCAACCAAAGCGTCTCTCCCATCTTCCCACTTTGCTCCTCGCACATCTCTTGACGCCTTTTGCAGTCTGCCAGATCTCATCTTCTGCAGAGTACCTTTGTCAACTACTGTCTTTTTCTGTTTCCCGAGTCACGTCAGCTCACTTTGTACATCCGCACCATCGGACACCTTCATCTTCATCGCCAAAGCAGCTTCACCCACTGCGAGCCATCACACATCTCCAGACGCAATCACTACCTGCCTCGACACTACCACACCACCTCAGTTCGGTCGCCATCGTCGTCCCTTTCTCCCTACAAATGGCCGCCACAATCAACAGCCTTCCCATCGAATTGCTCTTCGAGATATTCTCATACCTCGACTATTTCGGTTTGAAAGGATGTACACGAGTCAACAAAGCTTTCAATGCCATCATCAAGCATTCTAATTTCGACAAAACCCTCTTCCGCTCCACCAAGATCCTCGGTATAGACGATTGTGTTGAGAAAGCCGATTTTGCTTTCCATCCAGCCCTTCAGTACATATACTACCAGGCCGGTTTGAGACCCGAGATGGCCTTTCTCATGCCCGCCTACGTTCGCGAGAACGATCATCGTGTGAGATGCCTTCTGGATCAAGAAGTGTCTAACGAACAAGCCACTTCTCCAGCAGTCAGCTTTGTGCGTGTTGGCCTCCCCTGCTCTCCAAAATACATTGAGGTCAGAAACATCAATGGAATTTCCATCCGCCAGCTATACCAAGCATTGAGCGCGGACAACATACTGGACGTGGACCAGAGGGAAAGTTTTGATTTTGAGGATGGCCTGGTCATCAGAGGCTTGACTATCTGCAACAAGGGAAAAATGATTTTACTCCGACTACTTGTCCTGAGGGGAAATTTCGACTCGCCGGGCTCTGTCCACGATTGGGCCTGGATGTATTACGATACTTTGTAGTGCGTTGCTTACAAAGTTACTGGAGAAAGAAAGGGAAAGTGGAAGATCGTATGAAAACGCGATCACTTGTATAAAGTTACTCGAAATTTCTGTCTTCACCCTCAGCATATATAGCTAAATCATGATAAACGAAGCAATCATCCCCTCACAAATAAGTTGACACGTTGTCTCGCTTAGCGTGCTCAGAAGTTGAGAAATAATCAACTCGCTCAGAATTCTTGAACATATTAGTTGAGTCTACCATTCGGCACATGTGGAAGACATGTGCCTTTCTATGCATGACTGTACATGCGTGTTGTGAGCGGAGGAGTAGGGAGGATGAACCTGTTTATACAGACAAAGTTTTGGGCTCTCAGTTATTGACCCGACGAGTTGAAAAGTGTTGTGAATTCTAACGGTAGAAATCAATCTCAAAGTAAGATAGATCTGTACCAAAGTAGTTACCAAAATGAGAGCTCATAACAATCTGGCAAAGAGACACTATCATGAGCAGCGGGACAAAGCCAGGAGATAGTATTTTTTCGTTCTGCACTGCTTTCTAAAAACATCTAGCCATGACCCACCGCTTCAAGTTGACAACGTAAAAACAGAAATGCATAATAATAACAATTTTTTTCAAAAAACCATTCATGTCACCCTGAGTCTGTGGGACGCGAAGCCAGCAAGTGTCTTGTCGATGTCGACCAAACCTTGACGAGATTCCAGGTCCTCCGCTTTCAAGCTGGACGGGAAGAGGTTAAGTCGCTGCTCAGTTGGTTTGCAACTGTGCCCTCAGTGGGCTCGGCGCAGCGGGCTTTCTCGTCAGGCTCTCGCGAACCTTGAAGATGGACTTTTGTGCGACGAATGACCGAGGGGTGGATGACTGGAGTATTGTTGTCAGTGCTGTACTCTTGGTAGATGAAGATTCAAATACACACCTGTACCTCATGTTGTACGCTTGCTGGCGAGTTACCGGGACGAAGCTCGTAGTGGTTCGAGACAACTCCAACGTCTTTCTTCTCCGCCAGACTCGGGCCAGCGCTATCAAAGCGCTGTTCGCGAGGAGCCGTCAGTTTTGAAACTGGTGCGACCTCCTCGCCCTTTGCGAGGGCTTCAAATTGTCAATCATCGTAGAACTCATCATCAGACTCGTCAACCTCTGCAAGTTGCTCGAAGTTGAGCTTGTAGCGCATCATAGCACCGATACCACCGAAGCCCTTGACGAACTGGTTACCCTCAGAGGAACGGTCTGTGACGAACTCGAGGTTGGCACCGAAGTCGCGGTACTTCTCAGCCAGCCACTCAAGAAGAGAGATCTGCTCGATGATCTCCATCTCTTGGCCGGTCTCCTTGTCCATGAACTGGCTGCGGTCCTGCTCCTGCTCCTTGTTGGTGTGAAGAATGATCTCACCGCCAGAGGAAGACTTGAGGGTCCAGCGGGTGACTTCCAAGTTCTCGAAAACGATCAGAGTCTCGGCGGCACCGGCATCAAGAGCACGGAGAGTGTCTTCAACACCGTAGCAAACCTTGCCAGAGTCCAGGGAAATCTCGTCGAAGTAAGCGTTGATGAGCTTCTTCTCCTGGATGAACTTGACGTTGCCGAGAGTCTCGGAAGAAAGTTCAATGGCCTGGTTGAAACCGTTCTCACCACCGTAGGAAACATCGACAACCTTGACGACCTTTGCGGACAGACGTTGGTCGAAGAGATCGGACTGGTTCAAGTCGTTCTTGAAATCGGCGGAACCAGCAAGAATGAGACCAGCAACGTTGACCTTGTTGTCGGTGATGAAGTTCTGTACGGCGTGTTCGGCGACCTTGCGGACGTAGTTGTGACGCTTCTCCTCACGCAGACGGGCGAAACGCAGGGCAGACTGACCACCACGACCGTGCTTCTTGGGAAGATCGACCGAGAACTTCTGGCGAATCTCACGGGTGTTTCCAGAAAGAGTACCGAAGAGGGCGCCGTTACCATCCATGATGATGAAACCAAAGGCCTGGTCAGACTCGAGCAGCTCACTCAGAGCCTCTGTGTGGAACTTGTTGTCGCAAAGGTACAGAGAGGTGTTGATGGGCTTGAAGGGCTCGAAGTCGATGTTGATCTTTCTCTCCTTTCCTTCCGAGGTAATGATTTCACCACAGTAGACGACAAGACCGTTCGGGGGGACCTTGTTGTAAAGCTTCAGACGCTGCTGAGTCGAGGTAATGGCCGACAGAACGGACAGACGGTTGACACGAGACTTGATGTTGCTAGCAGTTCCGTACTCTTCAGCCAACATCTTTGCGACTCGCGAGATTTGATCCTTAGGAGCTGTACGAGCATGTTAGTGACCGGGGAGAGGAGAGATCGTGGTTGTTTTTTCCGAGCAGAACGTACGGATGATGAGCGAAATCATGGAGGTACCGTTACCACGGGCCTGCTCTAGGCGCTTGATGAGCTTCTTGACCTTCCATATTTCGATGTTCTTCTCGGCCTCGTTCGCCTGCTGCTGTTCACTCATGTTGGCGGGGCTGTTGTTGTGCGAGCCGGCTTAGATTGAAGGCTGCGGGGGGCTTGTCAGTCAAAATGTTCAGACACTTTTTCCCACACTGCGGAGGGGCCCGAAAGACGGTCGCACCAGCGCCAGGGGACGTAGATATATGGCAGGAAACGTGCAGAGACTATGGCCAGGAGTGGATGGCGGAATAAGTACTTACAAGCTCTGCGCCGAGAGTGGTTGGAGAGAGGAAGAAAGTTGACGGTGTCGCGGTCTCACACGTCGAGTTTGCGGTGAAAGGACCTGGAAAGCGTGTGGCTGTTGAGATTCTGAGCGACCTTGGCACATTACGTCGGTCCTTTCTCGTGCAAGCGTGAAGTACGCTTGCCTCCATAGGGGCACGGACCATCTTGTCGCCTAAATCTTTTGACAAAGAGCGTCGCTCCTTCTCCATTTGGCCAGTGATTTCGTTGGAAGCTGCATATGCGGCACTGTGCAGCGGGACGTGGTTTCCTTTGATGTGGAACTTCTCGTCCGTCTGAGTGAGAAATGTTCGAAGATTTGCGGGCAACCACGCCAATGCTGGAATCATCTGGCATGCGCTTCTCGAAATGCCATTTTTGTGCAAACAAAGCAAACAAAGCGGTCAAAAGTCCTTTCCCGATACCCTCTCGGATCTCAGCCTTCTCCACATCCGCTCGAACGCCCGCGACAAAGTCAAAGACAATTCCGTGTTGCCATAACGTAAATGCCTCCACCAAATGCTACCCAGCGATTGCTAGTAAATAAATCAACAAATACGAATCTCATGAGCCCCCCCTTTCTCACCGCAACCCAGCGAGTATCCTGCATCTGCCACAACTACCGCTAGGCCGCGCTTTCTTGCGTCTAATGCAACGCTGTAAAAACTTTCGATCGCCTCCGATCTAGAGACCAGGATCTGGCCGCACGGAAGATTCTGTACAAAACCCTGACATCAGGCTTGCGCCGACTGCTTCTCATACTTGCCCAAAGATAAGACCAACTTCCTTGTTTTTTTCTTATATCTATCCAAGTGATCCTCTCTCTGCCCTCGCCGAGTTTTGCCTCATCCGTCTATCGACTCTGCTGTGCCTCAGTCCTGAACCGTCTCCAGCCGCTCGAGCGACGGTCTCAGCACATCGACCCCTTGTTGCGACTTTGTGCACGCGAGCTCTTTCCTTATTCTACTTGACAACCAGCGACTGCAATCCAACATGCCAGCCGAGAGAGCACCCATCCCGTCCAATTGGACCGAGTACGAAAGAGGCGGACGTAGAGGCTCATCCGAGACTCTGGAGAGCCATGTTCAGTGGGGTGCAGATGTCCACGATGCCCCTGAGCATGCTGCCGGTTCGCCAGATGCTCACAACACCCAGGGACTGCGGCATAGAAGGTGCGCGATTTCGCTTCTGTTTGTGTACCACCTACTGACCCCGCTATCCGCAGGTCGTCAATGTCCATGAAGATCAACACGCTGCGCCAAGCTGGTGGTGTCAACAGTATCGACAACTTTGCACGATCATGGCAACGTGCAGCTGGCTTCTACGAAATCGCACCCGTCAGACCGTCATTCCGTGTGTCCGAAAACGACGACGAGAGCATAAGAGACCCGGAAGAATATGGCAGACAAGACATTGCGTCATCCTTTGGAGAGCAGAGAGGCCTTCTCAGACAAGCCCTGGCAGACGGACGCAAGCTATCAGACAATGCCATTTCAGATGCTGGAGAGCCTTCGGAAGCAGGCACTATCCGCGGTCGTGCTCAGGCCGATGACAGCATCTTCCAGATTGAGCCTCAATTGTCGACCCCATTCAGCGCTAGCTATGGAACAACCTACGGCAGCCTATCTTCAAGAGTCAACGAGTCTTCCATGCGCCATGCTGGACGTCTCTTCCAGAAGCAGCAGATGCAAGGCGCAAACGAGCCGGACAAGGAGCGTGAACCACTGCTTGTCAAGCAAGTCGAAGAAGACGACGGCAAGATTGTGAACGTTGTTGTTGGCCAATCTACCCTCCCCCAGACCATCTTCAACTCAGTCAACGTCTTGATCGGTGTTGGTCTCCTTGCGCTTCCTCTAGCTCTGAGGTACTCTGGTTGGGTTTGTGGTTTGACTTTCTTCGCTTTCGCCGCTGTTTCTACCCAGTATACGGCAAAGCTTTTAGCCAAGTGCTTGGACGTCGACAACTCTCTCATCACCTTTGCCGATCTTGCCTACGTCTCCTTCGGTTCCAAGGCTCGTATCGCGACAAGTCTTTTGTTCAGTCTGGAGTTGGTCGCAACTTGCGTTGCTCTCGTCGTTCTTTTCGCTGACAGTTTGAACGCCCTCATCCCTGGTTGGGGTCTCATGGAGTGGAAGATTGTTTGCGGTTTCATCTTGATTCCTCTTTCCTTCTTGCCCTTGAGATTATTGAGTTTCACCAGTATTCTTGGTATCGTGTCTTGCTTCGGCATTGTCGTCTGCGTAGTCATCGATGGTTTTATCAAGCCCAACACTCCTGGCTCTCTTCGTGAGCCTGCCAAGACCTACTTGTTCCCTGAGAACTGGGCCACTCTCCCTCTGAGTCTGGGTCTTCTGATGTCACCTTGGGGAGGCCACAGTGTGTTCCCCAACATCTACCGCGACATGAGACACCCTTACAAGTACTCTCGTGGTGTCAACATCACCTACGCTTTCACCGCTACCCTCGATCTATTCATGGCTGTCGTGGGTCTTCTCATGTTCGGTGATGCTGTCAAGGACGAAGTTACCAGCAATATCCTCGCTGATGACGGATACCCTCAGTGGCTTTCGGTCATCATCGTTGTCTGTGTGGCTATCATCCCTCTGGCTAAGATTCCCTTGAACGCCCGCCCTATTGTCAGCACCCTGGAGATCCTCATGGGACTGGACGCTCGCGCCGTCAGCAACTCTACTGCTCTCCACGGAATGTCTGGACTCAACCGTGGTATTCTCAAGGCCACTATCCGTATCCTTTGCACCGTCGTCTTTGTGGTCTTGGGTATTCTCATCCCTGAGTTCGATCGTATTATGAGCTTGCTTGGCTCTGTCGCTTGTTTCACCATCTGCATCATCCTACCTCTTGCCTTCCATCTCAAGATCTTCGGCGATTCGATCCCCAAATCCGAGAGAATCATGAACTGGGTTCTGATCGTCATCTCATCCATCCTTGCCATCATCGCCACAGCATTCAACTTTATCCCCAGATCTGTGTTGGGCATCGACGAATAAAGCTTGGCTATCACGACACTTCCCTTTTGGATGCATGAAGTTATGATCCTTTTGTGTTGATGTTCTTTCTCTTTATCTCTGTATACCTGTCACCAAAAGACTATGCTTGTAATTCTTGTGTTCTTCATAGCAATGGCGCTTTGTAATATCTTGGTCGCTTTGTAGCGCTTGTAAATCAATATTTCCATCTGACAGCTCTCTCCGGATATCCACTCAACTTGTGGTTAGTTTGTGTATTTCGACAGACGGCACACTACCATGCACTGACCTCGAGATGCTGTATCTTATCTTCTTTCAATCACTTTGCTTCCCATCCGTCCAACTATAAAACATCCACCCACCTCGAACCATCCGTTCTCTCATACACTATTCTCACCACCCAGACAATGGGAGCCTCGACTTCCTTGCAAACATGAGCACGCCTCCACCGTACGTGATTGTCTCGCTTCTTCGAGCGCGTACGGCGACATCCGGTCGATGTACTTGCATGTCGCTAAGCTTGGTTTCACCGTTCGGTGGGGGTATATAGAGGCGTGTTTGATAGTGCGTAATTTTGGTATCTGAGTGGGAGATATGGAGAATAAGGGGTAGGTGGTGGTTAAGTAGTGATTTCTGTGGATGGGGGTGCTGGAAAATGTGCTTGTCGAAATGCAGAGTTGAATTCAGGTTGGGTGAGTTGGCCAGTGAGAGAGATATTTGGTGGGACTCTCTGTGGACGACTTGGGTAGAGTAAATAACTTCCTGCATTTTGACAGCAGAATTGGTGATCTGTTCGGTGATTGGCATGGTAAGCAGGGGTAGATCATGTTGATGTTCTGTCGCACTCCTTCTGCCACACAACCCCTCCCTAACACTCTGTAAAAATGCAAGAGCGTTTTCACATAGCAAGAGGCCTCCGGTGAGAGCCCAATGTACAACATAACGAAAAAGTGAATTGTATCTCATGTTTTACTCCGCTCTTACAGGCCGTTCTATGCTAATATCTAAATCTGTAAAAGATTCTTTTTCCTCATGCTGTTGTTGTTCGTCTTTGTCTGGATATATGCTAACTTGCGTGGTCACCATGATACCGCTGTTGCTCTTGGAGTGGCCGGCATGCGTGGCCAAAATCTCTTCCGAACTATCATTGTGTCCGTGATATTGTGCTGCTGCCATGCTCTGTGTGTTACTAGGCTGCATGGTGTTTCTGAAGCTCTGCAATTCCGTCCAGCGGGATTGTGAGGTGGGGTGGGTGTTTGTCTTTGCGGTGGAGAGTTGACTTTGTGCTCTTCGAAAGACCTTGACGCAAAGAGGGCGGATGGCGGGGATGCTGGACATTATGATGATCAGGTATTGTTCAGTAATTGCCCAGGCGTCTGTTGGAAATATTGCGTCTTGAAATGTGTCAGGCTTAAGATGCATGTTGGGACAAAGTGGGTTCTGACCTACATGTTATGTCTTCCGCGACTGCCAGGTTCATAAGATAGTATGTCTTCAGTATTGCAGCGGCACCAGCTCTTGATTCCGTCAGCGTCGGTATTCGATGATTTTGGCCTCAGAGCACTTACACTGCACCTCCACAAAACAGCAGACTGAGCCCTGCTCTTGTTTTCCAGCTTGTCTCGAGTTTCCAGAAAAGAAAGATTGGATAGAACGCGAGGACAAAGTCGCATGCTGCACAGTAGGCACCAACAAATATGCCCACCTTGACAATCGCTGCGGTTAACATGCATGATCCGGCTATTTCCTGGTGCCACAACTTGTGAATCGGCTTGCATTGGAACCAGAGGAAGATCATCTGGAAAATGCTCCAGAACATGTCGGAGCCACCGATGAACCACAGAAACCGTCGTCCATTGCGTTTTGTTGGGCCTTGGACATGGAACAACAACGCTATAACAGCAAGTTTGCCGGTGCCAGATGAAAGAATGAAGAATGTGTCTGCTAGCCAGCTGAAGAGGTTGCCAGTTGGCAAGTCCTCGGGATCAATTTTATCTAAGTGATTGGCGATTCCGTTGTGGCATGCGATCGATATGAAGATTATGGATATCAGAGCAGAAAACTTGATGCGGTTAGCACTTTCCAGGAGCTTCAAGACGATGGAGTATTCACCCAAGCTGTTGCATTCCAGAACAAGTCCCAGGCTCTTCGTGGCGCAATAAACAGGAGAGTGTAAACTCTGAGCAAAAGGAATATGGTCGCGACAACAGCCTCTACGATGGCTATCCGAACAAGTAGAGGTCCTCGTCCGCCGTAGGACTCATAAGCAACATCAACCATGTTTCAAGGTAATTCCAGTAGAACAGAACATTCTTCTGAAAGTACGCGGAGCTGGAGGAAGGGTGTAGATGTAAAGCACAATACACTTGGCAATGCTTGAGATCATGACCCGAGTTACTCTGCATGTAGGATTGTCCTCTTGTTGGTGTCGAGTCCTTGACCAGGATTAAGCGATCTTGATCTTGGCTCCGCCATCGAAGTATCGCAAAGGAGGGAACCTCTGTGCCGCACCTTGCGAAGCCATTTACCTGGGTGGGGACTCTTGGGCCAAGCGACATTGGTGTTGTGGTGTGGGAGCCGGATACCAGAGGACAGTGTGATTGGATGTTGTGCCGCAATGTAGATGCAAAATCATTTGCATGATTGTCGGACTCCACATCTGATCCTTGGGCTCTTCGGCGGGAGCATGCACGTGCAATTGTAGCGGCGGCAGAGTGATTGAAGTATTTTCGCGAGATGGGCGTCCAGCGAGCCCTCATGCAGGAGTCGTGTGAGGTAGTATGAGTCTACACTTTACTTGCCTGTGATGGTAATTGATCTTCATGATATTTAATCAATCCAGTATGGCGGCAGAGGATTCGAGGGCATGCCGGAGGCTGGAGAGAATCTCAAAATGTGCAATCGATGCCTGATTCACATATCCAGCCATGATAACACTGTGGATTCAAGTTCGAGTTCATCGCGCCTTCCAACTCCATCACATTCATGATGCCGTGTCGAGAGAGAGGAAGGCAGTCGAGTGTCCAAGGTGGTTGCCGCTGGAGATTGGGTTTCGGCATTTGCGGAGGCTGCCGAGCGAAACGTTCCGGCGAACCATGACGATCTTGTGGTCCTCGCTCGACACCATCTCTTCTCCCTCTTCACAGAGTTTGGCCTCCTCATCAATCTGTTGTCAGGCTTGTTTTGCCGGACCATCTCGACCGTCTAATCACAGAGTATCGCGATTCGTCTATCTGGATATCCAGGCGGCTCATCCGTCCGATCTAGCTCGGGTTCCGGCTCAGTATCGTGCTCTCGATTACTATTCGCTTGACTTCGGTGGAGATGAAGACGACCATGCTCTGTAGGCGAAGTTGCCAACGATGACTAGTCATGGCTGGATACCGCTCCAGCGGTTCGAGCGATGCATGCCTTGTGGGTCTGTAGCTTGCGAGTGGGCGACCGGCTAAGTGCTTGAGCTGTCGGCGTTTACTTATCTTAGCCCGCTCCCGTCCTTGGATTGCAATCATTATCACATACCTTTGCTGGCGTCGTGCAAGACTATATCACTCCTCTCGATACACACCATGACGAAGGCAACACCTAACACCAATGGTGACAGCGGGCACTCTGCAGGCTGCTCGACCGACCTACTCCATCTCCTCAACGCGTTCGAGAACACGTCCATCGATTCCGAAATCGAGAGATCTCGACTCATCTCAGCTGCGACTACATTCCTGGCTCGGCTGCAATCCCCTTGGGAGACTATTCGTCGACATCTGGTTGACAGTCCGGCTGTACAGCTCTCTCTCAAAGTTTGCATGGACCTTGAATTGTTTCAGAAATGGAAAGATGCAGGCAACGGAGATAAAACAGCTGCTGAGCTAGCTCAATTGACCGGCTGCGATGAAGAACTTCTACAGCGCTTTCTCAGGCATCTTGCAGTCGAGCATTTGCTTGCTGAGGTTGCCCCTGGGACATATGCACAGACAGAGTTCACGCTTGCAATGTGCACTCCACACTTTGGTGCTTGGCCTCAATACATGCATGAGACGGTTTTGAACACATGGAAAGCCATGCCCAAAGTCCTCGCTGATAGAGGTTACAAGAACGATTCTCTGACAGTAATCGACGGCGCTTTCCAAGTGGCTACCTATACAACCGGCCAGTCCATCTTTGATTACTTCGCCTCGCATCCCGGTCAAGCTAAAACGTTCAATAACGCTATGACTGGCTATGGTGCGGAAAGGTGTAGTTGGCTTGATATATTCCCATCTACCAACTTGCTAGAAAACGTGGTAGAAGGCCCTTTGTTAGTCGATGTTGGTGGCAACATCGGCCACGACGTCGAGAAGTTTCGCAAGAGACATCCGGACAAGGCTTCGAGACTAGTCTTACAAGACTTGCCAGCAGTAGTTGGTGATGCCATTTGTGGAGATCAAGTCCAAGTCATGCCACACAACTTCTTCGAGCCTCAGCCCGTCCGACATGCTCGAGCCTACTACCTCCACAGTGTGCTTCACGACTGGCCTGATGCCAATGCATTACAAATTTTGGAAAACTTGAAGCCAGCAATGAAGCACGGCTACAGTAAGCTCTTGCTCAACGAAATTGTTGTTCTTGACAGGATATCTACAAGTTCACCTCAGGTGACATCTTTCGATTTGGCGATGATGGGCTTGTGCGCTGCTCAAGAGAGAACAGAATTGATGTGGAGAACCTTGCTTGGAAGAGCTGGATTCAAGGTGATCAAGATTTGGACCAGCGAGGCCGCGGTTGAGAGCATCATCGAAGCTGAAATTGTTTGAGTACGAAATGCAGTCAATCGTCTTATGCTTGATGACTTATTCCATCTGCAGGAACTGATTAAATGCATGATATACCAACCAATAGCCGTTTTTCTTCCTGAACACGATCTCCACGTGGCTTTCGATTTCAGACTGGTCCAAGAAGCACACCGGCTACACATGCTCCTTGACTTGGGATGATGTCTTCCCGCCTTGAACTTCCCCAGGATTACTGAACTTCGGGAGAAAACTCGCTCTCGCGGAGTTGCCTCGCAGTGCCATCGAGTCAATGTTGGTTTGACTTCAGATAGCGACCGTTCAGGATAATCAAGCATGCATATGAAGCGTGGAGAGCACGCTGTTGCCGATCTCGCACGGAAAAGGTTTGGAACTTCCACTTTGCCGATCACTGTTTTTGTTCTTCCTTTGCACACGACAAGCCGCTCTTCTTTCCGTGTTTCGACACCTCGAAAGCAGCTCTTAAATCAGACTCCAATCTTTCTGTTACGGATGCTGGTAAGATAGGGAGACCATGCTACCATTCACTTACAACCACTCGCCCTTAGACTCCCTCTTAACAGACCAGTGTCTAACCAAGATGGCCAAGCTCTAGCAAGCCTTCGGAACAGTTGACCGAGGAAGTCAAGACGACGCCAACCCCACGCTCCTCTCGGATCCGGGGTTCGCGCGGGGTAACTTCCATGGGGATACCGCAACCGCTCAAACTGCAGTCGAGATGTATGGGTCGGTACCACATCATGGTGTACTTTTGGTGGCAACTGCCGATCCAGCGACATGATTTGTTTCTTCAAATAAGTACCGCCGATCTGCCTCTTCGTTGTCCAAGCTGTTTCCTCATCCATCACATTTGTACCTTTCCTGCAACTACTCTCCTGTGTCCCTTCAAGCACAATCTACCAAAATGGCTGTTATTGAGAAGGACAATCTGGGTGATACTAAGCACGAGTATGTTGAAGATCTAGAGAAGACCAACACTACATGGGACGATAGACCCACTCTCGACCCTGAGCTGGACAAAAGCATCACACGCAAATTCGACAGGCATGGTAAGCATCTACTTCTTGCTAAACACCTAGTCCAAAGAACAGACGCTAACTCCCCCTCAGTCGTGCCATGGCTCTTTGGCTTGTGGCTATTGGCATTTATCGACCGCAGTAACGTAGGAAACGCTAAGATATCAGGACTTTCGCAAGAGCTCAAACTAGACGGGGATAAGTTTAACATTGCGCTCGCCGTCTTCTATATCCCATACATCTTGGTTGATGTGCCGTCCAATTTAGTCCTCAAGTACTTCAGAGCTGGCTACTACCTGCCATCTCTCATCATTGGGTGGGGACTTGTTGGAATGTGCATGGGCTTTGTGAAGAGCTACACAGGCCTCATTGTCACTCGTTTCTTCCTTGGGCTTATGGAAGGCGGTCTACTGGTATAGACTGATATGTCTCCATAGCGAGAAATGCGCTGACCTCTACTCTAGGGTGGTATGATCATTTATTTGGCAATGTTCTTCAGACGTCACCAATTGATGTTCAGGATTGGACTTTTCTATTGTGCTGCGCCTTTATCTGGCGCTTTCGGTACGGCACAGTATCGCTACACATACACTAGAGACATGCTAACTGTGCTCTCACTTCAACAGGAGGCCTCTTAGCCACTGGTCTTGCCAAGATCCACACCGGGGGCTACAATGGGTGGCCCTTCATATTCTTCGTTGAAGGAGGCTTCACCGTTCTCTTCGGCATTCTCACCATCTTTTTCCTACCACACACACCTGCCGAATCGAAGTTCTTGACCGAGGAGGAGAAGGCTGGAGCTGCTCTACGTATGCATCTGGATTCGCATGGCGCTGATACTGCTGATGAAGTCAAAAATGAGAAATTCAGTAAGCAGGAACTGACGATCCGGTCCCCGGTATATTTTGCTGATTTTTCCAGGCTGGCACTGGGTGAGGATGGCCTTCCTCAATTGGAACACCATCTTACTCTCTTTGAATTTCTTCGCCATCATCACACCTATCTATTCGTACTCGCTGTTCCTGCCTACAATCATCAAGAGCTTGGGTTACAAGGCCGTACATGCTCAACTTCTCACTGTACCTCCCAACGTGGGAGCCTTCTTGAGTGTACTATTGGTTACATGGCTGTCCGACAAGTACCGCATGAGAGGTCCATTCATGTTGGCTGGCTGTGTAGTCGCCATCGCGGGATACATAATGCTCATCTCCAACAACCACCATACAATCCAATACGGAGGCACTTTCCTGGTCGCAGCAGGAGTGTTCCCTTGCAGTCCGCTGGTCATGGGATGGTTGGCTAATAACTTGGCACCGCATTATGTTCGTGCAACAGGAACTGGTGCTCAGATCATGATCGCCAATTGCGCTGCCTTCATCGCGACATTCACTTATCTGGCCGCAGATGCGTATGCATTCTGGTCCTCTCTTCTGCGTGCGATGCTAACATTCTCGTAGTCCTCGATATATCACAGGTCATGCTATCAATATTGGCATGTTGTGCATGGCGCTGACAATTACGTCCTGGATGTTGGTCTACTGCAGCTGGGAGAACAAGAAAAGGGCCAAGGGAGGCCGTGATTACAGATTGGCTGAGGGAGACGAGTCAATGCTTGGCTATAAGCACCCATCCTTCCGCTACACTTTGTAGTTGATTGTAGAGCTAATCTGGTAGAAAAATCTACTTTTCACGACCATGTACTTTTTGCTGTTCGTGCGACCCTGCTGCATTGGCACCGATCTTCTTCTTACTCAAAATTGCTGTCAAGATTGAGTTCCTGCGCAGCAATACGCTTGCTCGCTACGAGCGACTTATTCAAGCAAGTAAAACGCTCGTTTTGTTCTCGTGTCGACGATGTGCGTGTGTAAAGATGGATCAAACCTTTTGTCTGCATGGAACTGGCATGACCACGTCAATGAGCCGATCATCAGAAGGCTCGATGTGCTAATGAAAACAACAATCTTCAAAAAGGTCGTCTAGATGGCGAACTGGTATCAGAGCTTCGTCGAGCAGCTGATTCTGTGCCACTGGGATGTCACACGGAAGCCTCTGTCTCTTTGTATCCTCGTTCTTGCTGCTTCCCCAGACCCGAGTTTTGACCTTCCTACTCGCCGCGGAGAAGCTTATATTTGCCAAGCAGGAGGCTCAAAATGCTACTTGTAGGTACTTTCTCCACGGGCGTCTGCGTGCGTCTCTTATCAACCAGAGAGCTATCTTATCTTCGCACGACCTCGACTCTTGATATATAAGTGCTATCGCTCTCGGAACTTCTCAAGACTCTTTTTGAGTCCCACGCATCCCCTCCGAGCATGTTTTGTATCAAATGAACTGTTGTTGACGAGGCAAGCTGTCATCGGGTCAATCGACCGCGGCTGCTGCGGCGCACCGGCTGTTACGTACAGGAAACAAAGCCGCAACTCACTTTTACAGAAACGGGCAGGTTGGCAATTCCCACATGACGGATGACGTGTGTCTAGAGTCCTACATCTCCGGAGGATGCGAAGAACACAAAGAATACTGGACTGGATCTCTGTCGCACAGCAAGACAATGACGGCGGAAGAGCTGGAATTTGAGATGTAGAAAACCAGCTTCAACAAGATGTTAAGTTTGCCAGGAGACCACCAGGTAGATACGACGCAACGACCTGTTGAACAGTTCACGTTCGAGCGGTCAATTATTGCATCATCCCTCCCCTTCCTTTAGTGACATGAAACCCCGCAAGTCATTTGTGTATTTCCCTGGCCATAACCCGAGGGACCTCCGTTAGGCCTGGAAGGTGCCTACTTTATCAGACCCCCCAGCTGCTCTCGCGACTGCCGGCGTTGAAAACTCCCTTAGAACACCAAAATGCATCCACGAATATCGAGCGTCCTCGATTATGACATCGACAACCATCTAAATCGCATCGTCCCTCATTCTCGTGTTTTAAGACTGCCAAAACCTGTGTCCAGGTTTCTGGGATACCGAGAGAATGAGTACAAAGAACCTACGCGACTGGTAGTCGTTTTCTGGTCATTCCTAGGTTCTCTACTGGGTCTTTTGATTATAGGAGCCATGTACAAGTATGCTCCGGGGTTGACACGCTGGAATCCTCCAATCATGATTGCGAGTTTGGTATGCTGTGATGTTACCTAGCCAGTCGATGCACTTACTAACGAAGAGTGATGTAGGGAGCCAGCGCTATCCTGGATTACAACTCTATCCGGACACCTCTTGCACAGCCGAGGAACGCAATCCTAGGACAGACGTTCTCAGCGCTCACAGGAGTAATCATTCACAAGCTCTTCCACCTCAACTCTAACTGGGAAGATGTCCAGTGGGTCGCAGGCGCCGTCGCATGTGCCATATCTTCTGCGATCATGGCAACGACCAACACTGTTCACCCTCCAGGAGGTGCAACTGCTGTTCTGGCCACCACCAATGCTGAGATCATTGCCATGGGATGGATCTATATCCCTTTCGTGCTCATGAGCTCGTGCGTCATGTTGGCTCTTGCATGTATCCTCAACAACATTCAACGAGCATACCCAGTATACTGGTGGACACCCGCCGATCTCAAAAAAGAGAAGGACATCGAAGACCTGGAAAAGGTGTCGTCGAACGGTAGCGAAAAGGTTCTTCGCGGCCAGTCCATGGCGAGAACATCGCAGGCTGATCCAGATACTGTTGTCATATCGCCACACCACCTGTACATCCCTGACACCTTCGACCTCGACGGAGATGAGCTGGCTGTACTATCACGATTGCAGGCTCGCCTTCGATGGGACTCAGCCATGGACGAAAGACCCCGTGCCGATTCATCTGAAGGCTGAGTGTTCTTGCACGACGGATCTTCTCTCCATCTCTGAAAGTCGATCCCAAATCCTTATCCTAGAAGATTTATGTCTCCTTGACCTGTCACAGAGGACAAACCGTCCTCATACCGAACGACTTACCCTGATACGTTGTTTATGCAATCCAGACGTCTCTGCTGTATCGAGGACGTGGGGCCCTGGACGTCATTCAGGGCCTGATCATCATGGATATCCAGCAGATCGACTTGCTTGATTACTCAAGTGTGATGGAGCTTCTGACACATGGGACGCTGTGTGTGCCCTAGGGGTGCCCAGAGCTCCCAGGCCGAACGTCTTCATCATCGATCGCAAGCTCATAACCTTGCTGGTAACATTCATGTTGAACAAGCCGAGTGCATCGCGTTCGATAGCTTATAAGAGAGCCCGATCATCTCGTCGCCCAGGACATCGCTGCAGCCACTCCTGAGGTAGACGAGAGGACGAATGCGAGCATCTCAGGTCACCATCACTAGTGTCGAGTGCAGGCTGGGTCATGAATGTGGAGTACGATTGGAAACCGAGTCGGGGCCGCGGTAGCCTATCTTTCATGATGCGATTCAATGTCAAGCACGCTATATACGAGAATGTGGGAGACTTATCTTTTGTACATACAGTAGATACTAATACCCGAAGACATGATTTTACGAACCACTACCATCGATCTGCTTTTCTTCGTGATGTTCTCCGCTTGCCGAGGTGACACCTCCATGCTGCCGATCGACAAATCGAATATCATTCTGCATATCCTCATGTTCATCCAACATCACCACCGAACAGGCAGGCCGCAGGCGGGAGGCCCGTAAGCATGATGTACAGGGACCTGTCTGCCTGCCACAGCGTTCAGAACAGTGGTCATTGGGGTGAATGGCGAGACCTTGGGGCCCTCCTGAAAGCGCTGGACTTCAGCCAGGGAAAACGGTTCTGTAAGAGGCTTAATGTATCTTCATGGCCCTCAAGGCATGATATATATGGATTCGTTCCAACATGAGTCATTCAAAAGTGCTGGGTTACCAAGTGATGATGGGATCCGAAGTGCAAGGATTTCTCACACTCGACATGCAAGTGGTCAATAACGTGAATCTGGAAAACATCATACATTCTACAACTACCCAAAAAGCCCCTGTCCCTCAACAGCGAACCCCTCAAACTCTGTCCACCTAACAGATCAACTAAACAACAGTCCCATTCCCAGCCCCACTCCTAACATCACACCCAACAATACTCTTCTTCAAATCAGTCAACCAAACCGCAGAATTGAATTCTCCATAAAACGTCTTGATCTGCCATTTTTGATCACCTTCACCAACGCCTGTTCCATTGCTCTTTGCTTCGACGACTTCAGCAACAGCGATACCTTGGACATCCAAGCCAGAGGGAGGGGAAAGCACGTAGCGGAAAGTTACAGCTGAGCAGGAGGACCAGGTGTTGAGGAGGGTGAACGGAACACCTGGTTGAGCTTGTTCGCCGGCGAGGAAGGAGGCTTTTGTGTCGAAGGTGAGTTTACCCAACTGTGTATTTCATCAGCACGATATTTTTATTCTACTTAGGCAGAGAGGGTACATACATCAGAAGCAAGCAAATTAGGCGAATGCATCAAGGTGGCCACACTGTCCGATTGATCCACATAGTCATCTGCGATCAAGATGTCGCCAAAGGACATGCTGAAGTTGGACAGGATCTGGCCGAAGCCATTGGCGATGAGAATGGCATCGGCGGTGGAGATGCAGGAGGTGCTGTCGTTGGTAGTGGTGTTCGAGGACTTGGAAGTGGTGTTGAAAGGTTGGATGGTATAGCAAGCCACTAGGGGGCAAAGTGCTGTAGTAATGAAGGCACGCATGGTGAAGGTTGGTTCGACGGTAAGCTGGATGGGGCCAAGGAGTGTTTGGATGTGATCTGGTGGGAGGAAAGAGGAGGGAATAAAGTTTATATGGCAAGAGCGATGGAAGAGGAACGTAAGCAATGCGTCGTGGCTTCTTGCTATTTCAAAACATGTTGTCGCAACACCGCGGCTGAGAAGGACGCATGTCGACACAAACCCATTACTCGACTTTCCTTGGTTGCACGTTACTTAGGCAGATCTCGTTGTGTACCTGCCTTGTGGACTCCGAATTAGCTGTTGCTTCTAGCTCTTCATCGACGGAGAACCTCCTGATTTATAGCTTCGGTGTCTGACAAGGCAAAGTGGACAACGAGTGCCGATTGACTGGATGTCGAAAACTCCGGTATTGACGTATCGGTAACGAGCTGCAGTGACATTCGCAAGGCTGCAGATGTGACTATTCTGGTCAATTGGTATTCCTGATTGACCACAGCTTACTCCAGGGCTCTTGGTACCTGCCTCGTCCGTAACAATATGCGCCTCATAAGGAGACATACACGGAAAGACGCAATCAGCGTTAATTCGGCAAGGTAAATGAACCCGATAGCGAGTTCCCAATATCGTGGCCAGAACATACATCACCGACGTGATAAGTCCGTAGATTGGAGCAATAATATAAGGTACCTACTGTTGTTGGCTGACTGTCTGGGTTCCACTGGTTGGCTTGTATCGCGTCCTATTTTCGTAGGCTTACACAGCTTACGAGACACGGCGCTGAGGGTTTCCATCCGAGCAGACAACCTCGAATTAGCATGGTAAGGACCCGATCCGAAGACGGGAGTGTGTTCTCAGAAGAATCGAAGCTGTCAAGGGATGAGTCCGGGCAAGCTGTATACGACGTGTAGTACGGAGCCGGTAGTAGGATGAATGCCGCCTCAACATTGGGCGAGATGTGTCGCGACACGTGGACAAAAAAGCCGACGACTTCACACACATACACGATGCAAAAAGATCTCCCGCACCTCCAAAAGGGCAAAAAGAGAGGCTTGCGCCAGGTTGTTTGAGGTCGTACTGGGGCTCGAACCCACTGGAAGGTGTTAGTGAAATGTTCAAGCGTGGTGGCGAAGCCGAGGTTCGAACTTACGGACTCGAGAAGATTTGACATGTGATCAAAATCTCGCGTGCTAACCGCTACACTATACAACCGTGTTGTTGGGCAAATTTGGTTGTCACTAAATATGTTTCACCGTCGAACGTGCCGCACACGTTCGACATGCGAGCGCATCGTGACTGAGCATTCGCCTCGTGTCACAGTTGGCACAACAATGTTTGAGAAGAACAGAACATCAGATGGACGTTGCAAATGGTTGCGAGAACTTGTGTTTGCCTCTATCATGTTAACTAATCTATGTTTTATCCCACCCAGGATGGCCTTCTCTGACACCGGCTCTCCAATAAAAACTTGACATATTTTGAACCTCTGTCCACTATTCTCTCAGAGACATCATGAGACTTCTATCAACTACTATTCCTTTGACTCTCGTCTATCTATTGTGATCTCCGTCTTCGGTCGTCCCAAGCTTTTCGGTCCTTGTACGTTGACAGTTTGGACCCTTTCCTCTAGGACATTATTGCCGCACGCAACGACAATGTCCTCAATCAGACGAGCGTAGATACGACGCTTGCCATAGCCGAGGATGTATATGCTTTCAGGACCAGAGGGCATGAGGTATGGCTTTTCTTCGTCGAGGAACGAGACATTGAGGCTCAAAGTTTCGAAGACGATTGGGCGAGATAGTGTTTCCGAGACGATGATGTTAGGACCGTGATGAGAGATCTGATTGAGCAGTTCAAGCAGTACATGGAAGATTTTGCCAGGTTTGCCTTTGCTGTCGTTGTCCCAGTGTCCGAACTTCGAGAGTGTGAAGTTGATCCTGAAGTCGATGGAAAGATGTCGCACACAAGATGCCGGACATGGCAATGATGTCCACGTCAGAGCGTACTCGTCGTTGTTGAGAGTGAGTTGCGCAGACCATGTCTGATCAGCGACGGAGCTGTGATACGATGGTATGCGATAGATTTGCCGCATCTCGTCTGCGACCTGACCATTGGTGCGCATGAGGTCGAGCCAGTTGAAGGAGATAGGGCTCAAGCGGACGATGGTAGGGCGATCGGTGTGGGCGCACAGTTGATGTTCCTGCGCGGTTGTGTCGTTCGTTGTATGCGAGCAGGAGAAAACATTGGTATATACCATGTCTCGTAGCTCACGCGGTAGACTCATCAACGAGCTCGGTGGTGACATAGGATGCGTCTTTGTGTATGCCATTGCTTTGTGTGTGTTGATGATAGATGTGGTATAGCGTGTGTTATATGGGTGGAAAAACAGAACTTAATGGCGAGAAGCGTTCGCAGATAAATATAAGAAACGGCATGGCGGCATACTGACCTACCTAATTCCACACACATGGAATGCTTCGTGCTTCATGACGATGGGGTGACCTACAAAATGGAAAGCACAAGATGTTGATAGCACCGTGCGCGATCAAACAGTTCCATAAGGTGTAACCAAATAGGATGGCGCCGGAACAAGCAGTGATTCAGACCAGTGCGAGTGCATTCTGGAAGACATGGAAGTGTTTGCTGGGACGAGAACAGTCGGCATTGACACCGAAGTCTGGCGAGTGTCGGAGATGATAGGGCAAAAAGGGTTCAAAGAAGTGGTTGGGACAACATGACGAGCACTTATCGGACTGCAGAAGTTCCCTGCAAGAGCAGAAGATCTGGTGATGGTTGGTGTGATGGGCGAGCTTCGGCATGATTTCGGATCTCCTGATGATTTTCTCTCAAATCCTCAGCTGGAATTTCTGGCAGCAATGGCAGAGACAGGGCTGCATGTCCACCTCGTACCAGCGACCAAGACAATCTCTGCAAGGATAAGGAGAAGTTGCAACGACCGGCCAGAGCTATGGATAGCAAATGGAAGCTTGTTCAATCCTTCTGAAGCTGTACCGAGGTTATGATGATGAGTGATGGTGAATCATCATGTTGACCAGTAAGTGTTTAGACTCAAACAGACTGCTGAGTAGGATGGAGTTCCTGCCTCTGTGCAAAGCGAGGGGAGCAGGATGGTGATATCTGTGTGAGTCGATGCAATGCAGGCATCAGGGCCGAGCCGGATCAGGTGGTTGCTGCTTGATGCCTCGGCTCCCCCGCAAATCACGTCTCCAGTCTCCGCAATGTTTAGCCCACACCTCGGGCGAAACATGGCAAGCATCGAGTTACAAGACAGGCCGGCCCTGTCCAATACAATTCTTACACCATACTGCATAACATCATGTCGCAGCAACAGAAGAACGAATTCTCAGAGAAGCTGATGATCAGCGCCGATGGCCAGAAGACGGCTTCGGAGAAGATTCCTCAGATCGCCAGGCCCTTTGTCAGCGAGAAGGCGTTGAAGTATCTCGACATTGTAAGTCTACAGAGATTGTATATCAGCAGCGAATGCTAATAGATGTGTTCAACAGGTCGAGAAGTTCGTCGAAGAAGAATGTATCCCCGCCGATGCCGTCTTCCAGCAACAAATCGGTGACACGACAGCCGAACGCTTCAGCGGCCACCCAGCCATCATTGAAGACCTCAAGAAGCGTGCAAGAGAACTAGGACTATGGAACATGTTCCTCCCAAGGAACCACTTCAAGGAGGGAGCCGGCTTCAGCAACTTGGAGTACGGACTCATGGCCGAGTACCTGGGCAAGAGTCGCACCGCCTCCGAGGCCACCAACTGCGCCGCCCCTGACACTGGAAACATGGAGGTCATTGCCAAGTACGGAACACAAGCACAGAAGGACAAATGGCTCAAGCCGCTGCTGGAGGGCGAGATTCGTTCTGCTTTCCTCATGACCGAGCCTGATGTTGCCTCGAGTGATGCCACCAACATCACTCTGGAGATCCGCAAGGAGGGCAACGAATACGTTCTCAATGGCTCTGTATGTTGACACAACCCTCCCATCACCGTCTTCCACTAACATGCTATGCACAGAAATGGTGGTCGTCTGGTGCTGGTGACCCACGCTGCAAGATCTACATCACAATGGGCAAGTCGGACAAGAACAACCCCAGCCCCTACAAGCAACAGAGTGTCGTCCTCGTACCAGCAGACACCCCCGGAATCACCATCCACCGTATGCTGGGTGTCTTTGGCTACGATGATGCTCCTCACGGTCACGGTCACATCTCTTTCAAGAACGTTCGCGTACCTCTGGACCACATCGTTCTTGGCGAGGGCCGTGGTTTCGAGATTATTCAAGGCCGCCTTGGCCCTGGTCGTATCCACCACGCCATGAGAAGTATTGGTGCTGTAAGTCTTTCCTTCTTACTACCCATTGAAACCTCTGCTAATCTCTTCTTCCCTACAGGCCGAGAAAGCTCTCGAGCTCTTCGTCGCCCGCCTCAACGATCCCCGCAAGAAGGCTTTCGGCAAGCTCCTGAACGAGCATGGTGTAATGATCGAGCGTATCGCCAAATCTCGCGTCGAGATCGACTCCGCCCGTCTCTCAGTCCTCAACGCTGCAATCACAATCGACACCAAGGACGCCAAATTCGCCCTCAAGGAGATCGCTGAAGCCAAGATCCTTGTCCCTACCATGGCACTTAAGGTCATCGACCGCGCCATCCAAGCATACGGTGGTGCCGGTGTATCACAAGACACACCGCTAGCAAACATGTACGCTCAAGGCCGAACTATGAGAATTGTAGATGGCCCTGATGAGGTACATTTGCTGCAATTGGGTAGAAATGAGAACAAGAGGGGCAAGTTCTTGCTGGACAGATTGGCGTGGCAGAAGAAGAAGAGTGAGGAGATGGCTTCCAAGCATGGTATTAAGCTCAGAGATGTTCTGCAGTTGGATCGTGTCATGTCTGAGAAGGCTAAGCTTTAGGCTTGGACTTGTATGTATCTTATCTAATGATTATCTGAAAACGTTCATATGGACGGCGTTGGTTTCTGCCTAACCCTTCTTATTGCAATGGAAGACCCTTTGTTTCTGCTCCATCCAGATTCTTTGTCTGTGGTCAGATTGCCTTTGTACAGAAAGCTGACTCTTCTTCGATGGAGCTCACGTATCTCTCGATGTGAAATTTTGCTTGTATTTTTTGCTGTCTCGCGACGAGAGGGACTCTTTCCGCTGTAGGTCTATGAAAGAAGAAATGAAAGTTTTCAAACACCGATCAAGTTGAATTACCCTCGCCATGCGTTCCCGTGCTCAATCAGAATGGCTCAATGTCCAACAATGTCCAGTCCAGCCTTCTAAGCCTTCATGGCTTCCGAGGCCTTCTTCTCCTGAACAGGCTTGGGCTGATTGGTGCTAACACCCACCAGACGTTGCAATTGCTCCATGAACACGAACATGAGAACAGTGTTAGGTGCAAGTCTTAGCCATGCTGGCGACCAGCCTCTCATGAGGAAACTGATACCTTCCTTCTTGTAAGATTCGGCGAAGATTTTGCTGAGACTGGGTTTTACGCCGTTGATGGTGGGAGCGCTTTGGACGCGGCTTTTCAAGACGTCGGCGGGTGCGCAGGCGGTGGTTGCGACGGTTCCGGCGAGTAATGAGGCGAGGAAGTGGAGGAAGATGCCGTCCTTGAGGCCGAGATTTGGGTTGGAGAGGAGGTAGTCCTTTGCGGTGGAGTAGCTGGTATTGATTAGTTGTGAGGATGATTTGCTAACCCGTCTACAACTTACGTAGCGATTTGAGAGATGTCTGGAAAAAGTCAGTATGAGGATAAACCGTGAGCCTGGAGAGGCAGAACTTACTCATAATGACACTGCGGACAATGTTGGGTGTCAGACCTCTGCTGAAAGTCGACATGCCCTCCTCCTTTGCGATTCTGTACAAAGCACGAATAGAGTTGCCGTAGTTGTATCTCTCAGCAGCAGTTTTGGCACCATCTGCACACATTCTGACGAGGACGACCTCAGTAGGATTACCGATAAGACCTGCTGCTCCACCAGCCACACCAGAACACACGACTTCCCAGCCGGCGGTCAGTTTTGTTGTTCCTGTTCTTGCCTTGACCTCCTTGGCAAAGTAGTTGTAGAGACCAAAACGAGCAGTCGAGTAAGAACATTGTCTAAGCCATGATCCGGTCAAACCAGTCCAGAGCGAAGGGATGCCGTCACGTCCGGCAAAGTGTACCAATGTCCGCAGAATATTTTTCGGTTGGTGCATGACCTGCATGCGACTAGCATCATCAGTTCAGGTCCAGTGTGTGCGATATGCATCATCTCTCACTATTTTGTTTGATCCAAAGGATGTGCTGCAACATTCGTCAATATGCAGTCACGTTTTGCGATTCACATGCGACTTACTGCATGTTGCTGCCATGGAAGCAGCGGCTCCACTGCGATTATCTCAGCACCGATCATTGTCACTTCATACTTGGTAGATGTCCATACCCGAGCCAGAAAGGCTGTTGCTTCTTCTTTTCGCCGGCCATTATCAAGAATATATCACACTTCTCTTGTCGTCGTTGTCGGCTATCAGATCTCTACTCTTCCCGGATAGATTGGTGGGGAAAAAGTCCTTCCGGCTGAATTGGACGAGAGTTTGCAAAAAAGGTCTCGGAAGCAACCCAATTGGCAACGCAACAGCTTCACCACAAAAAAGAATGACCTGCGACGAGTTTGTTTATTTTTCTTGCAGTTTTTGAAGTAAAGAAGAAAAATTATGCCGCTTTGCAACATGAATCGGAGAAGGGCCTTGCTTACGCCCTTTCTTCTCCTTTCACTCTCGGCCAATCAGAGCTTGGCAGTCTATCGTCCGCCGGTTACTCGGGCCGACCTCGTTCTGCGCCTTCCTTTCACAATTCATATCGCGACTTTCACTCGTTGACGTCTTGCCATAATCTTCAAGAATACCAGACTGCCAGGAGTAGGCTCAGGAGTCCGCGACCCTAGGATAATATCGTGTTCCACGCTTATGGGGTGCGTTCGACCAACGACCGAACGCTACAAGTGATACCGAACACCAGGTAATCGGGTCGCCGTTCAGAGTACTACCATTATAATCGACCACCCAGCCATCGCAAATTCGTCCGCTGCCTTCTTCCAGCAGTATTGCCAGATTACTGCACCATTCTGGTTTCTGGTCGTGATCATACTCTTAGAGGCAAGACTCTGCTCAAAATTGAAGACAAGAGAGGCATGACACTCTCCATGTATCGACCTCGACCAAAGTAGTCCTTGGGAAGAAGTCCAAGAACGACGATGCTAATAGAAAAAGAGACAACGATTCAACTCCAAAGACTGTCGAGATGCAAGCAACCCATCAAGGTGAGCATCTCTGTCTCGCCGATACGCATACCATTACCGAGGGCATTCTCGGTAATGTAGACATAACCATGGTTATCCGGTTGTCTTCAAGCTGCTTTGCCGGACGACGTATCGACGTTTGGATATCTAAAGGCACGTAGCTTTCGAGCTCGGTAAGACTTTCCACTGATCGCGGCTGTCTCAGGTACCCTATCTTGGACATTTGAATCAGCTTGCATTGCGGTGAATCGTTCGCAAAACTTCATCTACAGATAATGCTCGTACTTTTGCAGTCACATCAACAGCACGCTCCAGACGTTCATTGCTTACATGCTACGATGAATAAAACCACCGCTTCATAATCGGCTCAGGTATAAGAATTGGTATGATCAAGGGCGCTCTTGGGGAGCATCACGAATGGTGTTTCTTTTTGATCTGCCTACTTGTCGAGTGTCAATTGCCGAAACATTAGACTCTGCTCAGTTGAACACTATGTCCCTCTTTCTATGAGAGCTTTCGGACATCAGGATGGTCGATACGACCATTGCAAACAGATGACCATCAGCTCGAGATCAGAATGCTTGGTTCTTGCCCCAAAGCGGATTGGCGACTCGGACATGGTGGAAGAGAGACTCACTGGACCCTTGTTGGCTTACGATGACTGACCTGTATATCAGGACGGCAATAGATGTCGGCTGTTGTCTTCGGAGGAGCTGTTGCTCGATGAGATCCCACGCTGGCCTATTACCCGAGCGGCTGAGGGATCAATTGTCTGTTGAACAATGTTTAGGCTCGCGTTGTTCGTTGCCTGACGTTAGAAGTCCGCCCCGCGGGCTTTGCAGCTGCTAGTCCTTCCAACCATATGGAGCTGCTGTATATTCTCTCGAATCGATTCGTGCCCAATTCTATTGCGGCTCAATTCCGTTCCTACTTGCTAATGGCTCCAGGACGGCAGTTCTACATTCACATCTAGCCAAGGCCATTTCCACGGATATGTCTGCTTCTTGTGGGGGTGGCAGAGCAGCCAAGCAGACTAGCGATTCACTTCAGCCAACTCCGGAAAGTCTATGGAGTACTGTCTCCTCCAACGCCTAGTCCCGCACGATGTCCTGTAGGCGCGAGGCTCATTACTACATCGCACCCTTCCCCGGAGGGCTGGTATGTCTATTTTCTAGAGCGCCCTCGAGCTTCCCGCTGCGAGGGGGGAAGGGGTTCTGGCGGAGGGACCTCCCGAGCGAGAGCGAGAGCAAGCGACGGGCAAGATACACCCATACAGAAGGGTGTGATTGTTAGGGACAGTACTACAGTCACTGTACTCCGCGGGGACAGTACTCCATAGAACTTACGAGCCAAATCCTCTGTGAGGTTGAGATAACGCAGCCAAGCATTGGCCAACGCCCACCTCGCGCTGTACAGCTTGATCTGGTCAGAGTCGAAAGCCAAAACTTAACTGGTAGGAAACGTGTTTTTGGTCCCCACAAGGTTCCCCGCCTTGTTCTCCGCCTGTAAAAATCTCCACCGAAGTTGTTGACTCTATCTCCTTTCTTTCCATCGACTGCCGCCTTGTTTGGGTGGGTGTGAAGAAGGCATAAAGAGGTCCCTCTTTCCCCAGAATCTCCATTCCACTTTCCCCGCAACTTCCCCAGATCACCCCAACAACAGTCGCGAACTTTACTACATCGTCGTTGATATTATGGTCACTTCTCACGACCTTGACAAAGAAGGGCACGCTGCCATGCACAAAGAGCTTGCTGAAGAAACTGTCCATGAGGCTGCTGCCCGTGGTACAGCGGCGACGGATCAGTAAGTCGATTGACCGTCTCTCATTGAACCACATCAAACATGTTACTAACCAAAACACAGATATGGCAACTCTCTCCTTCAATTTGATGCTAGAGCTGAGGCCAAGCTACGTACCAAGATCGACTTTATGATCATTCCGACGGTCATGTTGTTGTACCTTTTCTGCTTCATCGATCGAGCCAACATCGGTTAGTCGATAATCTTTATACTATACCATGACCATTGTCTAATCCCAGACACAGGCAACGCGAAAATCGCCGGTCTTGAAAAAAGCTTAGTAGGTCTCACCTTCACCTTTACCTTCTAGAGAGAAGTCCGAATCATCATACTGATTTTTGTTACAGGGCCTCACTGGCTACGACTACAACGCCATTCTTTCTGTGTTCTACATCAGTTACATCATCTTCGAGATCCCAGCAAACATGTGCTGCAAGTGGCTCGGGCCCGGTTGGTTCATCCCTGGAATCTCTCTGGCTTTTGGTATCTGCTCGATCGCTACTGGTTTCGTCAAGGACTTCAACCAAATGTGCGGCGTCCGATTCGTGCTTGGCGTCTTCGAGGCTGGTATGCTTCCTGGAATCGCCTATTACCTCTCTCGCTGGTATAGAAGGTCTGAACTTGCTTTCAGACTAGCACTTTACGTGGTAGCTGCGCCTCTTGCCGGAGCCTTTGGTGGACTGCTAGCATCGGCAATTTTGAAGTTGGACAGCTTTGCTGGACTCACGCACTGGAGAATGATCTTTGCTATCGAGGGCATCATAACAGTCTGTATCTCAGTCATCGCGTTCTTCACCTTGACCGACAGACCAGCGACGGCCAGATGGCTCTCTCAGGAAGAAAAGGATCTGGCTATCTCTCGTGTCAAGTCCGAGAGAGTCGGAGCTACTGAGGTTCTGGACAAGTTTGATCGCAAAAAGATCTTCAAGGGCATCTTCTCCCCTGTCACTTTGGGCACTGCCGTGATCTTCTTGCTCAACAACGTTACGGTTCAGGGACTTGCTTTCTTTGCGCCTACTATTGTTCGCACCATCTACCCCCACAACACAGTCATCAGCCAGCAGCTTCACACCGTTCCTCCATACGTGGTCGGTGGCTTCTTCTGTCTGATGTTCCCGTATATCAGTTGGAAAACTGACAGGAGGTTGATCATTCTTATTTCGTCCGCTCCTCTGATCATCATTGGATAGTAAGCAACAGCAACAACGAAATGAGGTTTGATTGAGTCCATATACTGATTCCTTCGCAGCATCATGTTTTTGGCTTCTGAGAACCCCTCCGTTCGTTACGGCGCAACTTTCATCATCGCGTCTGGTGCATTCGCCTTCGGCTCCCTCTGTAACGCTCAAGTCAGCGCAAATGTCGTATCCGATACAGCCCGCAGTTCTGCCATCGGCACCAACGTTATGTTCGGCAACGTTGGTGGTCTGATCGCCACTTGGTCGTTCTTGCCTTTCGACGGACCCAACTACCACATTGGCAACGGTCTCAACTTAGCTGTTGCAACCACTGGACTGTGCATCTGTATCTTGCTCTTGTTCTGGATGAAGAGAGACAACAAGAAGAGAGATGGAAGAGATGTCGATCAGGAGTTGGCGGGTACTACTCTTCTTGAACAGCAGGATATGGACTGGAAGCACCCTAGTTGGAGATGGAGACCTTGAGAACAGGATATCAAGATACTACTATACACTCACGAATCTATTACTTGATGCTCACGCCTCTTTGATGGCTGGCAGAACCATCATGCTTACACTGATTTAAGAATGTCTTCACGTGCAACGTGCATTTGGGCCACAACTGCGTGAATCAATGGTAAATGTATACAGGAAGGAGCGATCAGTATAGAGTGGTTAGCGTGGCAACACCTTCCCAACTTTGTCGATTAGCCACTTTCAACCCAGCAGATACGACCTGAAGGCTCCTACGGTAATAGACGCAACCATGAGATAAGATATGAGAAAGCCGCAGGAAGTTACCAAACATTTTGGTAAAAGAAGTACTAAAGACCTGTTCTGTGGATGCCAATAATCCTGGCTTCAGGAAACACTCCGATCAAACACACATTGATTGAGATATATCTACGACAATCGAGTTCAATATCAAAGTTAGCCTGTTTAGTATTGTCTCGCTTCTTGTACATGAAGGTCACGAGGAGTGAAGATGAAGAGGTAGTTGTTTGATAGTGGCTTTGTTATGAAATGAAATTACGCTGTACTATCCTTCATGCCCCTTTCTCCGAAGAGGCAGTGTGTCTAGATTTGATGCTGTGATGTTTCATTAGACTTGAGGCAAGATTGCTCAGATCTCCGTGATCCCGCTCAGATAGCGGAATATTTCAAGCGTACTGATGCTGATGTCAAGTTCAATCATCGATATTGATGACTAACCTGACGTGCTCGCCCATGATGATGTCTGGATCATCTTCAGCAGTGTCCGGGGTGTTTTGGATGATGATTGAGCCACCTTCAACCGTGTTTGAGTCGAGTTCGACAATCTCTCGCTTAACTTGATTGACTGCCAAACCACCTCCAGTTAAGTCTGACTCTTCAGTCGGATCAGCTTTGATCTCGTGGTAAAGTATGATCATGTCATCATCGTCTTCATAAACATCCGAGACATTTGTAATGTCGAGAGGATTGGTTTTGCTGCCAGGTTTGTTTGGATCAGCAGTGGTCATCGTCTCCGGGCCGGGCGAAGTGTCCCCGATCTCAGATGGTAAACGAGACTTGGGAGCTGTGGGTCGATCAATACTCATATCGACCTCCTCATCATCGTACTCATGTTGAGTAGTGGATGTAGTGGGACGCTCGGGAGAAACAATGCTTGATGCAGCAGCGAAAGAGGACCTCGGTGAGCGTTAATCATGGGAATCGGAATTAGCTCGTCTTATGTCCATGAGATCTTGATCGTTATCACTGTCGTCGTAATCGACGATAATAACGCGAGCAGGCTCTTCATCTTCGACTTCGATGACAGTCCGCTCGCGATCCGGGCTTCTGCGTTCGTCCTCGAGGTCTGAATCAGGCTGGCGGAAGCGAGATCCTCCATGAGGTCTGTGATCATCATTGAAATCGTCATCGTCGCTAGAACTATCGTTGTAGTCTGGTCTAGGTTCATCATCGTCTCTCGGTCTGGGCTCGGGCTCAGGCTCGGATTCAGACTCGTTTCCAGGCTCAGGCTGAGGTTCTGGCCCGGGGTTGCGGTTCTGTACTTGTCTACGGTGACGATCGATGCGGTAGCGTTGGATCTTGAAAAACCCTTCAGGTACACGAGGGTTACCGTTGAGATGTAACAAGTCTTGATAGTTGTCAATGATGCTCTGGATCTTATCAGCAAAAGCTCGTCTAACACAACAACGTGACATACTTGAACTCTCTGCCAGTTTTGGTTTTTGAATGAACCTGGCTCTTTGAACAGTTCAAGAAGCTGTCTAGAGAATATCTCGCGAGCCTGCTCGATACGTGTGACAGTTGGGGACTGTCTGCCAGTCGGAGTCAGTCCGCGCTGGAATTGCAAGGAGGAACACCACTTGGTGTACTTGATGCCGCCTTCGGTGTCGTTGAGTTGCTTGCCGTGAGTTGTTTCAGCGATTCCGTTTCTAGCTCCAGTCACTTTGTCGGTATGCAGGCGAGTGGCGACTACGCAACCATGGTCTTTCGGATTCTCTCCAGCGATCAAAAAGCACCAATCGTCCCAGATGAGACCATTCAAGACATCGGCTTCGAGGAACATGATTCCAGAAATCACCCGGTGATGTTTGACCTTGACGCTAGGTACTCTTCCGGCCAGCAGATCTTGGACATCTTTGATGGTTTCGGGCTCAAGTGCCTCCTCGTTATTGAAGTGCTTTTGTTTACGTCCACCCCGCATGATTGCGATGCACTAATGAAACTGGTGGTCAGATCTGATACACAATATAGTAGCAGAGAAACATACAATCGTTTGCCTTGCAGACCGTTACGCAAAGTCTAGATCCAAAACTTAGTTGCAAAAGAAGTCCATGAAGTGTGGTGCTGTGAAAAAGATCGAAGTTGATGGAAAGAGTTCAGATGGCTGCGGAATAGAGGCGCAAATGCTCTTGAAAGTGAATCTTTCGAGTGTCTCTGAAGTAAGGCAGGACAGATCGTCAGGTCTATGTGCAGCAGCGGACAAGGCGTGAGCAAAAGCGGCACTGAAGTTGTGCTCTGGTGAGAGATAGATCAGACTGCCAGGCAAAGATGTAGTTGAGAAAGCCGGAGCTGAACAGAGTCCTCAAGCGGTGAAGCTAGAAGCAAAGGTGATGCTAGTGATGTGCGTGATAAGAAAGAGTGACAAGGGAGTTGGATTCAAGGACTCAAGTGAGTAAATTGTGGAGCGAACCCTGAGGATGGTATGGGTTGGTGAGGTAGTTCCAAGAGCCACACTGCGGAAGAAACGATCAATTTGTGCGGCGAGAAGAAGTCAAGATACCATAGAGGAAAGCTCGAGTGGCAGAACGGAAACGAGTCAAGCACCTTCCAAGTCGACCTTGGATACTCGATGCTTTCGTTACTTCCAAACACGTATTTCTCCTATTTCTGTTTGCGAACACAACTCATCCGATGTAAAACACATGTGCGGCGGTAGTGAAGCCATACTAACTCGACATGAGGATCATCGTTGTAGCCCATGTCACGCCTAGCCGCTTCGTCTCTGGACGATGTAGAGGGTGCTGAGGTGCAAAGAATGTGTGTAGCGGGTATGTCTGTGTTTTTTTTTAGTCGGGAGAGTAAACTGCTATTCAAGACCAGTGAACGCGACGGATTTGTCCTTTGAGTGTGGAGCTGAACATTCTCGGTCTATTCTCGCCTATGAGATGGTTGTCAAGGTGCACAACTGTCCAAAGACTGCAAGTGCTGGCCATTGAAGGTGATTTTCTTCCGTTCTCTGACGGGGCACGACTCTTGCCTCTGTAGGGACAGCCCGCAATTCTGACTGGGATGAGAGAGCTCGGTTGTCATCACATGTGTTCAACGTCTCAGAGTCTGTGGTATGGATTTTGATCAAACAATACTTTTGTATCCAACTGAATCAAGTTTCAGGAGACAAGTCTATCGCTAGTTGTGACGCTTTGGCAGATCATCATCGTCCTCGCTCATTAGACCTTCCAGTTCAAACTCTTCGGCATCTCTTATTTGACGATCGCTTGCATCTGGAATGCGGGCATGTCCGTTGGGCATGGCAGAGCCGTTGAGTCTGCTTTCGGGATCGGCCGACTTGGTATCGGTTGGCGAATCGACGTAGTAGGTGTAGAGTCGAAGGAGCATGTTGACGACTGAGGTTTGGTGTTAGGCTGAGCGCATTGTGTTGGACGTGGCAGAACTTACAAAGGAAGAGGAGGAAAGCAATGCTGTAGAGGATCAGGATGTAAGCGACGTGGGTGACACCAGCGTTTGACAAGAGCAACATCTGCTCTTCGGTAGCGCCCATGAAGAGGAAGCCACTAGCGTACAGCAAGAAGGGAGGCAGGAATTGGAAGCTGTTGGTGTCCTCGCCATCCTCAGAGATCGAGTTGTTGTCCTTCAAGACGAAACTGATCTCAATGATGCGAGTGATACCTGCGGCCATCAAGGTGTATCCGAAAACGCTGTGTACCATGGTGCTGAGATGCAATTCCTGGGGGTGACCACTCATGGCCCATCCAGTGATGGCGATGACAATGGCAGGGATCAAGTTGCGCTTAGGACGGCCACGGCGGTCGCGACTGAGCCAGACGCCCAAGAGGCCGGCGCACCACCAAATGACACCCATGGCCGTGTGTTGCAGATCATTGCGTACCCAGGCAGTTCCCCATCTGTGTTCGGTGAAAGTATTGACACAACCCCATGCAGCAATGACCACACTGTCGTAGAACTCCTGAGAACGGCCGGTGCGACGCAGCCAGATCTGACCAACGAGAAGGAGGATGGTGTAGATGATTCCGTAGGCGATGAAGGCAGAGCCCATGATGAAGTGAGCTGCACACTGGCCGGTATGGTCGCCTTGACAGAAGCCCAAGGCAGTGATTCCGCCAAAGAGCATCTGCACCCATGCAGCCAGCGGGATGATTTTGCCGAGTATACCGTGTGCAGAAACAATCCACTTCCTAATCTTGCCGTTGAAGCCGCGCTCAAGATGGAGCCTGAGGTAGATGCCCATGGCGGCTTGGGCGAAGACCATCATCATCAACCAGGGGGCGTATTGCGCGTGTACGTTCTTGCCGAATTGGCGACCTTTGTGAGCGTGGCCGAGTAGGTAGCCTAGGATGGCGAGCGCCGTAGCGACTATCTGGACAGGAACGTGCCATCGGGAGCGAACAATGCCCAAGACCATGCCCACAGGGAACAGGATGCCCCATGCGAATATCTGGAGGAGGATATGGATCCATAGTGTCGTGTCCTGGTCGAAAGTCAGTCTCCGCTGTTGACACGTTCATTCGAAGGAGCGTACAAGGGGGTCTGGCGAGATGGCCTCGCCTTCGGGGATCTTGTCTTCGTGATGCTCATGCGCCTGAGCTGTTGATACAAGTAACGTCAGAACGGTGGCGGCCAGCATGCCCTTGCCTAGCGTTCGCGCCGACAGCTGCGTTGAGAAGGCCATCGTGTGTTGCAATCCGAGCAGCGATAGCAGTCGTGATGGTTGTCGAGTCCGAGTCTCCCGACTAGATTTTGTACATCCCCTTTGTCCAACAGGTCGGAAACACAAGGTTCACCCGCAGCCCACCTTGATCTAGAAAGATTGCTGACCACGCGTATCCCGCCAAGACCTTTGAATCCCCTGGATCAATTGATCGATTCTTCTGACATATCGCGAAACTCATCAAACATGCGTAGATTCTATTTCAGGCTGTAGAAATCACTCTAAATCAATTTTACTTCAAGCATCCCTCTGTCTCACTCCTTCCGAGTGTCTTGTGTCTTTATTGTATTCTTTCCAGAAGGTGATCGGAAGGTGCGGATCATACTTCTTAACTCCGAATCTCCGCTCGGAACTTTCATTCCGGCCAATCTAACCTCACCTCTTTCTTGAACATTTGCTTCCCCATCAGCGTAGCATCTTTGTTGCACTCTAAGCATCATAAATGCTTGACTCGCCAATCGATTGTACTATATCCTGCTGTAGTCACTTCCAAACATTGGCTGAAGCAATCAAGAAGCCTCCATCCAGTAAGAGCAGCAAACATGGCTGAAGATAACCACCTCTCTTCATCTCCAATTGCGCCATCAAAACTCACCATGTCTTCCAAACCATCATCATCCGGTAAGGATTCCCAGCTTGACGCTCTTCGCGCTCGTCAAGCTGCTCTTGAGTCTACTGTCTCCGATCTTCTATCCCAACGTACTTCCCTTGTCGATGCTCTTTCTCCTCCCAACACCACAGACTCAGAAGATCCAGAGCTGCGCGCCAAAGCCGCAGTAGACAGTGCCAACGCAAAAATCAAGTCCCAGATCAGACAACTTTCACAGTACAACGACATCAAGGACATCGGCACTCAGCTCATGGGCCTTATCGCCGAGAAGCGTGGTTGCCGTATCGCCGAAGTCCAAGAGGAATTCGGTATCAGCGCCGACGACTGAAGAGTAAGTTTGCTACTTTTCAAAAGTTACAGAGTCTTCTACTGCCAGCGAGTATTGACATGGATGATCAGGTTACGAGCTTCCACTCACAAGTTGACCCAGACTGGAGTGGCAGAGCCCGGTCTTGCATGAATTCTACCCAACGAGCACCGACTCTTCATCAGATCTCCCATCAGCAACGAGATCCGGGGGGCCATATGCGCCGTGATAGCAATACGGAAGAAGTCGAAGATCTATACATCGTCCGACAGAACGCTATCCTAATCGGATCTCGCTGCCGGCATATCATTCGCTTAAATCAAGTTCGGTTCAAGCTCATTCACCTTTCCCGATTATACCCCTTAGAGGCTCAAGGTTTTGATCCTGATTCTTTCATTGTGCTGCTGTCATTGGCGTGACTATATGAAAAGGGTTGTTTGCTTGCTAAAAGAAGTTTTTGAAGAGTTCGAGAATTTCTCATCGTTCCCGCCTGTTCCAAGTTGTTCATGAAGCAATGCAGGATGTTTTTGCAGCACGAACAACTGTCGTGAGAGCGAAACACTTCCGACTCGAACTCTTCTCTTGGCGCTTACTCGTCTTCGTTGCCGAGCCTGATAGCTCGTGCTATTGTCGCGCTGCTATTGTCGTGCTGCTATTGTCGCGACTTCTCCTCGGCACCGCTTTAAAGTTTGCTGCTTGCTAAACTTCCTCCCTCTCTTCCTCATCACGCACTTCGCACTGATACGCAACAATCTTCAACAATTTTGCATTCACACCCTCCTCACCCATCCTTTAACTTTGTCTGCATTGCACACGCATCGTCAAGCTTGATCTCCATTACCAACCTTTCGCGCATCTTTCTATCATTCAAACCGCACGCCTTTGCTACGCGTATCCACAACATCCGCATCTTGCTACCTCTTCAATCACCTCTCTCGTCAAGATGTTTGGCTTTTCCGACCTTGTCGTCCTCGCCATGAGCGTTGTCACATTCTTCACCACCAACTTCCCTACGCGCTTTACCCTTCCTTCTTGGACTGGAAGACTCCTCGCCGCCCCCTCTCAGGCTGACTGGCACAAGCCATCGCACGTGGTTGATATGCCGGCCGTCGTCGAGACTGTCACCATCGTCCTTACCCACATTGCCACTGCTACCATGGTACCTCCGGGCACCGAACTCGCTATCATCACCACAACCAGGCCTTCCTCTGTCGCACCATCTCTTCACACTCTGGCCAAGGAAATGTTCCACGCCTTATATATCTTCTTTCATCTCTCTGGCGACGCCAGTACCCTCGTCTCCGCCTTCTTCCTCGGCGTCATCCTTCTCATCGCCTTTTTCGGCTTCCTCACCACTTCTCCCACCGGCATGAAGCAAGAAGACCTCGCCAGACTCGAGGCACATATCTACAACCAAGACGCCCTCATCGAACAAATGCGTACCTCCCACAAGACTGCTATCGAGGAAATGCGCGCCTCTCACAGTATCGCAATCGCCAATCTCAATCGCAGACTCATACTACAGATCAATCACACCTACTCCGTATCTTCGGAGAAAAACCGTGTCATTGATCGAAAGAGGGATGAGATCAACGACCTCCGTCGCGACAACGAACATGCCTGGAACATGGAGTTAATGGCCAAGTACAAGAGCACCGATAAGGTCCTCAAGCTTGAGCAGGAGATCAGTCGCCTCCGTACTCATATCCATGGACTCGACGACAAGTTCGAGGCAGCTGAAGACACCATCGCCGCCGCCGAAGAAGCAAACGAGAAGGTCACCGACGCCAACGAGCGCGCCCTCGTCGCCACCCAAAAGACCCAAGAGGCAAATCAGAAGGTCACGGCCGCCGAAAAGGCCTGCGAGCTCAAGGTCGAGGCCGCCATGAAGGCCAACAAAGAGAAGATTGCCCGTGAGCGTCAGAATGCGCAAGCACACATCGACAAGCTACGCACCGAGATCGAGACACAGAAGAACAACGTCCGCATCGAAGAGTACAAGGTCCAGGAGCTCAAGCGTGAGAACAAGGAGCTGGGTGCAAAGGCAAGGGAGGCTGCCGCTGTCCCCAATCTTCCTTCTTTCGTTGGCAAGACCACAGCTACGGCTGCTGAGGAGACTCGTCGCCGCTTGCAGGCACTCCCTGGTCCGGAGTCGCCTCGCTCGCCCGCCCCTGCCCCCGCCATCGTCGCCCCCTCTCCCACTACTG
>JGI24891J29808_1000273_pt1 | contig 46260 bp, 39 predicted proteins | sample FreactcultuFSWF8_FD_29808 | JGI IMG/M metagenome (IMG submission 29808) | reverse complement strand
CGTTGCTGGAATTTAACCTCCACAACGACACATGCTACCACTACACCACATCACCTTAGCTTGTAAGGGTTGAATCCGGTTGGCCAGATTCAGGATCTTGGACAAGTGCTTCGGTCAGTTGAACTATGTACCTATGCAAAAAGCGTGAAGCCTAGGGCATGAAATCGCTCAATCAAGCTGTACTCTGGAGGAATCAGAACTCATGCATCTCCACCTCCAAAACCATTGTGAATCAGCAGAAGATCAATCGAGCTGCACATGCTGACACAATCTCATACTCTACATCTTCAATCGCACTGCCAGCCCTTGATATCTTGCCAAGCAAACCAGCCAGCTAGCAAAAAAAAGTTTTCCTGCATACCACCGCACGTGCCATGCCCCTCAACCTCCAACCACCAACCACCGAACTGAAAAAAAATCCCCCTTGACAAAATGGCAAAAGAAGAGGTCGTACCCGGGATCGAACTGGGATTACCGGAATCAGAATCCGATGTGCTAACCATTACACTATACAACCATTGATGGAGGGCGTGTTGAATCGGTGAGAATATGAAACCTTGTTGGTGGTGGAAATTGAAGATTGCAAACGGCGGTTGAGTTGGCTGACTTGTTTATGTTCTCGCTTTGAAGGATAATGTGCTGGAATACTAAAATAGAGTATGTAGACTAATCGATTGTGTACTTGATAATCACTAATTGCTCTCCACTGCAAGAAAAAGTAATCGGACTTGGTACAATCTTTCCAAGACTACATTTACATTCCTGAAGAGAATGTGGCCTACTAGCACACGATAATCACGAGGAAATGACTTTTAACAGCTGAGTGGCTATCGAAATGCTAGAGAATCAATTGATTGAGAGCATTGCAAGACCGTAACCAGCCGAATACAGTATTTCTACACGAACCTGCGACACAACGGTGGCTACACGAGTAGAATTGGTCGCTTGTCGAGCGCATAAAACCATGCTGGACATTGGAGATGTCAGAATCATGATCACCATGGCTTGAATTTTGGAGGAGGCAGTGGTCGTTTCTGTTTCGCTTGGGTTGGGATTCCTTCCCTGTCTTGACGATCTCCGTAGGTGTGATCTACGGGAAGTACGACATCTCGAGCCTTTTCGAGCGATCTGGCTTCCTCCATCCGCCCCTGTCTTCTCAGTTCTTCTGATCCATGTGTGGCGCTCATTCGGAACACATGCCTTGTTCCATATTTTCGCATAGTCCATAGTGGATGCTCACGGTCTGAGTCTGCGGCTGCAGCTAGAAACATCGCCAGTACTGGATCTGGGTCTGGTCCACGAGGGTGGTAGAGAGCAGTCCTTGCATCCCTTACAGGGTTGCTAGTGTTTAACATGTTTTCTTTTATCGTGGCATCGTAGAAGTGGGCACTGGTGTTAGGCCACGGAAGTTTCCAAGATCGACCTCCATTGACTGTTGGAGTTTCCGGTCCTTTGGGGATGCCGACAACCTGCCAGAGCTGAGAGTGCAACCACATCGCCGGACCTCCATGTGACATACAAAGGCTTTATTTGAAAGAACGTGTCCAAAGCTTCGTCAAGACACCCATTTTTAGCGATTTGTGCCTTGTACATCACAAGGGCTTTGAGAGCTGTACTTCTCCACTCGTACCTGATGTATGGAGGAAGATCTGAAGGTCGAAGTGTCTCAGCTCTTATCCAGCGCAAGATCTGTTCTTCCTCTCCTTCACGCACGACTAATCGAACCATGGCGTATACCAGATCATTATCATCGGGATAAATCAAGTCGCTGCGCTGGTCCCAGAGCCAGTTCAGCGTGATTTGGCCCAAACTTCCATCGATATGGCTCTTTTCATCGGCTTCTAATAAGCATACAGCAGCTGCTGGTCGTGACAAAGTCCCGGATTCCAATCTGGATTTGAGAAGCGTCTCCGGCGATTCGCCTCTGCTTATTGCAATCTTACAGGCAGTCGCATCCTCCTTTTCCTGTTGGCTGAACTCTGGGGCTCCTGGAGTGTGGCGTCTTATTGTACCAGTGATTGAATCAGGGGTATCGGCAAAGTGGACCGCTCCTCTTTCTGGCACGTTGTGATGAGAAAGAGAATTGACGCAGCGTTGCTTGCAAGCCAGAGGTCCGGCAAGGTCCTCGGGGGCATATGGTCCAAAATCGTGTATGAAACAGTAGGAAACCACTGCGCTGAAGTCTGAACATGGTTGTTGCGTTCATGAAACACAAGGAGAATTGAGATCAGAAGTGTCGCGATTGTCCCTTTGGTGCGGTGGCAAGACTTGTAGAACAATATCATTTGATTTGTGCATGCATCTGACCGTGCCGCTCATGTTTATCACTGATTTGAGCTGCGAACGGGTGTGGCCAGAATCATCATCATCTGCGAAAAGCTCCCATCTCCTTGAGTATGAGAGGAAGCCATCGCGGCAAGCCCAGTTTAAGGTTCAGAAGCAGGACTTTACGACCATCATTGACCTATACTTCCTATTACAAAGATCTTGTTCGATCTTGATGCTGGCGGTATTCCGCTGGTGCGAATTAGGAACGAACTAGATAGTCGGAGACGACCTGTGGCAGGGAAAGGCATGGCGATGCGAATGCCGCGAATGTTGTGTTTCGTAAATCGTTTGTTGGATGGTATCAATCGTAGCGCGGTCTCTTCTCATCGCGTCCACCACGGTCATCATCTCTCCTTCTCCTTTCGCCTACGACAGATGCATTCGCACCGGTCGCTCCTTCCTTGTCTCTGTATCTGTCACCGCCGTAGCCAGGTCCTCCACCTCTTCTGTCCTCCTCGGCACCCCAGCGTCCAGTATCTTCCGCCTTGAGATCCTTGTATTTCGTTCTTCCCTTTCTGCCCAATTTTGTCATGTCGCGAATTTGCATGTATTGAGGCAATATTTCGCGGTTGCCAGAATCGTCCTGGAATTTGGCGCCCATAATATCGCGTTTAGAGATCTCTGCCAACTCTTCGTCGTCCTGGAAAAAGGCACCCTTGTGATGGTATTTTTGCATGAAACCTGCTTGACCTCTGCCCTCCTTCTCTTCTTTCTGAGCAGCAATGTGAGCGGCATCTTCGGCTTCTCTTTGTTCGGCCGTCAAGTTGCGTCGTCGTTCGATTTCTTCTCTTTCCTTTTCAGCTTCTTCGATGGCCTCGCGCTCTCGTTTTACGCGGCGCAATTCACGTAGTTTCCAGGCTGCGAGTTCAGCTTCTGGATCTAGGCCGTCGGTGTCGTCGACGTCTTCTATGGCGTCTGGATCTTCGTCGTCCCATGCTCTGCGTCCTGCCGCTCGCGCAGCCGCATCTTTTTCTATTTGTGCTTGGAGTAGAGCGTCGGCCTTTTCTTGACGTCTGCGCTCTTCCTCGGCGATAGCATCCTCTTCAGCGGGCTTTGGTGGGGCAATGTTCTTGCGTTGTGCTTTTGAGACGAAAGTTGGCGCCACAAATTTGCGAGTCGGAGCTTCATCTTCTGATTCCTCCTCCTCTTCATCATCTTCCGACTCTGATCCTTCCTCGCTACCAGAATCTCCACTCTCAGAAGCCGTTTCAAAGCCCTCTTGTGCTTTTTGTGCTAACTCGGCTTCGCGGGCGCGCAAAGCCTGCGCTTCCTGCCTCCGTCGCTCAAGATCGGCTTTGCTGATGTTCGAATTGAATTTAGGGAACGATGTTGCCTTTGGCGGCGCAGTTGTCGTCTTTTGCTGTTGCTGCTCGCTCTCTGATTCGGAGCCGGATTCTTCCTCTTCTGATGACGACTCTTCCTGACCGACGGCTTTGCCTGGACGGTAGCGTATAGGTGCCAATGGGTTCGCTGTCATACGTTTCGGCGGCATTTTGGCGGTGATGTGAAGATTGATGGTTTATGGGAGAAAGTTGAAAGTGGTTCAAGCAAAAGTGGCCGTGACGACGGCGGGCTTGATCCGCGTTGACCATCTGGGGAAGCTGCAGCTCTTTTTGGCCATCACTTTCATTGCTCTCTAATTGTTTTTTTCTTTTTAGTTCGGTGAGGATTTCCGTTAGATATTGTCACTCATGCTACGAGTAGTCATGTGCGATTTCTTCGTGCACCCACTTTCGCAGACTCTCGGTCAGCTGTGCTTCCATGCCGTGCTCTCTCCAAAAGTGACCTGCACCTTGGACCTTCTTCCACCTAAAAGATGACTGCCCGCTCGAACCTACAGCTTGCGCCGATAATGCATCCATCTTCTTACACCAAGTATCTATCTTGTGTGAAGATGTAAACACATCCTCCGTACCATATATCAAAAGTGTCGGATTTCGCACCAGATTGTCAGTGTGACTGGCAGTGTGTCGCCAAAACATCAGGCTCGACGCTGAGAATGAGAGAGCGGTTGATATTGGAGGTAAAAGAGGCGATATGAGGAGGTAGTGCGTCAAGACATGTGGTAGACTCTCGAGCATCACTTCGTTGCCTTGAGAAATACTACCATCCGAGGAAGTTAAGGAACATGTTGGCGTCGAAGTAGTCGAGTGCTTGCGATTACGATGTATAGCATGCTTGATTCGTGCCGGTACCTCCATACTCTTGTGTACGAGGTCAATGCTATGCCGGTCCGCGGGAGAAGGACTGTCGCTGCCTCCATATATGATTGAATGTTGAGAACTCGATTGCCGTTGGTGTCCTCTTCGTGGGGGTTTATTCGACAATCTACCTCGAGTCTCCATTTGTTTGGTTATCAGTTCATCTGTCTGTAGGGCCAATTCTTTCGCTCTGAGCAGGATCTCGGAGACCCTAGTCGACGACTGTGTCTGGTGGAAAGTGGCCAAGATCTCCGTAGTGGGAGGGAGGTGCGTGACAATTAGAGAACCATAAGAATAGCCACCCAGGACCAAAGCGATATGATCGGATGATGCATTATCTATACTGCCAGCAGAAGACTGCGAATCTCTGGTGATAGCAGGTCCATGGTCCGATTTGTGAAGGTAGTCTAGATAGAACAGTAGATGGCCAGCGACAGAGACATAGTCGTCTCGTTCCGCTTTGCCAGCCCAGCTGGTACTGCCTTGAGAGTCTGCGGCACCTCTGTCCACAAATTAGCATGGTTCTGTGGCAATGTGCTGATGTGGTGGAGAGTTGGACAATACCGGAAGTTGAAGGTCCCCACGACAAAGTCCAGATCAATCAGTTGATCCACTATTGTCATAACCACAGGATCGTCCATACAACCTCCTAATGGCGCATATGGATGTGCTATAAGGGCTGCTTTCCTGGTTCTTTGCTGGCCTGTCTGCGCATCCTGAAGAGACGCAGGGTGGTATATCCGGCAGTCCAGAACAGTGCTGTCGTGCAACGACGGTATGGTGAAACAGTAGACGGGCGCGTTACCTGTCATTTTTACGGTTCACTTCATCAGAAGCGAGACTGTTTCAATAGATTCAATTTTTGCATCATGTCGGCGTGACTTGGGAGTGTTGTAATACTTTGAAGATACGCCGCGGAACAAGACCGATGACCTCGGTCGTATTCCTTGACAATGACTAGCAACCAATAACATTCTTATGAATCACGATGAAGACTATTTAATGCCATACGGCCGACGTACACTGATAATATTGACTAAGCGCGAGCTTCATATGGTCTTGTATGGCAATAATCGTCATTTCTCGTAATCTCATATCGAACGCATCCAAAGCTGTTTATCTAATAAGGGTATCATGTCAACTAATCCGTGTCTGTATCCTGGTGAGAGACCAGAAGTTCTGGATCTGGTCCATCATCTTCTGTATCTGTGTCTGAGATGCTGGCTGTAGGATGTTTTGATGCGAAGGCCTTGTCCAAATCGCGAATAGCCTCGCCATCGTCATGCTTGCTGCCTTTAGGAGTCTGAGCCCCTTCTAGATGGCCAGAACTACTCGAAGCACCTCTGTGCTCGTCAGAGCTTGTATCGCCATCAACAGAAGCGAGAGCGGCCTCGAGGATTTGTTTTCCTTTCAAAAATGCCTCGAGCTCAGCACCGATAGCCGCCACCAGTAGTTTCCAACTACGTGTCTCGGCGAGCTTGTGTTTGCTTTCGAGCTCTGTAGTTGTCTGCTCGAGCATGCTAAGGAGCTCCTTAGTTTCCGCTGGTGAGTCGAGCTGAGATTGTGGCTGTTTGCTCATCTGTGACATGGCTTTCGCTAGTGTGCGCTCGAAGGCAGACACCTGCTTCACAGTATCCCTCCAGACGACAGCACCCTCTTCAAGCGCTTCTCGCTCAGTATCATTGATGCGACGCTTCTCAAGCAGCGAGTCTCGCTCCCGGAGAAAGACTTCTTTTGCGGACTTCAAGGTCCGAGTCTGCGAGGGCGACTGCCAGAAACGGTCCATGTCTGCAACATTGATGATAGCAGTCCAGTGGTTCGATGTGCCATCACGAAGGAAGGTTTGGACAGAACTCTCGACCAAGGCTAGGCTAGTCGTATATGAACTAAGACGTGCGTCGACAGTATTTTCTATTTCTTGTGCTTCAGCTCTTAGTCTGCGTTGGTCACTCCTAAGTTTAGCGAGCCTGGTCTCGAGGTCCTCGATATCGGTTTGCATATCATCGGCCTGTTTGTGCAAACCGAGGGCGCGTTTCTGGTCATTACCCGAGCGTATCTCAGAAGCGCGGGACTGCAAGGCGTGGCACTTTCCTTGCCATGCATCAAGCTGAGCAACGACAGACTCGAAATGGTCGAGATTTGGAGCCAGGTATTGAGATTCCTGAGCCTTGAGTTGCGCCAGACGTCTTATGGTAGCATACAGGCCGACTCTTGCATGACGGAGACCGATCTTTTCTGGTTTCGAAGATGGACGCGCCCTTGAATCTAGTGCACTAGCGGTGGGTGTGCTGGAACCTGTAGAAAGGCCATCATCCTCAGCAGTAGAGGTTGATGGGTCATCGAGACCAGAGAGGAGAGCGTCGGCTTGGGCATCAAGGAGTAGTTGCAGATGAGCCTCGAGTTCACGTTGCTTCCTTCGGAAGAGCAGGAGATTATCGTCGGTCTGCACGGAAGGACCGGCGGGAGACTGCGAAGAGGAGGGAACATATACGCTGTTTACGATGGGTGGAGGTATGGCCGAGGCAGACATGGGAGAAGGAGTACGCCAGCGAGGGGCTTTGGAACGGCGGCGACTGTCGGGAGACAGAGATGAGGGAGAATAGCGAGGTAGCGCATTAGATATCCAAGAGCTGCTGCCGGTCAGTTGTATGGCCCATGTCGCGGCGGCCAAGAACGAGCTTACCCCTCCATGTTTGTTGCGCGTGTGATGGCAGATCAGAAGTCACATAAGAAAATGCAGATCACAGCTGTGCAAGAAAAAGACCTACTGTTGTCGCGTCGTTGGTCAAGTTGATGACTATCATGTGAACACATGGATGGTCTGCAAACAGAGCAAACTTGTTGTTTCACTCTGTGAGTCTACACGCTTGATAGGATGTACAAGACTGTAGTCTGCTGATTTGTAGACTACCGCAGAATAATACAATCGCAGTCACCAGACACGCATTTGATTGGATCGTCTTGTTGACAGGAAAAGTGAAAGAGAAAAAAGAGCGAACAAAGAAGGAGCTGTCGGCGGATCAGTGACAGTGCGGGAAGAGCCGCTCTGGAGCATTGAACGCTTTGGGAGCAACTTGGAACTTGCCAACAGCGTCAGCGACAGTCACCTCGACAAACTTCCCCAAATCACAAGCACCATTCGCCTCGACCCCCTCGCCATCCACTCGACTTATCGACACTCACTCACTTCATTCCTACTCGACCGCCGACTGAACACCAACTTCTCCTCCAGCGTCGCCGCGTCGCTCTTTACACGCAGCATTCCTCACAATGTCCAACTACCGTAATCAAGACTTTGGCGATGCCGCCTCAGATGAGGAAGAAGACGATTTCAACCCCGTCACTCATGCCTCTGACGATGAGGGTGCCGACAACGATGACAACGACCAAAGACAAGACAACAACCAGGCCGACGATGACGATGATGTCCAGACCACCAATCGCCGTCAGTCTGCGCAAAGCGACGACCAGGATGAAGATGCCGCTCCTGTCAGCCGCCGTGCAAACAACGACGATGATGATGAAGAGGACGAGGACGACGAGGAAGAAGAAGAGGACGAAGACGAAGACGATGAAGATATAGTGCGTTACACCAAGCTCTACTATGTTTCGACTGCTAATTCTATTCGCAGGGCCAACCTCGAAAACGCCGCCGCAAGGGTCCCCGCAACCAATTCCTCGATGTTGAAGCCGAAGTTGATGATGAAGATGAGGAGGAGCCCGATGAGGATGACGAGGTTGCTGGCGAAGAGATGCACCCTGACGACTTGCTTGAGCTTCCCGCTGGTGCCGAGCGCGACGACCGCAAGCATCGTGAACTCGACAGACAGCGCGATCTGGCCGCTAGCATGGATGCCGAGAAACAAGCCCAGGCCCTGAAGGAGCGTTATGGAAGAAACAGAGCTGCTAACGTCGACTCGGCTGTTGTACCACAGCGCTTGCTACTCCCCAGTGTCGAGGACCCGCACATTTGGCGTCTCAAGTGCAAGCCTGGAAAAGAGCGTGAAGTTGTCTTTGCCATCATGAAGCGTATCGAGGATCGCGCTGGCACTAGGGAGCCATTGCAGCTGATCTCGGCCTTTGAAAGAGGAGGTGTCATGGCCGGAAACCTTTACTGCGAAGCTCGAATTGTCGACGATGTCACAACTGCTCTTGAAGGCCTGCAAAATGTCTACATGGGCACCAAGCCTATGATGGTCCCCATTACCGAGATGCCTGATCTTCTCCGCACTCGCAAGAGCAAGTCGCTTGAGCCCGGCATGTACGTCCGTGTCAAGCGCGGAAAGTACGCTGGCGATCTGGCTCAGATTGATGAAGTTGAATCGAACGGTACCGAGGTCACACTTCGTCTTATCCCTCGTCTGGATTATGGCTTGAACGACGATGTTAATGCCCCCGCTGACAACAAACGCAAGCGCTTTGGCTTTGGCGCGAACACTGGTCCCCGCCCCCCACAACGTCTGTTCAGCGAGAACGAGGCAAGAAAGCGTCATGGTCGCTACCTGACCAAGGGTACTGGCTTCACCGCGAATACTTGGACCTACATGAACGATACCTACGTCGATGGTTTCCTGATCAAGGACTACAAGGCTAACCACCTGCAGTCTGAGGATGTCAACCCTACCCTTGAGGAGGTTACCAAGTTTGCTGCTGACGCCGAGGACGGAACTGAGAATCTGGATCTTTCTGCTCTCGCAGCTACCATCAAGAGCAACAGCTCCGGTGCCTTCCTTCCTGGTGATCACGTCGAGATCTGGCAAGGTGAACAGCGTGGAGTTGTCGGAAAGGCTGTCTCAGTACACTCTGACATTGTGCGCATCCTCGTATCCACTGGCGAGCTTGCCGGTCAGATCATCGAATCCCCTGTCAAAGGCCTACGTAAGCTCTTTAGAGAAGGTGATCACGTAAAGGTCATTGGCGGCAGCAAGTACTTCGATGAAGTCGGAATGGTCGTCAAGATTGTCGAAGACCGTGTCACAATTTTGACTGATTCAAATCAAACCGAGATCACCGTCTTTAGCAAAGACTTGCGTGTCGCTACAGATTCCGGTGGTCAGGTGGGTGTTGGCAAATACGATCTACACGAATTGGTCCAGCTGGATGCTGCCACGGTGGCTTGTGTGATCAAGGTTGATCGCGAATCTCTTCGTGTCCTTGATCAGACTGGTACCGTCAGGTCTCTTCTCCCTTCAAATATCTCCAACAAGCTTGAACGTCGCAAGCTTGCTGTCGCCACCGATCGTGAGGGTTCCGAGATCCACATTGATGATACCGTCAAGGAGGAAGGTGGCGAAGGCAAACAGGGCCGTGTCCTCCACATTCATCGCAACTTCCTCTTTGCGCACAACAGAGAGCAGACTGACAATGCTGGTGTCTTTGTCGTTCGCACAAACAACGTCAAGACTGTCGCAGCCAAGGGTGGTAGAGTCGCCTCAGCTCAGGCAGGTCTTATGAAGATGAACCCAGCACTGCAGCGTCCGGGAGCACAGCAGGCTGGTGCACAAGGCATGCCTCCACCACGTCAGATGGGCCGCGACAGACTCATCGGCAAAACAATCACAATCCGTAAAGGCCCCCACAAGGGTCTGTTGGGTATTGTCAAGGACAGTACTGACACTCATGCGCGTGTAGAGGTTCATGGTAGCAAGAAGATCATCTCCATCGCGAAAGAGTTTCTCACTGTCAGAGACCCCATCACAGGTGCTGTTATCCAGCAAAACGCAGGCCAACGTCCTGGCGCTCCACCAGCGGGTGGTGCTGGCGGCAGACCTCCGGCATGGGGTGGTGCCACTCCTGGCAGATTTGGAGCTACGCCCAGACCATCAGATGGCGGACGCACTCCTGCTTGGAAGCCCGCAGCCGGTGGCCGTACACCTGCATGGGCGGGCGCTGGCGCTGGCGCTGGTGGAAGAACTGCCTACGGCGGTGCCAGTGGAGTTAGCAGTGTCCCTGCCTGGCAAAGAGGAGGCGGAGGCAGCACAGCCTATGGCGGTACAACCGCATACGGAGGTCAAACGTCTTACGGAGGTGGGACTTCCTACGGCGGCGGCACCGCATATGGAGGAGTAAGTTATCTATATCCCTTATGGTCTCGAATATGATTACTAACATGATACAGGGCACATGGAACCCCAACACCCGCACACCATTCCATGCCGGCGGTACTGCATATGACTCCGGATCAAAAACTCCTGCTTACGGCGGCATGGATGCTCCCACGCCTGGCTACAACAGTGCACCAACTCCCGGCAACCTGGACCAGCCTACTCCAGGATATGGTCAATACCGCACTCCAGCAGCCGCACCGACTCCTGGAGCCTTCCCCGAAACACCTGGAGCTTGGAACGCAGACACTCCCGCTGGCGACGGCCCAGGATACGACTAAGCGTCAAAGGTTACGACCATGGAAATGGACAAGAAAGTTTTTGCATTAATGGCGTTTCGAGTGTTTCTCGGAGGCAAGGTTCGTGGATTCGAGGGCGAGGCTTTGATATTCTTTAATAAAAAGCTTGATGTATACTATATAGAATCAGAATAAAGATTCTTCCAACCACTGTACCTGATTGTGAAGTGTAATTGACAATCTTGGTTTGCCTGTGACTTCGGATAGCGTATACGATGTCCCCCGAAATTGCCTTCTCAGCTAGCCATTCTCGATACACAGTGGTCTTGACGCGTGTTGAGACACCTGTTTTCAGTGTACATACCATACATGCATACGATCTACGAATATCTACTCATCAACAACAAATCCACCACCATACATCTCACTCTCCCTCTACATTTCAAAATCACCATATTCTTCCTCTTCCTCTTCCTCTTCATCATCGCTTATCTCAAAGATCTCGCGCTCTGCTCCTAAGCCATCTACGAAGAACGTATTCTTGTCGTTCCAGAGAGGACTGCTTGTGGGCCTTGGAGTGTGGAATTCTTGATCGCTGTCGTCGCTGGATTCTACATTCATGGTTGGGGGTTTGCTGTTACGATTGGCGCGACGGTGTTGGAAGGGTTGGGATTGTGGGGTTGCTGGGGTGGGTTGGGGGTGTCTTGAGGTGTTTGTTGAGTTTGCTGCGTTCTCGTGGCGCTCAGGAGCGTTATCGATGTTTTCGATGCTGCTGGCTACTGTAGCATCGCTAGTGCCAGTAGTCTCATCTGATACTGCATCTGCAGAGGTATTCATCTCAGAGATGGAACCGTCTTCTTCTTCATCTCCATCCGCTCCGTCTGCACAAAGTGCCTCGACGTTTTGATTTTCATCCGAGATATCTGCCTGACCGATTGGGATTTCGACCTCATCGACCAGTAAGATGGAACAGGTCATGCCCAAACGGGCTATTTTGCGTAGCATCTTATTTTTCTTGTTTGTGTCGAGGTGCCAGTTCATTTCGCCCATGCCATGTTGCAATCCAGTCAAGAAAGCTTGAGCGTTGTGGGCATATTGGAGGGCATTTGGAGGTCCTGTGTTGCAGTGGTGATTCAGCACAGTTGCAAAGATCCCGGCAAATTTGTTCCAGTCGGCCTCGGTCTTCCTTGCAAGTTGGATTTTCCAGCCTCGAATGAACTCGGATACGAATTTGGCGAGATATGCGTCTGGAGAATTGGTGGTGATGCCAATATGCGGTAAAAACTCGGCTAGTCCGATGACTAGGTCGTAGGTAAGGTGAATTGGATTATCCATGAAGTATTCTGTCTGCATCTTTTCGTTGTTCATGCCGCAACCTAATTTATCGAAGCGTAAAGCTTGATACATGGAAGGAATTCGCGTAAGCTGTTCCTCCAGATCGGCCAGAGAAAAATCGTGTGTGACGGCGGTACTGGGAATGTTTGCCCACACCCAATACTCGTGGCTTGCAGGATTCCTCCAAGTACCACCTAGGAAGTCCTTGTTTGCTTTGAAGCGTTGGTGGAAGGGCATTGAATGGTATATCTTTTCTCTTCCCAAGCCGCTTCCTCGTATCATACTGATCCTCACATCGGATTTGCCAGCAGCTACCTTCCTGGCTGCCGCACGCATCTCAAAGTAAAGGCTCGAGGAGACGCTGATCAGCTCGGAAGTTATCCTGGTGCCAGTAAGGTGGCTAAGAGCGCTTGCTCGCAAGTGGGGACTCGAACAATGGTGCGGAGGTGGCGCTCCGTGAGGCAAGGACATGTATTTGGCACATAGGAAGCCTTTACGCCCGCCGTTGTAACCTGCGGTACTAGGAAAACCAGGTCGCTCCGGGCAGTGCTCGGTTTCAGGAATGGGAGCTGCACCACGGTGATAATAACGGAATAGAAGTTCAGGCACAGATGTGTGTGCTTCCGCCTCGGGTACCGGATTCGGGGCTTCGTATGGAGGGTCATCTGGGCTGATGACAGGAACTTCTTCGCCTTTTATGTTACGAGTTCGATTTTCCGAGATCACTTCGTCTTCGGGAAAGCCTCTAGAGGCACATCGCCGTTTTCGTTGGCTAGCTACTTGCCTAGTGTTGCTCGTCGTAGCTCGATTGGCTTGAGTAGCAGTATTCGGAGTTTGGACAGGCTGAGGTCTCCTTCGATTACTCGGGCGCTTGCCTGAAGGTGCTCGGGGGTTCCTAGACGGTGTTCGCTTCTGAGAGCTGGATAGGCGTCGACCGTCATCTAGTGTCGGTCCAGCCTGTGATAGATCCTCGAATGGAGATGAGGCATTGGGCTCCAAACAGGCATCAATATCTCTTTTGTACGACGCAAGCTCGGCTTCTGTAGCAACCATGACCTCTTGCCATGGCTGACAGGTGGTCTTCCTTCTTTCCTGCCATTGTGCACCAAGCGGACCCTGCTTGATGCCGTCTTGAAAGCCAGCGGTAACACAGTCTTCTCTGTATATTGCGTTGAAAACCCGAAGACGATCCTTTGGCTCCAGACCGAGTTCATAGCAAACCCTCAAGGTCAATCTGTGACGTTTGGCCCATGTGAACTTTGGCGACGCAGACTTCAGCGACGAAATGGATCTTCTCGATGGCCTTGACTTGTTCACTCTCGATGCACGAGATGCTAAAGGCGAGTAATCGGTCTCGTGTCCCGAAGAGGGCGGTGTTAGCAGTACAGGAGCCATCGTAATGGCCGGTCATAGACTTTTCGACAGATGGGCAGCAAAAGAATGCAAAACTCCAGATAGATGCAAGCAATGCCTTGCTACTTATTTCGAGCCTTTGCAATTAGGGTAAAGGAGAAAATAGGAAAGTGTAACGAAAAATTGGGCTCTCCCTCATACTTACGCTCATCTTACGTCTCAACCAATCGAATTTGATGGCTTACCATTATCTCGCTCGACCACGTTGTGCCTTCTTGGAAAGATTGGACGAGCGCGGCGGGGCTGACGAACATTGATGCAGAGATCAACTGAGTTCGAGGGAGGGGGAAAAGGAACTCTGATGATCAAGCCTCTCGGGGAGACCCTGCTACAGAGTGGAGCTGGTAATCGACCTATGTCGACGCTGTTTGTGACAGGAGGAGGTCGTCAACCTTTGGTGGGATGAGAGTTTGGGTGCAGATTTCAGCCAAGTTCCAAATCTGTCACCAACAGCGCGCGTCAGTTCCGCGTGTTGACAACGCAACCGCGATTCAGACATGGAAAGAGCAATCCCACCTTGTGCATCCGAGTCGCAAACAGCAACCATGGACAGCAACAATGCAGAAGCGACTGAATATCTTACCCGTCTTTTGAACAAGACTCTGCGTATCCACACGACAGACTCACGCATCTTCGTCGGCACGATGAAATGTACCGACCAAGTAAGACTCGCTTCTACAGATCCTCTCAGATAGAACTTCTTCTGACCATTGCGCAACAGGAACGTAACATCATCCTTTCGTTGACGCATGAGTACCGACAACCGCCGCCCAGTGTAGTGGAGAATGCAGCCATGCAGATGGAGATGGATGGTGTGAAGGGAAACGTCAAGGTGGATATGCTCAAGAGATTCGTTGGCTTGGTTGTTGTGCCGGGCAGGTACATCACCAAGATCGAAGTCGAGGAATGAAAGGCCAGCCTCGTGAAGGAAGAGAAAGACAATGCCTTGTCATACTCCATACCAGCCGTCCGGTCACCGAAGGCAGGCATACACCGCTTGCGCAGAAAGGTGTGGAGAACCATGTGAGAGTGTCGAGATGGAGAGACACAAGAGAGGAGCCAGAATGTCACCGCGAGAAGCGACGGCAAGACATGGTCGAGAGATTGCAGAGGACTTCAACAAAAGATCGTGAATGCTGGGGCGGGTGAGATGCTCTCCATGAAGCACAGCCATGATCACGAAGGATGAGTCACGAACTCAAAGATGGACACACGCGATCATAGACACATGGGCTCAAAGATCTATGTGCTTTTTGGCATTCTCATCCATGCACAAATATTGCTTGCTTGCACAGCAGATTCAAGAAGGTGCAAGCATACTATACTTTAACCCACAAGACGCCTCGCTTCCAATCCCTCACTCGCCGCCAGTCGTAAATGCATTCAGCCGCTCAACTACGCATTATATGCAAATTTGATGTCGCTCTGGTCGTGCTTTTCGTCATCGTTACAATTTGACGCCCCAAACTCCTCTGCCAGCGCATACACCCAACCAGTCGCCGCCTTGGCCTGTCAAAGCGCTTTGCGGTGCCCAAGAAACGTTGTTGACCTCGTAATCGCTTCTCCAGCTTGCTGATGGGCCCTTGGCTTGAGCCTCGCCCTGGACACCTCCGTTGAGACTGGCCCCGTTGCCAGAGTTGAGCAAATCCCAGACAAGTACTTGACTGTCGTCACCACCACTGGCGAGCATGCCTCGTCGGCTGGGGTTCCACTCTATTGAGTTGAGTGAAGCCGAGTGCCCACGAAGCTCAAGAAGGGCGGTGCCTGGCTGTCTGGCGTCAAGAATGCGCACAATGTTTGAGTCTGCAGCGAAAGTTGCCAAAAGATGGGCGTCGTGCGGTGAAGCAGCAAGACGAAGAAGAGGAGGGGAGGCCGGTAATCCCGCTGCTGAGGATTTTGTTGGCGAAGCTGGCATAGCCGCTATAAGATAGTCTGTCAGAACGATGTTCCAGGAGAATACATTGTCACGTCACGTCACGTCACATACCTTTATCTTTGTCCGACTTTTCTGAGGGTTCGTAAATGATGGTACTGTGCTCCAAACTTCGCAAATCGAACATGCGCACGCTACCGTCAGCTCCACAACTGACGAAGACATCAACACTGCCGGCGCAGAAGCGCACATCAAAGACCTCTTTGTCGTGTGCAATCAGTTGAGTTTTCGCAGTAAGGGTCGGGATATCCCAGATGGTGCAGGTCGTGTCTATGCTCGACGTGATTATAAGCTTTGGGGACAAGGTATTCCAATCGAGCGAGGTCAATGGAGCAGTATGTTCGGGGGTCTTTGAGTTCGAAAGAAGAGCCAGAGGCTGCAGCTTCTGAGTAGGAGGATCGCGAGTGTTGACCGAGGCGGATCGATTGATGTTGTTGGATAAGATTGCGGGCTGCGAGGAGGAAGGAAGGGACCATAGGCGCAAGTGGTCGCCGGAAGTAGCGAGGAGGTCGGTAGATTGTTTGGATGACGAAGGAGGCTCCCATGAAATGCGCGTTACTGGATAAGCGCAGGTAGCTTCGGCGACCTTGACGAAATCAAGGCCGTATGCAGGCCCGCCCATGGTAGATTGGTCCTGGGGCGCGATTTGGGTGTCGACAATCTGGATCTACAAGACTAGTCAGTAGGAGACCCCGTTTGATTGAGGCGGCAAAGAGAGTGACACACAAAGTTATGAGGATCCTCGAGATAGCTGCCAATAGCCATCTTACCACAGCTGTTGCCGTTGGGCACCGGCCACTTGCACCAATCAAATGAGTAGGCGGCCCAAGGGGCCATGTAGCTGCAGTTCGTCTGGCTAGGACCATAGTCGTAGACAGCGCCAGCTGAGTGCATGCCCGCACGGCTCAACAAGTCCGAGTTGGTACGGGGACGGATGTCTGCCAGTCCCAGAGGAGAGTGGCTTGAGGACGGGGTGACGGAGTTGTAGCCTTTTGTAGGAGTGGTGGAAAAAGCAATGTACTTTTGGTCCAGGCCAGCAGGACTCGAGCGCGAATGGCTGTGCTGGGCATTGAGGGTTGGTGGACGCGGAGTGTACTGCTGCTGGTTGGTGTTAATCGGAGGGGGCATGGTGGGGACTGTCTGCGGAGCCGAGTAGGTTGTCGTCGCGCTTGTCGGCGGCCTCGAGGAAGCGCCGGGCGTAAGAGTGTTTGGTAGAGTAGACATGGATTGTTGTTGCGACGACTGCGAGGCTGATGTCGAGGTGGGCGTGGCCTGCTGGAGGTGGATGTTCGGGTTGTAATCGGCCTTCTTGGGCGTCTGACTTTCGAGGCCTGACATGGCGCTGCTGGCCGAAGCCGTTGATGCTGACGCTCTTGCGCGATTGACTCCCGAATCTAGCGGCGACACGGTGTGGCTCGGAGCTTGCTGTTGCGATTGCTGCTGACTTTGCGCGTGAGTTGCGCGTTGCTGGTGGTGCTGCTGTTGCAGGTCCGTCAACGACGAGGGGCTTCCAATAGCTCCTCCGAGCGCGCTAAGCCCAAGCCCAGATGCGATTGTCTTGTTCGAATGCGACATGAGGTGAATTAATCCAACCTCGCTTCTTTCTATCAATTCTTTGATTCCTCTGGCAGCTGTCAGACATGGACCAAGGAGGCTAGCTTTACAAAAGCAGTAGTGCCTAGTCCTCGCTGCCTCAGTGGTCCCTTGTTCGGTGATCGTCCGCACGGTCACCACATTACGACGACGACTTGATACAGAACGTCACCCCTACATCCACTGACTTGCTCCACATTTACATGCTGTATCTTTTTCGTGACCATCATCAACCATCGCAACAATCAACTGCCTTTTCTTGTGTCAACGTCTTTCCAGCTTCTAACCACCAAGTTCGCTCAAGACAACTGTCAACATGGATGATGCCGCGAGCTTTCTTCTCTTGCTCCCTCCTCCGCCATCGCCTCCGACTATCCCCACTCTCAAAGAACTATATGGCGATACTCTTACCCAAGTCCTGAAAGAAGCCGACTTGGCTTCAAAAGACTCGGTTCAACCCTCAGTACTTGACATTGCTCTGGCTATACCGCATTTGGCCGCCCAGTCTGCTATTCCCAGATCCGAACTTTATGCTCCTACTCAGACTATCTTGGCCGCTGTCTACAAACTGATCTGTCTCATCGCTGCTCAAGAGCAGATCAATGTCGAAGATGCTGACGGTGTCGATGTTCGCATCCTCCCAGTCGCATGGTCTCCTCAGTCAACCTTCGATGCTTCTGCTTGCAACACATCATATGGTCCTGTGCTTGACTTGCAATCTCTTGCTGCCAGTCAGCGCCCATGGCAATATGCCTTCGGTGTTGAGAATGATCAGGGGGAGGTCTTTGTTCGCGCCTTCGTAGCTGCCAAACAGGCCGCTGCCAACCATCACTGCGATTGTCACCCGACCCCTGGAAAACCAAGATCCGTTTCTAGTCCTCGACTATCTGCCAAGGAGCATCATCATGTCGCTGTTGGGGGAACCTTTGATCATTTGCACATCGGCCATAAGCTCTTACTCACCATGACCGCCTTTGCTCTTGACCAAACCCAGTCAGAGTCCATCATGACTGTAGGAATTACAGGTGACGAGCTTCTCAAGAACAAGAAGTATGCCGAGCAGCTCGAGAGCTGGTCCGACCGTCAACGATCCGTTCATCGTTTCCTTGACGCGATTCTGAACTTTGCCTCGCCTGAGGCTGCACAGCCTTTCATGCAAGAGATCAAAGAACCGGGTCCAAACGGTCACGCAGTCAACATCAAGTATCCCAATGGTTTGAACATTCGATGCGTTGAGATCTGGGATCCGTTCGGTCCAACCATTACCGAGAAAGACATTTCCGCACTTATAATCTCTGCAGAAACAAGAGCCGGTGGCAGCGCTGTCAACGACAAACGAACAGAGAATGGATGGTCTGCGTTAGACGTTCTAGAAGTGGATGTCCTGGACTCGAAAGAAACCTCAAGTCCAGCATCACAGCAGAACTTCGAAGGCAAGCTCAGCAGCACCGAGATCAGAAAGAAGCGGGCTCAAAAGACGGCTTCACTATAGACAAAGGCCAATGTTACCGAAAACGTCAAGGCACATCATGATTTCGAATCACGAGTAACAGAAGAAAAACTTCAGACTACCCTAGACGTATGGAACAGCTTCTGTCGTACCAAGTCGGCGGGCGATTCGCCCTGCGAAGTCTTCTGAGACTACGACTCGAACGCTATCCAGTGGTGCAACTGGAGGTTGATTTCGTGTGTCGCAGCAGTCGACGTGCTAGGGTGCATGCATCGATGAAACAGTGGCTGCTGTTGATGCGATTCGACACTTTGGACCCAACTGTAACATGACGACCCTATCGATACACAGTAAATAGGTAATTCGGAGAGTCCACGTGAACAACGGTTTCTGCTGGATGCTGGACTAGCTGTGGTTCGGGCAGCTGTTGGGGAGTTGATAGCTTCCAGCCAACCAACAATTGGCTGGCATAATGTATGTAGTTGCCCAACCCAGCTGAGCCTTCTTGCGACCTCATAATCTATCGTGTCTGCCTGCTTGTCTGTCTGTGGTTGTTTTGAACAATTACTCGTACATGCAAAGAGAATCAGCCGAAAAGAAGACTGCAAAGCAAGCCCCGCTCAGCGTCCCCTGCCACAATCTCCTAGCTTGCCAGCGAAGCGACCTGCATGAAGGGCTTTTGTATTATTGCTGCCGCTTCCTACTTATATCACAATCACATGATCTGATTCATATGCAGCTCATATGGGCCGGTCCGATCGTGACGGGCATCTCTTTGGCCCGCCGACGTGTTGGTGGCGCTTTCTGAGCGAGTATTCAGATGCCAACAGAGATCCACGACAGCGCACCCACCTGACCACACAAAACTTTTTGCGGTCTCAACCGCAGCCGTCATGTGCTGCATCTTGCCCAGAGAGTCTTTGTCTGTCGTGTGCTTACCCGATCTTCATATCCGTCCCATTCCTCACCGTGTCCGACCCCTGGGTATAATGCTCTACGGGTCGAACTGAAAGTCTTGTTCTACCAAAAAACCATCTTTTGTGATGGTATCAAGTTGCGCGATGACTGGCTATCGAGGGGCTCTTGACCTCTCCAATGAGTTGCTGCACGACATTCTGGATCTCATAGCCGCCGACCCAGAAAGGCTTGTGAGTGTCGACAAGCGAGCATATCTCTCTCAAGAAAGCTTCAGACCTGAACCACTGCCGTCTCAAGATCAAGTCGTGAACATTGGCAAATTCAGGTTGCTCTGTCGAAGATTTGCTGCTCTGGGTGCTTCTCACCAATTCGCACGCGTCACGACGAGGTTTTCAACCAAGGGGCTTGCGAGGTTGGAGGCCATTGCCGATCAACCGCACCTGGCGAAACATGTCAAAAAGTTCAGCTACAAGGTGCCATACTTTTGCACCCAAGGTATCAAATGGATGTCTACAGGTCTATCGATTCTTTACTGATGTCGTCAAAGGTCGGGAAAGCATACAATCACTGGCGCCTGAGATACAACAATCTATTGGCAAAACGAATGTAGAAAAATTTCGCTGCAAGATATATGAGCAGCAGAAAATTGTCAAGAGCGAAAGAGATGCCAGAGTGTTGAAAAAAGCTATGATGGCATTCACTGCCCTCCAGCACGTCCAGATCCTACGAGTTCAAGACCAGGAAGACGAAAGACTACTAACCTACATCCGCCACAATCAAGACATCGTCCCATTTGTGGAGCTGAAATGGGCGCCTGCTTGTGCACACAGCGCCAGAACGATAGGCAACGCCCTTCTGGACGCTCGGTCACCATGTTCACGCTTCTCCTCCCCAATGCTAAGCCCACAAAGCGCCCTGGTGCTCGCGGAAAATCCCACTGGCTCCTTCTCAACGCTAGCAGAAAGGCTTACCTGCTTGGAATTGCATTTTGATGATGGTTACTTCGACGATGGCACTGATCTCGAAGTCCGCATGTTTGAACTCTCCCACCTCTTCAAAACTGTCTTCACAGCAGCAGTGAACATGGAAGCGATACATGTCGGATTTCCTTCACACCGACCGATTGGCCTCCCACTAGAAACCATTTTCCACCATGTGCGCTGGAGCAAACTAGTAGCCTTCGGTATCCAAGGCTGGCGCCTCCACGCTGACGAGATCATCGGATTCGCTCAACGACATCGTGATAGATTACGAGGACTACGACTAAGAGACGTTATAATCCGCGAAGGCAGCATGTGGAAAACCGTTCTCTCCTTCTTCCACACCGAAATGCAAAGACTCGATTGGGTGAGTCTACGCCGAATAGACTATGCTTCTCACTTTGATGAGCTCTGGGAAAATGCAGGAATCGAACTGCCTGATGACCCTCCCGGTGGTTTAAGCGATAGTGACGATGAAGATCTGGATGATGCTTATTGGAACGAAGCCGAACAACAAGATGAAGTAGACCGCGAAATACCGGATTGGGACAGTGTGAACATGTCTGATTCTGACCACGTGGGTTCTGATGACGATGAACGTGGGAGAGCAGCTCATGAGATGGATTTCCCGCCCCTCAAATCGCCGGATACGCCAAATTCAGTACCCTGGTGCAACTGCAGTGCGCGAGCTTTCCCGCTTGGTGTTGATGATTTGGGCGATGATGGTATCTCAGTCGATAACAGGAAGTGGAAGATGTGGGAAAAATGGGTCTTGGGCAGATGTCCAGAGCATGACCCAAGATGATGAGCTTGAAACGGATCCTCCCGGGATGTAGCATGCATGCATTTCGGCTGATTTTGAGCACATTATTTCTCACTCGGTCAAGAAGGCGTATAATGTAGCAATGATTCGCATGTACGTGGTCACTCACAGACTTTACACCGCCATAGAGCTTCTTAATGATTGGCTAGAGTTTGCGCAAGTTAGCTCAAGTGATGGTGTTAGGAAGGAGCTATGCCTTTCCCTGTTTCTTACCTTGTAATATGGCCTGCTCAAAGCCCGTCTGTCCGCTCGTTACCTTCCGTCTGCCTTTTCGCCATCAATATAGTACTGTAACTCATCGACTGGCTTGGCCGTTATTCTTCATGATGCTACAGCTACTATCCGCTCAGGTATGTTGACTGAAATGCGTCCTATGTTCAAAATGCGGTCACCTTCCCATCGTCTCGCGATCACTCATCTCGGAGGTTTTACAGCTTCAGAGACGCAAAACAGCCATACGCGTCCTTGGAGAGGAGCCTTGTCTTCTGAAAACAATCCAGGTCGAGAACCATTTTGCAATTCACCAACTACATGCAGGATGAACTCTTGGCCATGAAGAGGCTGGTTGATTTTAATACCGATTGCTGATATTTGCAACTACAATAGTAAATCGTGCTCCTACAACCAAACATGGCACCCACCACACCAAAAGTCAAGTCCACAGCTTCAAGCTCTCCGAAATCATCACCTAGATTTTCGTGGTCCAAGCGACATCGCCAGGTATTGCTGGTTCTTCAAAGGCGTGGAATGAAAGATGAAGAGATTGCTACCATATTCAATAAACTATTTGAGAAAGATCTTCGTAGAATTGGCCTGGATGGCCTGACAAGGTCAATCGTCCACTCACAGTTGTCCAAGTACTATCGAAGATCCTGTCGAGAATGGCAAGCCGTGGAAGCATGCGGAGAGGCTGAGCTCACTTGGGTATCGCAAGAGCTAAATTCTTTGGACGTCGTAAGCCCTTCAAGGGACCCATCGACATCTGTGTCTGTAGTCATTGAAAGACCAAGGCCACTTTCAAAAGTCGCTTCCCCAGTCACGGCGGAACGAAATGTGTTCATCAAATTCCCCGAAGACGTGGCCATTTTTGCCAACAGGACGAGAACAGTATACGGCCAACAGATCCCGATAATTCGTGCCACGGACCAGGATCTCATCATCAGCGATCCCATCACTGCGATAGAAGCTCATTCGGCAGTCCCTGAACTCCTGTTTCGATTCTATGATGACCAGAGTCAAGGAGTAAGGACTGAAGAAGGCTTTGTATCTAGTTACTACATGGCTTCTACGATAGCTCCTCCTGCTCCGCCACCTTGCACAGACGACAGACTGTTTTCCACGATCTTGAATCATCTCAATAAGAACAGATTCAGTTCAGAGCTGATCAGCACGACATCGGATTTCTTCTTTGCGCTACGCTTAGCGGCAAAATCAAATGCAAATTCTAGGATCTCTATCATTCGTGGTAGCATGATGGATCCTCGAAAGATCTATCACGCACGGCCATACCACCGAAGATTTGTTAACGAGCGCATGTTTTTCAACGGAACATACAGGAATCCGTCGAGTCATGAATACCTTGTCTGGGCCACGCTTCCTCATACAGCCATCCTGTTTGACTTCTCCTTCGTAGACCTCGAACGCCATCTGATTGGCAACCCTTCCGTTGCAGCCATGTTCAGGATCAATGAGATGCGTGAGAGAAGGAGCAAGAAACGTCTACAACAGAGATTCAAGGATGACGACCTTAGGTTGAGCCTTAGTATGGTTGAGGGTCTTGCTCAACTCATGTTATATTTCGGCATCAACACGCTGTCCCCAGGAGCTGTCATTGCAAGACTGACCTCCGAAATTATTCGTGGCTTCGGTATCAACCTTCAAACAAAAATCCCGAAGCGCTGGGAAATGCTGGCTGGTGCCTTCGGGTACGCTCTTTCTGATGATGGAACACTCGTGGACGAGCATTACCTGTCTGTGATTGAACAAGCCTTCATTTCTGGAGTGAGGACCGGGATTGGAGAGCTGAATTGGCATCTCGATCCCGAGAAACAAGCCAGGATGATGAGGAAGAGCGTCCAACTCGGTCTCGGTGGCGTACAGCCCATGATGGTCGAAGAAGCTACTACATCAAACGCGCAGCGTGTCGTCAAGAGCAACCATCAAGCCCCTGTAAGCAGCCAACAGGGTGCAATCAACCGCCGAAGAGTCGATGATTATGAACACGAGGACGAAGAGGCCGAGACCGACATCGAAGAGGAAGAAAACGACGAACACGTTGACGGGCATACGAGCAACAGAGCCACGATCGATGAGGATGCCATTAGCCACGGCATCCTCGATCAGATTGCGACTGCCGAAGAGATGGTCTACGGAGACGATATCATTGGATACGAAATCGACCGAGATACGATCACAGTCGCAATGCCCGAAAAAATCAGTGATGCCCAAGATGACATAACGACGGAGGAAGAAGATGAGGCCAAGACGGACATCGAAGGGGACATCGGTTCGGACGCAGAGGATGAGATCAAAGTGGTGAGCTCGCGCCGAATCTCGCATCCAAGAGGAGTGACTAGTCGCAGCAAGAGGATCGGTGCGGACATCATCATTCTCGACGACAGCGATGATGAAGACTTCGTGATGGCCTGATGGAGGGCCGAAATTTGATCCTCATTGAGTCGGAGGACAATATGGAGACTATCGTAGCAACTGGAACTAAGGATATCTGTACTTACATCTCTCTACTCGCAATCATTGTCTCTTTCCACAAGCAATCTCGCTACTGATCGAATATCGCTACTCACGACAAGTACTGTCTCTAATTCCAACTCGTCCGTGGATATACTCGAGTACCTGATGAACAAGCTTCACGAATTCATATCAAATATTCGATAGAATAGCAGTCCGTAGGAGATGCGCAGTATGATAGATCTAAGTCACCGAAGATAGATGCTTGCCTCGAAATAGAGTGGCAGAAAATTCTCGACGCTCGTACTCGAAGGAATATAGCCCTAATCAATATCAGTGTAACGCGAAAACTCAAGACAGGATCTCTGCTCAAAAACTCCCTAGAAACTGATGATTAGCAGCTGCCAATTCCGAAACACAAAATCGGCAAGTCAAGCACATCAAGGTGCAGCAAGAGTAGGAAGGTCAAGAACGACGAGCCTCTCAATGTGGAGCATCGGCCGGTTTCGGAGGGCAACTGACGTGACTACCCGCAAAAAGATCCCCAGACCCTTCCAACTGACTCACCAATTGCTTGGACGCCCTTGTTCTTTTGCTCAATCGAAACAGCTGCCCGTCTTTCTTTCTCCATTACACATCAATCACACATCAATCATGTCGTATCCTACCCTACACCTTCGCGCAGAGGTATACACACTCGACACCACTCCAATGGCTTAACAAGCAGCTAACCACCGTGTTTCTAGACCAAGCCGCTCGAGCACCGCTCAGCGCTGACTCCCACAACAGCCAAGGCATTGATGGATGAGGGATACCCCGTCAACATCGAACGCAGCAGCCTCAGCATCTTCCCCGACTCGGAATTCGAGAAGGTCGGCGCCAACATGGTGCCCGAGGGCAGCTGGACCGACGCTCCCTCCGAACACATCATTGTCGGCCTCAAGGAGCTCCCCGAAGAGACTTTCCCCCTCAAGCACACACATGTGCAGTTCGCACACTGCTACAAGGGTCAAGGTGGTTGGGACGACGTTCTCGCCCGTTTCCCTCGCGGTGGTGGTACCTTGTACGACCTTGAGTTCTTGCAAGATGAGCAGGGTCGTCGTGTGGCTGCCTTTGGCTTCCACGCTGGATTCGCCGGTGCTGCATTGGCTGTCCAGGCTTGGGCACACCAACTGGTCGAGGGTGCTAGCAAGCCTCTGGAGGGCGTCAAGCCCTTCGCCAACGAGGGCCTCCTAGTCGACGAGATCAAGAAGAGCATGGCAAAAGGCGAACAAAAGATCGGCCGTAAGCCCAGAGCTTTGGTCATGGGCGCACTGGGCCGCTGCGGCAGAGGCGCCGTCGACCTCCTCCAAAAGGTCGGCGTGCCCGAGGAAAACATCATCAAGTGGGACATGGCCGAGACACAAAACCGCCCCGGCCCTTACCCAGAAATCCTCGCCAGCGACATCTTCGTCAACTGCATCTACCTCTCCCAACCCATCCCTCCATTCATCGAGCCCGCCCAGCTCAACTCCGAAGACCGCAAACTCAGCGTCGTCTGCGATGTCAGCTGCGACACGACGAACCCTCACAACCCCATCCCCATCTACGATATCAACACCACTTTCGACAAGCCCACCGTCCCTGTCAACGTCACCACCGGCCCACCGCTGTGTGTCATTTCCATCGACCACTTGCCTTCGCTGCTGCCCCGTGAGGCTTCAGAAGCATTCAGCGATGCTCTGCTGCCCAGTTTGAGAACACTCAAGGACAGAAAGACCGAGAGAGTTTGGCAAGAGGCTGAGAAGCTGTTTGACGACAAGGTCAAGACCCTGCCTCAGGAGAAGCTGAAGGTCTAGATGATCTCCTGCTCCTGTGGAGGAGTGGAACGCACACTATTTTTGACCACCCGGAAATGAATAGATCGGTGACTTTGGGATGATGTAGTACAAAAGCAACAGCAATGGGTTATCACGTATACAGAAACAATCATTCCATGGGTCTGAGCAGTTTGCCGGCTTGTATTACCTTCTCTTTCTTGACGCTTGAATGAATACATGTACCTTCACCTTTCCTCTCGGGCGTGTCCAGTGAGAGCGTGTCGAATAGCCCACCTCTGTGGGTGACCGTAGCAGAACAAAAACAATGTGCATCTCTGCAGTTTTTTTTTTCTTTTTGAACGAATTTGATAACTGGCAGCTGAATTTAAGGGTATCTCTCTGCTCTCAATAAAAGTACTGTACTTTCCCAACTTCCATGTTAACCTTCCTTTTCCCAAACGCCCGCTTTAATAAGAGACCAGAAAATAAACTGAGCCGACACCGGAATGACATAAGAAATATACCGCCGAACTCAAGCGGTCTTGTTGTTGTTGTGGCTGCTAAGCTTGCCTGTTGCAGCAAGATAGATGACAACAATAAGGACAATGACAATAATGATGGCAATGCAGATACCCAAGCAGTACCACTTCTTTCTACGGGCAGATCTGGCCTTGGTAGTGGCCACATCGAGGTGCTCGTTTGCTTGAACCATATTCGTCTGCGTTTCTTCGGCCTTTTCCTCGATGTTCATGATCATGGGCTCTTGCTGCATGACGATTTCGTCAAGGTCCTGGAATAGCTGAGCCAATTCGGTCATGGTACGCTCAATTTGCTGGATAGCGTCGTGGCGCTGGCGAACGTTGGCCAAAGTGCTCTGAGCCTGGCCTCTGCGGTCCGAGTTAATGAGCGCTTGTTGGAAGATTTGTGTATCGGCACCGGATTCGGTCGCCTGGATGATTTCTTGTTCGGTGGCATCAGGGTTGACGATGAGGTATTGGCGACGTTGCTGTTCTTGAACGTCCTTGCGGAACTGGGACTCGACGGTTTGGTAGTTGTTGATTGCTTTGCGAATGCGACGGTCGAGGGCGTTGACTTGAGCTTCGTTGCGAGGGTTTCTAGACTCAGGTCTGGACTTGATTCTCTTCACGCGGTCGGCGAGGCCACGGTAGGCAGTCATGATCTCGGAACCCATAGCGTCAATTTCCTTATTACTGGCGGTAGTGCCTGAGACAAACTGCCTATGAAGGCGTTGAAGGCCTTGAAGACGACCCTCCACATCATCAATAGCGCGACCAACTTCACGGCAGTCGTTCAGGATAGCGTTCGGATCGGCTGATTGACCAGCACCATAGGGGTCGGCGAATGGGTCGTTGAGTGGTTGCATTTCGACATCGTTTTGAGGTTCTGCGTAAAGTATTAGCAAGCTGTAACTCGAGTCATGTGTCTGCTCGACAGTGCTTCAATTGGAGGCTGCTGCCGCAATGCAAGAAGGTATTCAGACGGCAGCAGTGTCCACCAGGAATCGCTATCGACTGAGCTCTCAGTGAAGATGGCTTTTGGCCGTCGAAGTTCTTGCTTCGCGGCAGAGGCTTACGCGATGCGTGGGAAGCCATCGAGGACGGGGAGGCAGCGTGTACGTACTGTATGTGGGAGGAGTGTCGTAGCCCGAGTTGGTGCCGTATGGATTGCTTTGACCATAGCCACCTCCATTGCCATAGCTGTTGTACTGTCGCATGTCAGACTTGATATGACCCCAGGTCATTTCGACTTGTCTGTGCTTACTGCCATATTTGTTGATTATTTGTGAATATGATCGATGAGGAATGGGTATGTAGAAGACTTGGATGCACCAGGCGGGTGTGTGGATGATAAAGACAACAAGAGAAGAAGAAGCTGTGTTTCGTCTCAGACGAATAAACAGGCAGGAGCGGATGGTGAGATTGTAAATGAAAAGATGGCCAGGCAGGAACATTCAAGGAGATACCTAGCTGAAACACTAAAAAGCCACAGCCCCCTGAGAGAACCAACAAGGGCCCGTTGCCGTTTTTAGAACAAACTTAACCTTGATAACCCTTATCTTCCCCGCATCTTTGCCGCCCTCGAAAACACTCGAGTACCTGAAGTTTGTCACATGGAAATGGCTCGACATCTTTCCAGAATCGGAACATATTCACTGCGATGAGTCTGATATTGACTGAAGGCCACGGGTGAGCGATACGTTGGAAAGGAACAGCCAAGCTTCAGCATCAGACGACTGTCGTACGAGTACTCCATCACTTGCATGTCCGAGCGAGCCAATACGAGCCATGTTAAGTCGCTGCCTGCGCCAGTCTATTGTCTCTATGCTTATGTACTCGTCATGTCGTGGCTAAGTATACGCGCCGCAGATGCGCAGTCACGTCTTGTCATCATCCTCGCATCCTTCCATGTCTGCCGCATCTTACCCCATTAAGCGCTGTCCTTTGCCGTTCCCCATCTCTTGGTCTCATCACCTCCAGACCAGTTCTTCTCGACATAGCCCAGTTCATGCTTGACCTTGGCCACCAGCTCCGAATCGCCCATGTTCTTACCCAGGTTATCACTGATCTTGATACACGGCCTGCCATCCGCCTCGAACAACTTGATGACAATGTTAAGTGGTACGCTCTTCTCGCCTGAGCTCTTCTTGCTGAAGTCGTTTGTGAAGAAGGTTCCCACGCCAAAGCTGGGTACCAACTTGACGGCTTGTGTCGCATGCATGTATTCAATGCAGCGGTCTACATTCAGCGAGTCGGAGAAGACGATGGTCTTGTGGGATGTGATGTTCTGCTCATCGTAGAAGTCGCGCATTCTCTTGATGAACTCGAATGGGCTACCAGAGTCTTGTCGGGTTCCTGTGTAGACTTCGGCGAAGCTCGGGTTCGGCTTGTCCAGACTGGGGTCGCGCGAGTGGCCTGGCGGTGCGGGTCTTTTGAAGGCTTTGAGGAAGTCGGGCGTGCCGAATGTGTCGGTGAGAGCAATGCTCAAGACTCCACGACCGAAGGTGCCACTCCAGTACTGCAGGGCGGTCTCATTGGCCTTGGTGTAGTTGTCGGTGATAGCGGCAATACCCATGAACCACTCGTGAGCGACGGTTCCTACAGCAGGCACGTTGTACTTCATGGCCATGTGGACGTTGCTGGTACCAGCCCACTTTCCAGGGAAACTGCGCTTGGTGGCTTCATCTTTCGCTTGACTCAAGCCCTGCATAACCATATCGTGAGTCTTGTAGTCTCTTCTTCTTCTGCTGCCAAATTCTGAGAAAGAGCAGCCTGCCTCGAGCAGACGGAGACCCTTCTCATATGCCTTGTCGATCTGACCCTCGTGGTCCCAGTCTGTGTCGCAGAACTTGAAGTATGCCTCGGAAACGAGAGCAAGCAACGGAATCTCGTAGAGGATTGTGTCCAGCCAGCGGCCCTTTACGAAAAGAGAGATATCTCCCTCATCTGACTCGGTTTCGTTGTCGCTGGAGGAAGTTGGCTTGAAAGAGAGTTCGACTTGCTCCTCAGGGCGGAGTGAGAAGTCATGCAAGAACTCGAGGTATTCGGAGCTCAAGTAAGAGCAGTGCTGGCGCAGGTAATCGATCTCTTCGTCCGTAACGCGAATTTGGGCCAGCTTAGCGATTTGCTTTTGCAACCAGTGGTAGGCTTGTCGGTTGAGTTTGAGGTCGGCGGTACGGTTGGTGAATCTGTAAGTAACCTCTGCGTAGACCATCAGTACTTATCACTTCGATGTACAGACAGGAAGGCGGGCATACCGATTTTGGGGAAGTACTTCAAGACGGCGCATTGCATAGTGAGCTTGTAAAGATCAGTGTCGAGCAACGAGCCGATGCCCTCAGGCAGCACTTCGACCGAAGCTACCATGATGAAGGAGTGCTATTGGAGAAACAAGTTGTAGAGGTGAGGAAAGTTAGGACGATCAGCCTGACGCTGAAGCACCGCGATGGATTTGTTGGAAAAGTGCCTTATGACACACCCCACACTCTTCTTCATGACGCATGCGAAATGTTTCAGAATCCGTCTCACGTCTCACACTTCTTGTCCTAAACTTTGTCATTCTCCCCCTTACATCACTTCATTTGAACATGAGCTGTAAGAGTCCACATTCGCCTTGGAAGCAAAACACCCTGCGGTCAGAGTTTCACCCTAAGCTGCCAACACCTCTTCGCTTCCCACCAGCAGATAGATCTTTCTGGGACATCCTAAATACCATCGCATGGGGACTACCGTCACAGCTCATACATGTTGATGATACTATGGGAAGAAGGTCAAAGACCAGGAAGCATAGACGTTGACAAGACGGACCAAAGAGCCCGTAACCGTAGACTAGATTTTCTGAACATGCTTCTATACAGTTACCGGAAACATGATGTAGTACTGTATAAGAACACACAGATCTTCTCAGCTTACAACCTGCTACCAGCAATGCGTCAGAGCAAGAGCCTCCCTGTGTGCTAGAATGAGTGTTACAATTTCCCGGCTCAAGGCTTCGTTCTTCGTGCCAGAGCAAGAGCAAGTGAAGCAAGCAGTATCCGTGCTAACTCCGAAGGCACTCGGGCCTTGATGACGCTACCCGCGTGGTTCGCGTGGTCACAAACAGCCTGAATTCGGGTGCTTGCTCAGATAACAATTATCCATTGCGCTTTTGCGACAGGAAGGCACGACCAGGCGCTTCACTTTCTTCTCAGTCTTCAGTGAACTGCTTCTTTTTCTCTCCCACCCTTTCATCCTCTTCTCATCTTGCAAGCGCAGCGTCTTGTTCCTTTCAATTCATCACCACACTCTTCACACATCCACAAACTCAAGATGGCTTCTTTCCTCCGCTGGTTTGTCCTGTTCATTGCGCTTCTCCTTTCTATATAGCTAATGCGCGTTCAGGTACGGTACCAAGCTGGCTCAGCGCCCTATGCTCACTCAGAGTGTCACCACTGCCGTAAGTTCTGAGAGATCGTGTCTGTAAAAGTTCAATGACTGACATCCAGGGCAGGTCCTCTTTGCGACCGGTGACACCATGGCCCAGCAGGGTGTCGAGCAGGTCGGCTTGAGAAACCACGATCTTGCTCGCAGTGGACGCATGGCACTCTACGGTGGAGGTATGTTTTCATTGACACTTTAGACACGACCACCCAACTGATTGACTCGACCCAGCTGTCTTTGGTCCTCTTGCTACCACCTGGTTCGGCTTCCTCCAGCGCCGTGTCCGCATCCCCAGCTCTCCCAACATGGAGATCCTCGCTCGTGTTGGTCTTGACCAGGCCATCCTTGCCCCTACCAACTTGTTCGTCTTCCTTTCATCTATGGCCATCATGGAGGGTTCAGATCCCTCAAAGAAGATTGAGTCGACCTACTGGAACGCCCTGTCCAAGAACTGGATGCTCTGGCCATTCGTTCAGGCTGTGAACTTCAAGTTCGTTCCCCTTCACCACAGAGTACTTGTCGTCAACGTCGTCTCGCTGGGTATGTCTTGCTTTTCTCCAAGTAACAATGACTTTGTGCTAACCAGAAACAGGCTGGAACTGCTACCTGTCCTACCTCAACTCCACCGGTTCCCCCATCCCCAAGGAGCTTCCTCCTTCATAGAGAGTGAACTGTCTCCAGGAGCGTAGCTTAGTGCTCCCGACCTCCAGGCTTGACGTCTTGAGAGGTTTCCTTCGATTACAGAAAAAAGATGGCAGTTACAATTTTGCTTATTCAAGGAGATTCGCCTTGATTTATACCTAGCTTTGCTGCGTCAAACAACAGACAATGTACATCAGCTTAGCGAGCGATGTTCTTCACGCTGTTATGCCGGCACATATTGATGCCTTTTGCTCTTTTCTCACAATCTCATGCTTCATATAATATTACAAGTGATTTTGATACACCGCTAGTCATAGAGAGGTCATCTATGCCTCCCTTGCCTTTGCCTTCTCCTCTTCCTCGGGCGTGCGAGTCTTGAGCTGAAGGGCATGGATACCACCCTCAGCAGCCAGCTCGTCTTTCAAAAGCGTGTACACCATTCTATGTCTTGCTGGTTGCATCTTTGATTTGAATGCATCCGAAACAATATTGACTCTGCAATGTGTGTCAGTCTAGGTCAGAACTAATGTAACAATTTGCTTTGGAGGTCGATCAAAGAGATGAGTCTTGATAGCACCTCAGCACGAACATCGCACCTTCGACTTACCTGAAATGTGTCTCCCTTGAAGTGACACCAACCATTGCCTTGTGATGAGCGTGCTTGTGGGAATCATTGAAGATTTCCAAAGACGTCGGTTGAAGTTCTTGTGTGACCTAGAAAGTTGTCAGACACCCTAGTCCGAATGATGCTGATTTGACATGTATACCTTTTGCTTGATGGCGTCTTCCATCGGTGTCATAGAGGTAGTCATGGTGGAGAACGGCCTCTTGGCTGCCGACAAAACAAACCGACGCAACATTCGATTCTGACTGCTTCGATTGTATGGTCAGCCTGGCTATCCTAACCGAGTATGCCGGAAAGCCTGTCCATCGATTCTACGTACCTAAGACTGCGCTGGCGGCGAATAGTGACAAGAAAGTCGATGGTCAATCTTTGGCCGGATTGATGACCAAGTTTGGCTAGATGGACATGTCATGCACGGACCTGTCTCGGTGTTATCTGCTTTAAGAACATCTACACGACCCTGACCTTTCTTTCCCTCACGGAAACACAACTCTTGCCGCCTTACCTCGTTGGCCATGAGTGGTCACTACTAACACCATTCCGATATCTCTGCCATCAAGACGAACATGCACGTTTCATCTGAACAACGACGATGGCTGTGCTTGTGCCTGCCATATACAAGCCCTATGCGTTGCCAACACTGGTCGCCTGGAACTGCTCTTTTAGCACTAGTGCAACAACAGGACCCCTCCAGCATGGAGTAACATTTGGTGGGGCAGCCGTCTTTCGTAGCAAGCTCTCCAAGCCAACCCGCCGTGCCTTATCGCCTACCCAATAACTTATTTGTCCAGGATTAGTGGTTGGCCCGGGACAGAGTGATACGTAGAGCGGAAATTATATCTACGAGACCTTTCCCCTCTCCTCTTCCTTTTCTCCATGTACCGCTCTCTCCTCCGTCTTTCTGCTCCTCTTTCTTTTCAGTTTCCAAGATACCCGGCTCCCAAGAAGCTTTTTACTGTTGTTGCGAGGAGAACTATGTCTGGTTTGCAGGTTGAGCTTACGGCACCCAATGGTGTCAAGTACACACAACCCACCGGTCTGTTCATTGACAATGAATGGGTCAAGTCCTCCAAGGGCAACAAGATTTCTAGCATAAACCCTAGGTAAGTCTGTTACTTTGTGTTTGGGTTGCGGGCTCGCGAAAGCCATGGTCATCGTGTCTTGGAGATGGAGTACCTAGAAGCACGAGGTTTGACAACAGAGCTGTTGCTTTGCTGCCGATCAAGTCTTCTCGGGCTTGAACCCCAATGACCGTTGGTCTTGCCTCTCAAGATTACCTCAATTCAAGACAAGGGCTAACATGCAACACACAGTGATGAGAGCGAGATTTGCTCAGTAGAAGCCGCCGAAGCCGAGGATATCGACAAGGCCGTTGCCGCCGCCAGAAAGGCATTCAAGGGAGAATGGAGAGACATTGCCAGCACAGAAAGAGGAGAACTCATGATCAAGTTGGCCAACTTGATTGAACAACACAAGGAGACCCTCGCGACGATTGAGACATGGGACAATGGTGAGCACGATCCGAACACTGCTTCAGAAGACCAAGGCTAACAAGATGGGCACAGGCAAGCCATACTCAGTGGCATTGAACGAGGACCTGGGTGAGGTCATCGGCACGCTCAAGTACTACGCTGGATACGCAGACAAGATCCACGGACAAGTCATCGACACCACACCTGCCAAGTTGGCCTACACAATCCGCGAGCCGATCGGTGTCTGCGCCCAGATCATCCCCTGGAACTACCCTCTCGCCATGGCAGCATGGAAGCTTGGTCCCGCTCTCGCCGCTGGAAACACCATCGTCCTCAAGCCCGCCGAACAAACTCCCCTCGCTATCCTCTACCTCGCCAACTTGATCAAGGAGGCTGGTTTCCCTCCAGGTGTCGTCAACATTGTGAACGGCTATGGTCGTGAAGCTGGATCTGCTCTTGTGCAGCATATGGATGTCGACAAGGTTGCTTTCACCGGCTCCACCGCCACTGGTCGCGAGATCATGAAGATGGCCGCTGTCAACCTCAAGAACATCACCCTCGAGACTGGCGGCAAGTCTCCCCTCCTGGTCTTCGACGACGCAGACCTCGACCAAGCAGTCAAGTGGGCACACATCGGTATCATGTCGAACCAAGGCCAGATCTGCACAGCTACTTCTCGTATCCTGGTACAGGATGGCGTCTACGACAAGTTCATCTCGGCATTCAAGGAGCACTGCAAGGAGACCAGTGTAGTCGGCGATCCCTTCAAGGAGGAAACTTTCCAAGGCCCTCAAGTCACAAAGCAACAATACGAGCGCGTATTATCCTACGTCGAGGCCGGCAAATCCGAGGGAGCCACGCTCATCTCTGGCGGCGAGCCTTGCAAGCAAGATGGCAAGGGCTTCTTCGTCAAGCCAACCATCTTCGCCGATGTCAAGGACAACATGAAGATTTACAAGGAGGAAGTGTTTGGTCCTTTCGTTGTCATTTCGTCCTTCAAGGATGAGCAGGAGGCTGTCGACAGAGCTAACAACACTACTTATGGTCTGGGTTCTGCTGTGTTTACGCAGGATATCACCAAGGCTCACCGTGTGGCGAGAAACATCGAGGCTGGTATGGTATGGATCAACTCGAGCAATGACTCGGACTTCCGTATCCCCTTCGGTGGTGTCAAGCAGAGTGGTATCGGCAGAGAGTTGGGTGAGGCCGGTCTTGAAGCCTACACCAACAAGAAGGCCATCCATGTCAACTTGGGCACCAAGCTGTAAAGAGTTAAATGGATGAAGAGCCATGTCGTTTTTACTTGTACATAGCTATGAGCCACTGTCATGATCTAGTGGTACATGATCATCATTTGACAATCTTTGTGCTTCAACCTTCGACTTCAACATCTCTGCGCGGACCAGAGTCGAGATCGGGCATCCAGCCCTTTGGTCGTTCTCTGCCGCGAATGACTAGACCGTACAGGGCCTTTTCCACCTTCTCCACACTGGTCTGCATCACATCCATCTTCTTGTCCACGTCGCGAGCGAATGAGCTACCGAAGCCGACATTCAGGCCTTCCAGCTCTGAACGTAGCGAACGGAGGTCGGTCAAGACATCTCTGTGGTTACCAGGCTGAGAATCCACATCCATCTTATCCACCGAAGGAGCTTCATCGTTTGCTTCAACAGAAGGAAGTTTTCCATCCGTAGCCATAGTGGTGATGGAGAATCTCATCAGCTCACCAGTCATATCAAAGACACCGAGCAGGTAATCCTCGACGGTCAATTGTACCGGACCACCGTCTCCTCCCAGCGACCGTAGCTGCTCCACCGACTCTTCATATGTGAGCAGAGTTCCAGTGGTCAGGTAGTGCTGGAAGATTGCGGCTTCCATGTATTCTTGATTTCCACCGGTGATGTTGCGTGCATATCTCCATGCATTCAAGCCTTGCAGGTCGCCCGAGATGTTCTTGTAGCGCTCCTTGATGATATCGTAGTATTGCGCATTATTCTTGTTGACATGCGGAGGAAGCGGTTGTGCGAGTTTGCGAATCCTAATCCATCGCCATCAGCTCTCTTTGCTTGCTGAGTTTGGGGTTGTCGAAGCTTGGAGGGTATTGTCGCACCTTTGGAGGGTGAAGATACTACAAGAGCCAAATTTTTGTCAGCCACCAGTGGGCAATGACTTTTTGTTTTTGTATGCGGCGGTTTCCTCACATCTTCTTTGATGCAGCGGTGATGTCTCGCGATGCTTTGATGGTGCGTTCGCGGCGGTCGTGGTGTTCGTCTAGTTCGGCGCGGAAGGTCTCGAACATGGGCAGGAAGGGTGATTGCTTCTCCTCGGTGGCCTCCATTGTGTCTGATCTCGGTCGCTTCTGGCCCATTGGTCGTGGTTCTTGGGTTTCTTTGTTAAAGCTGTTGCTGCTTCTTTTTGGAGAGCTTTGGTTATGTCACTATTCCATGTACTGGAGGCTTGGCATCGAGTGTTGCGATCCGTGTCCGCATTTGGTTCCAAACGTCGGCTGCTTTTTCTCTTCTCCCGACATCTTCAACTCATGATCATGCTGTCAAAAGGCACAATTGTAGTTGGGCTCAGTAAATGCTCATCGGAACTCGATCATGGCCAGTTTATCTCATCTCAAGACTGACGAAATACATCAGTGGTCACCTCAACAAAGTTGCCTGAGCATGAGAGTCCAATCTGCCTCAACACAACACCATGCTTGTTCTCGATATACTAGAATGAAAGCTTCCCTTCAGGAACAAGTATGGCTTCTTGAGGGGGAATTGTTGAGAATATCACAACTTCAAGCGCGTTCTCTCGAATAAACAGAAGCTGGAAAGGTTTGACACGGCTTCTGAAGACGATACATACCATTTCCCCAAAACCTGGTTATGAGTGTCGAGACAGTGCTTGTTTTGAGCTCGGTACTCGACAGATCTTGGTAGGATTCCCATGGCAATCATGATCAACTGCCGAATCGAGATGTGCATGGAGAAAGGTCTCCAGCCACGCCACAAAACATCAAGGAATGTGCAGCCGGAACAAAGGTATTCTTCCACCTCTTCATCCCACAGCAGATCTAGATCGCACTGTAAACCTTTAAAGGTCTGCAAACGGAAAGAGCAATGCAACATGGATCGTCACCGACAAGTACAATGCCGTGTGTGGGTCCAAATACAAGAAGGCTTCAACGGGTTAGCTCGAGTCCACATTCTCATATTCAACTAACCTTTGTACAATTCATCTTCTACCTGACGCTGCAGCATTAATCATGCCTAGAGTCTCTGTCGGTAAGCCGGCTCCTGACTTCACCGCCACGGCGGTGATGGACGGCAAGCTCAAAGGTACGTGTCTGTTCAAATCGCATAGTACATCGCAGTACTGACCGGAATCTTAGAAATCTCCCTGAGTGCATACACTGGCGCCAATCACTGGGTCGCTCTTGTCTTCTTTCCAAAGGCCTGGTCATTCGTCTGTCCCACCGAGATCCGCGCATACAGCGAACGTCTTGAGGAGTTCCTCTACTCCCGCTCCTGTGCCGTTGTCTTCGCCTCGACTGACACAGAGCTGTGTCTTCGTGCTTGGAATCACACCAACGAAATGGAAGGTGGTCTCGGCGGAGTCCATGTACCCCTTATGAGCGACAGCAACCATAAGATCAGTCGCGACTATGGCGTCTTGCTCGAGGATGAAGGTGTCGCCGAGCGTGCTCTCTTCATCATCGATCCCAAGGGCAACATCAGAAACATCACCATCAGCGACGCAGATGTCGGACGAAGTGTTGACGAGACCCTACGGATCATCGATGCCCTTGCCTTCAAGGATGAGTTCGGTGAGGGGTGTCCTGTCAACTGGAAAAAAGGCGACGCTGGCCTTAAGATGGCCGAGCAGACCCGAGTCGACGGCCCTATCGAGATGAAGAAATCTTGGAGCGAGTGGGCTAGACCGAAGCTCCAACGTGCTTGGAGTGGTCAATCGCAAAGATCTATCGGTAGCGGCACTCTCAAAACAATGGGTCATTTCAAATCACTTTCCGAAACACCACCGTCGCCGCTTTACTCGCCTACCAGCTCTGCTTTCGGCATCATGGAGAAGAACATGGAAGCTGCTATGGCTAACCACTCCATTGGTCTTGCTACTTAGTCTGTGATTCGTGTCTAGGATATTGGATATACATGATATAATTGAACAAGCTTTAGCATTCTGGAAAACTAGCCGTGAACAATTATCTTGTGCACCATGCGCCTCTATAACGAATGATTAATCTCCATGTTTCATGCCCTGTAATGTATGTCGACTACTATATTCAAAAATCTTGTTGCAATTGATGTCTCTTGGAAGTGATAGTCGAAATGCCAAGACTTTTGGTCATAAAGTCCACCTCACCACCTCCTATCCATGATCCACCACCAACAAACAAACCACAATATCCAAGCATTCGAGACCTATACGGTCGGACTCAAGACCCCGGGACTTGGACATCATGGCAAAATTAAAACCCACCGAAACGGACAATGTCAGCACAACGTCATGGACAACAAAATTATTCTCCAACACCCAACTAATCTTTTCGATCTCCATTCTCTTGCGCGCTGTCCTCCTTCTCTGGGGCGAATACCAAGACGCCCATTCACCTCTGAAATATACCGATATAGACTATCTAGTCTTCACCGATGCCTCTCGCTATGTCTACCATAACCAATCACCCTACCTCCGCGACACTTACCGCTATACACCACTCCTAGCCTGGCTTCTATATCCCACAGCATGGGGAAACCGCTGGTTCTGTTTCGGAAAAGCGGTGTTCGCTGCCGGTGATATAGTAACCGGATACCTGATTTTCGACTTGTTGAAAAAGCAAGGCATGGAAAAGGCAAAGGCGATGGGGTTTTCGTGTATTTGGTTGTTGAATCCTATGGTTGCTAATATCAGCACTAGAGGCAGTTCGGAGGGGTTGGTAGCTGTTGTTGTGGTTGCTATGTTGTGGGCGGCGAGGTGTGGGTGGGTTAGATTGGCTGGGTGTTTGCTTGGGTTGGGTGTGCATTTTAAGATTTATCCTTTTATCTATGCGGTTAGTCTGTTTTGGTGGATGGATAGGAGACAGGCTGGTTCGTGGGATGGGAGGGGTGGGTGGTTGGGTGGGTTGATCAACAGGAAGAGAGTGCAGTTGGCTATGTTCAGCTTTGTCACTTTCATGGGGTTGAATCTGCTTATGGTTAAGCTGTGAGTTGATTGGGAGATAATCGGAAGATTGCATTACTGACTCGTTTCTAGGTATGGTCCTGAGTTCATTCGACACAGCTATTCGTATCATCTCACTCGCATCGATCACCGCCACAACTTCTCGGTTTACAACACTCTACTCCATATGAAATCGGCTCTGGGCTCGTCATCAGGACTCGGCGTCGAGTCTCTTGCCTTCCTTCCTCAGATGTTCCTTTCTGTGGTTGCTATCCCTCTGCTTCTGGCAAAGAAGGATTTGGCAAGCACAATGCTGGTTCAAACGTTTGCTTTCGTCACATTCAACAAAGTCTGCACAAGTCAGGTAAGTGCTGCTCCATGATGTTTCTTGATAACTCCTTCTCTAACGAAGATAACAGTACTTCTTGTGGTACATGGTCTTCCTCCCATTCTACCTACCAGACTCATCACTTCTCCGCCAACCCAAGCGCGGGTACACCGCTCTTGCTCTTTGGGTGATTGGACAGGTGAGATTTCCCCTTGTGCACCCTCTGCCTTAATGATACTAACACATATCTCAGGCTCTGTGGCTGCATCAAGGATACGAGCTCGAATTTCTCGGCCACTCGACCTTTGTCCCAGGACTGTGGCTAGCCAGTATGGCTTTCTTCGGCATAAACTGCTGGATCCTGGGTATCGTGGTGTCTGACATCAACAACCAGCCCACCATTCCTATCGCGCTCCAAGACAAGAAAGCTGCATGAGCTCTCTCCCTTGTATATAGCATATTCTCTTTCCTCAAAAGCATTGCAGCATCTCTTTCATCCATCTTCGGCATCCTCAAGCACACCTTCATTATCCGCCTGCGTACTGACCCAATTCTCCAACATCTGGCTCCCTGCCGCTTGTCCGGTGGTAGGTTTCTTGACACCCTTGCGTTTAACGATCAAACACAATATGCGGCCGTAGATACTGAAACCCTCATATGCAGTCTTCATGCCCAACTTTTTCTTATCCTCGTCTTCTTCTGCATCTGCGTCCACATCTGTGATTTTGCTCTTTCTCTTTTTCCTCGGTGCCGGTTCATCTTCCTCCTCTTCTTCATCTCCCGATTGCACAAAGATCGAATCCTCTTCCTCACGAGCACGCTTGCCACGTTTGTTCGCACCAACTTCAGGAATATCTCCCATCCTTGTCTCTTCAGCATCTTCCTCGAGCAAAATCGCCGGCACCTCGTCCCCATCATCTTCAACCCGAATAGCAGTTTCGGACGTGTTGAAGTAATTCGTCAATCTGCTGGTGTTGCTCTGTAGCTTCGGTTTCGAGGAAAAGGTTTTTTGTTTCGTGAGCATGGCGTGGGAGGTCGAGGTTTCGGTTAGGAAGATGGAGACCTCGAAGTCGTCTGTTGTGTTCGACGATCAGTATTTGCGCGACTCATATCCACATCCACACATCTCTACCCGGGACACCAGAGGAAGTAGGGGCGACATACCTTGCACAACAACATCCCTGACCCCCCTCTTCTTCTTCCCACCCTTCTTCTTCGCATTCTCATTTTCTTCGCGCAACTTCGGCAGCACAAGTGGCCGCACAGCTTCGATCACTCGCGGAAGGACTGGGTCGCGAGAGTTGAGGAGCCACGAGTTGGCTAGGGCCGGGTTGTCGAGGTAGATGCGGACTTCGAGAACCGAGTAGCGCGTTATGCGTAGGTAGCGGCGGATTGGAGCCATCACTTTGGCTGATTCGGTTGTGTGGAGTGGGATCGGTGTGGTTGGGTTGTCGCGTTTGACACTTTGATCAGTCGCGATCATCATCATACGTCATCGGTAGAGAGCTTCAATGCCAGGGTCTTCCCCTCTTCACACCTTGATGAACACTTCAACTGGAACTCATCAGTGAACAATACTTAGAAACGTTGGTTTCAGTAGCTATCTGCTATAAGAGTAATGTATTCGTAATCTTGAATTCGATTGAATTGGTGGTGACGCCGGTACTATGCAGAGCCACCGATTTGGGCAATGTGATGAATGATTCCTCCATCCATCCCAAAAAAAAAACATCCCAAACTCCATGGCAATAATCCATCTCCAGGGCCCTTCGCCCATTGAAACTCCTCATATGAACCCCCGATGTTTCTCCACTTTCGTATCTAGGACAAGTGGAATGCTCCTTGTCCTTCCTTGATTGCGACACTCAATTTGGCCCTGAGCACCTCTTGAGTGCTGTAGTTGGGCATCTTCAAGTAGTTGACACACGTCATGACACTGGGTAGGTAGTCGTCGGGCATCAGTGGAAGCTCGTTGGGCTTGCATACCACCGTGAACATGGGGGTCAACGATTTAAATCCTGTTTCGTAATTAGCATTGTGGTCAATTTTGTGACTGTTCGAACGTGACTTACCTCCAATAGGAAGCTTAGGGCTACCAGTGACGAATTGCAAGAAATCGCGTCTCTCGGGCAGGGTGAACTCAGACATGGTCTGCAGAAGGTTCTTGACGCTTGCGCTGTCGAGGTTGAAACCGTGATCGGCCTTGATCGAATCCATAAGTGTTTCAAGGGACCAGTCTTCATCTGCGCGACCGAAGAGCATCACCAGCTCGTCAGGTGTGAATGCCTTGAGGGCCGAGTAGGGGAAGACTTGAGAGAAGCCAGCACTGAAAGCATCGACTTGCTTCTGCACACCACATCCGAGAGTAAAGTCGATGACCTTCTCGACATACAATTCGACGTTCTCGATAGTCACATCGATCTCAGATCCGTTGGGCTGGAGTTCGACTCCAGGGTAACCGGGCAGAGTAAAATCAAGACCAAGGTCCTCGATTGAGGCTTTCTCAATTCTGATATTCTTGATGGCCTGCGACTTCTGCTCAGCAGTGAGGTTGCCATCTTCATGGATGGCCTGCTTTGCCCTGGCGCAGCGTACGAGTGGTCTCAACGAGTTGGCAAGGTCTCTGTCCACCGAAGCGACGGCACCCAGGGAGGGCTTAACAGCAGAGTTGCCAGCGCCAATGCGGAAGAAAGTGGGGTTGAAGGAAACGTCGATGATGCGCGAATCGAGCATTGATCGTGCAACAAATTTGCCCAACATCTTGAACAGATGAAGTACTCTCTTTCCATTCTCCTTATTCGACTGCTCATCACTCATGGGTGCAGGAAACAGACCGCGCATGCCAAAGGCATAGTCGTCACCAGCGATCGATTCATTCTCACGCCAGAGCTTGATCTTCTTCTTTGAGAACTCCCTCGACACAGTGGAATAGAACTCGAGGGTCGGGCCAAGACCAGTACCAACCTCTTCGAAGTACTCAACCTCAAGGATGCTTGGAGACGATCCATAAAGCTCCATGACCTTGATGGCAGATTCAAGAATTCTACTACGAGAAATTCGGACCTTTTGTCTCTGCAGACGACCGAGGAAAGGTCGCTCATCACGGTGGCGTCTTGACTCGGTCTCAGACTGGGCATTCTGCCACCTAGTCATAGATCTTGAGTAGCCGAACGAGGTTGACTGCAGGAAAAAGTGCCTGGTCTCGAAGGGGAATAAGAAGGGATAAAGACGAGCAAGGTCTTCACTCCATGTAGGAAGGCAGTTACTCGCCACGATCAGGGGTTCTTCGAGCTGTCGGTTGAGCTTAGCTGTCAGTTTAGTGTTGACGAATTGGGCCAAGGGCTCCGAGCTCAACTTGATGCCGTTGCTTTGATCATCCGCAATGATGTCCTCCAGGTTTGCGTTCATATCATGCAAAGTGCTCATCAAACGCAGGATAGCAGCGGTTGCAGGGTGCTGACTGAGTGAGGGTGGCAGTTCCGAAGTGGTCGCAGCGGGGACATCAGTTGATGTATGGAGCGTACTGGGCTCTGCAGGGGGAGGACCTGGTACACGTCTGAAAGAGATCTTGTGCAGCGTTGACCAGATGTTGCGGCTCGAGACCTCATCGGGATGTGTCTGATTGAAGTGCACAGCGCGGTAAATTGTAGTGTCGTTCGACAGTGGTTGGCCATCGACACTGAATTCAATGTGCCAATCCTGGGGGACAGGCTGAATTGCAGAAGCGTAAGAAGCAGGCCTCGACTGAGATTGAGAGGTAGGCGTAGAGAGCAGCTCCCGTGCCGCAGCAAGTTTGGCAGAAGCAGAAGCACGAGAAGTTGCTGATTGCTGTGAGCCTTGTAGCGGAGTACTGATGCGCGTGCCATCCTCCTTGCGAGCTGTCACCTTGCCGCTGTTAGCGACCTCCAGGTTAACCGCCGAAGTGTCCTGGTCCGCATCTTCCATCTCTTGATCTTCGTCATCAAAGTCGTTTACGATGGCGTCGAGATCCTCATCGTCCTCTCCATCTTCGTCAGAAAGAGCGGCCTCGTCAGCACATTCCAGCTGTTGCTGATCGTCTTCGGCCGCACCAGTATGATCCTTCGGCGACGAAGTCTCACGCTCAGGAGAGTCTTTCTGCGAAACCTTGCGCGAAGATCTACGTAGACGGCTGGTAGTATCAACACTGTTCTGTGGAGTGCTGTCGGGCCTTGAGGATCTCTTGTGAGCACGTTTGGAGGAAGAGCTTCTTAGATCGCTTCCGGGAGGAGTCGAAGCCCCTTCTGTGGCGTTTCCGTTCTCACGACCAACAGCTTCAGCAAGAGAATTGGCCAATGCATCGCGGCTACGCACAGTTCTCTCAGCAATACTGATACGGGGGCGAAGATAGTCATCAAGAGCTCTGAAGGTAGCAATGGCATGAATAGACACCATTATATTCCTGTACGGGCGTGGAATTCCAGACTCGTCGTCAGCTGATAGCTTGATGCGTAGTTGTTTGGCAAGCATCGATGCTGCACCGCTTCTGCTGCTGTCGGATGGGTTTTGATGGACAGTGATCACCTCAAAGTGTTCCGTGCGGCTTAGCAGATCTTGGAGCTTGTGGACCAAGGCACTAAATGCAGTAGCCGGTGAGACCGCGCTGCCAGTGATTACCTTGGTCTGTCCGCTTTGCGACATGAAGGCATCCAAGAAGGCCGATCTCGCAGCTCTACCCGTGTGGCTGTCTGATGACTTGAAGATTTCGAGCAAAGTTGAGACGATATCTGAGGTCAGCAACTCGTAGCTCGTGATGGTCTCGGGAGTATCGCCGTCAAAGTGTTTGGCGAGACGTTTGAAGAGAGCGGGACCTTCCGCCAAGTTGTTGGAAGTGTAGCATTGGCGAAGGTCTTCTGCGAGTTGCTTGAGCTCAGTCAAAGCCCTTGATGCTTCACCAAGACCACCATCATTTTGGTAGGCCTCGACAAATTTGCGAGCACGAGATGTGATGACGTCTTGGACACTAGCAGTAGGGGATGTGTGCAACTTTCTTGCTCCAGATTCTGACTCCGAGTCATCATCATCCTCATCGTCTTGGTCTTCGTTATCGTCGTCGTGATCTCCGACCGACTCTTCATCCGGGTAGTCGGGTTCGTCTGGCTCTTCGTTGTCTTCGTCGACTTGCTCTGGCCTCACGGGGAGCTCCGCGGAGAATGATGGTGCATCGACTTGGGGTGCTGAGCTGTTCTCGGTCTCGGTCTCGGTCGACTTAGCAGGGGCCAGCTCTCGCTGAGCAAGCTTCGTGACCTCGGCCATGACGCCTTCGCGATAGAATTGAGGACGGTAGATAGACTCCAAGCGCTTGAGGAGGAGCTCTGCAACTTGCAATGCGAATGTGACGAGCATTGGGTCCTCTTGTTGTGTAAGTATTGACGCAAGATGTGAAGCATAAGCGACGCCTGAAAGTGCTTCCTCAAGGACGCCAATGTCGAAGTTAGAAAGCATCTTAAGCTGGGCAGTAAGCACTTTCTGTCTGACACTCAGGTTGACAGTGCTGGTGTAAGCATGCATCAAGGTTGGGAATAGTATCACAGCAAAACGGCGAACTTCAGGCTGGCATTCTTGCAGCAATTCGAGACGGTTATCATTCGGCGACCTGCGAGCACGAGTGCCCATAGAGACATTTCCTGGGCCGGTGTTGCCTGCGTCAGTAAGGTCGTTGATGAACATGAGGTTGTCTGGTGAAACGCTGGGAAGGATCTCGCAGACAACATTCAGAGTCTCAAAGATCTGGTCGCGTGGTGTACGGATGAGAGCTTGCATGATGATGTTCTTATCAATCTTCATGGCAACATCGTCATTGCTGGCAGGGGGCGAGACTCCAGTTAGAATCTGATAAAGAGTATCGACGACGTTCATGCGTAGCAGCTCAACAGCCAAGCGTGGGCTAGCTCTTGCGGTGATGGACAAGACGCGCAAGAACTGAGTATGAATGTTGGGTCCAATCATGGTTGTTGTACCAGGAAGGAGCAGTCTCAAGACGGCCTTGAGCAGATCAGCACTGACTAGCTCTTCAAGCTTGGACTCTTGGTATCTGAAGCTCTCTACAATTCTGGAGACACAAAGGGAGCCCTGTTCAACGACCCGTTGATCACTACTCGATAGGACGATGAGAAGGGTAGGCATGACATCGCGGACAGTGGAGAACGAGTCTTCGGCAAGGTTTCTGCAACAGTTTGCGGCAGTAGTGACGGCGCTTCTCTGGGTGCTGGTGGCGAAGAATTCGAGGTAGGTCAGGCAAGCGCTGAGGCCACCTTCGCGAACAATAGAGGCAGGGAACTCTACCGAGATTTTTTCCAGTGTGCTGAGTGCTTGCTCAGCGACATCGATGTATTGTATTTCGATGAGCTTCTGGCAAAGAACAGGTACGGCACCACCATAGACGACGCTTGCAGTAGCCTGGGGAAGAGCTTCCATCAAGTTTGCGATACATCTGCAAGCCAAGAGCATCATCTCGGGGTTCTCTTCGCCTGTGAAGTCGTTCGGTTGCATCAGATCGACCAACTCCTTGACGAACGAGTCCGGCGAAAAGTGACCAGCAAGGTTGTCTTCGTTGGAGACGAGCAGAATTTCTGAGAGCTCGGTGAGAGCGATCATCTGCACCGAAGGATCGTCCTTTGCACGGAGGTTCTCCAAAATGCCTCGCAAACGTGTGGTCATACCCGACATCATACCAGTAAGGGCGCGAAGGGTACTTGATAAGCCTGGGGGCATACCGCGGCCGAGGAAGGCACCAGAGAAAGGGTCGTCGTCCGGGTCGCCATCTCCAGAATATCCGTGTGCAGCGGTGGCGGCGGCCTCGTCCTCATCTCCCTCGTCGTCATCGTCATCCTCCTGATCGTCTTCGTCGTCTTCTTCATCAACGGGCATACGTGGTGGTTCGGGTTCGGGCTCGGGCTCGACACGGCTCGATGAGGCGTCTTGGGCCTTCTTGTGTGAGGACTTCTTTGAAGGCTTGCGCGACGATGAGGACTGAGCAGATTGGGCAGCTGAAGATAAGTCAGCAAAGTGGTAGAGTAGAGGAGATGAAAAGTAAAGCGGACCTTGGTTAGTGCTCTTTCTGCGGGTCGACTTGCGTTTGCTTGTGGAGGCATGCTCATCAGGCGATGTGGGAGATAGTTTGGACCTGTTCACGGCAGAACGAGAGAGATCATCTTCATCGTGGCTGGACGAAGACATGTTCTTAGGGCGCTTGGATGGCTGAGTCGAGGCAGAGGTAGGTTCGGCCAGACGAGCTCTCTTAGATCGGCGGGGGGGGGGGGGGG
>JGI24891J29808_1000272_pt1 | contig 46275 bp, 66 predicted proteins | sample FreactcultuFSWF8_FD_29808 | JGI IMG/M metagenome (IMG submission 29808) | reverse complement strand
CAACTGCTGCAACTGCTGCAACTGCTGCAACTCTAATTTTCTGTTTTTCATTGCTCTTGCAACCTTAACTAATGCAATTCGTCTCTTATGCCAATCGCTTTGTTTTAATATGCCGTCAATGTATTTCTGTGGGAGTATTCCAATCAGGTCGCTTGGGTCTTTGTCTATTACAATCTTATGCCCTGCATGTTTTATAGCTTCTACATTCTTCCCGAAAATATAAGTTTTTTGGTTATTGCCAAAACTCCAGACACATTGAACGTAACCCACATACCACGGTTCATAACTTTGTGGATTCTTAGCAATGTCAAAAAACATTTCCCTTGTTACAAACTTGGTTACAATACCTTCAGGCAATCCTTCAAAGATTGTCTTCCTAAGTAACTCCACCACATAAACATTCTTATCGTTGGATATTACGCTCCATCCATTCTCTAAAAACTTTTGACTTATTGAAAATCCACCACAAAACAAATCAACAATAACTCCTTTTTGTGGATTAAAGTTTTCTATTGTTTGATATATCCAGTTTGAGGATTTATTCTTAGAACCCATGTAAGGTATAGGCATCACGCATTAAATTTATGGTTACAATTAGGGCAGCATATTTCTTTTAATGGTTTCGCATTACTTCTGTCTAAGTTGCTATCAATATCATCAAAATCAATTTCTGTTTCATTATAACTATCCACTCCCCACTCCACACAAACGGCTTCACCGAGTTCGGCTTCTATCACTTCTGCATCAAGGATGATATTCTTTAGTGCTGTTTGATTATCAGCTAAAGCCATCTCCCGATTTTCAGGCGTGTCCAAATCAATATCCATACGTTTTACCGCAATAATCCTTTTCCCGTCCGATTCAACGACCTGCACATCTTCTATTCCTATTGAACCAGCATTCTCAACAGACTTGTTTCCTGCAATGATTCTGTTATTCTTATCAATGAGAATAGAACGACCTGCCCCAAACTTCCTGAATGATTTTTCAATGAGTGAGTTACCGTAAGGATTACCCTTATTGAAATTTTTGTCATCGGGTATGAGTTCGCTTATATTGGTGGGATTATTCTTTGCCATTACATCTAATTATTAGACCAAAAGTAAATTAATAATTTACAAAATGTGCGTATTACTTGGTTTTCAGTAAAAAAAAGATAAAATAAACACCAAATAAAACAAATACAACACCCTAATACAGTAGCATATCGCTTGGTTATTGCCGTGTAAGGCGTAAAGGTGTCGCCATCAAGCTGATCGGTAGCGTTGTATCGCTATATAACCACACCAACAGACGATATACTACACAAGTAAGGCTTGTAACTATTAGCTACAAGCCTTACACTACCATCTATACGGGTATAGATTACGAAACTACGCCTGTTATTAGCGTTGTCCAAGGACCACTTTCGCCCTTAACGCTTACCCACCTACAGAATAGGTACACCAGCTTTGCTTTATCTGCCAAAGTAAAGTTGATAGGATCGCCACTTTTGTGGATGTTCACCTTGTTTACACAGTCGGTAATGGCTACTGGTGCGGGGTCACCAATCTTATACCATACTTCCATAAAGCCTACACCTTTTGGTTTAGCTTTTTTGCCAGTAGCCACATCGTGCATGGTAATTACTAACTGCAAGCTTTCACCGTTCGAAATTCTTACTTCTGGTGCAGCATTGGGTGCGGCAACAGTTGTGTGCGCTGTAGAAGGTGTGTGAATACCCAAAGCTAGCTTATCGGCTACGGCTACCAATGGGTTGTTTAAAAGGTACTTTTCGAAGATACTTACCAGTGCTGCGGCAAAAGGCACTTGCAGATTGTCTCTGCTAACAATATTTCCACTACTGCGGGTGGTTTTGTTAGAGCAAAGCCCATAAGCCACGCCGTAACCCGCCTGCGTAGCCTGAATGTTGGTAACAGCTAGAGGTATAATACCCCACACAACGCCGTTGAGGACAATAAGCCTCACTGCAATAATTTGGAAGTTGTTAAACTTCGTTGGTGAACTTGGAACGCTAAATAATTCCATAATACTTATTTGTTCCCACTTTTATGATCGGGAACTGTGTAAAGAACGGTTATCTAATAATTTTAGCATTTTTATTATTGGGGGTTTAGTAAAAATAAAATAGCCCGTTGATAAGACGGGCTATAATTGATCCTATTGCACCATGATCAAGAGATATAAAATGATGACTGGGTAAAAGTAATAAAAAAGCCCCACTGGGCCAAAACAGTGAGGCTTTTAATAATGCCACATATTATTATCAATCATGCCCTAAATGCGGAACACAAATATAGGGCTATTAGCTTATGATTAGCTTTTCATCATAATTCCATATCCCCAACTGATATTTATTGGCAACACCTTTTTTTGAACTATTTGGAATCAATATCCCATTTATCAGCTTCTTTAATTCTTTGATGTACTCCAATTTATCCCAACCTTCTATCTCGCAAACCATTAAATCAAACATTATTTCTTTAAGTAATTGTTCTTGAAATTTCTTTCGTGCAAGAATATTGACCGTTTGGGCGGGAAAATGCGGCTGTTGTTTTTCCTCTAGTTTAGGCTCTTCCTTAATTATGACAGGAATAGTTTTTACAACCGTAATCTCTGGCTCAACTTGTTTTTCTTCGATTCTTAGCAATGCTCTCTTTTGCCCATTTAAAACGCTTTTGCCATTTGTAATAAATACATGGTTGTGCAATGGAGAGCCGACTGTTTTATCAATCTTCCATCCCTCAGGCACTTCCTGCACAATATCCCAATATTTGTATTTATTACTTTCCAAAGCTTTACTTACAATTCATAATTCCATATACTCAATTGTCCTTTTGCAGGAATAGGCTTTTTAAACATTACTGGGTTTTCCAGGATCCAACCAAAGCGGTTGGGAGAGTAATCTCCGAAAGCAATCTCTTGTGGTGTTATTTCCAACCCTTCAATAAATGTTTCAATTGGTTTGCCATCAGATACCAGTAGTTCAGTAGGGAAAGTCTCTACCAAATCAACCTTACCGATGATCGCGCCGTATGGCAATTTTACATACTCCTTTGCTGGGATGCAATCCCTAATAATTCGGCTGAAAACATCGGTGCCTAATACATCTAATTTAACTTGCCTCTTACTCGCATGGATATATAGCTCACCTCTGTACTTAGTATTCCAACTGCGGGTTTCAATGCGCTTGTGTCCTAGAACAGCCAATGATGCCCATGGCTGTAGGATTGATAATACTTTAATCATTTGCTTGCTTTTTTACTTTTTCTTTAAGTTCATCCAAAATATCATCAACTTGTTTTTTACTCAGAATATGTTTTCTTAACACCAAACCACCTTGCTTTACATGCTCTCTTAAACCTTTAGCTACCTTCTTTATATCAGTTGGTTTATACCACTCATATTCAGGAATAAGCGATTGGTCGCATTGATAAAATGCAGACTTAGCAAACTCAGTGCAATTGTGCTTTTCGTTAAGTTTTTGATGGCATCTTAACATAAATGGAGTAACTCCTTCATCCAAACGGATTGTTACAGTGACGTGACCATTTGGACACGTGTAAGTGTTTATCTTATTGCTCATAACAGTTTTTTTAATAGATAGTGATAAAATATTCTTGCGTGGAAATTAGCTATGGTAGGATGCTCTTTGTATTTAGCTATGTCATTCTTTGCCTCAATCAACTTCTTTTCTATCTCAATAGCCAAATCGGATATGTTCAATTCTTTCTTTGCATTTTCCAATGCTTCTACTTTAGCCTCCTCATAACATTTATAGAGCTGCTCCTGTATTGGATTGAAAACATCTGGATGTAATACCTTCTTGAATAAGCTAATCATGTGTAGGAGCTTACCGTACTCACTCATATTATTAGGATTATTCTTGTTCATTTCTAAATTTGGGTTTGACAATTCCATTCCATTGGGTTATAAGCATATTGCCCTCGAGCTCTCCAATTGTTTTGATAACATACTCCTGTGATGCTTTCTCGCCTCCTTTGTCATAATGCCGTTGGATCATGTTATAAGTACCACCACATTCAAGTAAACGTTTCATTATGACTTTAGCCACCTCAGCCCTTGTCTTACAGTAATTATCCCACTCCTTACTATAACTACTATTGCCTCCCGATTTTCTCCAATTAGTTAGTTCCATATTACAAATTATTAAATGCTAATTCCATCATTTGATTGAGCGCCTTTAAAACTTCTGGGCTAGGCTTGCCATGGACTATCACGTGACCGTTTATTTTCTTAAGAGGAATCACGGTTCTTTTAATATCACGTAGACCATGCTCATTTAATAGTCTCCCAAAAGTTCGCCTAGAGACACCAAGCTCGTCTGCTGCCTCATTGTTATTCTTTGTAACCTTCATAGCCTTAATAATAGCTTTCTTAACATGATAGTTAAGATTCAAGTTTTCTTCTGTCATTTAATACCATTTATTATGTTATTCACTTCATCGACAGCGCTATCCATCTTTTGCTCAACCTTAATCACTTCATGCACAAGAGAAGAGCCTAATAAATGAATGGTTCTAGTTACAGTATACGCCGATGCATTGATATGGGTAGTCTTATCAGCTACTACTATCCAATCCTTGCTTCTTAGTAAATGCCAAATCATAATCAGTTTGTGTTTCATAAATTCAATACTTTTTGTGCTGTTTCTAAAAATGTGCCTACTGACGGGTCTGGAATTATTCCCATTTCAAACACCGTCCTTGCTTGCACTTCCAATCCTCCGTAACAAGTCTTATTAGTAACATGGCAGACATGAGAGGACTGCAAGCCAGTCAGGTATCCATTTATTTCATTAAGCCTATCTTCTGACAGATTAATAGGTGTATCCCCAAACATGCAAGACTTACATTTTGCCTTATTACAATTTTCTTTAGCTAAATAATTCATTTTATTACTTTTCAATTTACATATATGGAGCATCATCAATAGCCGCTCTTCCACAAATGGAACAAGCAACAGAGCCGCCAGTTACTTCATACCAATGTTTATCCCTATTTTCTTCAGTATCATCCACTCTGTCTCCATTTGAAAGAAGTAGAACTGAAGCCTCACTATTACAAACATGGTCTTTCTTTTTTCCGCAATTACAAATGAAAGCTGTACTTCCATTTTCTAAAACTATCAATTCACACATATTAAACCTCTTTGATGACTATTCCATGCTGCTGCAACATCATTCTCCTTTTCAGCCTATAAACTGGAAGCTTACGCGTGGCTTCCGATTTCACGTCCTCCACGATCATCTTACCAGTGGAAGAATCAGTGTAGACATAATCAGCGAAATAGGAAGCTACCTTACCACCATTGATAGTAAATTGAAACTCCACCTGACGAGCCAAAAAACCAATGGCACCAGCTTTTAAGAGCAATTTCAATTCACGTCCACGCTTCAACTCTTTCTTACTATCATATTCATTGCCGAATTCATCTACAGCCTTAGTATTCCTGTATTTGTTGCCCTTCTTTTTTTCACCAGAAACAGGGGCATTTACCAGATGCGGATTGAGCTTTGCCAAGCTGGGATTATTCGCGAATATTTTATCTAACTGACTCATAACTCATTCATCTTGCTTTGCACGTTGTCAACAAAGAATACCGGCTCTTCTTCGATTAGGCTTATTTTCTTGTAATTGTATAAAAACATGTCGTTTGCCAACCGCTCCTGATAGTTCTGCCGCTCGTCCACTGTCTCCATTTCGGAGTAATCAAGTGCTACCTTGTCAATGAAGAGCCTGCCTATGTACATCTTCAGAACCATAGTTAAAAGGTTTATGTATTAAAAATCGATTTCCACCCGGCTGATTTTGCCAATGAGAAGTACTCCAATACGCCAATTTTCTTCATGGTAGTAAGCAGAAGCTTTTCATCCGGAGAAGGGATATTTATTTTAGCTAATTGCTCCAATGCTTTTTTGTTAATCGTCATCTTTTGTTCATCCGTAAAATTTAATGCACCACCATTTTTAAGATAATCGTATTGCTGGTACTCAATACTAGTAATCGTACATTTATCCTCCAAAAAACGTTCATAGAGATAGCTTATCTCAATTGCCATCTTTTCAAATTGTGGCGGATTATTTACATTTTCAGCCCTTTTTTGTACGTTTTCTGGAGTGTTTTTGTCACTTTTCCCGTTAAAGTTTCCACTTGTCGGTCCGAACACACCTTTCTTCTCATTAGTCATCCAGGTGCAGCAAGCCGATTTCCAATTGACTATCGGCTTTGCCCTCGTCCCCTGTTTCCACCCATTTGCGTTGTAATGATGGAAACAGGCGAATCCTTCGTTGAAGCATTTGTCCCTTGGCCATGCATTGGGTTTCTTTGGATCACCCATCAACTGTAGGAAATATTCCTGCACTTCCTCTTGGGTTGGGGGTACGAAAGCCGCCGTTCCTTTTTTGCCTACTTGCTTTCCTTTTCCAGAATCAGATTCAATAATAACTGGCTCGTGTGCGGGGGGCTTGCCCCCAACAAACTCTTCCTTTTCTTTAATTTCATTTTCTTTACTTTCTTTTTCTTTGTCCGTAACTTCCGCCGTTAATGGGGTTTCTTCCGCCGCAATGGCGTCATTTACTCCATTTAGCCAGAATTTTTGGTTAATCTGCCGTCCGATACGCTTTCTAGTAGCATCCAGCCAAGTCTTTTGAATTCTTTCAGAAGTTAAAATTTGAAACGCATCAAACACGGCCTTATCAAAAAGACCCCATCGGATGAACCTCGGTACAACCTCTTGTATGAAACTCAAGGAGAAACCACAGTAACTGTAACGTCTCAAGAACCTCAGTTGTACATCTTCTTTCCATTCAAAATAATAGCCTTCATTCTTGTAAGTCCACGCCAATATCTTGACCCATAACCTTTCTCCTTTCTCACCATACTCACCGATAATCATCGCAAGCTTGTCATCCTGGTCCAAGTCGATGTCGTATGGGAAATAATCAATCCCTTGTTTAGTCGGTGCAGCCATTTTCCTATCTTGAATTTGCTATTCAGTAATTACAATTCCGTCTTCCTACTTAACCATAACTCGATGGCTTCATACCACCTATCCATACCAAGCCCAACGAATTTATTGGTAGCTGTATCAAATCCATCCCAACTGCCTTCGCTGTCTTTATAGACTATCATAAACTGTTCCTTGTCTACCTTTTCCAGACGGCAGATGTCTTCAATTACATTCTCGATATCATTGGTCACTGTTACACTTCCTAGGTTCAGGTCTTCGATGATAATCACATCTACTTTGTTTTTGTACTTATCCAGGCTGTGGATATAATCAGCTCTTCTCATACTTATACTTTTATTGGGTTAACGATTAAATTTTCCATGTTTACATAGCAGCCATGATGGGTGAGGCTGCCTTCCCTTATCAACTTCCATATTAGGTTGCATCCAAACTGTGCCAATGTGCTGTTAATGAATAAGTCTTGCTTTTGTAGTGCTTCTGCCAGTGAGCAGCTCGGGCCTTGTTGCTCCTCTTTTATCTTCCTAAGCTGGGGGAACATCTTAATTACTGTAGGAAGCATTGGTATTTCTTTATATTCTTCAAACTTTGGAGGTTGTCGTATTTCACCCATACTGCCCAATACTACCTGACCTGTTTTTTGTAAATTTCCGATATCCATCCAGTATATTATGTTATCAATAGGCATTTGAATGTCAATGGGTCTACCAGCTTTTTTATTTGGTATTATTTCTTTACCTATATCAATTCGTGCCTTTGCTGAATCAACACAGGTAATTAAAATATTGCTTGTTTCCTTACCAGTGTAAGCAACTGGGCGTGCCTCCCATTCAGTCCCAAAGAACCTATTCACACGTGTGACCAACACCAATGCCTTATTTAACCCCAAATCTGCATGACTGAATAACTGCCTGCCAATATTAGGCAACTCAACTACATCCATATCCCAGGCTCTCACGTTCAAGCCGGGGTGATTGAGTGCCATCAAGGATTCATTTATCCTTGCAAGCCCGTTCAATACTTGACTACCGGTACCACCTAACCCTACTAAGTCCACTGTTATCTTATGGGTAGGATTCAACAAATATTGGTGTGTATAGTGTATCCTCCTCATAAGATATCTTTTAATTTTTTTTGAATAGCTCTACTGTTTACCATTGGCAACAGCTCATCGTTAGGAAACTTCATTGAAAGCTTGGAAGTAATTAATTTATTCCAGAGTTCCCACATAATAGACTTAGTCTTATTTCCCCCGTTGATATGCGTAAACTCACTTAGCCAAAACAAGTCCTCCCAGTATTTCATCAGGTTCTCATAAGTGTTTTCCTTTGGCTTTTTCACCTGAGCATTACCAAGGCATACCCTGCCATCATCACTGATATTATGGAATGGTGGCTTGTATATAACAGTTGCCTCAGTTGGTCTATCTTCACCTATAAATGAATAGACATATAATTCCTTATTAACTACTTTGTAAAAAGTAGCAGGCACCCAAACCTTTTCGGTTGGTAGCCTTAATTGAGGGGCGAAGTGCATAACTCGTTCCATAGCTGGATTATACCAAACCATATTATAGGATCCATTACGTGATAAATAGAAGTTCAATAGGTTCTGTGGGAATATCCCTTTGAAATCTACCCTGTGTCTTTGGTCATCAAAGAATACATTCACCATTCCCTCAATAGTTTCCTGCAAGAGTGGCTTGCCTTCCAATATTTGTCCTTCTTCATTGATGTTGTGGCTCTCTAAGTAATAATCATTGTCACCGCCTTCATACATCATTATTGCTAGTGTCGGCTTGAAATCCTTCATCAACATGTTTGTCCTTGCATTCATCGTTTTTATTTTTAAGTGATTCAATAACGTCTGTGTGATAATCCCAAAGCTTATGCAAGTGCATTGGCCACTCCTTCATTTCTTCTCGTTTGTTGTAATTATCCAAGTCGAAACACTTCCTGACGGTGAAGTGATAAGTGGCATCACCGACACCTACATTCTGTGCCTCGGCATCCATGCTCTCCATTTCATATTGTGTGTAGATATCATCCCAATCCCAGATGAGAGTTATCATCTGTTTGAATGTTAAACCCATTTCAATGTCTTCCTCATCTTGGAAATAAACATAGTCCCTGATATTTCCCGGTGTCTCCATTATGAATTCAAGAACTTTGTACATCCAAGCCACCACTTCGTCACTTTGGTCAAAATCATCCAACTGCCCCATCAATGATTGAGCCCCCTCTATACCGCTTTGCCTAATCCTGTCTGCAATGGAGTGGATATATCCTGACTTATAACTCAATAGTAACTCACTATTATTGGCATGTTCCATATATTCATGCTCGTCATCCATATCATATCTGTTATCTAGTTCATAGTCATCAGCCATACATTCTGCATAACCCATCCCGCCATTGTACCAGGTCCACATGTCTATCTCTTCAGTGAGTGTTTTTACAACAGTGAAGAAAAGTGTCAGCAAATCCTGATTTCCCTTTTCCTCGAGATGCTCCACCATTGGCTTTATCTCGAATGCATGCCAATGTTCCTCAAACTTGCAGGTAGAATAGATTGTAAAATGATAGCCGTCCTTATCCTTATCTATGTTATATCCATAACCTTCTGGCAATACATTGTTCTCAAATGCCTTCAAAACGTAAGTGAAAGGAGTGGCAAAAGACATCCCGTTCTTCAAAGGGTCAAACATTGTTATTTCCCCTTTTATCTCATAGATGGCATATTTTACAGCATCTAACAAATCGTTATACATCCTGTAGTAATCATCTTCTCCACAGCTGGAAGTATGAAAGATAGGAGACTGCTTCTCCAGTACTTCAATACCAACCATTGCCTTTGGCTTTAAGGCAAAAAGGGAACTTGCAATGATTTTGGGAGCAGCCGCTTCTGTTCTATGGCAATTCTTGCGTCCCTGTCCCTCTTTGTTTTTTCCCTTACGAATACTCTTCCTAATGCCAGATGTAATTCGTCTGGTTTCAATTGTTTGCGGCATGACTCATTAATTTCGTTTGACATAATGAATAAATTATCCCTTGGTACCGACTGTCGTTTTTACAGAATATACCGCAGTATCACCTTCCACTTTCGGGCCTTCCATCGTTGCGGTGGTCAGCTCTGGGTATTGATTGCCGTAGAACTGCAAAACATCGTTCATGCTGAACTCTGGGTTTGGATCAGGAAGGGTTACATCCGTTCCATTCTTTTTAAACTTGAATACTCTTTTGAGATTCGTTACTTCTAATGCCATGATATAAAATTGATGGGGTTAAAAAATGATTGTACGTGTCCTGTTGCCTTGGTTGAAGATGGTCTCAAGTGTCACCAGATACTCCTTATAGTTCCTTTTGGTAGTTAACTGCAAAGGATCGCGCTGGTATTTAGCAATAATTTCATCAATGTTTACCTTTTTATTTTTGATGATGATGGCAATTGCCTTGATGAAAACACCAGAGGTATGACCAGAGAACTTGTCAAACTTCTTTACCTTGGTAGCTAGCGTGTTTGCCTTTTCCAATTCAGTCACAACAAATTCACCAGTTAGAAATTTTTGCTTTGTGTTCTGGGTACCACCACCTTCATTGATGGTGTATCCTTTGGAAAGCATCAATACTGATATGCCAACAGGAAAGCCAAAGTCATTGACAAACTTGTCGAGTATCTTGTAGTTATCATTGCCCAGCTGCACGTAGCAATTAATGAAGTCCTTATTCTTCCACTTCTCAGTATTGCTGTTTATCTTGGCGATATCATGAAGGCTCATATCCTCAGAAATGATATACCATACTGGACATTTCATCTTCCTAGAAACAAAGAACCGATGCTGGCCATCAACTATATCCAATGTGTCGCCATTCTCTTTTACCAGAATCGGGCAATACCTTAGTACATCCAATCCATCATCAATATCCATCATGATGCGCTTTATCTTAGCTTCATTTAATTGCCTGTTGCCATTAATCATGCGGAAACGGGCGTACTCCTTACTGTNGAAAATCTTTATTGAGCTCTCTGTATGCTGCTGTAACATTTTTTATTCTTTTAATTGGGTTAGCAATCCAAATAGACTCTTTACGAATTATCCTGTCAGAGTTTCTAAGTGCTTTAAATGTCCTTTGCTGGATGATGGACAAAGGGTTCTTCTTTACATCCAGAAGCCTGTATCTACCTGGCTTCCCATATTGTTCGATTAAGTGACCGCCTGCCCTGACTATCCTCATCACCGTTGCCTGTTTGATAGTCATGGGCTTTTTGGGGAAATACTCTTCGTTACTCATTGGATTCCTCCTCCGGCTCTTCTTCTTTCACTTCTTCAGAGGTAGGAGCTGCTGCTGCAACAGGCACTGCAACTGCACCGAATAAATCAGGCTCTGACTGTTTAGGGTTAGGCTTTGCCTCAACTGGCTTTTCAGACTTCTTCTCTTCCGGCTTTTTCTTTTCAGCTTTTTCCTTTACCTCCTTGGCCACCTCATCCACATTGGTTAGCAAACCACTTATTTCATTGTACTTTGGCATGAGCATGGTAAAGAAGCCCTCGTCTAGCTCTGCACCCGTGCCTGTCACCAATACTGGCTTCGTCGTTGCATTGCCAGAGCCTGGCATTATGTTCAACGTGAGCTTGTCATTTTTTTTCATGATGCGGATGGACAAGTCCACGCTTTCCATTTCCGCCAACTTTGAGAAGAATTCCATATTTACTGTTTTATGTGATGAAATCATTTTTTGAAGCTCTTGTAGGCTCTTATCAACCTCCTTTTGGTTTTTAACTAATTCCTTGAGTATTTCTTCTGTCTCTGGAATCTTACAGGCAGAGCATAGGTCAGACTCAACCCAATAACACGGTTCACCTGTCTTCGCAATGCACTGTATACAATCATTATCAGTACAGCCACATATCCTACATGTTCTTTCCTTTAATTGCGGATGGTTTTCCACAAACTTTTTTGCATCATTTATAAGAGTTTGTGGTGTCTCAATAATCCGCTCTATTTTCATTGGTGGTAGCTCTATCGGGAAAGGATCATAAGCCAATGGTTTCTTAATTACCAGCATTACTGGTGCTATCATAGTCCCAGACTCCTTAAATGAACCTTCTGGCAAGTGTATTATTGGAACTTGCAATCCTTCTAACCAATTACAGAAAATACCTTGTTTTTTTTGTGAACCACGAATCCATGAAGTTGATGCAAGTGTTGCTATGATGCCTCCGGGCTTTACAACCTGCCACATCTTACCTATATGGTCAATATCTTGGTTCTTTGTGAAAGGAGGATTGGCCAATACGATATCATAGTAATCATTTTTATCACATTGCATGAAGTCATCACCTATAATGTTGGCGGAAGGTATCTTTTCCAACTTGATTCGGTTTAGTTCCATCAGCTCATAACAATCTACTTTCTCTACTGCAGGATGTATATCAACCAATGCCTTTATCAATGAGCCAGAACCAGCACTTGGTTCAAGTATCTTGTAAGTATAATCAACAACCAAAGGCAAACAGTCCTTTACCATTAACTTGGCTATATCTGCAGGAGTGAGAAAGAACTGATATTCCTTCTTCAAGTTCCTCTTTTCACCGTTGGCAATGTTTTCCAATAGTTCTTTAGGATTTTCTTCATAGACAAAGCCCTGAGTCTTTCCACCCTTCCATTTACCGCCAATCAATTCAAGCGCCTTCTTTACTTCAAGGTATTCATTCCTTTCCAGAGTTATATCTGGTAGTTTGATGACAAACCCATAAACCGTGCATTTCTGTAAAATTTCCTGTGTAGTCATGATTGAATTAGTTTGTTGCCAATGGCATTAAAAGTGCTTTATATCCTTCATCCTCACTTGAGGTGACTACAATAGAACGTTTGGAATCATGTATGGCCAGTGTAATCTCACCATACTCAACTTGGCTGAGCAACTGAAGTAGTTTGTCTGAACCAACTGCCGTGTACTTTACCGGGCCCGTATATTCACCTTTGATGGATACGTTTATATCAATGTATTGGTCAGTTGCACTGAACCTAATCTCGTTGGCTTTTTCAAAATCCAAACGTGTTGTCATGAATGGATCCTTGCTCAAAGAACATTTGCCCAAAGCTTCCAAAAGTTCATGCTTAGATAGGGTGAGATTGCNAGGCCATTCAGGAGGGAATATTGCCCTAAAGTTGGGGAACTTCTCTGTGCTACGTGTATTGATAATGGTAATGCAGCCACATACAAATACAATCCTGTCAGTGTCGTAAGACAGCTTTGCATTATCACTACCTTCCAATACTTTTATTACTTTATGGCTTAACAACAGTTCCTCAGTCTGCTGCTGCGTTGAAGAGAACTCTTTACTGAAACACATGAATGAGCCGTCCGTACTGGCGATTGTCACCTTTTCAGGCGCAAGCTCCATCAACACATGCGGGAAACGTCCACCTTGCTTGCTAGTGGTCAACAACGCAACCTTCAATGTGGTTAGCAACTGACTGTCAACTTCAAAGGCATTACCTGTTGGTATTTCTGGTAATGGTGGATAATCCTGAACCTTTGCTATCGCCTTGATATCATAGGTATCATTCGGTCCTTTTATCTTCAGTACCTTTCCATTTATGAATTCCAAAGGACAATGCCTGTTGATGGCCACTATCTTATTGACAAAATCAAACGGAACAAGGAACTCAAATGACTCTGTCATGGTAGGATCGTTAACTCTGTAGAAGATAGTTATCTCCAAATTAGAAGCGATGATATCCACGAATCCGGGTGTTGCCTTGAAATAAAGGTTCTCAAGGATTGGCAATGCTGTGTTCTTGCCAATTGCCTGACCAAGCTTTGCCAATGCAGGCTTTAATGTCTCTGATGAAATGATAAGTTTGTTCATTGTTTAATTTTTTGTGAACGTTACGTTTGTCAATTGTTTGTAAACCCCATTGACGATATTACTGATATAATAAATCCCATTGGCTGTCTTCTCTATTTTCATGGTCTCTATCTTACCAAAGAAGTTGATGTTCCCACCCATGTCTACTACCCAACCTTTCTTCCAGCTACCGTCAGGATATTTGAAGGAACGCATTACACGACCAATGATTTGATAATAAAGTGACAAGCTCATTGTCGAACGTGCTATCAAAACGGCTTCTAGTTCTGGGTAATCGAATCCAGTAGTCAATACGCCAACATTTATCACGCAGCGGATAATCCCTTTCTTGAATTGAGAAAGTATCTTATCCCTTGTGGCAGGATCAGTCTGTCCAGTAAGTACAGCACTGCCAGGAATACCCTTCGCCACTTCATTTGCTTCACTTATCAATGAGCAGAATATCAATAGGTTTGACCTCTTTGCCAATAACCGATTAGCCCAATGGATAATCTTCTCCGGCATGTTGATATTACGGTAATAGCTCTTCAATGATGCATCCGTGAAGTCACTGCCATATTGGTTCATCTGAAGCATGGAGCGATCAATCACAGTCCTGTCGAAATATTCCAATGGTGCCAAGTATCCAGCATCGAATAAGGTACTGTTCTGGATATAGTACAAAACCTTGTTGAATATCCTTGGAGAAGTCCTGTTAAGAAATCTAAGCTCTGAACCTTCCATGCTGGAAGCAAGACGATAAGGAGTTGCCGTAAGTCCTAACACTTTTGCATGGTCCAGGCTCTTGATGAAGTTGTGGTACATACCTTCTTCCGGGTTAACCAAATGGCACTCATCAATAATGATGTTCTGGAATTTCCTAAATANGTAGTGCTTCTTTGCCACACTGCCTATGGTGGCGAAAGTCACATTGTCCAAGAATTTCATTCCTGCCGATGCAGAATACACACCTGCCCTGTAGCCATAGGAGATATACTTTGCAAAATTCTGTTGTAGTATTTCCTTTGATGGTTGGAATATGACTGTCTTACCTTTCAATGAACTAGCANTATTGGCTATTATTACCGACTTCCCACTACCGGTAGGGCAAATAAGTATCCCATTTTCCTTCTTACTAGAATGAAAGAAATTGACACCTGCATCTATGGCCTCTACCTGATATGGACGGGGAATGAAACTCATGATTAAAACTCATCTTCATTCTTATCATCATGGGCATCACCTTTACCAAACTCAATCTTGGTTTGCTTTGCATTTTCCTTGTCCTCTGGCTCTTCAACAGGTGTGTATTTGCCATTTTTGTATAATGCCACTTCAAGCCTGACACGATCAACAGCCACCTTTAACTCATTATACCACTTGTAGAATGAAAGATTATCCATTGGAATCTTTGGGGTTTCCCATTTGATGCGACCATGTGCAGTGTGGGAGTGCTTTGTTCCCATCAGAACAACTGAATCAGATTCCTTGCTTCCTTTAATGGCTAATCCATGAACATTATACAGGAAAGTCAAATCATGGTTCCTCAATAAATCAATGTCTGTAATCTCAATGCCATTATGCTTGAATACATCATCCAAAGTGGCAAAATGGACATTCAATTCAACAAAGGCATTTTGCATGTCATCCATGATAATGCCTTTCCCCTTTACATCATGCGTGTCTCCCAATCCATCACCTTCGATAATTTCATAGCTGTAATTACACAAGTCATCAACTATGGAAGCCTTAGTAATTTCAAATGGAAAAGCATTTTTTTTCCCACCTCCCAAAGAATCCGTTGCTTTTTTCAAATGGTTTACGATGTCATCGGAAGTACCACTGATGGTATTGCCTTCAATCAATAACTTACCTTTTTCGTCTTTTTTCATAATCAGAATAATGAGGGTGTTTGTGATGTGGTAACCTTCCTCGTTTTTTTAGGTACCACGTTGTTATTTTTAAATACCTGTTTACCTTCTATCATTGTAGGTGTTTCCTCAACCAGTTCTTTTTCGTGAACTGGAAACCTATTGCCAGACATATTTTCAACTACCAATACATTATTGCTTATACTAATGATGCAGACCTGTTCACCCTGCAACCCGTATGTTACGGATGGCTTGCAGGTGCTTCTTATATCAGAGTTCAGATACATTTTCTTCATGTGCAATGATTATATCGAACTTGTTTTTTCCTTGTGCATTATTAATAATCAAGTTGAATTGTGCCATCTTCAACTGCCTATCATTTCTGTTGAAAAAGAACTGATAATCAAGCAACAACATATTCTTGTATAAAGCCATTTTCCCAATCACCTTATTGGCTGGCATTCCATGATGTATGTTGGAGCGTGCCATTATGCCTCCACGGGTTTAAGTTTACCAAGTAACCCTTTAAGCAGAAGTCCAACATTGGCATTAGCAGGGTGTATCTTTTCCCAAACAGCTTTGTTTACCTTCCAGTAATTGATTTCAATCACATGGCTTTCAACTGTCCTGACACCATAAACAATCAGTGGGTTGGAATTAATACCTGGTCTAATTGCCAATCTATTCTCGAAGATTACCTTCTTATCAGGCTGTGATTCCAGCATCTCTATTATTTCAGCAATATTGTTCATCGCGCTTTCTTTCGTGTAAGGCATCTTAAAAAGGTTTTTTGTTGAAATTCTCAATTACTAGTCCTGCATCAGCGATATGTACCCGTTTTCCTGTCTGTTTTTCAACAGCACTCTTGAACTTATCCGCATGGCTGTTGCCATCGCTCAAGTGAATCAGCACAATGTTATTGACCTGACTCAAGTCGTTTGCTTCCAATGTCTTTAGGCAAGTCTCAATACTCATGTGGCTGGTGTAAGTCCTGTCCTGTACAAACTCTGGAATCCTTCCGCTCTCTACACTCTTCTGAATGATTTCCTCGCTGAAATTTGCCTCGATCAATATGTTGTTGATGTTTCTGAACCTATTGCTTACATAGTAGCTATCGGTTATAAAAAGCACATTTCCAGTCTCTGGATGGTTGATAATGAAACCCAATGGCTCAACGCAATCATGCTGGATATTGAAAGGGATAATCTTGAAATTGCCAACCTCGAACATGGTACCAGCAATTATTCGTTTAATCCTATGGTGGCTATCCAATCCAATTGCTTTGAAAGTTCCATTGGAAGCATATACATCAACACCTGACTTGAGCATATTGGCCAATGACTTGCAATGGTCATTATGTTCATGCGTAAGAAGGCAGCCAGACACTTTAGCAAATGAGAAATCCAAAGCTTTTTTTATGTCATTTATATGTACTCCACACTCAATTATTAGTGCTTCAGTATCATTTTCCAAGATGTAGCAGTTCCCATGGGAACTGCTACCTAGTACTTTCAAATCCATTGTGGTAAGTTGTAGGGGTTAGAATCTTCTCTTTTTTTCTTCTGCAGGAGTTGCTGTTTCCGCTTGAGATGCATTAGGTTGGGCTTTAGATTCGCCATTACCCGCACTATTGTTGGCTTCATCAGTAAATCCAACCACCTCATCATTTGCTTTTTCCTTTATCTCATCCTTTACTTTTTCAGCGATGAAAACCGTTTTTGGAGCTAAAGGCTTAACACTCCATGAATCACTTTTGAATAATGAATTTGTCTTGTTAGATACCTTACCCAAATATTCAACAAGAAGAGGAGTCATAGGCTTGATAAAACTACCTTGAAGGGTACTTACCAATCTCTTTGAAGCATTACAAATCTTAACTACTCTATCTTCTCCACTCGTAAGAAAGAATGCGCATGGCAACATCACCATTCCATCCTCATTAAGCAATGATTTATCTTCAGTACCTAATGGACGCATTGGAACTTTCTCAATGCCTAGAAATATTACCCTAAGACTTTCATTTACTTTTTCAGGTGTCCAATACACACTAGTGAGTTCTACAGGCATCACATCTGCCTCTTCCAAATCATCCATAGTGAATATGTTCAAATCCACTGTAGGAAACGTAACCTTATTACTAAGGTCTGTGTCAATCTTTGCCAATTCTTGGCCATTTTCAATTGTGTTCATTGTAAATTATTAAAAGTGAAAAAATACTTATGCTGCTTTTTTGATTTTTGGTTGACCGACACTAAGTGAGGATCCTTCCAACACAATCAGGTTGACTATCTGTGATTCACTGTCTATCAGCTTCACAACTGATTCCCTGTTGTCTATGAAGATTGGTGCAGAAACACCGTAGTGCTTGCAAAGGGCGTTAATGATATCAATGCCAGCATTGATACGGCTTGCATTATTTGCATCACTGAATGGAACACCATTGATAAGTGTCTCGCAACACTCAGTCTCTCCTCCGTTTACTTGAGTGGCAAACAACTTGAACTTCACCATTGAGAACTTACCGTTAAGATTTGCCTCCATTGCCTCAATCTTAGCTTTTGTGAATTGCAGGATGGCATATTCAGTTCCTTCCAATGCACTCAGTTGTTGCACCAGTGTTGTCTCCTGGTCCCTTAGTTCTTGGATACGATTATTCGCTCTAGCAATTGCATCCTCATCATTAAGCTGTTTGCTTAATTCCAGGATCATGTCTGTAGCCTCATTGCGTTTTTTCTTTAGCTCCTCATTGGAAGCAATAGGAGGGAATACTAAGTCTTCAATCGGATTGGCTTCCAATTCATCAAGTTGTTTAACCAGCTTTTGATAGTTGTCATTTTTTGACAATATCACCTTCATTGTATCCTCGATAGATGCTGTAGGTTGACTTGCTTGAAGTTTAAGACCATCAATAATCTTTTCCTGTGCCAATATCTCTGCTTCCAAATCAGCTACTACCTTACTGCCATTGGTTATGCGAGTATCTAAAGCAGCTATTTCAGCTTTGACAGCATTTATCTTCTCAACAAGTTGGTTAAGCTTCTTTGATTTATTCGAGTTGAAGGCTTCTGCATAGTGGGCCCGTTCATTTCTTTTGGAAGTTATCTTTTCTTCCAAGATATCAACCTCGTCATATGCACTATTGCCTTTTGCTTTCAACTCCTCTAGGCGTTCAGTCCTTTCATTATTGAAGTTTTCACGAAGCTCTGCCTTCTTTTCTTCGATGTTGTTTGTAGGCAACTTTTGTTGGCAACTAGGGCATGAGAAATCAACGTTGTCAAATGATAGTTCCTCATTTTTGATTCTCTCTATTTCAGCAGCAATGCGATTAATTGTTTCATTCTTTAACGCAATCTGTGCTTCAAGTCCAGCAATCTCATTGTTGAAACCATCCTCGTTGAAATCATTGGTGCTACTTTCTGTGGTTTTATATTGAAACTTCAAATCATCCAACTCACCTTGCTTAGTTTCCCTGTCTTTTTTGATGGTGTTAAGACTAGATGTGTACTTGTCCTTCTCAGCAACTTTGTCATTGTATGTACGTGTTGCAGAATTTATATCGGCAGCTAATTTATTGCCAGCTTCCGATGCCTCAGTCTTAGCAGCAAACTCAATATTTTGAATGACACTCTTGTGACTGAATATTTTGTTCTGCCTGTCTGTTTTCTTTTCGTGATGCTCATTTAGCATCTTTGTACGCCTGTTGTTTTCAACCACCGCCAATTCAGACTCATCATCAATAGACTTCTGTGCATTGTTGGCCACTTCCTGAAGCTCGTCTATCTTGAAACGAATGGCATCAAAATCTTTCTCCTCCGGCTTCCCTAATTCTACTTCGTTGATACGACCAGGCAATTCAACCTGCTCATCCTTGATTCTTTTCTTTTTGGCAGCAATCTCACGTTTGAATTCATCAACGGATTTGTTCTGGCCAAGGGCTATTTTTAGTTCCTCAAGGTGCGGCTTGCTCTTGCCATTGATTAACGACTCAAGAATTTCCTTGTCATTAACATCACCAGCAATGCTGATTAATGTATTCCTTCGGTCCTGCCAAGGTAATGAGTTGAAATAGAATGGGTTGGTAATCAACTTGAACACAGGCTCGTCAACAATAGCCTTAATCTTTGTCTTGAACTCTGATTCTTTTAAAGGCACGTCGTTCCAAAAATAGATGTTCTCATCACCAGAGTAATCAGTTTCAGTGGATCCACGACGGGTTACCCACTTTTGCCTTAATACTTTACGAACTACGATGTCCTGACCATCAATGTGGATGGTTGCAGTAACTTCCGCTTCTAAGTTCTTGATGAACTTGTTGCTTGAGTCCAGGNGTTTGATTTCAAACTTGCTTGCATCGTTGCTGTTCTTACCAAAGAATAGCCATAGGAAGGCATCCATAATGGTGGTTTTACCTGTACCATTGTCACCATAGATGTTGGTAACATGGTCGAAATCAGTTTCAAAGTGCTGTATGCCTTTGAAATTTGTGACTTTCAATTTAATTAACTTAATTTGCATAATACTCAATTTGCATTTTTACTAATGGCCCTGTTCCCGCAGGGCTGTTTTTATTTAAAATCGTTTGTACCATTCTTTGTAATCGTGGTAAAGCCTTACTGCTTTAATCCCCAACATAATCTTAATTACAATCATACTCAAGCTTTAAAAATTGGCAGACCTTATCCCGTCTGCCATAGGCGTACGTCACTCCGTTCTTGATGAGAAATACTATCTTTCGGATTACTACGAGTATTTCGTTCCGTTATAATCCTATCAACATCCATCCTTAGTCCATCCATTCAAGATGTTGCAGCTTTCGGTGGCTCTTTGATTAATCCCCTTGGACTACTTGGATTCCTTAATCAAATCATCGCCTTCTGTATGTTATTATTTAAAGAACTATTTTAAAAGTTGGCTCACTAAGCCACCGATTTTACCCCTTTCTGGTTATTTCTTTAACCGCCATAAGCTGTAGGGGCTTAGCCGCATATCTACCTTCTACGTTTGCGATTCCACATAATGAAGGGGAATAAGTTGCGAGGATGGGACTCGAACCCACGACCTTCGGGTTATGAGCCCAACGAGCTACCGCTGCTCTACCTCGCGATGTTTAAAGAACTATTTTAAAAGTTGGCAGTTGTAGAAACAACCGCCGTAGAATATATCTCTGTACCCTGAACCCTCTTCAATCCCTTCTGTAACCAACCGCCCACAATCCGACCAAACACGAAAGGCAAATCCAAACAAATGCTGCTATTATCCACCCCATTAGTTACTATTTGAATGGTCACAGGGAAGGTTTGCGGATTTAATGAACCCCTCCAAGTCATCCAATGCCACTGGCGAATAAATCCGCAATTCTCCTAAATCTCTTACGTTGGATGGGTTGGGCAACAGCTCAGCAGTTAAGTTATAAAGTGCTGACACTAACTCACTTTTGCTTTTCTCGATATTGCTTTCTTCACCTTTCCAGTTGGCGTGAAAACGCACATCATCTTTGTAGGCTCTGTATTTGTCATTAATCAAACTCATCAGCTTGTCTAATTCCCTAAAGTGTGTCATTTTACCTTTTTTATTAGTGATATAATCTCTGCCAGTATCAGTATCAGAATCGCAAGTGGTATGCTAAAACAGATGAACCAAAGCCATTTAATTATTATCATACGGAAAGCATTTATTTAGTTAAGCACTTTTGCGATTGATATGTATGTATTCAATCGCCTCTCCGAATACCCCCCACTTAACCGTGCGACTATATGTAGGACGGGCAGTGTATTTACTCGAATCAACTTTAATTTCTTCATTGTTTGCTATTTTCAATTGCCAAACCGATTGCCTTAAAAACGTTACTTCCTTATCATTTCTAGGCAGCTTCTTCAATGCCACCTCTAGCTTTTCTCTTCTATCTTCCAAAGCGAAAGAGTAGTGGAAGGCTGTGTTAGTCATTGGGTGCATTGCGCTTATCATTTTCGAGTTTTTTAAGTATTAATTCGCACATTCCTTTTACCAAGAACTCGTTTTCCGGAACCCTACTAATTATTAATACATCATTAGCTGAGTCGTACTTAGGCATAATCACTGTAACGTATTGTGGTGTCATAATTAGTTACCGTTTGAAAGTGTAAGTAAATTGGGCTGCACTATCCTGTCAGAGAATTGCCTAATAAGACTACTCAATGTCACTGGCTCAAAGTCATCATCCACATTGTGGTGTGTATCACCGTGTTCTACAAATGCACCTTTTGACATCAATACCTCACTGATAGTGGGTAAGTTCTGCTGTTGTTTTACTGTTTGTGCCATATAGCTATTGTTGTGTTACTGTTGACCTTACATTCATTTTCAATTTCGCCTTCTGTTCCTCACTCAATCCACTTGCTTTTTTTTGCACTGGTGGCGATAACTTCTTTTCGAGGTTTTCGCAATATGAAACCAGTTGCATAGCCTGTTTTTTTATCATCCTTATTTCTGCACCTATTTCCATAGCTGTTGTTTTAAAAAGAAGGAAAGTGTAGAGACACCTTCCGTGAACTACGATTGCCCTGTAGTAATTATTTTAAGTGTTATGCGGTTGCTTTTTCTTCCAACAAAATCTCACTATCGGTTAAACCCGTTTCTTCTTTGATAATACGCAACGCCGCTACAGTGGTAAGCATAGGATCGTTCCTGTCTAACCAATTGTACATTGTTCTTTCTGTCTTATCAAACTCAGCCATCATTTTGCCAATGAATACGCTGTTACCCTTTAATTTATTCTTTGCTAATTCTGAAATCATATCCTTATCTTTGTTACTGAAATATTATACAGCAAATATACAGAAAGTATTTCAGCAGAAATGAAATTGTGTATAAAAATTTCAGTAAAGTTATCCACATTAACAAAATGTTATGGAATTAAAAGAATTTATAAAGGAGACGTTGACGCAAATAGTGACTGGAATTAAGGAAGCGAAGGGGGCTAACAAGGATAGTATAATTGATATTGCACCAGAAGGACTAGAACGTAGAGGTGGCGATATGGGTGCATACCACGATAAGGATAATAAGAATTTGAATGTTAACCTCGTTTATTTTGAAGTTGCATTAAAGCAGAATGATAATAATGAAAAGACTGGTGGTTTTGGGGTTTTATTTGCCAATATAGGCGGTAAATATGGGGAAACAGATAAAAAAGGGAATGAAAATATTACAAGTATTAAGTTTTCGATTCCGATTCTTTTTCGTTGATTTCTTTTGTTGCTGGAGTCATTCCATACTTTAAATAAGTAAATAAGGCATGAGATTCTGGAATTATTTCACATGGTTGCAGGTCTTTAACTTTTGATACACATTCAACTGCTTTAATCCGAAGTTCAATGTCTGAAATAGTTTGTTCGTTTTGCATAAAAAATAATTTAGGATACAAAGTTACAGAAATACTGAATGAAATCTGGATCAGAAATATTAAAAGAGGTTTTGGAATTTACAGGTGAGTCTAAAAATTCACTTGCAAAAGCTATTAAATTAAAGCGAAGCCAAAACTTGTATGATATGGAAAGCGTTTAAGTTCATGAATACCATGTTCAACGATGCTAAAGAAGCTGGGTATGTAAAAGAGAATCCATTTGAAACTTACAATAGGGGAGTCTATAAACAAGGTAAGCGTGATTATTTAGAAATATCAGATTGTGATAGGATCCACAAGCTGCTGCTGACAGATATACCAGAACGACTTCGTCTAGTTGGCATCTATTATCTTTTTATGTGTTACACTGGCTTTAGATTTCAGGATGCAACCAAGTTTTTTAACTATGATTCTCATGTAATCGATAATGAAAGAATTGTTTTTGAAACTCAAAAAAGTGATACTGAAGTAAATATTAAGATACATAAGAGGCTTCGTACTGTGCTGGACTATATCAAGAACCATTCACTAAGCATAAGCAACAAATAGTTTAATAGCTATACAAAAGTACTGGCCACAATGTCTGGTATTGATATTAAGATGACTGCCCACACCGGGCGCCACACTTTCGGGGCCACGATGGCAGAGCTTGACGTTCCCATTGAAAGAGCCCAAAAGCTTCTTGGCCACAAAGACAGAAGAAGTACTTCGATATATTACCATATCAAAAACAAAAGCTTGGACATTGAAATGGATAAATGGGATAAGTTGTAGGGAACGCCTGAAGAAAGTCGGTAATGAGTTTGCATAAAAAAAGCCCACCGATTAGGGTAGGCTTAAAAGTTTATTGTAAATTAATGATGTTGCCCGTCCTTATTGTATCTACTCTCTTTTAATTTCAAAGCGTCTTCTATGCTCATAGCTTTTGGCTTAGCCGTCCAATTGCTGCGAAGTGCTTCCGCAATTTCGTCTTTTGCCTCCATTTCAGCAATGGCAGGGAAAAGACGAAGAGCTTCACAAATAAGTAGGTATTGCTTCATCCCGAGCCAAAATTTACCAGCTTCCATCCGTGAGATGGTCTCACGGCTCATGCTTACTTTATCCGCCAACTCTTGCTGGGTAAGCTTTAATTCTTCCCGGCGTTTCTTTAATGTTTGAGCAATCTCTTGACGTTTGCTTTCTAATTCTTCTTCAGTCATAAGTTTAATTTAAAATTCGTCCTCTAATATATTTTGGTCTTCCCAATCTAAATAATCCTTATACCACTTTTCAGCTTTGTCGAAAATATCTTGTAAGGTGTCATTCATTGGCATATTGTCCTCGATAGCCAAACTAAAATGAAGGGCAAATAAATGTTTTTCCTTCCCACCCTCTGAATTAATGTAGGTAAATTGATATGTATGGGTCTTAAATTCACTCATACTTACATCATCTAGGCTGATAGCCTCAATGATGGTGTAGCTGCGAATATGTTGGATTACTGTTCTGTGTTCCAATAAGTCGCCCAGATGGCTCATGCCATCCAAAAAACAGAACTCTGGTAATGCGAAATTAACAAATTGTGATGCCATAATTGTTATATTTGCTTTTAATATTTCACGAAAATAGTAATAACCACTGGGTTTACTGTTTTCAATTGTGATTTGCTTTCAAAATTGGGAGGGGTGTAAGTCCCTCCTTTTTAATTTTAACAGACAAAATGATTGGTTCTTTCTGTTTGTCCTAAAAGTGGCGCATATCTGCCGTCTTCGCCCCAACTATTTATAAACTCCTCAAATTCAGTTTCTGAAACTTCGTTGAAACTGATGTTTAAATTATTACAACTAAGTGAAGCGTGATATAGGCAAATTAAGCTACCATCTGAACGTCTAGCATAAACGTAAGTTTTCCCCTGACTATTTAATAAATCAGCATCTTCTACACTAATATCGAGCGTTTTGGCAAGACGTTTTGCATCAAAATATTTATGCTCTCTTTCGCTCATTGATAGCTCAATAAATGTTCCATAGTTTTCATTTTTAACCGTATAAACCCCTTCTTTTTGGGCGGATTCATATCTTTTTTTGAAATCCAACTGTTGTCTTTTATACTTCAAAGCAATTGATTTTCTTTTTCTAATCAAATCTTTTTCTTCTTTAACAATTTGGCGATATTGCTTCTTCAATTCTGTTAAAGTCATCTTGTAAGAGTAGCCACCGTGTTTGATGCTGCTATTGTACTTAGCTCCACGACCACTATAATACTCCCGTACATCGTGTACGCCTACTATTTCACCAACTGTTAGGGTGTTCTTGTACCCCATTTTGTAAGTGTAATCTGCTGGCAAATTCTTAACAACTTTGTTTGCCATTTCTTGAGCGCTTACTACATTTTTAACTTGTGCCATTTTACTTTTTGCCGTGATTATTTACGTTGCCGCCGATTGTTAATTGTTATTATTTATTTACGAACCGAATTTATTACCTTGTTTACTTCGCTAAGTTCACCTTCGCTCATATACTTGTTAGCTATTTTGATACCACTCAAATTGAAATTACGAACCAGAAATTTAATATCAAATTCAGCATCGTCAGCTTTTTGATAAAACCCATTTAAGCAATGTTGAACGAAACTGTAAGCTTTTAATTCCAACAAAGCTTGTGGGCTTGCAATTTCTCCAATATTCTTTGCTTCCATCTTCCAAATTTCAGAAAAGAACTTGTTGCCGTTTGCATTACAATAATCAATATTGTTCTTGATGTCGTGAAAGAAAGCCATTTTGTTTTCTTTGTTGTTTACCAAATAATCAGTATCAACAGTTTGTCTGCTACTTCCCAACTTTAAAAGTGCTTGTCCGCCTATCATTAATTGCTTTGTCATATCTCTTACTTTGATATTACAAAGATAAGGTAAAATGTGATAAATTTATCACACTAATAAAAATATTTTTCCTTATTCANCGATTTTTTTTTAAACAAAAATCCCCACGTGGAAACGCAGGGATTAAAAAACAACGATTGCTTGTTATATGAAAAAGCTAGTTTAAAATGGCAATATTAAATTTGGATAGTATTCTTTAATCTTTTTTTTCAATTCGTCCAAATCAATATGATAGCTATTATAATCCGAAGATGACGTTTCCACATTCGGACCCAGCCAACACTCCTGGCCATTCTTATACTCAATTACCTTCCAGTAGTAATCTGGCACCGGTACATCTCTCATTTTTTTATTACCANACAAGCAACCAGTATAAACATAAATGCTATCAGTATTTGGTGCAAGAGTCTTTAAGACATATTGCTCTAACCGTTCCCAAGGGTGTTCATTAAAGAATGAATATTGAGGTGCAGTGTTTGTATAATACATGCTTTCTTTTGCTGCTGTTAAATCGAAATAAAATGCAGAGTATGGAGAAAGATGACCCTTATCAAAATGCCCGTTGTTTAAATACTCTGCATCATTTGCACATTGATATTTACTAGGGATTAACGGGTCTTGGTGAAAAGCAGCAACGCTCTTCCTATTTATCTTATTAGTGCTGGTAGCATGAGCCGTAGTTTGAATGTACCAGCTAATTAACGGGGATTTTAATACCGTATCATACTCTAGTGTGTAGTAGGTATGTTTGACTGTGATAGTGTGCTGTGCTTTTGAACCCGTTACAATTTGTAACGCAATGAATAAACATAATACTCTTTTCATTTTTATTTGTTTATGTCTATCAACATTTTACTTTTTTGTTGATAGACTTGTTAATAGAAAAGTTGATAGAAATTAATTATCATCATCCACCGTTATGGATTCTTCTACAAACCATTCGTGAATAAAATTATCAAATGGCTCTGTTTGGCTTGCGTACATGGTTACGGCTTTAATCATTGCTGCCATTATTTGCCCAAGTTCTTTATCGCCCGTTCCCCAAATATCGTAACCAGTTGATTGTAAAAGCTGTTGCGCTTTAGTTATTTGTGACATGATTAAGCTATTGCCGTCAAAGACGAATGATACATTTGTTCCATTTCAGTTAAATCATCATGCGATGGCTTTGCCTTTGGATCACCTTCCACCCATTCCTGAACATAAGCCAGGTCCAATATGTCAGCATCGGTAATATGTTCAATATGACTATATTCATCATTAGTACCACCGCCAATATACAAACCCCTCTTCGCTACTTTTGCAGCCAGATAATCAATACTAGGCTTGAAGTCCGAAAAGCAACAGAAACGTCTTTGATTACCTGTTTTATTTTCCTTTTCAACGCAAGTGGCAATTACTTTTTTATCAAAATCACCGCCTATCCTATTACCATCAGCTTGAATCCCACAATAGTTTTGGTTTACGCCTAACTTGCCGTTACCGCTTTCAGTCCTAAAGATGCAATAAGTAGTACGTTTAACTTCTAAAGGAAAGTTTAAAGACTTGATATAAGCAACAACAGTAGGCATATCTACAGAAGTTTTTTTGTAAGGCACTTCTGGTAACTCTGGGTAAGCATTTTTCACACTCATTTTATTCCTTTTTTGTCTTTAGCAATTTGCGCCCACAACCCACCAAGAAAAACTATAGCGGCAATAATCCGTATGCTTTCAATAAAGGTGGTTAGCGTGTTCATTTAAAAAATTATTTCACCATTAGTAATCCAAAAGTGAGCATTGCACCCGCCATTTAATAAAATAGAAGATGAACCNTTTTTCAATGTCAAATCATCGTAGCATGTGCCTATAAAGTTCCACCTCCCCGGAGTTGGTGTTATTGTTTGTGGTACTTTGGGTTGCCAACAAATAATAGAGTGTTGATGAGTTTCTCCATCTTTACATTTTGGACATAAAAAACTTATACCGTCTGCATCTTCAATTTTATCTACACATTTATATTTATGTTCGCTTATTACTTTTAAAAATTGTGGGTCTAATTCTCTTAGCTTCATAAATAACTATTTAAAAAATCCTAGTTTTTTGCCACCGAAGTAACCGCCAATGATTACCAGAATAAGAATAGCACCTATAAACCAGGGCGATACTCTCTTAGTTTCTTTCGCAGTGTTTACATCCTTCGTTTGCTCTTGCAAGTGTGCGGTTAAAGCTTTACTAACATGGCCCGTATCTAATGAATGCACAGCAACCGAATCAGTACCGTTATCCTTCATGGACTCAGATGAGTCATCCTCGCTACTATCATCAATTATGGCAGATGTTACCTTGTTAGGGGTTGTTATCTTCTTGCCATCAATTTCATAGTGATAGCTGCTATCGGGATTAACTAGGCCAGGTGTAGAAGTATCAAAGTTTATTATCAGCTTCTTATCATCAACGTGCTTGTGAGTGCTGCTATCCTCTTTTGCAGCCTTATTAACTGCGGTGCTATCATGGCTCAATAGCTTGCTGCTATCAAAGCTTTTGTTTACACTACTATCAACCGTTTTCTTTTCAACGGATCGTGACTTATTGACCACATTACAGTGGGCAAACAAGCTAATCAAAACAACTAGCAATAAAAGGTATTGCCAACCAATGCAAAAAATCTTTTTCATTGTGTTTATTTTATTGTTGATAATAACCATCACTTTCTAGTAAAACCTCTTTACCCAAAGTAACAGCCGTGTAATTCTCGATTAATGCGCCCCGGCTATCCTGCCAACCTTTCAGCATAAATATTGCATCGCAAGGGATTAGTTTCTCAATACACTTAGCAAGAAGCTTTGCATAATCATTCGGGTTGATGCCTTTAGTAATAGTCAGCGGATTAACTACCTCATAGCCTTTTTTGGAAAGGAAATATTCGGCGGTGGCAAAGTTCTTTGTATAAACTTCGACTGGTAGCCCTGTGATTTTACCGCTAATAAAAACTGCCTTTATCATAACCGAACGATTAAGAATACCCCTCGCACGTCTTACGGTAACGAGGGGCGGGTGAATGTTAGCTAACTATTTTGTCGGCGTATTCGGTTCTCCCTTCAAAACTTCACCTTGAGAGTTAGTTGCGAACTTCTTACTTACATAAGACAACGCTGCAATGGCTGCTGTCGTGCCAATAGTCTTGTAATCTAGCGTTAAAGTTCCCGCTTGCAAGGTTTGTGTTACCACGGCTAATACTGCCCCAATTACGGCTATAAATAACCCGTGCAAAAAATCTTTTGGCACTAACGACCATAATTTACTTTGTATCATTTCTTAATATTTTAAGGTTAAAACTTTTACAACATTCATTTGAGCATCTAAAATATCTCCTATTGCTTTTTTATAAAGTAATATTTCTAATTCACCTTTCACTTTCCTTTCTTCACTTTCATAAAGTAAATCAGCTAATTCAGCACATAATGCCTTAGCTTTATTTACTTTTTCATCACCACTAGGATTAAAACTTAACCCTACTAATTTTTGTCCGAAACTTAATTGTTGTGTTTCTGCACTCATTTTTTTTGTTTTAAACTGTTACTAAAATATTTCACCCACCACATCATAACCGCTACTGATAGCAATATGAGGGCGGTTTTTGTCATTCTTTAATGTATTTTTTCCAAAGGTTTACGATGTACAAACTTTTTCTTTCTTCTAATCTCTGACACATAATAAATAAATCCCCCAATCGAACAAAGTCCACCCGACAAATACATGAATATTTGAGCTGCATACGTTATCTGTGGCTGCGTTATAGAAGCTAATACACACACGCCCGTATATATCCACCCAAATAGTGCTATTATGTGATTCCCGCCATTACTTGTCGTTTGTTCCATCTTTGATACTGTTTTTTAAATGATTATTTAAGTGTGTCAACGTACTGTCTTATGATTACTTTTTCGATGCTGTCAATCCCTTGCAGCCCAGCCGATGCCTCTCTGGCACTAATAGCGTCACTTGTAGGGATAGCTTTTTTTGCTATNTGTAAGCTATTATACAAGACGACTATTTGCCCATCTGTTAGGGTGTATGACTTGCGGGGGCTGGCTGCTATTAATCCAATGCCTAATACTGCTGCTAATACTACTAATACTTTTCTCATGGTCGTGAAAATCTTTTATTTTGTGAAAGAATATAATCATCAATAGGCGTAGGGTCTTTATACCAAAGATTACCTATGCTTGCGGGGATAGAGCAGTTAAAAGCACTAATTTGAACACCCTTACTATCAAATAACTTAACGTAGGTATTAAAGCCGCTAGTAGTATCTCTAGTAACCCCAAATGCGTACCAGTTCATTGACCTTGCGCTGTCACCTTGCGCAGTAACTATTACGGGGTTAATTTCAAACGCTGACTTCTCAATAGTAATACTATCTCCTAAAGCCTGACTAACAATAGTCGTGTCTGATTGCCCGAAACTTTTTAAACCTACAAAAAGGGCTAATACTAAAATTGCTTTTTTCATTGTATAATATTTAAAAATTAATAACCTTCTAAAATAAGAAACCCCGTACTCGTTGCTCCAGTTACCGTTACCGCACTTGTGCTTATACTTGTAACCAAACTCGCTGCTAACCCATTGGTAGATAATACCGTTGGTGTGTTTGTAAAAGAGTTAGGAAATGTATAACTTGCAGTACCAACGGCGGCATTACAATATATCATAACTCTTTTGTATGATGTTCCAGCAAAAGGTTCTGTAAATATTACCGTTCCACTTGTCGATGCGTTTACTGTTGTTTGTGTAGCAGTTGAATTAAAAGAAGTTGCTTTAGCAGAACCATTGACTTGTACTTTATCTGTACCGTTATCTGTGGTGGTACTAACCAATAAATTACCAAGGTAGCTGAATCTTGCAGCTTCTACATAAGTACCAGAAGATGAGGGTGATGTTTGAAATACTATCCCTGCCGATTGATTTGAATATCCATTTTGCAAAAGCATCTGACCACTTGAGTTCATAGGATATATACTACCAATAGTTCCATTTGGTGCTGTTGCAGTCAATACATGTTGATACCCTAACGCTAAATTCCCTGACAATGTTAAATTCCCAGAAGCATCAAAGTTTGATATACTGCCACCTACATTAATGTAAACATGTCCATTATTGTAATTCGTTCCAATAGTAGGACTTATAGTAGAATTACACAATTGTAAATATCCATACCATGAATTATTAGTATTAAATGCAGATATTAATTGTGAATTTTCTTTTAAAATAATATCCGTAGCCCCATAACTTGAAGGTATTATAGCACCATTCTCTATAATATTTGAAAAATAATTAGCTTTGCCAAAACTTATTGAACCATTCACATTCAATAAATAACTACTCTGCGCCGTGCTAGTACCGATATTCAATGCGTGGTTAGTCGTGTCCCAATTGAGGTATGAATTGCCCGTGCTACTTAGGACGCTATTGCTTGTACTCCAAATAGGCAATGGCACTAACGCTGATGAGACTGTGCCACTTCCCGTTAATCCGCTACTATTATTCTGCGCTGCCCTTACCTGTGTTGCAAATACCCCATTCCACCAAGTACTATCCATGAACTGCTGTTGCGACCAAATACCACTACCCGACTTTCTACCAATGAAGCTGTAAGGTATTCTTGTAATTGTGGTGTCTAATTTTTTTGCATCANTGGCAGCTAGTACAGTACTATCATTATAAGTTTTCCCAATAGTTGCTAATCCACCATAACGGCTAATTGTGTCTGCCTTAACTACATTGCTTACTATTGATATAGGGGCGTTAGCTGTGTAAGTATTTAACCTAGTAGTATCCAAATTATACGCCCCTGTTGCACTATTGTAGGTGAATATACTTCCTGTGGATACATTACGAGTTGCGGATAAAGAAGTAAGTCCTATATAATTCTTTGGATTAGTAGAATACGGATAAAAGTAAGTACCCGTATCCCCCCTTAAAGCGACCGTACCGCTTGACCCTGTTGGAAATGATAATATACCACCCGAAACATTTACCGCTGCGATATTGGGCAAGGTAATAGTAGGGCTACCACTTAGAACAATAGTACTGCCGCTTCCTGTTGTAGTGTTACCCAATAGTGTTGCGTTTCTTCCTGTCAAACTATCTATAAAGTTGGATTTGTTTAGTTTTAAAGCCGTTGCAACCGCTAACGTTGTACTATCATTAGTTAGCACTGTTGGAGTAACATATCCTGTACATAGTGAACTATCGGACTTGTTGACCTTTAAAGCTGATTGGGTAGGGGTTGTATATAAGCTGCTGTCTTTAATTGTTAATACCTGCCTGAATGATGATAAACTACCAGCTGGTTGATAATATAAATTACCGCTATGATTACCTAATTGCCCATATAAATAGTAATGGTTTGTGTCTGGTAATCCAAGATTACTTATCGGATAAATACCACCAGCACGCAATCCCTGATTGAAATATCCATCCCCCGCAGCATCAAAATACCAGCTATTATTAATTTGACCGAAGGTACCTAAACTATCAAAATACCAAACTTGGTTACCATCTGTCATCACATGGATACTCCGATTGTCTTTTGTACCAAAAACAGTATATTTTCCTGTTGAATCTCCGCCAATATGAAAAGCATTTGAATCTGTACCAGTTGCTGTATTTCCAACCATATACCAACTACTATCCTTTGGCGAATAAGCATAAAGTACTTCATTACAACTATCATAAACAATTGCAGATTTGTTATAAACGTTATCCTTTAATGATATTTTCCCAGATGGCGCACCGCAAATTGTAGGAATATGCAGCGTTGAATCAGGCATTAACCTGTTATATTGATAACCATAAGTGCCAGGATTGGGGTTAGTATAGCGTTGTGAAATACCTGCAAAAGAGATAAGGAGAAACACAAAAAGAATTGAATTACGCTTCATGTTGTAAAATTATGGGTAAATTATTAATTTACTATTAATAAATATTTATTGATACTTAAATCATGTAGATAAATTATTCATTTACTAAAATCTTATAAAGCAATAAATGTTTCGTGAAAAAGGTGCAGTTTCGTTTGTTACACTATTATTTACTGGATTTTTTCCATTAAAAAGAACATCTTGCTCTGTCGTATTTGTTCCACCCATGGCAGGATTTGCAGCTAGAACAATAGTTGCATTAGAAGGGCTACCGGCTGTTGCTAAGCCAACTTGAACTCCTTTTATATCCGCAGCAAAATTTCCAACCTTATCCTTATGCTGTACTCCTGCTATATTAGTGCTTCCATCGGCTATGCGAAGAAAACCACCACTTTCAAGGTTATTATTACTATCAAATTTATTATGTAATTGTGGTAAACGGAAAGTAGTAGAACCATCCCCGCTGGAATATCTACCCATATTGGGATAAAGTGCATCTGATAAATCACCACTCGATAATTTAGTTTCCCAAATACTATCATTTATCAACAAAGAAGCGTCCAGTCTGGTGCTTATCCATCTCCACAATCTTGGATATTGAGTTCGTGAAATAGACTGCCCATTTACCTGCAATGCATTTACCTGAGTCAATGAATCAGAAAAAAACATCTCTCCTACTTTATCCCAGTTACCAACAACATTGATTATCCGCCAAGCGGTACCATCATAATAAATCCAAAAGCTTTCGCCTTTGCACACGGAAAACGGATCACTATATGACCAAGTGTCATTAAATGCTTTAATCTGGTCACTACCTGATGGAATAATATTAGCAACTATAAACGCATCTGCACCGCCTTCACAAACTATTGCCGTCATTTTATAGTTAGGTATAGCAGAACTTGCTGGTAATGTGATATTTAAAACAACAGCCGTAGCAGCTGCCAAATTAATTACCTTACCCATGTCAGAGGCAATAAGAGTAGTGTCTACCGTAAGTACTTCACCACCACTGAACATTTGACCACCTTTAGTCACATCCAATGGCTGCACTGTTGTTATTTGTGGCTGGAAATGAAGGATAAACAACTCACCTGCACCAATTACATCTCCACTAGCTAATAATGTAAATCCATTACTTTGAATACTAATGTCCGTACCAACTACTAAAGTGCCGACACCACGCCGCTCAATTGAATATACCCATCCAACTAAAGTATTATCTGTGTAAGAATTAGCACCAGAAGTAAATCCGCTACTTACTCCCCCTGTTAATATTAAATCAGTTCTTACAGTAGCATTACCCCACTGTGGGTCATAAACAAACTGAAATTCGGTGACACCTGCAAAACCCCCAGCCGTTGGATCATTTGTTGGTGCTTGATAAACTATCACATTATAAATGCCTGCAGGAATATTTGTAAAGCTTATATTCTGAGGTGCAGTATGTGGTGCAGCAAAGGATTGATAGGCAACTACCGTACTTGGTGCAGTAGTGTCATAAATAGCTACCACGATATAATTACTTGTTATACCTGGTGCTNCACTAATAGAAAGATTAATATTCATAATTTAAATTTTATCCGTTTACTTCTGTTACTTGAACGACATTAGAGCCACCAGAGCCATTGCCAAATGCTGCTGTATCAATATTGTAAGCCACCAACAAATCACTATTCAAAGCACCATCAGTAGTTAATGTAATGAAGTCGCTATTTTGCTTCTCTCTTACAGCTATTTTCCAGTTTTTCATAGGATATTGGGCAATATCTATCTTTTCCCAGTTAGCTTCTTTTTCGCGGGAATGTGCAATGCCATCTATTTTCACTGTCTCTAATAGCATTATCCTACTTAATAATTGAATTACCCAAGGCGGAATACCCTTGTTTCTTCCAACATTTAATATCTTGGTAAGGAAAGGTATAGCATTAAGCATTTGTAAGTCTGCTTCTTGGTCTTCATACTCTGTAAAGTTGGCTGCGGGTGTATATTCACTTAACCAGCTCTCTACTCTAAATGATGGCGTATAGTTAGTCGAAAATATTACCCCTTGCTTATTGCGACTATCTGAGTATTCAAAAAGCATAGTCTTTGTCCAAATCGTTTTTATTTCTTGCGGCTCGCTGATAAATATAGTGGTTGTGCTTCCTGTACCACTGGTGACTAACAAATAATAAATTCCTTCAGCTAATCCAGTTAATGCATACTCTGCCTGCCATAAAGTATTTGGACTAACTACTGAAGGATCAGAAATAGAAGTAAAATTGAATGTCGCAACTTGTATACCATTACTATCAATAATCTGACCGACAACTGGCCCTAATCCAACAGTTATTAATTGCAAGTTCCAAGTATCATTCTTTTGCCACTTCTGCGTATAATTATCTTTAGATACATAGAACTGCACTTGATTAATGAACCATGCTTGGTCTATATGCAAGAAATTATATTGCGCTGGAGGTGTAAAGCCCATAGGCACAAACCTTATTGGACTAACCTTTGATATAGCTGTTCCGTTTGCCATAAATTCAATATTATTAAGTGAGTTATATTCAATGTCTACCAATTGACTCAAATCAGTTATTGGGGCACAAAGTAGCTTCCATTGTTGACTGTCATTAAGTGCAGGCTTAACCTTTACATCCATAGGGAAACCATAGAAAGTATTGCCAACGAATTCAAATTTTATTAACGAGTTTGCCGCACTTCCAAACAACTGCATAAAAGTTAATGGCACTTTTGTTTCAAACTCGAAATAGAAAGGATAAAACAATGGACTACCCGGAAGGCTACTAATTGGAATACTTGTACCCTCACTAATAGTTACACCGTTGAAAGTAGTCGAAAATGACGTGTTTTTATCACCCGTCTGAAAGATGAGACTATCACTTTTTCGATTATAAAGCAGACTAAGTATGTAAGGCGAATGAACATTCAATAATCTAGCGGGCGACATCTCCTCAACATTATAAAGGCTATTACCTTGTTCAGTAGTTGGAAAACTTGTATTACTATAGCTTTTCTTTAATAAGCCATAAACAGGTGTAGCATTATCATTTGAAACCGAAAGATTAAATTTGCTGATACTGAAAACTAGAAGATATCCATCGCTGTCACTACCTTTTGCTATATCACCATAAACATAAGGCTGTAGCGTAGAATAAAATATCTCAAATTGGAAAACGTCTCCAAACTTTATCTTTTTACTCAATATTTGTGTAGCAATCGTAAATGCTTGAGGGCTACCAGTGTTCAATGTCAAAGGCTGATAATAGATCACTGTTCCATTCATATACAAACGGAAGGTGGCGTAATAAGTACCATTAGGAATAATCTGCTTTTTCTTATTTACATGACCAAATACATTTGTGTTGTTTAAATAATGCCAGGATAAACCACTTTCAAACTCAAATTGAAGATTAAGGTTAAGACTTACAGTATCAGAATTGCCAGTGTACTGTAATGTGTTAGCAGCAGATTGTCCATCAGATGCAATTAATAAGTTTGAAGCAATACCAGTACCACTAATACTATCTAATTCCATCTTTTCCCCCCTATTAGTTCCAGAATTAGCATCGGGTAAGAAATAACCGCTTCCATAATACTTACCAGTTGTGCCTTTTACTTTAGCTTGTGCCGCTTGTATTTGGCTGTAATCAATGTTTAAAAGGAAAGTATTATTGTCACTTTTGTTATTAGTGCTATTTGAGGTATTGATAAGAGTTCTGGTATATTCAATTCCATAAGCATCACCACGATAAGGACAAACCTTTCGATATTCCTTATTGAGCTTATGTATAGGTGCTTTCCATTTGCTAGTAGTGTTCCATTCATAGTTGCCTTGCTGCTCATCATACTTCTGTTCTGGATAGCCAACCACTACCATATCAAAATACAAATCGGTAGTAGGTGTAATCTTTAGTTTTGATACTTCACCAATATCAAACGGTGTCGCACTACTATCCAAAACATAACCCAACTTTTCGACAAACAAGGTTTCACCATGAGGGGTGCCGACTGTGTAAAGATTACCTAGCGACGCTCCAATAAGTGTATCCATTGCATCAAAGAACTCAGATAATGTTGTCTTGATTACTGCTCCAGCCTCATGCCTTAAAGCTGCACCACTTGTCAATACCAGATTAGAATGCTGGTTTAATAAGTCGGACTGAATAGTAAAAGGGGCATTGATTTCTGGATATTGATAGGCTAGATTACATATTTTCTTTACAATTTGAGTTAGTAAATCGAGTGGCTTAATGCAGATGACAGTTGTGTCAGAAAACTGGCTATCGAAAGTAATATCCAAGCTATTGGCATTCATGGCCAATGTGAAACTACTATCCTCCACGATAAGCATAATAAACAGACTTTCACCTGCTTGTAAGTTTATCGTTTGATTAACTGTATAAGTAGTATTACTTGTGATTGCACCAGTTGCCACAATAGCAGAAGTAGCGTTGGCTCTAGTGGCAGTATTGATAAGGTTGTAAGGTTGATAGCCATTACTTGCATTTCCAAGTGAGGTATAAGCTATCAATGCCCCATTATTACAACTACCCGTAAAGAATATATTGGCATTGATAGTGACGGCAACTGCTTTATCATAAGTAAAGCAATACTGTGTACTTTCAGAAATCAACTGATTGATAGCTGTACCATTATTAGGATCAAAGTTTGTTAATTGCTGNTCAGTAGCAATTACTCCAGCATCACATCCCACTTTTGATAACTGCACCAAAGGAATAATAACACCATGAGCAGCTATTGCCACGGGTGAAGTTGAATATTTTAAAACTGCATTGAAAATTAAACCATTGATATTAACATTGATATTTTCCTGCAACGAACCATCAACAGGTATTTCAAAAGGTGTATTCTCATAAGCTTTCAATAGCTTCAATAAACCGCCTTCAATAACATTGCATGTGATTCCAACTAAAGGATCATCATTAACATTGTTCATCAAGTCAACTTCGCCTTTGTAATAGCTTTCGTAAGTATCATTAAGGTCATTGTATTTATTAATATTCAGATAAAGATTTGTATCAACCCCCTTTTGAGTATAGAGAAGCCAACGAATAATCGTAGCGCCATCGCCTACAAACTTTAAAGCGGATGAGTAACTTCTATTCATGGCCCAGTAGTGCATATTACGTCCGAAGCCCAATTGTTGCTCTCTCCATCCATCAGGTGCTTGTGGCAACCAAGCTCTTTTATCATTAGGCTGGCAAGTCAATACCCTACCATCAGTGTTTACATAATAACACTGACCAGCACTGGTGGTAAGAAAGAATAAAAAAAGCTCTCTAGTTACCATTTTACTTGTTTTTGGATGTAATCACTACTTGAAAAATCAATAATATTTCTAACTATCGGTCTCTTTTGTTGCTTGTAAACAGATGCAAGTTTTTCAGTTTGCCAAGTAATTGCATTCTTCAACTCATCAATCTTTCTATTAGTGCTTTCATTATTATTGATAAGCATATTGGCAGTACCCTTGAACATGGCAGAATACATAACACTGTTTATATCACTGTCAGTTATAGGTGTAACCGAAGTACCATAAGGTAAATCCAACACCATTGGCTTATCTGCTATAAATGACTGACCAGAAGGGAGCAATACATTTTCCTGATATTTACCTTCACCCACCATTGCCCAACCACCCGGGTGATTGTCTGTACCTTCTGCATATTTAGGTATCGGGGCGGAAGCGGCTACAGTAAGTTCCCCAGCACCCATAACCCCCGCTAAGATTGATAAAGGAATATTTGGCAAGGCTTTCACAACCGCAGTGGCAGTATTTATGATTACTTGAAATATTGCTACTTCTTTGTCGAACTTAGCTTTATCTATATCAGCCTTCTTTTGATCTCTAGCATTTTTTTCCTTTTGAGCTTGCCTTTGCGCCTCTAGTATCTTTAATTTATTGGCTTTGTCAGCCTCTGATAAACTACTATTTTGAATATTGGATATTTCTTTTTCATAAGATTGTTGTTGATTGTTTTCAATTTCTTGAATTGCATTCTTTTGGCTCTCAAATTTATTATGAACTAAACCTTGTACTAAGGTAGCAGCTTTCTGTTCATATTGAAGAGTTTGGTCTATTGCTTTAATTTCAGCTTCTTTTTTTTCAGTAGTTACCTTTACAACATGATTATGTGTAGCTTCCTCAATTTGCTTTTCTTTATTTAGAATTTGATTTTGTATTTCGGTTGTATCAATACCTAAGTTTTTTAATAGTTTTTCGGTGCTTTTTAATAAATCCAATTCTGCTTTCATAGCGCCCATAGCAGTATTGTACGCAATTTTTTCTTTTTCCTCATTGTATTTTTTGAGGCTAATCTGGTTTTTTTGATATTGCTCATCAAGCTTTTTAAGACTAGCCAATTCCAATTCAGTAGCAGACATATTTATTTTCAAATTGCCCTTTTCAGCTTGCTTCTTAGCACTCTTAATTGCTAATTCTATTCTATCAATGTCGCCTTTATTCTGAATATCAGTTAATTTATTTTGATGTTCAATCGCTAAAGCTTGTAATTCTGAATTAATCAATCCTGCTTTAGATTTTTTTAATTCATAGCTAGCATTCTCAATACTTTTTTCACTTGAAATATTCTCTTCTAAAGCTTTTGACTTCTGTTCATAGCTAGTCTTATCACTTTCTAGTATAGCCTTGTTTTGCTCTAATATGAATTGCTGTTCATAAATATACTTTTGCGCTAATGCGGATTTATCTCTATTATCAAAGTCTTTAAGCATCTTTTCGCGCGATAAGAGATAATTAGCCAACAATTCACGCTCTTTTTCCTTTGACTCAGCAATAATTTGCTTTCTTTTGGTAAGATCCAATGACGGGTCTTCTAATTTATTTTTCAATTGAGCTTTATTTAAGCTTTTTTCAGCTTCATAACTATCTTCAATTGCTCTTAGCCTTTGTACTTCAGTTGACTTTTCATCGGTTAGTATTCTATCATTAGCTCTTTTGCGGTCAGCAATAGAAATTTCAATCAATTTTAACTCATACTCTCTTCTTTCGTCTGCTGTAAATTTATTGCGGGTAGCTGCCAACTCTTCAAGTTTGTTTTTAGCATCAAGACTTTGTTTTAAAGCCTCTTTACCTTGGTCATATTTTGCTTTTTCGGCATCGGCTTCTTTCTGATATTCTTCAAGCATCTTTTTTGCGTGCTCAATATCAGCGTCATTTTGCTTTCCAGAACCACTTTCCGTTAATCTTTTAACTTCATCTCTATAAGATTTTACATTGACTATTGCAGCCTGATAAGCTTTATTGGTACTTTCAATACCCTCTTTTGTAAAACCAAACTTCTTTATTATTTCATCAGCTTGCTCTTTTTGTGCTTCAGTAAGCTTTTTTTCCAATGCCATTTGAGTTAGAGTACTTTCACCCCTAGCTTTTGATAACTCTAACTCATGCGCTTTAGCATCAATATTAATTTGTGACCGTTCTTTCATTGCGGCAATTTCTAAGTTGATACTTTCTGTTATCGATTTATTGGCATCGGCTAATTCACCCGCTTTTTTTATTGCAATTTCATCTGCATTCACCCAATCCATTGTAGCCTTAAATAACCATGCAACTCCAGCAATCAATAACCCTATTCCCAATAATAGACCGCCTGTTAATGCAATATTCAAAGCGATGGTGGCTGCCGTAGCTTCACCAGTAACAGCTGTTTGAACTTCGGTCATAGCAACTTGCTCTCCAGTAGCAACCGTAGCAGCTTCTGTAGCTTCTGCCTCAGCAATTGTAGCAGTCTTATTCAATGCCTGCGCTGTAAGCTTTTCACCATATACCTTAGTCAATAACTTTTCTTGGGTAGCACGTAAGGCAGTGATAATACCATTCTTTTTTTCAACGGCTTCATGCAGTTCATTTAACCCTTGTATCAAAGTCATTACAGCCATTAGCTTCTGCAATTCCTTTTCTACCTTTTCGTTACCATCAGCAAACAAAGCTGCTGCGCCTGCACCTGTAGCATAAATACCAGATAACCCTTTGGCGGCTGCGGTTACAGCTGCGAGACCAGGCGCCCCCGAAGACAACATCTTTTGCTCTTCATTGAAAATCCTAATACCTTTTTTGGATTCGGCTAACTGTACCTGCAATTCTTTGAAGGCTTCACTAGATTGTAATCCCTCACTGGCCATAGTAGCTAATGCCCTTTCAGTCGTTCTTACTTCTTGCTGAATAGAAGTAAATCCTTGTGCTTGTCTGCTTACTACCTGTGTTAAAAGTTCTTCTTGTTTAATAAGCTTTTGTAAAGCAGTATTATTAGCATTACTCGCCTGAGTACTTCCCTCTGTAGCACCTGTTATCTCATAAAATTCTTTAGCAGTCTGTTTAGTTTGAATACTTAGTTTACCACCCGTATCAGCATTTTTATTAAGCGCAATGGAATTTTGAACGCCAGCAGTAGTTGCAGCAGAGATTGCCTCTCTTACGGCTATCAATTCTTTTTCAAGTACTGACATTGCGCCAGTATAGTTACCAACATTTCTTTGAAACTGACCTACTGTTGAATCAATGGTTTTTAGTCTTTGTGCTAAATCATTCGCACTCTTAGCTGCTGCAACAGCCATTGGACTTGTCTCACCAAATTCCACAGCTAAACTCTTAGCACTTTTGGCAGCAGCTTCATACTCTTTGCTTAATTTCTGATAAGCATCTTGAAGTCCTAGAGATGCTACAGCTTCCTCTTTTAATGCTTTCCCTTTTTCTTGAGCTATCACTTTAGCTTTAGCAGCTTCCAAAGCAGCATCACTACTAGCAGCATTCGCAATGGCTTGATTCTTTGCCATATCACTCAACAGCTTATTATATTGCTGAACCGCCAACCCAACTTCATCAACACCTTTCTTTGCTTTTGCCTGAGCATTATTAAAATCTTGAATCCCTTTAATATCTGGTGCAATAGCTCTGCCATCAATCTGTTCTGCCAAATTAAAAACAGCTGTCAAAGCTTCTACTACAATCTTTTGTTGTGCTGTAAGCTTTTCAACGTCATAACCAATATCAATAATATTTTGACCGTCCGGCATGATTAGTTTGTTTTATTATAATTATTACTTGCTTGCGCTAACTCATTAAAATCGCAGAGCATGATGGCATATTCCTCTACTGTGGTAACATCACGATCAATCTTATACTTTGTGCTAACATTATTCAAAGTGCGGATAAAATCTATTCTCTTTTCATTTAAAGATTTATCCTTATCCTCTTTACTTTCTCTTATTTTAAATAGTTCCAGTCGTTTTTCTTCCAATTGCATATTGAAACGCTTTTCTTGCATTTCAATAGAAGCAATCTTCTTTAGGAAGGCTTCTTTGTCTGGGTTTTCTTTTTCCCAAAAAAGATTATAACCATATCTTTTGAAGGTGGGAAAGGCAGCAATAAACGGCATGCCTATTTTTTCAATAGATTCCCGTTCAATAGTTATTAATATCTCCATTCGTTTAATCCTGGTTCCGATATAGAACATTGATTGCATGATGGAAAATTCTTCAGACTGAATAAGCTTACTTAAATCAAGAAACTCTGCGTAGATACTTTTAAAAGCTTCTTGGCATTCATCATTACTAAACTCCCCACTGATAACAAGTACATTATACTTCTTATCAAAGAGGCATTTCATTAATTGATTAATGGTACAATCTGCGGCAGTGTCTATTACCTTACTCATTGCGTATTGATTTGAAAGCCAGTTTTATCTTGGAAAATCAATTGTATAGCTGGTAGTGTTACGTTCTCACCAAATTGTTTCTTACTATCATCATTCAATCCCATCCATTGCTCGCCGGTCCTATCTAATAAAGCAGGGAAATAATCAACTGTACTATCAAAAGAGAATGTATCATCATCTACTTTAGCTTCCAACGCAGCATACAAAGCACCTGTCATATAACCAGTTACCTTATCTGTTACTGCTCCCAATCCTTGCCCGTACTTTTGTTTGTGTTCAATTGTAGAAGGCTGATAACCGTTTCCCTCTAATGCTGTTGGCTCGTTGTTACTATCCACACCAGAAGCCATTTGTTGTTCTTGCAATGTCAATAGCGCATCGGTATTGCCTTCGACAATAGTATTCAATTCATCTCCCCAATTAAAGGAAGTCAAATTAGATATGTCTGATTGCAATGAGTCCAGTGGCATGATGCTTAAATTAAAAAAGGCAGCAGCAATACAACGCTGCTGCCTTTAAGCTTAAAAAATGGATCTATTAAGGAACTACTACTGTTGCACTCTGAGTAATCTCATAGCCAACAATTCCCAACGTGTTCAATGCAGCTGCACCAGCTCCACTGATGGTATAAGTTCTGCCCGAAACAAACGTACCAGTGAAATTTACTAATCCACCAGCAATAGCCACATTACTAGGTGTAACGCTGTTACCAAGGTTGTCAACCACACTGAAAGTGCTTGCTACTGCAATGCTTGCATAATTGCCTAACAAACTTTGCATGGTACCCAATGTTTGCACATCGAATTTCAATGCAGTAGTTGTTGTAACACCACCACTAATAGCCGTTGCTGTAGCCGCAATTGTAGCACCTGCACTCAACACTAATGTAGGTGTGATACCATTGCCAGCATCGCCATTAATAGAAAGGGTAATTACCCCTGCTGTGTTAGTAGCTGAATAACCACCATTTGTAGCAGTAGCACCATTAATTGCTGCAACTATTTTAGCAGCCAATAATGTAACGGTAGATTCACTAGCTGTTTTAGCAACTGCGCCACCACTAATGGATGTACCAGCTATTTCAACATTGATAGTATCTGCATTAGTACCTACTGCTGTCACTGTTATTGTTCCAGTACCAGGCGTTGGGTTGGTATAAACTGCTGCTGCGTTTATGATACCACAATTTGTCAAACCAGTAATATCCAAAAGATACTCTGTAGACTTTGAAATTACTGAACGGCTAATGTATTCAGCTGGAGAGAAGTTCATTACAAATGGAATCAAGAACTCTGTTTTCAGCGTTGCCAATTCTGGAGTGGCTGCATAAGCTACATTCAAAGGAACACCAGAGAATGAGCCATCGCTATTTTGTTTTCTAAGAACATTCAAGTTCTTATCAATTTCAATAAAAGCCCAGTTAGCAAATGAATTGATACTCATCAAAGCCTTTGCGTAAGCCAAACCGCCTTTATTGGTAGTGAATGTCCTTGAAAACATACCGTTACGAATGAAGCCCATAGAGCCATCATCATAAGTAACGGTCACATCACTTTCTTTTGCATCGGCAATGGTGCGGATGTTAGCGACATTGCCAAATAAAGGGTAAAATCTGTTAGGCGAAGCGGCTGCAATTTGATTCTGAAGGAACGTTAAAAAGTTCACTTCGTCAGATGCGTGCCATTTAAACCCAGCAGGCATTAGTATTAACATTACGGGTGCGCCCATTTTTACTGAGCAGTCAATCCCGTTGTTTAAAGGTGCAGATGATGCTGCACAAGCTGGAAGTAACATAATTTTTAAATTAAAAAGTTAATAAACATTTTACGTTTTGAGCTGAAAAGTGATTTGTAAGTTATAAATCTCTATTGCATCTACAAAATCAACAAACTGAATACCACCATTATATTTTGGTGGTGGCGATCCTGGATTATCTCTTTTGCGATGAGGGATATACTCATCGTTTTGTAAGACTATACTTGAACATCTACCTAGTTGGTTTAAAAACTCTTGGTAAACGGGGTATAGTGTCTCATTAAAACTTTTTGTATATCTCACACTAGGAGAATCAGTGTTATTGGACAATGTAGCAATTACAATTTTTGGGAACGTGACATTTACAAAATAATCCCCACCTACAATCTCATCGAAAGGCATAAACAACGCAAACAATGGATATTTTGAAGCTCTTCTAATTGGGTCTGTGCTATTGGTTAGTTTTTGTAAACTACTCAAAATTTGCACGGATCTGCCAAATGAATAATTGACAGATATAGACTTAGATACTAATGAAACATTCATTGCATCGGTAATCCTTTTAAATACATCTACAATTACCAAAGAAGACTCTACACCATTGTTTGCGTTGCCAAGTGCCATTATTCACTAGTTTTTCTTGCTAATAATGTACCAGTGAAACTACCAGACATGGTACCGGTACCAGTCCACTTAACACCGTAATATTTATACCCTCGTTGCAAATAATATGCTTTGCCTTGGGTAGCTGTATTAGTAACGGTGAAAGTGTCTTTTGATACAGTACTGATGTCGTAGAAGTTAGTGCCGTCATTACTTGCAATAGGAACTATGGTACCACCAAGTGTTCCACTGATACTTGTAACGTTTACTGCTATGGTTACAGTTTCCTTATAACCATTTACTTGCTTCCACAATACCTTACTTGCAGTATTTGTCACGGTATCCTTAGTATTANCATAAGTGGGTGAAACAAGCGCAATCTGCGCCTTTGATTTAACTGCGACAGTTGATAGGGCAACTGCCAAAACCATAAATAAAAACAACTTTTTCATTGTAAAATATTTTGCGCTGTTTAGACGCGGTTAAAAAATTGGGTTAATGAATGCAAAATGTTTCAATGTCTCATACTTATCAACAGGATCCCATTCAGGATATACAGTGGCATTTTGCTCTATAAACTCAACCAATATCATTACCTGTTTACGCATTTCGTTCCATGATGCTGCCGCTTTCTTCCAAGGAGAGACAGTCTTAGCATTTTCAGGGGTGTTGATAGTTTCACCAACACCCGTTGAAAATGTAACGTTATTGCGTTGATACCAGTAATAAACATAGTTGGCAATAGGGCTTTGTTTCTGGGTATCAGTTACATTTACTATCAACCCATCCCATTTTGCTATCCTTCCTTTCCAATCAGTATATTCCTTTCCGTTCAGAATATCCTGAAAGCGTTGGTCGGCAGGTAAAGCTTTATAAGCCTTATACAATGGATAGCCTAACGCTTTTTCCAAAAACTGCTGTTCATATTTGTTGATGAACCAGTTGATGGTAGAAGCAATATCAGCATCCCCTGAATTAGGAATATTAATGTTTGCCACAAAAAAGGTAGTATCGATAATATTTGCCATGATTACTTAGTTACTAATGTTGCAATACCCTGTTTGATGAATATTTCAGCGTTGTTTTTATGAACGTCCCTAGTGTCCCCATCGATAAAGAACTTTTTTTTGTTCCAATCTTCTGGGTACTTTATAAGCACCTTCACAAACTCGCTTTTAATGGCTGACAATTGTTCTATTGCCAGCTCAACTGAAACATAGGTGGTATGATTAGAATCAGAGTCGGCATCACCTTCATCCGCCTTTGCGGAATCCTGTTTTGCTTCTAATTCTTCTGCATTAGATAAATCTTTCACTTCTTCAGTAGTTTCAACTACTGGTTTAGCCTGT
>JGI24891J29808_1000271_pt1 | contig 46558 bp, 41 predicted proteins | sample FreactcultuFSWF8_FD_29808 | JGI IMG/M metagenome (IMG submission 29808) | reverse complement strand
CATCCCGTCCGCTCTGCCATACATAAGCAGTTGAACGGCAGATTAGTACTACGGTGGGTGACCACGTGGGAATCCCTGCTGCTGTACGTTTTGCTTTTTGCATCTTTTGGTCTGTCTCTTTTGCCGGCGAGCGAGTAAAGGCTCGATGGTGTTTGGCGAAGTGTTGTGGTGACGGGAATTTGGAAGGGCTGGTGGCGAGTTCTTTTCGCAGTGCTGTAGATGATCGCTACTGCTTTGTTTGTCTCTAGGCCTTGTGAGGATTGTTGTTTTCCTTGTACTCGTATGATCTTTTCGTTGCGCTTTGTGCAATTGTTGTTTTTTGCCTTGGGTGAAGATGGAGAGGTTTTCCTAGGTGATGATAAACTCGCTATCCTGCATCACGACTGCCTCCCTCGCTCCATATCAGCAACAACCGACAGCTCTCTTGAAGCTCGCAATCAACCTCCTGCAGCCGCACATGTGATTCTTTCCTGGCGTTTGTGCAGAATTTGAGGTTTCGTTATGGGTATATATATATGTACAAGATGTTGCTACAATTACTCTAATCCAGAGCATCCACCCATCGCTAAACGCAGTCAAAGAAATCGAAATATGGCCCTGCAAAACAGGATTTTCTGAATCAAGGTGCCACCAATGCGGTAAACACATCCAACTTCTTGATCAGATCCACCATGCGGAAAGGCTTTGTGATTGTGTCGTCCATGCCAGATGCAATAGCCTGCGCCGTTTGCTCGGCCCTCGCATTGGCAGAAACTGCAATGATGGGGATATGATCGCATACCAAGCCTTGCTGTTCGTATTCGCGGATCTTCCTTGTTGCGGAAAGGCCGTCTAGAACGGGCATTTCGACGTCCATAAGGATGAGATCGATTACCCTGTCAGAGGAACTGCGTAGTGCGCTCCAGTGGCGGGTTGTTTGTATGAAGTCGAGGGCTTCTTGGCCGTTGTCTGCTACAACGACTTGGTAGCCACGTTTGACGAGTTGCATTTGTAGCAGGCGTTGGTTTACCGCATTGTCCTCGACGACTAGAATGCTGATTTTTGTTTTCGGAGTTTGATCGGCGGACAAAGAAGCCGAGTTCTGCCTGAGGAGTATCGATTTGGGGGGAGGAGGAGGGTTAGTGCGGTAAGCCTTGACGAAAAAGGCGAACGTTGAGCCGACGTCTGTTTCAGATGCCAGACCGATTCTTCCACCTTGCATTTCGCAAAGCTGCTGTGATATGCATAGACCCAGGCCAGAACCACCATACTCATTATAGGTCCTTGCTGATGCTTGCGAGAATCTGGTGAAGAGTTTACTCTTTTCTTCTTTCGTTAGGCCTGTGCCCGTATCTGTGACGGTGAAATGTAGATACACAATCTTCGCGACGGAAGCTGGATCATCCTCCAAACTCTCTTGACTGTAGTCGTGTGGTATGTGACTAACGGTAAATTCGACTCCAAGTAGCTCCTGTGTGGGTGGTGTGCTTGACGCTCCCATACGAACAGTGACTTTGCGTACAGATCTCTTTTTTGAGAACTTCAAGGCGTTCGAAACGACGTTGACTAGGATTTGTTGTACGCGACCAGGATCGATTGTGACCCACTCAATATCCAACCCTTGAAGTGAGGGGTCGACCTGCGTTTCTAGTTGGACCAAGTTATTTGCGGCTTCTGCCTCGAACGACCTATCCACATTGGCTAGCAACGACATTGCGTGTGTAGGAGTAGGTGCCAGTTGTAACAGTTTAGAGTCCAGCTTTGATAGCACGAGGACGTCATCCGCGATCCTGAGTTGATGTGCAGAACAAGATATTATCGTGCTTACAGACTCGATGCTTTGCTGGACAAGTTCCTTTATGCGTTGCTCTGCCTTGTGATCCGGTACCATGTGATTTGCGAGAATGGCTTTTGTCTCTGCAAGGTTTTCGAGAAGCGCATCTGCGCAGTGCATTACTGCTCCCAGTGGATTACGAATTTCGTGTGATGTCATGTCGATGAAGCTGTTAGGGTTAGCGAAACGCTTTACAAGTATCAAAAGGACAACTCACTGCTCCTGCTGTCTTCGGGCCTCAAGTGCTTCCTCCATCCTGGTCTTTTGCACTGTCTCAGCGAACTTGATGGCGCTGATGTCTTCCATAGTACCAATGACGCCTGAAATCGATCCGTCCTCGTCAAATTCAGGAATGGCATTTGTGAGGATCCAGACTGGACCCATGGATTCGCCATTCTCATTGTACCATTCTCGCTTCATTCTGACCTGGACCGTAGATTTGGTCCTGGCAGTGACAACGCCTTTCCAGAATGTTTCGGCAACCTTCTTGTCTTCGTCATGAATGACTTGAGGCCAATCGATCTGATCGAAGGATACCACAGGATGACCAGTCTGCTCAAACCAAGCCGGGTTTACGTATGTCACTCTGCCTTGTTGAAACTCTATCAGGTACTAAGGGTTGGAGTCAGTTTCGGCACACAGAAGCAACATAGAAGCAACACGTACGATTCCCACAGGAGACTCCTCAGCAAAGTCAAAAAGTCGTTTATTGCCAAATCTCTCCCGCGCCAATGCATCAACAGTCTCACGAGACCTTCCAGACGTGGCCAATCTTTGAGCAGCGGTATTGGTCGTGCATCCTAGAATGCTTCTTGCAGCTCCGTTTGGGTCAAATACAGGAAGCAAAGCTACTGAGGCCAGAGTACTGATGACATCTTTACCTGTGCTGTCGTCGGACTTATATCGCGTCTCAAAAGAGACTGGGGTACCTGAAGCAGCCAATTTCCATTGTGAGGCCACATAGTTGGGTTCATCGACCAGTGTATGTATCAAGTCCAGGTAGGCATTTTCTCTGGTCCCATGGTCATTTGAATTGAGCCAGGTTTTGTTCGCATGAATCAGGGTGCCTTCCAGATCGCATTCGAACAAGCTGATGCCTACCATGTCTATGACTTGCAAGATTTGCTGATTCCGCTCATTGCTGGATGAATGCTCGTCGTAATGTCGAGTTCGTCGTCCTTGGTTGTCCTTCGAGCCACCAAGCTGTACTTGTTGTTTGCATTGCTCTGCGCCAGCTGTGGTTGAAAGGTCGTGGCCCGTATCCAAAGCGATTGGCCTTTTCATTCCTTCTTGAGTGACGTCCTGAACTGATATAAATACGCCGGTCATCGAGCCAGAAAGAGGCATGGCAGTCCAGCGCCAGATCGTGTTCTCCTGAGTGTCTCCACTGCCAAGGACTCTCGATTGATCAACGACAAGGAGGTTGTTGCGAGGTGAGAGGTCGTTCTGCAAGGAAAAGTTTTTGATTTCCTGAGGCATGTTCATTTCGGTCTCCCTTAGTACATGACCGAGATCCACCGCTCCATTCGCAAAGGCTGTGCTATACGCTTCATTGTAAAATATTCGCCGGTCGTCTCCAAGAAGTAGCAGCCGTGGTTGGGAATCCAAAAGAACGATTTGACATATTTGCAGAAGCTCGGGAGGCCATGAAGACAGATATTTCAGTGGAGTTGATCCCCAGTCGTTGTCCAGGATGTTTTGTAAATGCTGTCGTTGTTTTGGTGTACTTGTGTGTGGTAGTCGCAGGATGACATCTTGATCGTGATGCGCGCCCTGCTTGACGGGCTCACATGCGACCGTCATTTTTTGGTCCTCAGACACGAAAGAACGATGGAGGCAATTCAAAGTCACTCACTGGTGGGCGATGCGGCTGCCATTCAAGCAGGATTGTGCACAGAAAACACGGAAAGACAACAAAAGCGTTTTACCTTCGGTGGGCTGTTCTAGAGCCACTAGCCCTGTCATGCCAAAGGCGGCAGTGACTTCCTTAAAGATCCCTAAATGCAAGTGCGCTCATGGTGAGGCAGCGTGCAATGCTTGTTTGGACTGACTCCCGCTTGGAGTTGTCGCTGAGACTCTACTCTTTGCGCCGCTTACGAATAAATTAGGAAGGGAAGACCAAGTTGCAAAGCAGGCCGAGGAAATTGTTCATATTCACAACAGCCTGAAACTTGGCGGGATATTCGCACCACCACCACGAGAGCACCTTTGTTAATGCCTCATCGCTGCAAACAAACCACAACGCACCATCTTGATCTTGAATTTGATCATTTTCATGGTCACCGCCGAACCCGTATGGATTTCTGATATGAATATTGAGTTCATAGAAATCTGTGTCGCGGTTATGTCTCGGGACGATCTTGTTCCTAATACCCGAGGCTCTGATATGCTTCAGCCAACCGGTGTTTTATGCACGTTCGGCTTACCCCAAGTAGGAAAAGGTTTCTTCGCCGCGAGTCTTGGCCAAAATATGCTGAAGGAAAGGCCAGTCGGTAAGAGCCGCTTGAATGCAGATGTGAAACCCAATGCAGGCTGCAGTACTTGATAGGATGGAGGAATACACCAGCGGAAGTCTATTGTTGCCACATGCCCACATGCCGCATCTCATAATGTTATTTCTGCCCTCGCGCGGGATCTGAGAAGACACAAGGAATGCTTTGAAAAGGAGGTTCTTCCTTTCGCATTCTGCTGCTCGGTGAAGACACCCATGGCATTCAGACGGCACAGAAGTGCAGCTGTATTTCTCCACTAGGTGTTCTTGCCGCATCCGCATCCGAAGAAACTGTCAGTGTCTAGCGCGTGTCTGGATCAACGCATTCTAGGCCCAACGAACCCATCTCTCCCTTTTAGTACATGAGAACGCTTGGGGAACACAAGAGTAGAACAGCATTTCCAACTCACCATCCTACAGTCTTCAACCCTCGCACCTCGTCGCGAATGGATATCCTCGGTTACGATCAGGGTCTGCCTGATCTTGACCTCCCCAAGAACAACGACAAAGAGGCACTCGGTCAGAACACCAGCATCCCGATCGATTCGCCGCAACAATGTTCGAGCGACTTCTACTACTCGGCGCCAGTGCCTGTAACGATACCGAATTCTCTGATGCCGGTACCTAGTGTTTTGCTGGAGAACCCAATGAACCTGATTTATTGCCACTATTTCATCAACTACACGGCCAACGTTCTTGTAACTCACCAGTGCCCGTCAAATCCTTTCTCGACAATTTTGCCGCAGCTCGCCATGCAGGATGACAATCTTTTGCGACTCTTATTGGCATACGCAGCATGTCACCGAGCTCGACTTTTGCGACATGCCGAACCCAAGAACCGCATCGCAACGTGGGTCACACCTGTGTTCCCTTCGCTGCGTCAAGCTCTTTCCGGAAACGAGCCCATTTCCGATTCCGTATTCGGATCTTGTGTAATGCTTGCCTCACTTACTCAGTCATATCCTCTGGCCTTTGATTTGCCCATTTCCTGGCAGGAGCATCTGAGCTTGGCACGGCGATTGTACAGTCTCCGTCTTAGCCAAGAAGGTCTTCAACGAACCAATGCGACGGTATTCTTTGGTAGATGGTTCGCCTATCTGGACACTTTTGGAAGCGCAAGCAGCGATACTTATCAAGGCGCCTATTACGAGTGGTCACGCGAGCTTAAACTGGCAGAGCAAATTCCTGACATACAGTGTCTGGCTGGCTTCACCACCAAGTCACTCGTCCTGTTATCGAGGACTGCAGAACTGGCCAAACGTTGCGATTATGAGCGCAACTTAAATGGCCAGCCCTCGATTCAGACCATCACCATGTCTCAGCAGTTGAGAATGAATCTGGAGCTGTATACCCTGGAGATCAAGCACACACGCTATGACTGTGCTTGCTCTGAGTCTTCGTCATCCTCTACCGAAGTGTATCGCGCCGTCAATGCTGCGATTAGCCATGCCGCCTTGATCTACTTGCATCGCCGTGTTTACTTGCTTCCCTCGGATTCTCGGTTGGTGCAGTTTTCGGTAAATGCCATCTTGGAAGCCTTCAACGAGTTAAAAGGATACAATGCGTTTGACACTCCGGATATCATCTTGCCTCTCTTCCTTGCTGGCTGCGAAGCTAGAGACCCTGGTAAAGCTGTCGATGTGTTGCAGCGTCTGCAGAGTATCGAGAATGCCGGTATGGGACAGGTCGTTCGTGTCAAGGCCTTACTTCAGGAATGCTGGGACTCTGGGAGAGACTGGACTGAGCTCAAACACAATGTTTTGCTTGGCTGAGAACAACCGATTTCCTTCTGTTGAGCAGTTAGGAAACTGCTCAGGATCATATCGAGCGATCGACGCCCTGCGTTGGACCTCCAAGGACGCCGCTTAGCATTTGCAACATTTCGAACACGAGGCGTAAGGCGCAGGGTCCACCTGCGAACATTGGCGCCGATAGCAGGCCGATGAAAGGACGTCGCAGGCGAGCGTTGCCGGTCGCAGGTCTTAAGGGAGACTTGCACCCAGAACATGAACTCCCGCTATAAGCCAAAAGATTGTTTTCGCGCTTTTGTTGCAATTGGCAGGATATCTCGAAGTGCGGACTACTGAGATACATTGTCTTCTGACGAAGCATTCAAGCTTGCCTCAGTGGCGAGTAACGCATGGAACTAGGACATGTCTTCCTCCGATAAATCCAAATTCGGATTTGACAGATGGCAATTTAGCTGCCAATGAGTTGGACAAGCAGGGATGGGAGGGAACATCAGTGTGTTTATCACACATATGAGCATGAAACAAAGGAGCAGAGGAGCTCATGACTACCGGGAACGAAGGCGAAAACTCATTAGAATGTAGATAGAACGAATTTCGTTTTAGTTTATGGCTTTTCAGCAACTATACATGTCTGTGTCTCTGTGAAATGATTGTCCAGCTCATTGACATGAGGAAAGAAGGATCTCAACACGACCACATCACGTTGGCAATCCTAATGCTAATCGTGTTGCCAATGGCTGTGGGAATGATCTTGTTGGCAACTCAACGCAGTCTGCAACCATTCCGAAAAGACTCCTTGCACTTTCCACCTTCTGATAATCTGATTGAACATCGAAAACCAGTACATTCGCTTTCAGTCCTAGATGCAACCCATCCTCGATTGCGACTACTCTCATTCAAGCTCACATCTCTATTTACATGGTACACAAGCACAAAATGCACAAATCAAGCGCTACCGCTGACGAGAAAAGCTGCAAGCGCCCGTCTGTTTCACACGCATCCTCTGCGAGTAAGAAACAGCCCACAATAAGGCAAGCAGGGCGTCAAGATCATTTTTTACCTTGACCCGACTCATGCAAGTAACCTCTTTCTGGATGCCCGATATGAAAAGGGCTCGCGCTTAGGTACTTGTAAGCGCTGAGATGTCTGTGTTTGGTGAGGCACGTAAGTCCGATATATGTAGGTCAAGGCTGCCAGGCCTATTTTTCTTCTTTTCTTCAGCGTCTTGCATTTCTGCGCTTGAACTGGTGTGTTGCTTCTGGATTCTCACTCTGGTCTGGTTGTATCTCTTTTTCCGGACGTATCATGGCAGCATCACGGAGTTGGGCGTCTTTTCCCAGACGCAATACAGATACCAGTACGAATGATGAAGACCAATCACTGGAAAACCTCACCCAACCGACGAAACCAGAACCTCAAGAAACGATCCGTCGACTCACTTCTAGAGAAACCCTCTTCATGTCACCTTCCAAAACCTGGAACCTCTACCGCCGCAACCCCTGGTACTTGAGCTGGCAACAAGAAACCTGGGCCATGATTTTCAGCTTATCCTGCCTGATCGCCGTCGCAGTAATAATGGCCTGGATAGATGGACAACGCCTATCCATCTGGCACTGGGCTATCCAACCCAACGCTGTGGTTTCAGTGTTGATTGTTTCCAGTAAAGCTGCTTTGATGATCAGTACGGCGAGTTGTGTCAGTCAATTGAAGTGGACGCATTTTCAAAAGAGACCTAGGCAGTTGCGGGATTTGGAAGGGTTTGACGATGCGAGTAGAGGTGCTTGGGGTAGTGTGCAGTTGTTGTTTAGTCCCTCGGGCTATCTGAACGTGGCTGTCACGTTGGGATGTGCGGTCACTGTGTTGGTGCTGGCTATGGAAACTTTTGGACAACAGTTGCTTTCGTTCCCTGAGAGACGAATCCCGGTTACTAATGAAACAGCTTCGTTTCCGGTCATTCAGAACTTCAATGCAATGCCATCTTGGGGTACTGGAGTACAGCTTTCCGATCGTCTGTTGAAGTCTCGGCTAGGGCTTATGGAGAGTATCTACGGACAGACGACCGACCCACCATTCGACTGCCCTGCTTCTTCATGCTCGTGGGACAGCCATGTAACACTTGGACTGTGTTCACGCTGTGAAGACGTAAGTTCTACTCCAGGAGGCTGCGAAATCAAGATCACCACCAAATCAAACAAATTCGACCAATATAATGAGACAACTCTGGAGTGCGATTACGATACGGGTAAAGGTCGAAATCTTACAACCATCAGAAGAGCACTTGGTGTCGCAAAGGACATTCCCGATCCGAACAATGCATCCGCTTGGACATATAGTACGGCAATCGATATCAGTACTTGGGATACGGACGCGTTTTACAACAAGGGCCAACCTGCAGTCGCGTTCAACTTTAGTGCGATTGTTACAAACGACACATGGGAGCGTCCGCAAATTACCACTTGTTCGCTGTATTTCTGCGCTTGGGTGTATGAGAACTCGACAGCACAAGGCCAAAACTTCAACGAAGGAAAGTTGGAGAAATATATCCTGGGTTATGACTCGATTCAGCGGACGCAAACTGGGCCAGGAGCAAACATGGATACTAGCAACTACACCTTCTCAGCCAATGGGACAGGGTTTCCAAGCGACAAACATAACGAAACATTCACGGTGTACGGCGATGCAGATAGTGAAATGTTCGACCACCTGACGACCATCCTCGAATCCTCAACTTTCAGTTATGTTTCCGGCTCCAACGCATCTACCGCAGGTCTGGGTGACGCTTTGATGGTGAACCCAAATATAACAGAGCTGGCCGACAGAATGTCCACTAGCATGACGAACGTTTGGAGGCAGTACCAAAGCACGCCAGCAATTGGAACAGCATGGGAATCTGTTGCATTCATCCATGTCGAGTGGGCGTGGCTTGCGTTACCAGCCGCAGCAGTGGCAGGTGCCGGTGCTGTCTTACTCATGACATTGATACAGAACCGACGGACTGTTCTGTGGAAATCATCGGTCCTTCCGTATTCTTTCAGATCGCTGCATGGATGGGAAGATGCTGATTTCGACATGGAGACGCTAGACGAGATCAGAGACAGGGCAAAAGAGATGAAAGGTCAACTGATTGGAGACGAGAACGAGAGAGTGAGGTTGGTCAAATCGTGAAAGCGGGAGAACCTAGCGTTAGAATAATTCGTAGAGCAATTCATGATTTTCGCGACCCTGGCATAACCACAGCCATCGAGATCGTTGATGATGTTTGACCGCTGTGCATAGCACTTGTGCTTTACTCTTGGGGTGCGTCTGTCAGAGGCACATATGATACGCCGTAGAGCTTCTTTTTCTCGACAGAGCCGTCTTCCTTCTTGTCAACAATGTAGATGAACTGTTCACCGCGCTCGCCAACGGGCATGAAAAGCCTGATCCAGGTCATCAGCATACTGTCTCTGACCGGGACGAACCTTCTCTCGACGCAAGCATCAGCTGCTACGATCGAGAAGCTGCGACTCGTGGGGATTGTTGAGAAACCACGTACCTTCCAGGACGTTTGAGCTGGTCAATGAGATCTTGATGGAAACCGACCGCAGCAGCACCCACATGGATGACATCGTAACCTTTTTCGCCGCCTTTGCCTGTCCAACCCTTTCTACCATCGGCCTTCACATAGGTGATACTTCCATTGGCAAGTAGTTGGCGACCTTCAGAACTCTTATCGGTGTTCTTCTTAGCAAGGTCCACAAGCGGTTGGATGTGTTCGACTCCAACTACTGTGCCACCAGGCTTCACTAGTTCGGCCAAGACGTGAGTAAGGTATCCAGATCCCGAGCCAACATCCAGCACCTTGGCCCCGGGTTGCAAGAAATCAAGTACAGATTCGCAGGCGTTCGCGTGCATGTGGGGTGCAGATATCGTGGCTGCATGGCCTATCGATTGGGGACTATCTCTGTATGGCGCTGCTGGAGCGTAATGTGCTCGGTCGACCTGAGATGATAATTAGTAAAGTCGACTGTGCTAATATGAGTCGACCGCCTACACTCTTCATGGCTTGTTTTACACGATCTGTTTTGATGAGACCGTTGTCGGCAAGACAATCGACGAGACCATTGTTGGACGAGCCGTGACTACGCCAGGCCATTGTAAGCTGGCGGCGAGCTTGCAACGCGGTGGCAGTCTGTCCAGTGCGTAGAGAGCTGGAACCTGATGGAATTCTCTTCGGAAACTTGATGAAAGACACGTTGGCGAAAATTCCTAGGTCGAAATGTTCCAGAGTACGATGTGTTCGATGTGCCAGTAGAACTCCGGACTGTCGGAAGCTGCAATGCTAGATAGATGGAAGGAGCGTGGTGGTCTGCGGGGTTGTAATATCGACGTCACTTGACCTCGACTTCTACTGTGTATAAAGTACAGCAGGCACGGCTTTTGAAATATGGCCAAGCGCATGTCGATTTCTATGGCAAGATCAGCACAGTCACAAGTAGAGGGAGGAACCATGATTTGAACAGTGAAAACTCGTAAATTTCCTCCGATAGGACATCGTCATATGCTATGTACAAAGAAGTGTAGAGACCCGCAGACACACTACCTAGACCATTTGACATGAATCTGGAGAAAGGTGCTGATCAAAAGAAAAAGAAAAATCAAATACACGAATGAACTCTTCGTGAAGATAGAAAAGAAGATTTAAGATCGGAACTCCACAGAAATGCGTGCCCACAGAAGATAACCATGACTCGTACAAAAAAATTCCTAAGCGCTTTGTACAGTCTTAGTTGCAGATACCCCAGTACTGCTCAGCGTTGAAGGTGGAAGCGCTGTTGGTCTTCCACATGTCGTTGAAGGCAGTGAACCAGATGACGTTGGAGGTGACAGCCTTCTTGATGGAGGCGATGGCGGACTTCTGGTTCTGGACGCTGGGAACAGCGACACCGTTGTTGCTACCCTGAGTGGGCCAGCCAGTCTCGGTGATCCAGGTCTCCTTACCACCACAGACGTTGGAGACGCTCTGCATCTGCTGAACAAGGAACTCGCCGGAGTCCTCAGCAAGGACGTTACCGTCGAAGAAGGGGTGGGAGTTGACGGCAACGTAGTCAGAGAACTCGCAAAGTCCGGGGTTGGCAACCATGGCGACGAGAGTGTCGACAGCGACAATGCTACCAGTGTAGCCAGCGGCGGAGAGGGTAGACTTGGCAGAAGCGACACGCTTGCCAACATCAGCAACAGTGAGCTTGCCGCTGTTGACAACCTCGTTACCAATGGAGATGGTGTTGAATCTGGACCAGTCGCCGTTAGCGGCCTCGGTCAAGGTCTTCAGGTCAGCGGCGAGGGTCTCATCGGTGTCAACGTTGAAGACACCAGCGAAGATCTTCAGGTCGTACTGCTCGCAAGCGCTGAGGACGGTGGAGACCTGGTTGCAGTCAACACCGTAGGTGCGGACGAAGGCCCACTCATCGCCATTGCTCTGGGCGAAGGCGTGGATGGTAGCGAAGTCGCTGTTGACCTGATCCTGGGACTTGCAGCCACCGTCATCGGTGTAAGGAGAGTAGACAACGCCGTATCCCGAGGGACCCTTGCCGCTGGAAGAAGAGGCAGAGGAAGAGGCAGCGGCCTTGGAGGAGGAAGTCTGAGAGCCGTAAGAGATACCGGCAGAGACAGAGAGGATAGGGGCCTGGGTAGTGGAGGCGGCCTCGGTGGAGGACTCCTTGGAGATGGCAGCCTTGTAGACGGAGGCCAAAGTGGTGGGGGCGGGGGCGACGTAAACCGAAGAGGAAGAGGCCTCAGAGTAGGCAGGCTGAGCAGCGGCCTCGGTGTAGACAGGGGCAGAAGAGGCAACAACGGCAGCAGCGGAGGTTGCGGCAGCCTGACCCTCAGTGGAGGTGGAGTAAGGAGCGCCGTTCTCGTCAACAAAGACGACAACGTTGGGGAGCTGAGTGGTAACGTAGGAGTAGTCGGTCTCGTAGACTACCTCCTGACGCTTCTCGTGGAGCTCCTGGTGACGACGGTGGTGACCAGAAGGCTTAGCAGCAGCAAGGTTGATCAGCGACAGAGCGCCGAGGGCAGCAACACCAGTTCTCATCATGATGAATAGTATAAGGTAATGATAGTTTAGTCTGGCCGGCCAGCGGTGTCAGTGATGTGTATCAAAAGAATGTGCGGAGGGATGTTCAATCCGAAGAATTGGCGGAGGAAGACAAGTTTTGAAGCCTCGAGCAGAAGCCTCGAGCCCAACAACCTGGCCGGTGCTTGCGTGGTGAAAGGGGGCGGAGTGTGAAACTTACGAACTCGGTTCCTAAACAAAGACGAAGGCGTGAGAATAGATTGTCTCGAAATTGACTGACGCAAGGAGTTGCTCTGTGTGTTTGTTGACGTTCAAAAGAATGTGGCAGCTGTCCCGAAGCGCACGATTGAATTCCTCCCGGGGGATTGGTAGAGACGGCTAGTTTAAAGAATGTGGATGACCTTGGAGCAAAAACGAACGATGACCTGGCAAGGCAGTGGGTTGATATAACAGTGAGCAATTGGAAGAGACGAAAGCAAGAGACAAGAGCGAGGTCCACACTCGACTATCGATGGCAGAAACGGCCAACGGGTCGCCGTTGAGTACATAATCAAAGTATGGGAACCACCTAACTCGATATGGGAAGGACGAAGCCAAAGCGGAGGCTTCCCGAAATTGCCCAAGGCTTTAGTGCGTCCTGTACCTGAACATCACCCAAGCCACCCGGACTTCTGAAGCGAACGTGCGAAGTTTCTCTCGCATTTTCATGCATGTCAAGTGGAGAAACTCCGCTGTGCAAGGTTTCTTTTGCATGCAGAGAAGACGGGAAAGGTTGAAAACCAGCCGAAGTCCGCCGCGCAAGAATACGAGATGCTGTTGCGTTTCTTCTATGGATCTCAGGCGGCCAGGTCGTCGTCGCAACAAAATGCGTGGTCTCAGACCACCGGAACAACCGCCTTGAGCGTTCGCCGTTGACGACGGTAAACAAACTGAACTCCAGAATCTCCCTGTGCGACCTGGAGTGTTTTGACTCGAGTCGAGCGCTCGAGCTGCGGCGACCTGCATGACCAAGAACAACAGACGTTGTCAATATGCGGCTAGGCCACGGTAAATATTCAGCATTTCTACACGAAGGTAGAGTTACGAAGTCGACGGCCCATGGGTTGACGTCTGGTTTGCCTTTATTCTCCGAACGCCATTCAGCTGTTGAAGACGAGGAAAAGATCGCTGGGCAGAAGACCTTGGCGAGCAAGCAAGGCCACTCGGCGAATGCGCTGGCAACGATGCCACGTCGAAGATGAATAGTGGTAGACGACAAGAGTGCGACTTTGGTACATCTCGAGTCTCGGCTTCCTAAGACAGCTGTCTTCGGGTCTCCGCCCTGCGAGGTACCCAAAGCACCATCTTACGGTACAGCAACCGTTCAGGTACAAGTAACTCAGTAGGTTTATTGCTTCTCGAACGACTCCACATCTTACATCTTATCGGTCAAGGATCAATGAACAAGGAAGAGGAAGACTTCTGAAGCCTTCCGTTGCGAATGTCTCACTCAACACATTTCGCATGTCTCTTTGAGCATCCTTTCTGTCTTCTGCCCATGTATCTTTCTGTCGCAGGACAGGGTTTCGCAGGTGTCACAATTTGCAATTCGACGTTGAGCAAAAGACTCTTCCATGAAGTACACGGCACGTCGTACGCTCTCACTTCTGATAGGTTGTGTGCTTTGTTAGTGAGAACATGTCTTTGACCATCGTCTTCGAGACTTGTCCTCGGACTTCGCGTTTCTCGCAAAGTCGCAAACATTACAGCTGGGACCTACATCCCAGTGGGAAATCTTTCTCGTGTCGAAGATCTGTGTTTCCTTTTGACTTGTCCAACCAGATTTTTGTCGGGCTGAGACACAGGAACGGTTGCCCTGGAACGTCTACACGCGTCTACCACGACGAGGATTCAAGCAGTTCGTGCCTTCCTTATTGGGTAGACTGATTCCAAAGAAGGTCAGGATATTTGAGCTAACCACCGTATAAGCAGTCTCGACCCTAAGTCTCCAGACACAATAAGGTAGTGTATCCGACATACAAAGTTGAAGCTGGTTGTACCCCACCCAACTTTCTCGTTGAGTGAGCCCATGTCTGAAGTGGTCTTCTCCGCACGCAACTCGTCTCAACATGCACTTCTGGACTCCATATTCAGCTCCATCTTTTTCACTTCAGTAGCTTACGACCCGATTCACTTGCTCCTACCATAAGACAATATTGTCAGGCCATGCATTTGTCAAAAAAGGTTACTCTTGATCAACTAACAACTGACGGCCTCAGAGCAGTCTTTGCCTGAGAGCAAATCGCGACTGTAAAACATCCGCTCAGCCTCGAATAAGCAATGCGACTAGAGACACTGATTCTCGGGTAAAGACTGCAGTCTCTCACGTCTGGAAACCTAACGCGATACACCAGCCTATCCAACCACGACAAATCATATTCCTTGTCTACTTACCGATCAAGACTATCATCCGAACACGACAAGATACGCAGCAGGCAGAGTTTCTACTGCAAGCACTACTCCGGTGTCATGTTCTGATTCGAAGGCATCGTTGCTAAGAAAGCACTCCACGGAGTCCACTTTGGCAAAACTGCTCGAATCCACAGTCTTGCCGTCTGCTAGATGTCACAACAGTAACGACAAGCGATCGATCTCTTCCGCGCTGCAAAGACAGTTCCATCGCAGCATCATCACAGGCTTTGCAGCAGTGCAAAAACCATCGCTGCCTCCACTTGCGACAACGGTGGTGCAGCTTCATAGCCAAGACCGTCTTTTCTCGTATTTCTCCTCTTCTCCCAAACACGGCCGAGTTTCTCGTATTACTGTACACAACATGACGGTGCCGATCTGGAGATGTCACCTTCCTACAATTCCGTCTCTGTCAGAGTAACACGACTCACGACGACGACAAGTCATTTCTTCGACGGCAGGTGAGATATGACCAAATTGCTGCAGGTACAAAGATTCGGAACTGCAGGAACGCGGAAGCTTGGGACCAAGCAACGACATAAAACGCATAACGGTGAGCTTGCATACGAGGTTATGCATTATTACAGATCTTTGTGGAGATTTGTAGCGGATGCCGAGGCATAACAAATGACCAGATGACTTGTATCCTTGGATAAAGGAGATACGACAGCAGCTATGATGATCTCAAGCAAGGTCAGCTGAACCTACAACGAGGTAATCTCAAGTAGAAGAAAGGTTGTCAAGGGGATCGACAGCAGTTTACTAGGGCTGCATACTGATCAAATCTCTAATTCCAATAGACAGAATAGCGCAAAGCAACAATACGACTATGCTAGATGTCTATAGAGTTGTCGCAATCATAAGATGTGTAGCATCGACTTTTCTTGCGTCGTGAACCACAAAGACCGTCCTGATCCGCAAAGGCACTTGCCTTAGGCATTCATATTGAGACAGGGTCATCCCTTTCGCCAATGAATCTTTCAAACAAACCCCTCTCGACTCCCTCCCAACATCCTGTCGTTCCTGAAAATCATGTTGAGAGATTCATTGTGATTTGTTTGACTTGGTGTGTCAATGCTATGTCGACACGAGTGTTGTGTGGGCTGTAGAAGTCGAAAATCGTAATTGAAAAGGTCGACTTTCGAATCCCTGTGACCTGCACACACTTCTGCGTTCATGTTCGCCGTGAAACCATGTACAGACACGATTCTGACTAAATGCATTCGATTGGAAGCACGGGACCGACAGGAAGATAGCTGTCCTTAAGCTACTCGAAGTCGAGACAAGCGGTCGTTGTTGTCGTCTTTGACTGTGTGTTGGACCAAAACAATAACATGTGAAGCCCATGACGTCAACAGTATAACCCATTAACGCGTCATTTGCAAACCGTGTCTTTGTCGTGACAGAGGAATCTCATCCCTGCACCAAACTATAGCCAATTCATATAGGAAAATGTCGACACCATCGAAACGACGCAAGAAGAACGACGGGCAACCTGCACGCGGACTCGACTACTTCTTTGGAAAGCAAGCACAGGTGAAACCACAACCGAAGGACGAACCGAAAAAAGAAGCTCAGGAGACGGAGCTGAAGCATGACGACCTCGATCACGATGTCCTCTCTGATGAGGCTCTGGCCCGGAAACTACAGGCAGAATGGGACGAAGCAGACCGAGCAGCGTCAGCACCGGCGCCTACATCGTCGCCTTCGAAGGCAGCACCCACAACCGAAGCACCAGAAGAAGCAGCATTACCGGAACATCTAAAGCAAGAGTCGGACATAAAGGAAGAAACTCCCACACCCATTTCTGCTCCGGCAGCAGCACCTATCAACCCCTTTGCAGGTTTGGGCAAGAAGAACACGCTCTCCCTCCAGTCAGCGACCGCAGACGAAGACACAATCACCTACGACATCCCCTTCGACCAAAGCCCCCTGACTTTCGACCCACAAAAGTACATACCTGAGCTGAAGAAGCAGTGGGTCACGGACAACGGCCATGCTACCTACGCCCTCCTCACCCACTGCTTCGTCATGGTGAACAGCACACAAAGTCGCATCAAGATTGTTGATACACTGGTAAACACTTTACGAGTTATAATAGAAGGAGATCCACAGAGCCTGTTGCCTGCAGTATGGCTAGCGACAAACTCAATATCACCACCCTACATCGACATGGAGCTCGGACTTGGAGGTTCTGCTATCTCAAAGGCGCTGAAAAAAGTATGCGGATTGGATAGCCCTGGGCTGAAGAAATTGTTCGACAAGTATGGTGATGCTGGAGACGTTGCATTTGAGGCAAAGAAGCGACAGAGCTTGACGCTGAGGAAGCCTAAGCCTTTGACCATCAAGGCTGTTTTCGAGTCACTAGTCAAGATCGCCAATGCAAAAGGTCATGGTAGTGTCGAGGTAAAGCAGCGATTGGTCGAAAGACTGGTTCAAGATTCTAGAGGTGCCGAAGAGAGTCGATATGTTGTTCGTACTCTGGTTCAGCATGTGAGTAGTCTTGATTCCATGAACAGAACGATATCTGACTTCGGAATAGCTTCGCATTGGTGCCGTAAAGACGACTATGCTGATTGCACTGTCTCGAGCGTTTCTCTTATCAAAACCACCAGGCGCGGACTTCCCGACAAAAGACAGACATGAATTGGCGAAGCTCTCGAAACAACAACTGGCAGAAGTATACTCTCCCGCCGAGGAGATTGTCAAGGCTTGCTTTGCTCGTCGACCAAACTATGTGAGCATACCACCTCTCTGACTTGTTGAAACTATGGCTGATGGACTTCTAGAATGATTTAGTACCCACCCTGCTCGAAATCGGCGTCACAGAAGAGCTTCTACTTCGCTGCGGTCTCGCAATGCACATCCCACTCCGCCCTATGCTGGGTGGCATTACTAGAGACCTAGGTGAAATGCTAACAAAACTATCCGGTCGCGAATTCACCTGCGAATACAAATACGATGGTACTTGCACCCAACCACCTTTCATATCCCTTCTCTACTAACACTCCACTTCCCAGGCCAAAGAGCACAAGTTCATTGCGACCAATCTGGCAAGGTAACAATCTTCTCCCGCCACCTCGAAGTAATGACAGACAAATACCCCGACCTCGTCGCCCTGGTCCCCAAGATCCGCGGCGAAGGCGTGGAATCATTCATCCTCGAAGGCGAAGTCGTAGCCCTCGACCGCGCAACCGGCGCTTTACTACCCTTCCAAACTCTCTCCAACCGCGCTCGCAAAGACGTCGATATCTCCTCCGTCACCGTAGACGTATGCCTCTTCTCCTTCGACCTGATGTACCTAAACGGCGAAGGGCTCATGGACCGCCCATTCCGAGAAAGAAGATCCTTGCTACGGAGTCTATTCGTGGAGATCCCCCATCATTTCACCTGGGTCAAAAGCATCGACGCCGTATCCACCGACGAAGAAACAATTGCGGAGTTCTACAAGCAAGCACTCGCGGACAAATGCGAAGGCTTCATGGCGAAAGTATTGGATAATCTGCCCAATCCTGATTTACTAGATGAAGACGGCATGCCAAAACCACCTCCTACACCATCCAAACGCAAACGTGCCGCCAAACCAAAACCGGGCGATATTCCCTCCTCACCACCACCAGAAGCGGAAACAGCAGCGATTAAAAAAGGAGGGAGGAGAAAAGCGCTCCTCGCGACCTACGAACCGGATAAACGACTCGATTCATGGTTGAAAGTGAAAAAAGACTACGATACTTCCGCTTCAGATACCATCGACCTAATCCCCATAGCGGCATGGCATGGCACAGGGAGAAAATGCAATTGGTGGTCACCCATACTGCTGGCTTGTAGGAATCCAGAAACCGGAGGACTAGAGGCAGTTACGAAATGTATGGCTGGATTCAGTGATGCGTTTTACAAGGCAAACAGGTCAAAGTATGATCCAGATGCCGGATTGGAAGATGAGGATGAAGATGAAGATGAGGAGGCAGAAGTACCGACCCCCCTCCCAACAAAAAACAACACCCTAGGCGCCAAACCGTCATACATATCCTACCGCGGCCCCGCCCCATCAATCTGGTTCTCCCCCCAAGAAGTGTGGGAATGCGCTTTCGCAGACGTGACTCTCTCGCCCACCTACACCGCCGCCATCGGGTTGGTTTCCGAAGAAAGAGGATTGTCATTACGTTTCCCCCGCTTCCTCAAAGTCAGAGAGGATAAAAGTGTTGATGAGGCTAGTACGGGGGACTTTTTGGCGCGGTTGTGGAGGAAACAGGAAGATAGGGGAGGGAAGGTGGGGAAGGAGGAGGTGGAGGAGGAGGAGTGATGGATGGATGGATGGATGGGGGATAGGGGAGTCTTGTGTAATCAGTTCAAATCTGACGATGTTGATGATGTTGATGTTATAAGATGCAGAGGAGATGGGTATTGGGCGAGATAGCATGTATTTGCTGCGTGCTTTATGTCAAGAACCATTTCAGACGCGTCTTGTTGTTTGGGAGATGGGATTTCCTATTGGCGCCGAAGGTGGTGCTGAGGCGTGTCAATAATCATCTCGACACCTTTCGTGATGCCAACATGCCCCTGCTTAATAATAAGAAAGCCATCAGTGCTGAAGGTGGTGCTGAGATTTACACCTTCCAATATCAATGATTATCTCGATGCCTTCTGTGGTGCAGATTTGAGCGTTCAAAAGGATAAGAAGGCCATTGGCGCCGAGAGAAAGTTGTTTCATTCTTCTGAGATGAGGAAATTGTTCTATTCATAAACTTCGTTAAAACTTTCCTTCTACTCTATCAAAAGAGATGAAGGAAAGCAGATGTGCATGGCATGGCATGGCATAGCACATGTTCTAATAGCCCATTCCATAACTTCTGACGCGACTAAAGTAGAACGCTTTGTCGTTCTTCAGACCGAATTCACCCCAATCATCTGTGAGTCTGTTGTAACTCCAAAAGCCCTTCCAAGTCAGTTTGTTGTTGCCCGCCGACTTCTTGCCTCTGCTTCCAAGACCGAATTGCATCTTCCACATGTACTTGGGGATAACGCCGTCGGTCTCGACATGCACGTCTCCCTCAGCTTCTTGTGAAGAAGTGCCGTCGCCAGGACCGGAAAGTCGCCATCGCCCACGGAGTGCGTCCTTCATGACGCTATTGGGGAGGAGGGATCCGCTGGCGTAAGAGCGCATATTTTCCTTGGTGAGGTGATGGACGACATCGATGGGCTCGGTGGTGGTGAGGAGAGATATACAACTGCCATCTCTGAAGAAGCGGAGGTAGCGGAAGTATGTCACAATGAGGATTGGCGTGCCCCACGTTGACGAGGAGGTGTTTGTGGCACCAGGGCGTTGGTAGTTGACTGTACTGATGTAGCAACCATTAAATCGTAATCGAGGGCGTGAGCGGAACATCTGGCGCCAGGAGGACGCATACAATGAGTGGAGGAGTTTATTGTCGATCTCAAGGGTTGTTTTTGATGAGCGCGGGAGAGGAGCGAGTTGTGTTTCTTCAGCGTCCTGATCTTGTCCCTCAGAGAGGTAGGCCGCATCGTCTTCAAAGTCGGGCTCTACAGGCTCGCCCTTTATGTTGCAGGCGTAGTTATAATGCATGCCTGCGAAACCAAACTCTGGGCCTAGAGCGACGCGTTTCCAAATAGACTCGTCTGTCATGACGAGGTATGCGAATCTCTTACAGACCAAAGATAGCTTAGACAGGGAGGCCAAATCGTTGACGGCAGTCCACGTCAAAATCTCAGACAGTATCTCGCCAGGAAGTTCAGCGATAGGGCAAGGCGGAGGAGCATCGAGATCTGTGGGAGCTGGAGCACCAGGGATTGAGAGTTGGGAGAATTGGTCCACCAGCTCAGAAAGAGTCGGTGGCAGTCCGTGGGACGAGTGATGTGCAGTGCCCGGAACAGTCTGTGAAGCATTCGTTGGGTTTGGTTGTTGCTGCTGCTGGTGGACGACAGGCTTCGGCTTGGGTGGAAAGGCCGAAGGAGGGAAGTGCTTGTTCTTGTATTTCTCGTGGACACGATCATCCATCTTGAAGGCAGTCCGATAGAGAGCGACACTATCACCCAGACTGCCCATGGTTTCCTTTTCTACAGCCTTTTCATAGTGTTCCAAGGCAGACTCTGGCTCTTTTGTCAAGTGCCCTCTAGCAAGAGCTTGTTCGTGGGCATCCAACTTCAATTCGGCCTCCTTGTCTGGCAAATCGTAGAAGACCTGGGGTGCAGCTTCCTCTTCGGCGTCTTGGTCATGATGTTTTTGTTGTTGCGGCTTAGGCTTCGGGGCAGAAGACGAGGGAGGAGGATTCCTGCGCGGACGAATCGAAGGAGCTGCTTCTCTGGACTGTTGGCTGTTTCTTGACTGGACTTCTGCTTGCCATTGTCGTCTGAAAGCTTCCAACTCGGCATCAGTATTCTTTGGTGCTTCCTGTTCACTCATTATGACGGCGATTGTGGTTGATAGTCGTCTAGATGCACGGGGCAGTCTAGATCGAGATGGACTCGTGGAAGAGGCGTGAAGGCTGCGTGACGTAGGAGGGGCTGCTTGTTTAAAACGGCGTGCTCGATGTCTGCTCAACTCCGTCTCGAGGCAGCAACGAATTGGTCGAGGAAGCACGAGATATAAGGGAGATTCCAGTAGTCAGAAGGAAGGAAACAGGAGCCGTCTTCGTCTTGCAGATTGCGGTGTCTAGATTGATGATCGGTGCTTATCGCCGAGCAAGAGCATCTAAAGGCCGACCCCGGCTTGAGTGGAAAAGAAAGTCTCGTTGGCTTTCGATGACGCCCCAAAATCAAAGGGCGAGCGCAATCGCCATCATTCATCTCTCATAGCCATCATAGCCCAAAGTCACCCCTCTCGCTACCCTCCATACCACTCTCACCCCTCGACACTTTGCACCTCGCCAGTAAACAATTACCGCTCAATTCACCACCGCGAGCTCTTTGCATCTCCGACCTTCGCCGACTCAATCGCAGCTGCCTCGGCCAACCTCCCGACATCTTATCAATCAGCGCGCCCACTCTTCCACCCTCTCCCTTCGTATACAGGTCAATTCTCCACCACCGGCCGTATGGCCTATATTGGTTCCGCTGCAGCAAATCAACCTGCTTCCGATTTTGCCAACATCCACCAACCCGCCGTCCCCTCGCAACCGCTAGACGACACTCCTGCCGCCACCATGGACCAAGAAACTTCCATTTCTCAGAAGATGATGTCTGCCGTCTCTGGCAGCATTCTGACCTCGTTACTTGGTGTGTCTTGCTCGATAGCCACCGCATGTCTTTTCGCCCAACTAACACTCCTCAGTCACACCCCTCGACGTTGTGCGCGTTCGACTACAAGCTCAATCTGGTCCGTCTCCCCTCAATGCTTCTACCCAGCCCTCCTTTGCGCGCCTCCCTCCCAATCTCGGTATCTCGGCATGCTGTAGAGAGGTCTACTACGTCCCCAACCAAAGCCCATACTGCATTGCCTCGTCCACTGGTTTTACTGTCGACGAAATGCTTATTTCTCAATGTGCGGCAGAGGAGACTGAGCGAAGAACTTTCAACTCCACAATCGATGGCCTGAAGAAGATTGCGCGGAATGAAGGCCTTACAACTCTCTGGCGCGGCTTGAGCCCCACTCTGCTCATGTCCGTCCCTGCCAACGTCATCTATTTTGCTGGTTACGATTGGTTGCGCGCAAACCCGAACAGTCCCATGAAGGACCGCGTATCCGACAACTATGCTCCCCTCTTTGCTGGTTCTAGTGCCAGAGTGCTTGCCGCCATCGTCGTTAGTCCCGTCGAAATGTTCCGCACTCGCATGCAAGCCAGTCATCCCGAAACTGCCACCCCGACCGGTGTATTCAGAGACACCTTGTCTGATGTAAAAGAGATGGTCAAGACAGATGGATACCGTGCATTGTGGAGAGGTCTCGGCCTCACTCTCTGGAGAGACGTGCCTTTCTCTGCTCTATACTGGTGGGGCTACGAATACGGCAGACAAACACTCCACACCGCAAGAGAAGGTCCCGCTTCTCACGAGCCTACAGGCAGCTTGAAGAACCGCGCAGTTAGCGAACTAGACCACAAGACTGTACTAGTAGACAGCTTCATCGCTGGTGCAAGTGCAGGCGCAGTTGCCGCATTCGTCACAACTCCCTTCGACGTCGGTAAGACTCGTCAACAGGTCGCTCGCCATTCTACCGACGCTGCCTCATCCGCTGCTGCAGGCGTCCGTCCTGAAGACAAGTTGATGCCCCGCTTCTTGTGGCACATCTACAAGACCGAAGGCACTGCCGGTTTGTTCAAGGGCTGGGCTGCACGTACCATGAAGGTCGCACCCGCATGTGCCATCATGATCAGCAGCTACGAGATTGGCAAGAAGATGGCCGGCACCATGAACGAGAAGACCGTCAAGGAGTCCACCTAAACAAGAAACAATTTCCTTACCTGGATCAAAAAAGGATCTGGAGTGTAATTCTATTACGGCCTTTACTTTGCATTTTGGCAAACAAAAAACACAGCGTGGAGTTTTCTGGGAGCGGCATTGGGCTTTTTTTCCGCATCTGTTTTATTCGAGTTCTTCTTTTCTCTTCACTCATACCAGCGCTTGCATCAGCGACCATCTTGTCTTCTGTTCTTGCATACCCCGTTTTTTTGTGGTTAGCGAGGGATCTCTACGCAATTGTCTCCTTTTACTGTACTACCACCGGATGATTCGAGCCATCTGGTATCTATCCAATCTCATCCAACAATCAAAAATCTTCGCTACCACAAACTGTTTTTTTTATGATTTCACCCTTTAATTCTCAACTGTGCGTCTCTTTTGTCAAACGTGCAACCTGTGAAGTTCAGGTATGTTTCCTTCCCAGCATTTGTCATGCCGACGATACAACGGATGCATAAAAGTGTAGACGATGCAATATCATCTTCTCCCTCCTCCGCCTCCGACCAATCCCTCAAACAACTCATCTCGACGCCGCACCCACATTTCCAATTCCCGACGTAAATCCTGCATCTGTCTTCCCACTTCCCTTGGCTCCGGCGACACACCTTCATATATTGCTATTTTGCCCTCTACATCTGCCAACCTCTGCATCAACACCTCTGCCGCCTTTCCCGCTTGCTCGACTTCCATAAGCAAGGGTTCTGGTATACTGGAGGAAGAATTTCGCAGTCGTTCGTCGTATTCGGCGATTTTGGCTTTGAGGAGTTTGGTTTGGCGGAGGGTTTCTGATGTTCGTTTGGGGAGGTTTGGTTCGGGGGTGAAGGGTGCAGAGGTTAAGGTGCGGAGGTCTGATTGTAGGTGGGAAATTTGGGATTGCAGAGATGTTTGGAGGGAAGTTGTTTGGGAGAGTTGTTGTGTTAGGGAGAAGAGGGATGTGGTCAGGTTGAGGAGATGGGTTGCTAGTGATGTTGGGGATGTGGAAGGGGAGGTTAGAGATATGGATGTGGTGGCGTGGGTGAGGAGATCGGAGGTCCCGGGTTTTGAGAGGGAGGATTGGAGGTTGTTAAGGATGGTGGTGTTGATGTCGCTTGTGTCTTGTTTCTACATCTCATTAGCCATTCCATTTCATCCCCACCACTCTCACCAATCATTGAGAAACTCACCTTTCTCTTCTCCTCCTCTTCCAGTTCCCGCAATGCCATCTGCTCTACTCCACAAACTCCACTCCATCCTTCATCGGCCTTTTCATTAGCAGCAGCTAATGCCAACAACGCAATCAACGTCTCCTCATTCTCTTCAAATTTCGGCACTCGAGAAGGAGCGGGATATTTTTTCCGCAGAAAGGAGTGGATGTAGGTCCAATCTTTTGCTAGACGTTGTTGTTCTGCTGCTTTTGAGGGGGAGAAGAGGGAGTATTCTAAGGGTGTTGTTGTGGTGGCTGGGAAGGATGGATGATCCATATTGATGGTATACGTTTTTGGTGTTTTTGTTGTTGTCGACGGGTTGGAAGATTGGACAGTGTTGTGGTATAGAAGTGTATTGTGGTTTGTTTGAGTGTTGGTTGGCGGTCAAATTGTTTGGGCTTTGGAGGTCTTGGCGGTGTACATTGATGGTTCTGGAGGGAACAAATTGATATTCTGTTTTATTTCTGGAAACCTATTGGGTTGGATCCTACAGTATATCGAATGAAGATAGACTATCGAAATGGAGGTGACTCGATGCTGTGTCGCTGGTCTAGAGCAATTGTGTGTTGCAAAAGAGGAAGTCATCGAGAAGTGGATTCAAAAGCGAGGTCCAAGCTTCTTCCACCGAAACGTCATTGATGCGCGCTGCCTTCGTGAAATCCATCAAAGACAACAATTTGTGTCTGTCACATGCCAATTCTCCCTTGTTTGTCTCTCATCCAATTTGATCCTGGTTCCAGAGTGGACCGCAGGTAGCTCATTTCCCCAGCGAACATGTCAGGAAACAAGGCGGCGCTGAAGGCTGCGAAAGTCGCCTTGGATGCAGAGAACTACGATGATGCTGTCACTCAATGTCAAATCGTTCTAGCATCAGATGCTCAAAACTACTTTGCGTACGTTTTGGCTGTGTTCATTTGAATCAATAATGCTGACCATATTACCAGCAAGCTATTCTTGGGACGCGCATTCCAAAAACAGAACAAATTAGATGAGGCGGCAAAAACATACAACTCGGCCGCACAGATCAAACCGGATGATGCTCAAGCATGGCTGGGTCTATGTAATTTGTATGAGAGTCAGGGCGGTGTGAAACTCGACGAGTACCGCGAATCTGCTCTGAAGGTTGCTCAAATCCAGGCCGCAGCCGAGGATGCTCATAAATGTCAAACCACAATCAACAAGCTGGTAGAGTTCACCAAGGAAAATGGAACCACTGCTCAATACAAACGCGCACTGGAAGCTCAATTACCTGGAAGTCCTATCTACGAATTCTTGGAGGGTCGCTTACCGAGTCCGTCGCATACATACACTCGCCTCATCGAAATTACCGAGGAAGAAGAGAAGCAACGCATCAACAAAGAAATTGGCGAGCGAAGAACAAGGCTAGGAGCTAGAATCAACCAAGTCACTACCGATGTTCGCCGAGAGGTCTTCACAAAGAGCAATGTTGAAGAGCTCTACCAAAACCTGATCGACTGGACCAACGATGATGAGATTCGTCGCGAATACGAACAGAAGCTCTTACAGCGAGCTTACGACACTTTGATCGTCCTGACTGGAGAGGCGAAGGCTGCAAAACGTGAGCAGGTCATGGGCATCGTACACGGCATGGTCATTATCAAGCACCCTTTCCTCCTGGCCTGGACTGTCGATCTCGACTGGAAAGATGTCGCAAACATTTCGGACCTTGATGTCAATGTTTTGAGAGAGTATCTCGAGTTCTTTCCGGAAACCAGTCTCGGCAAAGTCCTCAAAGCATATCTGGACTGCGAAACTTCACCGTTCCCCGCTCCTCCAAAGGACCCTCAACAAAAAGAAGAGGAGGCAGAGCCACCGCTCAATCAGGAGGATAGAATACTTCTGATGAGTGAAGGTCTTGAAGATGGCAGTAAATCTGTTCTCGCCCATCGTCTCGTCGCAGAGTACTATCTGCACCTCGAAGAGTACGAAAGTGCAGCAGAGGTCGCTAGAAACGGCCTGAAGATGCTCGAGTCTGAGGAAAGAAAGTCAGGTCTGTCATTGCAGGACAACAAGGATGCTTTCAACAGCACACTCGCTACTGCGTTGGTCTACCATCAGTCACCCAAGAACCACCCAGAGGCCAGAGATCTCTTCAACAACATCCTCGAGAGAAAGCCCAAGCATACAATGACGCTTATTGGACTAGGTCTCATCCTAGAAGAACAAGAAGAGTTTGATGAGGCTGTCAAATTCCTTTCGCAAGCCCGGGATCAGGACCCTAGTAATGTTCGCATTGATATCGAGGCAGCTTGGTGTGACGCGCTTCGCGGAAACTATGGCCCTGCACTTGAAACCATGGAGAAGCGCTTGCCTGAACTGAAGCTTGACGACCCCAAAGCACGAGAGCTCAGAGCACAGACTCTGTATCGTACTGGTGTTTGTCTGTGGAACCTCGATACTTCCAAGACTGCCAGAAGAGATCGCAATGGAGCTTATGCCAGGTTCTTGTCTGCAATCAAGACCAACGTCAACTTCGCCCCTGCATACACTTCTCTTGGATACTACTACGCCGATTATGCCAAGGACAAGAAGAGAGCACGCCAGTGCTTCCAGAAAGCCTTTGAGCTGTCAGGCTCGGAAGTCGAGGCTGCAGAGAGACTGGCAAGATCATTCGCCGACCAAGGCGAGTGGGATATCGTCGAGATCGTTGCGCAAAGAGTCGTCGACTCGGGCAAAGTCCGCCCGCCACCAGGTTCCAAGAAGAAGGGTATAAGTTGGCCCTTCTCAGCTTTAGGTGTCGTGCAAATGACGAAGCAAGAGTACTCAAAGGCGATCGTCTCGTTCTTGACAGCACTCAGAATTAGCCCCAACGATTATCACTCGTACGTCGGTCTCGGAGAGAGTTACCACAACTCTGGCCGTTACAACTCTGCAAGCCGTACATTCATCTACGCTGAGGAGCCTCATGACGGAATTTCTATGAACGTTACTGGGCAGAACTGGTTTACGAGATACATGCTTGCCAACGTCAATAGAGAGCTCGGTGAGCATGACGAAGCGATTGCTGGTCTGCAAGAAGTTCTCACCGGCAGAGCTGAGGAGTTCGGAGTTCTCATTGCATTGTTGCAAACATACAACGAGAAAGCCTGGAGATGTGTAGAGACTGGCTTCTTCGGTCAGGCTGCTCACAGCGCAGTACAAGCAATCGAACTCGCTCAAAAGATTGTCGAACTGAGACCGCAAGCTTTCAACCTGTGGAAGGCAGTCGGAGATGCTTGTTCGACCTTTTACTGGATCCAGGACAGACTTGACATCTTCCCCTCCGACATCACTAAGCAGATGCTGATGAAGGATGTTGATGTTAAAGAGTTCAGCATATTGTCGGACATCGATGGAGTGGACTCGAAGGTTCTTGAGGGCTCATCGGATGATGGCAAGCCTCTCGCTTGCCCGGAGTACTTGGCTCTTTCGTTGCTCGCATACAAGCGTGCTATCTTCAGCTGCGCTGACGATGTACATGCGCAAGCCGTAGCCTGGTACAATCTTGGTTGGGCAGAGCACAAGGCGTTCAGCTGTAGCGATGCAAAGGCTGGAAAGAAGTTCCTTCGTGCCGCCGTCAGATGCTTTAAGCGTGCCATTGAGCTTGAAGCAGGCAATTCGGAGTTCTGGAACTCGCTCGGTGTCATCACTACCAGACTGAACCCCAAGGTTTCTCAGCACTCTTTCGTAAGATCATTGCATCTGAACGAGCGTAGTGCAAAGACATGGTGCAACCTCGGTGTTCTCTATCTCATTAACAATGATTACGAACTCGCCCACCAAGCCTTTGGCCGTGCTCAGTCAACGGACCCTGACTACGCACATGCCTGGCTCGGCGAAGGTCTCATTGCGCTCATGATGGGCGACAAGAAGGAGGCATTGTCACACTTCACTCATGCCTTCGAGATTTCCGACTCTGCTTCTCTCATCTCAAAGCGCCAGTATGCAGTGTCAGTCTTTGACAACCTGCTCGCAACCCCCTCAGCCTCGAATGAGATCACTGCGTTGATTGAACCGCTGTTCGCCTTGGAACAGCTCCACAGACAGTCTCCTTCAGATCAAGCATACAATCACCTTGCATCATTGTTCTCAGAACGTGTAGGCGATCATGGTCCTGCTATTGAAATGCTCACTACCCTTTGCACATCGGCAGAGTCTGACTACGAAGCTACCGAGTCGCTCACCTCGCTTGGTCGTTTCGCTTTGGCAAAGGCAGACCTTGCCAGAAACCAGCTTGCATCAAAAGACTATGAGTCAGCCGCTGAGAATGCAGGAACATCACTCGATCTGTCTGCCGAAGCTGATGCGAGTGGCCTAGAGCCGGACAGCAGACGCAAGGTCCGCTTATCTGCCCATCTGACAGCAGGTCTTGCTGCCTTCTACCTACAGAACATGGACGACGCCATTGCCGCATTCAGATCAGCGCTCGAGGAGAGCAACTCTGACCCTGATGTTGTGTGTCTGCTTGTCCAAGTCTTGTGGGCCAAGGGCGGCGATGAGGAGAAGTCTGTCGCTCGCGATCAACTATTTGACTGTATCGAGAAGCACGACTCTCATGTTCCATCTATTGTCCTTCTTGGTGCGATTGCGGCATTGGACAACGATACCGATGCTCTGGATGCCGTCCAGGATGACCTCGCGTCTCTGCGCACAAACGACAGTATTTCCATCTATGATCGTGAGCATGTCGAACAAGTTCTTGGTGCTATTGCAGGTCTTTCGTCGGATGCCTCGGAGTTGGATGCGCTCGTTGAGACACAAAGAGCCATCATGCTTGCGCCACACCAAAGTCATGGCTGGACACAGCTGACCGACCTGACTGAAGAGGCGTACCCAGCTCAAATGGCCCTACTGACATCGCAGAGAGCTGTTCCACCATACGGCGACCTTGGAGCGCAGGATTTGGCAAAGGCGTTCGCAGGAACAGGCGTAATCAGAGATGCACAGAGAGCGATCGTACTGGCACCATGGGAAAGAAGTGGCTGGGAGACATTCGCAGATGCAGTGACGTCTGCTTAAACAGGCTGATATCCGAACATCACAGTGGCTGGGAAATACTGTTGTTTGCGCATACTAATGAAGCGAAACAACCTAGCCAGGTCAGGCCAAGCAAAATCAATTCAATTCCAATAGAACTTTGAGAGAATTTTCGTTTTGACATTTGCCGATCGCATCGATTTACCTTTACGAGGAGGAGAGCTTGTGGTGGTGGAAGCAATTTTGTATGTCTTGGTATGGATACCTCGTGATCGTACTTCTGCCGTCTCCTTCCCCAGCTGGACTTGATGGTTCACACGGATAGACGCCTGTTGAAACGGTGATAGTGTTTCTGTTTCAAGCCTGCACCAAATATAGAGTATATTGGGGAGATCTTGCTGTACGTAGGAGGCTTGGGTTACATTTCATGCTCACAGCTGAGTCTCGCATTTGTCCATTGAATCGTTCCCCGGTCAAGACCGAGAGGGAGCGAAGAGATGTTGAAATGTTTGGGAAGAAAAACAAGAAGCACCCCACGTGCAGGGTGCCTGAACGCCAAGCAGCCTCGGCCGCGGCTTTGCCCGGCCCTGACCAGAAAAGTCCAGAGCTTGTCCCCTTGCCTTGTCATGCAGCAACAACAAACATCACCCCCTTCGTGTTCCTACCGCAATGCGGGGCATCTTTCATCTCAGTACACCGGTCGAGGGGCTCGGAACGAGGCGTTTGATGGACTCGATCAATGGGCCTTCTATTCCATCTTGACTCGAAAGTCTCCTCCTGGATTTCTCGTTTGACGTCAAGAGGGGTAAACGCTTTTCTGAAGGAGAGTTGTCTTGAGCAGGTTCAAAATCAATTAAACAAGTGCAACCTTTCCGTAACCGGTATCGATACGGAGTCTGATCAGGCAGCTGGGGGTGGTGAGTTCACACATCGTATCTTCATTCCTTGGCGTAAGTGGCAATTGAACGGTGGGCAGTTGGTGATGTATCTATCTTTGGATGAGACACAACTTCAATTCAAGGCTGGAGTGTGGCGTGTCTCATTGCATTGTATCAATGTTTCTTGCTGTAGAGAAATTCTGCGAGATGCTTGATCTGGAGTATGGACAAGCGAATGATCAACAACACCAACAAGGCACTTCTGCAGGAACCCGCATGCATCGAACTGTAAAGATGTTGAATCATCAGATGGATCCGAGGTAAAGCGATCAAGGCTCTGGGTTAGCAAGGCTAAAATTGCACTCTTAGTCCACAACCCCGCTGAATTGGAATGCAAGAAGGTTCAGAGATGAGTCCCCGTTGTGGATACGAGGTCGAACTCTCGTAACGGGTTCCTGGTTCCTGGAGCTAAACTAACTCGGAACTCCCTCAAGCCTCTCACCATGTCATTGGGAAACACCTCTCGATATATAAGGCCTGCTCGACCTTTCCAATGAACAATTCCCTCCCCCATCAACAACTACAGTCGTTCAACTACTACTAATCCATCCAACTTCCACACTCGCTACACAGCACCTTTTACAACTTTTTAATTCTTCCCAAGTTTTATATCACCACCCTACCGCAAATATGAGATACTCCGCTGTTGCCTCTCTCGCCTTCGTTGGTGCCGTCGCTGCCCAGAACTCCACCGCTGGTGCCGCTGCCACTGGCTGTGTTGCTTCCTACAACACTTGCAGAACCACCCGCACCAACGGTCTTTCTGCCAACCAGGCTCAGTGTGCTTCTGACAACGCTGCTTGCCAGGGTGCTTGCTACGCAACCTACAACACTTGCCGTACCACTCGCACCGACGGTCTCTCTGCCAACCAGGCCCAGTGTGTTTCCGAGTACGCTACCTGCCTCGGAGAGAACCCTCTTAGCCCCTCCGGCGGTCTGGAGTCGTCCTTCATCCCTTACAGCGCCACCGCTAGCTCCAGCATGACCTCTTCTGCTGCCGCTCCCGTTTCCACCGCTGCTTGCCAGGCTTCTTACAACTCTTGCCGCACCGCCCCTGATGCCAACATGGCCTTCTGCGCTTCCCAGTTCGCTGGCTGCCTTCAGGAGAACCCCTTCGCCAGCAACGGCACTAACACCGTCACTGCTGCTGCTTCCGGCGGTGTTGTCTACACCACCCAGGTCGTTACTGCATTGACCACCGTTTGCCCTGCTCCCACCGCCGGTGCCTACGTTACCACTCTCGGCAAGAACGTCTACACTGTCAGCAGTGCTACCACCATCACCGTCACTGACGTGAGTTGTATTCTTCAACCATCTTGAACAGTATATCTGACTATTCTGCAGTGCCCTTGCACCATCTCCAAGCCCGTCACCTCGGCTCCTGCTGCTTCTGCTTGCGCTACTCAGCTGTACGTATATCCATTGCTTCGAACTTATCTCAATCAAAACTAACATCTTCCAGCTTCGATGGCTGCAACCCTGCCAGATCCGCCTGCCCCAACGGCCCCGGATCCTACATCACCGTCACCCCCTCCACCTACCCTACCAGCTACGTCGTGAACGGCCAGACCGTCTCCTTCACCGCTGCCCCCACTTCATGCCTTCCCTCTTCCGCCGCCACCACCAACGGTGTCATGACCCCTTCTGCCGGCGGTAACAAGAACGGCACCGCCTCTGCCACCAAGCCTGCTGTCTACACCGGTGCTGCTGCTCAGTTCGGTGCCGGTTTCGGTTTCCTCGGTGCCGCTGCTGGTGCCGTTATGCTCCTGTAAGCATTTTACTATCAATCTTTTGATGATTTGATAATCTATGAGAGGATGGGGATGTGTAGAGAAAACAGAAAGGAAACCAGAGATGCTGTGTAGTTGTTTTGAGTTTTAATTCTTGTCTTTTTTCTCGGGGGTTTTGGAAAGAATCAGGATTTTTCCACATCTCTTGTTTTCTTTTCCCCGATCTTTTTTTTTAATATACCACTTGTATAAGTATGGGCGGGCTTTGGGAAGCCCTTTTTGATATCACTGAATATACTTGTTGTCGATTGCATACCTCTTACGCCTACATTCTTTGCATATCTCAGGCTTTGTTTCGTTTCTGATTGGGGTTCAAAGGAAGGAACGATCGAAAACCTCTTTCCATTCCATCTTTCGTTTCTCTCTCTCCCTCCCAGATTTTGCAGCCGGCTGTCTTCATGCGTCGCCGCTTCCCTCTGTTTGTTTCGTCTTGATCGTATTTTGCCCCGGCTTCGAACCGTTTCAGTGCCAATAGCTCAAAAACGATACCGTACTCGTATCGGAAAGACGAGGAAGACAGACCATAATTGACATACTCAGGAAGCCAACAATACATAGAATAGGCTGACGGAGAAACCGGTGGAGAACATGAAGCGGAAAAAACAATCTGGAAGGCTTCATTACGCTCCTTTCCACCAACGGAATGGACACGAGCTTGCAAGCTGAGGAACGGTTGCATCTTCGCATTTCGAAGTTCATTTCACACATGAAGAACAGCGTATTAAGGTAGGTGTGTGGTTATTTCATTGACGTGCGTAAAAGGTTTCATCAAGCTATCTGCTTGTTATTTACATGCTAATCCACCTAGCCATCCAGAACTCAGTGACCTGCTTAGCTTCATCCACAAGCCCCATATCCAACAACAATTGCGTGGTACCTCTAACCGCACTCTCCAACGCGCTGAAAATCCAAGCGTGCGTATAACTAGTATGTTCACCCACAAACACCGTATGCTTCTCCGTCTGAAAGTACGCAGGAAGATACAAATCTTGCTGCAATGCTGTAGGCGACGCCCAAGCGCCGGCTTGATATTCATCATTGAGCCAGCATTTTCTGTCGTAGGCGCCGGTGAATTGTTCGGCGGCGATGGGGCCGTGGATTTCGATCATGGCGCGTTGGACGTAGGCGACGTGTTCTTGTTCGGTCATTGCGCCGAGGGATTTTGCCATGTCGCCGGAGAGGTAGGATGCGAGGATTACGCCGGGGCCGGAGCTGTTGATTTGGTAGGACGGGTAGCACACACTGCCGATCCCTGCGATGCCGCCGCCTGAGCCGCAGCCGCCGATGATGGGGCGGTCGAGGTGTTCCCAGAAGCGTGTTTTGTAGTGGAGTGCGACTTTGCAGGCGGGTGAGTAGTTTAGTCTGCTGATGGCGCGGCTGAGAAGGCTAGAGTAGTCGGGGAGACGCCAGAGACGGACTTTGGAAAAGGGGACGGCGACGATGGTGTAGTCGAAGTCTATGATTTCGGTTTCCATGTCGAAGGGGTTGCCGGGGCGGAAGTGGACGGACATCTTTTCGGAGGTCTCGTTCCAACTCATGGCTTGGACGGCAGTTTGGAAGCGAGTGCGATTCAAAACTTGAGGTCCGAAAGCTGCAGGGAGACGACTCAGACCTTGATCGATGGTACGCCATTTAGTGGCCTCAAAGTAGACATCTTCGTACGGCCAAGATGGGAGGTTATCAGCAACCGAGTCAATCTGATCGGTGATGTTGTTGTCAATACCCATCTTGTAACGGAGGTAACCAGACTCGGAGAAGTCAAGGAAGCCCTCAGCAACGGCTTGCTTATGTGCCTGGAAGACGTTGGTTGCATATAGACGAGTCTTCTCAGTAGTCATGCCGAGCCAGTCCTCAAACTCTTCGGTTGCTTCTGCTACAGCAGTTGCATTGCTGTATGTGAGAGTGGCGTTAACAGCGAGGGAAGGATTCTCGGACACCTCTGCCACGCCCGGAACAGTACCATCAGGCTTTCTCTTGGTGGTGCTCGAAGGGTCGTTACGAGCGGTTTGGATCCAGGGAATGAACTTGACCTCGTAGGAGGGGTCGTGCTTGTTCTGCTTGTTAAGTTCGTCGGCAAGCTGGAAGACCATCTTGTGGTCGTTGATCTCGATCGTCTCGTTGTCCATAGACAAGCTGACAGGGAAACGCATAGGGCCCATCTCCTGGTACTGGTATTGATCAGGCTTGGTAGCGTTGAGATAAGATGTGTGGACACGACCTCCGATACGCGATGAAGCTTCGATGATCTGCCAGTCGTGGAAACCAACAGAGTCGAGAATGTGTGCAGTCATCAAACCAGACATGCCGCCACCGAGAATACCAACAGACTTGCTCTTGGTTTGAGCAACGAAGACAGACTCTGGCTCCTTCTCCTTCAGGTATGTGACACCATCAAACCAGGGGCCCATAGCATCCATGACATCTGCAGCAGCGAGATGTCTCTTGTTGTTTCTGCGACCAACAGAGACCGGTGTAGATCTGCCTAGCAAGACATCACCAGAGAAAGCATGAAGACAACCATCGCTAGAGATATCCTCAGGTGCCAACCAGACGAAGCGAGTTGGTCTTTGTTCATGCCAATTCAAGTGTCGCTTTGCCAAATCGTGGTTTCCAACATGTGTGCTGCCGAGAACGTGATGGGCATCTTCTGTGGACTTGATGCCACAATCACCATAAACGATTGAGAACTCTCCGTCATGAGATGAGTGATAGTCGACATGGATGTTGTGCATACCACCTGCCTCCACAACCTCAGGGAACTTGAAGGAGACCACTGGACCTTGAGGAGCAGCGACGACATGCTGGATGAGAGTCGACAAGGCAAAGACGCCTGTCGAGAGTTTTCGAATAGACATTATGAGAAGGAGTTGATGAGATGTACACTGAAGTAAGCATCCTGGGCATAGCTTACCATTTTATATATCCAGCTGCCTACTACTGACACGGATATGCTCCTCCAGCAAAGCCCGAAATCGATACTCTGCGGAGTATGCACAGCCTGCCTGCCGATGGTTGGGACTGCAAACCAACAGCCATGGTTGCGGTGTACGGTTACGCCGTGTCGATACTACACATGCAAGACATGGGTGAATGAGTCCTATCTCCACAGTACCAAGTCGGCGACATTCAGACACTCCAGGAACCGGCCTCTCCGTTCTTGCCAAGGACACGCTTTACTACTTCTGCAGTATTCCAACCGAGAGACTGTATCCACGTTGCTCCGGTATCGAAGAGTGACGCCCTTCAGTGACTTGTCAAGCGATGGCCGACTGTTTGCCCGCTCTGCCTATCTCTAGACATTGAGGCTGTAGGGCGTGGATACGACAAGTACACCGAGTCCGGAAGCTCGAAAGAAGGCGCGAGGAAAACTTTCAATGTACCCTGCAGAGGTGTTGACCCGGGATCGACAAGATAAGGTCGGAAGGTGGATGCAAGATGGGGACTGGGGGATAAGAAGTCTTGGCAGCGATAGAGATTATCGTTTCCATTTGTTCGGTTGCTTACCACATCGAAAGCTGCATGTAAAGAGAGTGTAAGAAGCGGAATATGGCCTGACTAGACGCAGAAGACAGATTGTCTCGTGAGTGAGATCAAAGTGGCTGTCGCGGGTCTGGAGAGGCCACACCGCGCTGCACGGCACAGCCGGGATCATTAGAGGTCCGCGCAGACATCATCTTTCAGTGTATGTCATAGGAATCACCAAGAAACATATACGGCCTAGAATATGATGGTAGGCAGATAGAGAAAGTGAACATGACATCTGATCAAGATTTGCGTGCAGAAAGGATCGCCTCAGCAAATATGACTGCGGTATACGGATAAATACCGGCAAAGCCGATGAACTGGCGGAAGTGCAACCAATCTCGGCTCTCCGGGACCTCTGTGCATCTCATCACCTCAGGACTCGAACGACTCTAGAGGTCATGTCTTACAGTTTTGCAAATTCCATGTGTCAAATTTGGACTGGCTTCGTCAAGTCGTACTCCAGAACGCACGCGACTATCTCTCAATCCCTGCTTCGTTCTTTCCACTCTTCTCGAATTCAAAACGCTACAGAGTCCAAGGATCAAGAGTCCGGGCAGGAAGATGCCGGGAAAGAAGCCTCCAAGGACAAAAGGCGGGAGTATGCGCGGAAGTATTATCAAAAGATTCTGAACGACCCGGAACGTCTACAACGCAAAAGGCAGCAATGGAGGCGCTGGTATGCTAAAAACTATCCTAACAATCCTACGCTCCAACAGAAAAGACTAGAGAATGTCAGACGCTGGCGAGATGCGCATCGAGACGAACACGTCAACAACTATCTCAACAACGCAGCGTACCGCGAAGCCTACCAGAAGGGCAATAAACACAATAAAGCCTCGGATGAAAAGAAACGTGTTCGATTAGAGCAGAACGTCGACAATTGTCAACAGATCATGAAATTTTGTCAATGGATTTCTCACACAGAATGGGCTCGTCGAATGGCTTGGGAGACGCATGAGCTCCTTTGGAACGAGACTGGAAAGACTCCAGGACTTTGTGCATCTTGCAAAAGTGTATACACACGCAAGTTCTGGTGGCAACGTAAGAAGTCTGATGAGAAGTCTGGTGAAAAACTTCTTGACTGCCACAATTGCTTCTGTCACAAGGATTGGGAGAAGGCCATGCCAATTGGAATGAGAGGTCATGTCTTTGGAACTGGCCGGATCCGACAGCCAGACTGGACTAAATATCCTCCACCATCTTCGTCCAAATCCTGAAGATCTACGAGGTTCGCGCATACACCAAAATGACGCCATCTCAACTTCTTCTCACCATCTCGCCTTCGAAAAGTACGGTCAACACAAGACGCCGGGTCTTGACGACCATCGCTAGACTTGACGGCAATTTTATCATCCGAGCCTGTTGATACCAACCGGGTGCTCATATGATAACAACCGTCACAATCAGAAACTTCACACCTTCCTTGCCCGGGACAAGCACTAAACACTGGCTAAATTACTCTCCTCAGCATCGAGAACTTTACAGCATTGTGCAGCTTTCAGCACATCACGCCATGGCAATTGCAGATATCTATCAAGGCTTCACGTAACAGCCCTTTCCCTTTTCACACTACGATCGGATATCAGACGCGATGATCAAAGATCGTTTTAGCACGAGATTGCCTTGTTGATGAAACTCCGAAGAACTGCTCGAGGACATCTTCAACCATCATCTCGCAGTGCTTTCTTTGCCAAAGCACAATTTCCATCAATATATGCATCGTCGACAGAGCATGCCAAAGTCGCGGCACTCGCTCATGTTCCCTAAGAATTTCGTACAATTGATTAATCACTGCATCGATGACAACAAACCCTTTGAACGTTTCGGTCTCAAGCCCCTTGTGAGCTTGTGGGTTAATACCAGATACTTGATCACAAAATTCCACTAGAGATATCTCAATTACAAAAGAATAGCCCAGTAAACAATACACCCCAAAAAGCAAATACTTCCATATCCCACAAACCCCTTCAAGCAAAACAATTCAAACCATCCAAACCCAAATATATAGATGATCAAATATTCCACTTTCCCTTCTTCCTGACCTCCCTAACTACACAAATTGTACAGATGGATTTACGTCTGTCTCACTCTCACGTGTTTACTTGCGTATTTATTTGCTACTTGCTGAAAATCGAGTAACTCTGATGTTTGCATCAGAGTTCTAGTGGTAGGATTGATTTTGTGCGCTACATACATCATTGCACTATCTGGTTGAAATGCGAGAGATGAGGATATGAGGATCTGAAAAGATGGTCGACTGATTTGATGAGGATGATGATGTTGACCATGTGAAGTTGCCATGTGAACGAGTATTTCAACACGATATGCCGCGCCGGAATGGCCGACCAAATTGATAAGAAAGCCATTGGCGCTGAGGGTGGTGCTGAGAATTGCGTGATCGTGTGTTCAACAGCAACTTTCGAGTTCTTCCGTTGCCAAACAAGGTCTGGATCGCTCCTGATGACCAATTTCTTCTGCGGGTAAACATCAGAGTAGAATGAAGAAGCACAGTGTGGTTAGAGGATTCATAGTATAATTCCATTGTTCTTGTCTACCGAACTGCCTAGTAGACACAATCCTTTTTGTTCTTTTTCGTATCGTTGAGGCGAAATATCCCATGTTCCATATCATAGACCAACCCCTCGATCAAAAAGATGCCATCATCGTATCTGCGTTCTCGTGTTTTTTTCGTCTCCATCTTTCGTGCTTCCGGATCCAGAGGAAAAAAAGAACTAAGGCTTAGGGACGTGGAAAGTCTTGCTGATCATAAGACATCCATGAGCCACAAAGATCAGAGCAGCAGGGTGGAATTCGAATATCGAGCCCTCAGCAAACACGCCGAAAGGAAGCTGATCGTGGATCCAGCCCTTGCTGACCCAGAAGGAGATCAAGGAGACAATGCCTAGGGAGGTGGGGGTGGGGAGACCTTCAAAGTACTTTGCTTTGCCGTTGGCATCTTTGGGCACGCTGTCGGTGGTGATGTTGAAGCGAGCGAGACGGAGGAGACCGCAAAGGGCGAAGGAGGTGAGGAGGAAGTGGTCGAGAGGGGTGCGCATGCCGATTGCGACTGATGCGACAGCGGGGGAGACACAGAATGAGATCTGGAGGGAAGGATCTGGTTAGCAAGGTTGAATTGTTAGGTTCAGGGAAGTGTGTCGTACCAAGTCGGCGAGCGAATCAAGCTCCTGGCCCATAAGCGAGCTCTTCTTTCTCCAGCGAGCGACCTTGCCATCCATAAAGTCGAAGAACAGACCGAAGGGCATGAAGGCCAGGGCAGCCCAGAGGTTACCGAAATCGTTGGGGTTGCCCATGCAGTAGCGGAGAGAGGACATGACCGAGTTGATACCGCAGAAGCCTGTGTTGTAGTGTTAGTACCCGATGCAATTGGGTAGATTGCAGGTATGATTACGCACCATTCAGGAGGGTGATGAGGTCGGCAAGGTGCATAGCACGGATCATAGAGAAGTGGCCTGGGTCAGACTCCTCCAACAGGCGCTTCTGCTTGTCCATAGCTGTCTTGTGGTCAGCTTTGTTACTGTGTTATGGCCTCTGTTACGACATACGAGGACTAGCGGTGACTTCTTTTGCAGCGTCGGTTGACGCGTTCACTCTGCGAGACATGATGAATTGAGTGTTGGTGTTTCTTGAGTGGGTGTCAAACTCAAGAGTGGAAGGTGCTAGGAGTATAACAAATAACAAGAAGGACAGAGGTTCCTTGCGGTGCACAAAAGGGAAAGCAGGTTTAGACGCGGGCGTTTGCGATTGGAGCGAGACGTCATTCAATCCCACAAAAAAGGGACCACCAGCTCAGCCACAGGGCAGCTCTTCACTGCCACTTTGTGCCTTCAATTCGTTGCATGTGATAGCCTCATATCTTGACTTCAACATCATGCAACAGACCTCTCACTGGCCATCTCCCCTTTCACGAAAAACATCCTGCATTTTGACGCGCCTTCCAATGAGGCATGCCATGGTTTTGAGAGAGACCAATCTGACTAGTTTCACATGCTCAGATTCCGGATCCCTAACACTATATATTCTACCTATGACCTCCCAGCTTCCAAACCATCCAAGCAGGCGTCGACGTGCGCACGAAGAAATCTCACAATTTCCATACACTGAGGTGGTTGCCTCTCTTCCTCTTTGAAGGTCGCACAGTATACGACCCCCCTTCGAGCACCAGGTCGATGACGGCGTTACCGCCGCCAAAGATCCGGCTCTCGCGGTGGAGTTCCATCACGTACGGACACACTGCACGAGGCTCGTATGGGTCAGGGGTAGCGAGTTGTCCGTCTTGTTGTTGGCTTCGGCACTGAGTAATGTTTGATCTCTTGGAGTGTTGCGTTTGTGATAGTGCATTGCAAAATGCATGATAAGTTTCAGGTCTGAGTGTATGCTATAAGAGAGCGGCTGCGGTTTCATGGGCCTCTCGTTTGCTTGAGCAGGGTTTCTGACAATCAAGTAAACGCACTCCATTTTCAATGCATAGTTCTCGACCATGGTACGCCTATCGAGATGCATGACACTTTTCAAACCCAAAGTCCTATCCGATGAGAGCATATGCAATGGCTGCTCCTTGGACGATCCGCTCTCTCTGGGATGATCATGTCTTCAGTTACGCAAGTCGACGCTGATGGGAGAGATGCCAGGAATGAAGTTGAAATGATTTTTTTGCTCCTCTTCTCTCTGTATTCAAATAGTCCTGTACAGCGTAAAACATGAGATGAACTGCCTCTTTTCGAAACAATGCCTCCGTGAGAACCATTTCCCAAGCCGTCCAAGGCCTCATAACTCCGTGACGCCGCTGCCTGTTTACGCCCACATGCTTGCACTTTTGTGTGTGTGAAGAATGCCTGTAGATGGCTACTACGCTTAGTAGCCACCACGGCCGCGACCACCACCGCGGCCACCACCGCGACCGCCGAAGCCACCAGAGCCACCACGGCTTTGGAAACCTCCACGGCCACCGCGGTCACCACCGAATCCGCCCCTTGAGCCACCACGGCCGCCGAAGCTGCTACCGCCACGGCCACCGAAGCCACCTCTTGAACCGCCACGAGGACCACCACGGCCACCACCGAATCCACCACGGGCACCACCGCGACCTGCGGGCTTCTTGACCTTAGGAGCACCGGGAGCGGGCTTGGGCTTGGGAAGGAATCTGGAGAAAGTGTTAGGTTTGAGTTGAAGATAGTCCAGCGCAAGGATGTGTACCTCTCAAGGGGGAGGAGCTTGTCGCCGCCGATGTAGAACTTGTCGCCGTTCTTGAAAGAAGTTGCGACAATACCCTCTTGGGGCTTGATGGTGAAGTAGACCTGGTTGATGGGGCCGAGAATCTCGTCGACTTTGCCGACAGCGGTCTTGTTCTCGAGGTAGATGGGAGCGTTGAAGTAAGGGATCTTCACGTTGGTCGAAGTGCAGACCATCTCGCCCTCGGAAGCGTGCATGAAAGTGCCCATCTCGTAGACCTGGTCGGGAGGACCTTGGGGAGCGAAACCACCGCGACCTGCGCAAGTCATATGTCAGCCATGACTTGTTCTTTATCCTCCAGAGCCAACAGGAATGTATGCGCACCTCCACGGCTACCGCCGAAACCACCGCCGCCGCGTCCACCTCTGAAACCACCACCACCACCACCGCGGAAAGACATTTTTTCTGGTCGGAAAAGTCGAGTTGAGGAGTCGCTAAAGGACTACCGGCGTTGTATCGACCGGGATATGAGCGTGTATAACAAAAGCCGTCGGCGAGTAGACAGCTGTTTGTGAAATGTACGTTGGCGTTGGACGATTGACACGGCGCGAGAAAAAGTGCCAGACTTGATGAAGCTTGAAATTTACGCCAAGACACGAATTTTGGAGGGGACGGAAGCTGCCGCCCGTCAGTCGCTCTCCCTGAGGGTTGCGCTAAACAGTCACCGAGCTGTGCGGTATCGACTAGCTCTGACTCTTTCTGTACATGCTGTCTGGCTGTAGTCGCTACTCGAGGCATCTGATCACTCCTGCCACCACCCATCGCCTCGCCAGATCCTGCAGGTCCAGCTTCCGCCCGGCACTCGCAACCTCTCAAATTACCATCGCCCGCACTTTTACAGCTTTTTACCCCGCCGCCTGCAATCGCAATATGGACGCCGTCAATGCAGCCGTCGACGGAGTGAAGGATGCCGCTGAGGGTGTTAAGAACATGGTCGTCAGTGAGGCCCAGCAGCAACAATCTCAGCAGAAGAAGCAGCAAAAGAAGGACAAGAAGAAGGGCGCACAGGAGGACGGTGATGCTCGTCCCCTCGAAATGACTCCCCCTCCATCATACATCGACGACCGCAACAAGATCTTCGACAGAGTCAAGGCTGAGTACGACGCATGGGTTGCTGAGCAGCCTCGCGAGGACATCAACGTTACTATGCCCGACGGTAAAGTCCTCGTTGGCAAGGCCTGGGAAACCTCCCCTGCCGAGATCACCCGTGGAATCAGCAAGTCGCTGTTCGAGCGCACCGTCATCTCTAAGGTCGATGGAGAGCTGTGGGATCTGGACCGCCCTCTGGAGAAGAGCTGCAAGCTGGAATTGCTTGATTTCGAACACCCCGAGGGAAAGAAGGTCTTCTGGCACTCGAGTGCTCACGTTCTGGGTGAGGCTTGCGAGAGAAGATTCGGTTGCAGTTTGTGCATTGGTCCCCCGGTCGAGGATGGTTTCTACTACGAAATGGCTCTCCCCAACTCCGAGCCTGTTCTGGAGTCTGACTGGAAGCCCCTGGAGAAGGTCGCCGAGAAGGCCATCAAGGAGAAGCAGACTTTCGAGCGTCTCACCCTGAAGAAGGAGGATTTGCTCGAGATGTTCAGCTACAACAAGTACAAGCAGCACATTATCCAGGACAAGATTCCCGATGGCACCAGCACCACCGTCTACCGTTGCGGTCCCTTGATCGATCTGTGCAGAGGTCCTCACATTCCTCACACTGGTAGAATCAAGGCTTTCAACATCATGAAGGTACGAATTTGACAATCTGTCATGTTTCTGCTATCAAAACTAACATATTCGTAGAACTCCGCATCTTACTTCCTCGGTGATGCCAAGAACGACTCTCTCCAGCGTATCTACGGTGTCTCTTTCCCCGACAAGGCCATGATGGTCGAGCACAAGAAGTACCTCGAAGAGGCTGCCAAGCGCGATCACCGCAAGATCGGTAAGGAGCAAGAGCTCTTCTTCTTCCACGATATGTCTCCCGGTTCCTGCTTCTTCCTTCCCCACGGTATGATCATCTACAACGCCCTCCAAAGCTTCCTCCGTAACGAGTACTGGGCCCGCGGTTACCAAGAAGTCATGTCTCCCAACATGTACAACTCCGCTCTCTGGAAGCAATCTGGTCACTGGCAACATTACAAGGACGACATGTTCACCTTCGAGGTTGAGAAGGATCAGTGGGCCCTGAAGCCCATGAACTGCCCTGGTCACTGTCTCCTTTTCTCTCACCGTGAGCGTAGTTACAGAGAGTTGCCCATGAGAATTGCCGACTTTGGTGTTCTCCACCGTAATGAGGCTTCTGGTGCCCTCACTGGTCTTACCAGAGTCCGTCGTTTCCAGCAGGACGACACCCACATTTTCTGTACCGAGGACCAGGTCGAGTCTGAGATTCTTGGTCTCTTCGACTTCCTCCGTACTGTCTACGGCAAGTTCGGCTTCACCTTCAAGATGAAGCTCTCCACCCGCCCTGAGGGTCATCTTGGTGATGTTGCCACCTGGGACAAGGCCGAGGCTCAGCTCACCAAGGCTCTTGACCAGTTCGTTGCTGGTGGTGGTTCCCAGTGGGAGCTGAACCCTGGTGATGGTGCTTTCTACGGTCCTAAGATCGATATCACCATCTCAGACGCTCTCAAGCGTGAGTTCCAATGTGCCACCATTCAGCTCGACTTCCAGCTTCCCCAACAATTCAACCTTGAGTACCGCAGTGCTGAGGCCGGTGAGGCTAAGGTGAAGGGTGAGGAGACCAAGGAGAAGGCCGTTCTTGAGCAGAAGGCTGCCCCCGCTGCCGAGGGTGCCGCTGTCAACGAGAAGGGCGAGAAGACCGAGGCTAGCTACCGCCGTGAGTTGACTCCTGGTTGCCAGCGTCCTGTCATGATTCACCGTGCTATTTACGGTTCATTCGAGCGTTTCATTGCCATTCTTACCGAGCACTTTGCCGGCAAGTGGCCATTCTGGCTCTCTCCCCGCCAGATCCTTATTGTTCCCGTCATGCCTTCTGCCAACGACTACGTTGAGGAGCTGCAGACTATTTTCCGCAACAAGGGCATGCACGCAGACATTGATATCACCGGTAACACCATGCAAAAGAAGATCCGTACCGGCCAACTCGCCCAGTACAACTTCATCTTCGTCGTCGGTGCTCAAGAGAAGGAGTCTCGCACCGTCAACATCAGAAACAGAGACGACCCTGCTACCCAGAAATTGGGTGAGCTCATTCCTCTCGATGTCGCTGTCCAGAAGATGGAGGCTCTGAGAGATGAGAGAAAGCTCAAGACTGAGTTGTAGAGTGGTTTGTCGGAAAACACATGGCGTTGGGACGGATACAAAAAGATACTCATCGGAATGCTTGTTTGGAGCGTTATTGTTGTTGTATCCACGATTGGTAGGTAGATCGCTATCAGAAACATATTCTTTCTAACTTTGTCTTTTTGCTCTGTAATTTTGAGACGTGTTAGGTTGCAGTGTGAGTGAAAACATCAAACCGACGCTCGCAATCTCGGGGGTCGTGGTCGACTTCGATTGATTAAACGGGGCCCAATCCACGATACAATAGAGAAACACGAGAACTCCCCTCCTGAACCAGCTGAGATGCATGCTTTGCGACAGGCTTCAGTGGCATCTTCCTGGGACAAGTTCGGTAGGACCATCCTCAACAGTACGTCAGACGCCCGAGCACCTTCCTTCGAAACAACTCGCCACTTACCACGTCGCAACAGCAACTCGTCACATTCACGTGCGGTCCTCAACAGCTTGCAAACGGAAGGTCCAACACGGCCTCTTCCGCTTCCCTTCTCACCTCTTCTTTATAAACCGTCCAATCCTTGGTTCTGACTCTCGACACAACATCAAACCTCTGAAGATTATCAAAGCATTCAAGAACCAGCCCTCATCATCAACAACAACTTCACTACTCATCTACCATCAACAACCAACCAACCGCCAACATGAGCACCGACTTCGGACGCAAGGTTCGTCTTGCCATCCATTGGTTCATCACGTTCATCACTGACATTCATCCAGGATCTGTCTGACAAGGTCAGCCTCTCATACATTCATTGCCCACACACCACGCTAACGTACCTCGAGATTGAGGAGAAGATCACTCCTCAGGCTGCCAAGGGCCCTCTCGACACCTCCAAGGAGCATGTCACTGGCCACGCCGACCACGTCGCCAGGTTTGTCATCCATCCATCTCAATCTTCATCATCAAGCCTTATCTGACATCCATCGACAGAGACCTCAAGACCGACGACCACAAGTCTCTCGGCCAGTCCACCCACGACAAGGCCTCTCGTCTCACCAGCACTTCTGACGACCACAAGTCCGTCGGTGACAAGATCAAGGATGCCATTCCCGGCCTTCACAGCGACAAGCGTTCCGATGCTGCTGAGGTCATCGACCCCAACACTTCCACCACCACTTCCGACGTCATCAACAAGAACCTTTGAGCAGTTCACGACAAGACTCTGATGGAGCGGTCCTCTGATGGAACACTCTCACGATGCAATGATCCTTTGATGGCATGATGATACGTTGGCGGATACCCCTTTGCTGCTTTTTGCACTGCACCTGAGACTGGAATGACATACCTTTGATACTCACTCTCATCTTCTTGCTTCTGTGACTTGTCCTTTGCGCTTCTGTATCATCGTGTCTCTGTTGCCAATTCTTTGCCGTGATGTATCTTCCCAATTCGTGATGTTTACTGTCCTGATTTCGTTACCACCCTTGACAATCTCCTAGGAAGCCTCAACATCTGACCCCTTCTCCCGCTCGTGTGTCTTGTCGTTTCATACAACCAGACTTTTCATACTCATGCATGCCTAGAGTATCAAAACATCTCGCCAGCGAGCCTCCATATGCTCTGGAGGTATGTCCATCCTTATCAGGCAAACATCCCTCCAGAGCGAACATCCTTAGCTCAACTCGCAAGCTCTACCGTCCGTTATTAGGATATACTCGATGTGTTATATTCCGTTGCGTTGGCGATATTGAGGTGTGCGAGATATAAGTGGCTCTCTGATGCCATCTTTCTACAATAAAACACCGGACAGAATTTTAAAAAATTAACATGACTTCTAGAATCGCAAAAAGAAGAAGATGAGGAAGAACAATCTCCATAGCCCCTATGTTTTACCCTCGAGGGGCCAAAATATTAATGTATAGAAAACAAAAAGTCGTGTATTGATTATAAAAGAGGTCTTTCTGATAAACAGAGGGGGAAAAAAAAGGCTATGCAGAAAAGGGTGCCCCCCGAACAAAAAGCTGACGGTGTATAGAAAAGTCCACCAAAATGCTCTGATGTCTTTCGAAATTCCAGAAAGAAAGGAAAAAACAGCACTGGTATATTTGGAGAAGCTGATACGTTTGTGATTTCCTTGAGAACACCCCATCACATCATGACACACTCCTGCTCCTTGGTATGCTTTGGCACGCCCATCTCCTCGAATGTTTTTGGCCCCGTCTTGACAGGTTTGAGCGGTGCAGGTTTGGGCGTCGTGGTCGTTGGCGGCGGCGTCGCGATCCCACTACCGCTTGAATCCACAGAAGGCCCCGGACTCGGCCTGGCAGCCGAAGGGGTTGCAGAATCCGCTCGTGGAGGAGGGTGGGCGAGGCTAGAACTGCTGTTCGATTGTTGGGGTCGTGGTGTCCGTTGGGGCCGAGGGGTGGTGGCAGAACTGTTGGTGTATCCGCTGTATGCCACACTGGGAGGCGGCCGTGCATCTGGGGGTGCGGTATATCCGATGTCGACGCGAGAGTTGACTGGCGGCAAAGGAGAGGAATTTGTGTGGCTGATAGGGTGGATGTTAGGCGAATTCAGTGCGCCGGGTTGAGGGCGAGGCCCAGGGACGGGACCTGAAGCTACGCGTTGGCCGGTTGGTCGCATACCTCCGGGTACGGGACGGAGACCTCCTCCAGGTGCAGAGGCGGCGGAG
>JGI24891J29808_1000268_pt1 | contig 47765 bp, 44 predicted proteins | sample FreactcultuFSWF8_FD_29808 | JGI IMG/M metagenome (IMG submission 29808) | reverse complement strand
CCCGCCGTCGCCCAAGCCTTCATCCACGACATCCTCCTCGACCGCGTCCGCGACGACATCCGCGAGACCAAAAAACTAAACGTCCACCTCTACAAAGCCCTCAAAAAGGCCCTCTACAAACCCGCCTGTTTCTTCAAGGGCCTGCTGTTCCCTCTACTCGCCTCTGGAACCTGCACATTGAGAGAGGCACATATCATCAGCTCTGTGCTCGTTCGTGTGTCCATTCCTGTCTTGCACTCTGCAGCCGCCATCCACCGTCTCTGCGAAATCGCCGCTGAGCAAATGACCGATAATCTCGAAGCCGGCGGTGCGACGAACATCTTCATCCGTGTTTTGCTGGAGAAGAAGTACGCTCTGCCCTACAAAGTTGTGGATGCAGTGGTCTTCCATTTCCTGCGCTTCCGCGCCGTAGACGCTGATGCCATGACCGATGCCCCTGCTACCATCAAGGGAGGGGAAAAGTTGCCCGTGCTGTGGCATCAGTGTTTCTTGGCCTTTGCACAGAGGTATAGAAACGACATCACTGAGGATCAGAGAGAGGCGCTGCTGGACTTGTTGTTGGTCAAGGGACACAGATCTATCGGTCCTGAGATTAGAAGGGAGTTGTTGCAAGGAAGAGGTAGAGGTGTTTTGGCTCCCGAGGTGGCCATGGCCGGTGTGGATGGTGATGATACTATGGTTGATATCCAGTAGATTTTTGCTTTTGCGCTTCTTCGCTAACGTTACATATCATCACAAAACGGAAAGGCGTTTTGGGTGTGTTGATCCCTGGCGCTGGTTTTTCTAGAGTATTTTGAAGCCTCAGTTCTTTCAGTGTCAACTCTCATCTGCCACTATCTTCAGCCTACCATCAGGAAACAATAAAACGATGAGAGGTAGGAAGAACATGTTCTCGAGTCTGTTCTTGTCTTCTCGAAGTAACCCTTTTTTCCATCTCCCATCTGGCAATTACTTGCTAGGCAGGACAGAGCTACTTGTACTGAACAGATCAGTTCTTCTATGATTACGGTCACGAGAACGAGAAGCAGAGATCGCAAGTGTGTTTGAAAGCAAATCGTTCGTACTGGTCATATCATGTATTCCTTTTCCCACTCATCTAGCAAAGAAATCCCAGTATCTCAAAGCGAACCCCTCTCAGCAGAACGCCAGCAAAGCAAACTAAAGTTACAAAATCGTTGTGGGTATAGGCGTCAATATCTTCTTGCTTTTGCTTTCTTTACATCTTCTTGCCAGCCTCCTCCATCATGCGGCCGTACTTCTTCAGGCGGATGGCGTTGACGGAGATGAAGCCGGTGGTGTCCTCGGGACGGAAGTCGCCGATGACGTCCATGGAGGACTCGTCCATGTCGTAGAGCTTCTCGGTGTCGGACCAGCGGCCGAGGACGCTGAAGGAGCCCTTGTAGACGCGGCAGCGGACGGCACCGTTGACGCTGTCTTGCGAAGCGGCAACGCACTGGAGGAGGAACTTGCACTCGGGGGAGAAGTAGAGACCGTTGTACAGGATCTGTGGATTTCATATTAGTCGTGGTCTTGGGTTGAAGGAGAAGAATGCGAGGAAATATACCTTGGCGTAGTTGAAGGTCAAGAACTGATCACGGAGAGCGCGAACCTCACGGTCCATGGTGAGACCCTCGAGATCGATGTGAGCGGCGCGCAGGCAGGTAAGACCGGGGGTCTCGTAGCAGCCACGAGACTTGAGACCGATGAAACGGTTCTCGACAATGTCGATACGGCCAACACCGTGCTTGCGGGCAATGGCGTTGACAGCAAGGAAGAGCTCGGTGGCATCGGTGACAGTCTTGCCGCCGGGAAGCTCAGCCTTGACGGGCAGACCCTTCTCGAAGTGAAGGACAAAGTCCTCGGGCTGCTCGGGAGCCTTGGTGGGGTCGACGGTCAACTTCCACATGTCCTCGGGGGGAGTGACGTTGGGGTCCTCGAGGATACCGGCCTCGTAACTGCAGTGGGCCAAGTTCTCGTCCATGCTCCAGGGCTTGCTCTTTGTGCTGGTGACGGGGATGCCGGACTGCTCGGCGTAGTCGAGGAGATCCTGGCGACCCTTGAAGCGGTTGTAGAAGACGGGGTCGCGCCATGGGGCAATGACCTCGATGGTGGGCTGCAGGGCGTAGAAGGCCAACTCGAAGCGGACCTGGTCGTTGCCCTTACCGGTGCAGCCGTGAGAGACGGCGAAACAGCCCTCCTTCTGGGCGACGGCAATCTGGGCGCGGGCAATGACGGGACGGGCGAGCGAAGTACCTGATAGCTGGTCAGTTCCTGCTCTCGCGGTGGTCAATTGGCGCAGCATTCACATACCCAAAAGGTAGACGTTCTCGTAGATGGCATTGCACTGGACAGCGGGCCAGCAGAGCTCCTCGACGAACTCCTTGCGGAGATCCTCAATGTAGCACTTCTCGGCACCAATCTTGAGGGCCTTCTCGCGGGCAGCATCAAAGTCCTCCTCCTGGCCAACATCGGCCATGAAGCAGATGACGCCGTAGCCCTGGTCCAGCAGGTACTTGAGGATACATGAGGTATCAAGACCGCCAGAGTAGGCGAGACAGACCTGCAATCGCGAGTCAATTCAATGCTAAAGATAAGGTGAAATGCGCAAATGCTCACCTTTTGCTTGACCATTTTGATAGATGTGATGGGATGTGGGTTGGAGGAAGTGTATGAGGAAGGAAGGAAGAATTGATTCAGAAGAAACAGTTATAAGAGGAACGGGCGAGTGTTGGTGAGTCAATGGGTAGAAAAAAAGAGAGCTCCACGTCGGCGCGCCAGCTAGTCAGCTATCGCAGCGCTGATCACTGCTCCCTGTTTGACTTTTGGTTGCTGTGACTGTTTGCTGGCAGTAATCGCTCGCCAGCTCCGTCACCGGCGCGATTTCATGAGCTATTTCCCCGACCCTCTCCGCGCTTGGCGTCTTAAAGCCGTCGAAACCCACGAGTCAACCGATTCTCAACCTCACCCGGAGCCCTCACAATCCTCACCAACAACAAGCCGTTGCCCTAAAGAGACGACGACTGCATGTGGCTTGCTTGCTCTGCTTCCCCGAGCCCAATCCACGCGGTGTTTCGGGTTGCACTTGAGGAAGACATCAACATAGACAATTGCTATTATTATTGGATCCCATTACTGTCCTGTATATGTGGATGATTGATAGGTAGCTAATATGTCTGGTTCAATTCTCCCGCATGGTCTTTCGTAAACAGCAAGTGCATTCCAGCCCGTAGATAGGGACATACTGTAATTACATCTTTCCTTCGATTGAGTACTTGTAACAGCGACTCCTCAGAACTTGTACTTGGAGCCTGACGCCTCGATCTGCGAGCCACGTTCAATGTCGTGGTCAGACGGCGGGTTTTGGTCGAAGCTGTATTTAATACCGCCACGCTCGAGATCGGATGCAGTATCGTAACTCGACTGCGACCCGTGAGAGCTGTTGCTTGGTCGGCGCTTCTTTTGCAGCTTGCGGCTTTGGCGCCTCTCGTTGCTGTCGAAACTTGCTGATCGTGCACGCGCGTGATGGTTTGCTACATTGTGTGCCGATTCCTTGGCTGCAGCCTCTGCTTCTAGAGTTCCTGGCTTGAGCACTGCAAATCCTGAGTTCACCTCGCGCAAAACAGTAGGGTCTGCGCGTGTGTAGGAGTTGCTCGAGCCACGGCGAGATTTTGGCTCCGAGGTAGAAGTCTTCGGCTCAGGGAACTCGATTTCTGGGTACTTCTCGGAAACAGGAGTTGTAAAGGGATTGAAGGTGTTGTTGGAGCTGGATGAGCCTGGGGGTGGGGGCGTTTGTGAGCGCGGTAGAGAGAAGTTGTGTACCTCGCTCGAGGCCAGGGGAGAGGAAGTCCAGTCGGCCGATGTGCCAGTGCGGCGACTTCTAGGTACCAGACGTCCTGTCTCAGCCACTTGAGACATGCGGTGTGTTTGAAGTGCATCATCGAAGGCAGGGTTGCCACTTGAGTGGACTGGGGGAGGGCGTGCGAAGTCGAGATATGAAGCTGGCAACTCATTGCTTCCACTGCTACCACCTCGAGATGAACCGGAGGATGAGCTATGGTGGCTTACAATTCTTGCAGGATCTGCATTGTCTTGTCAGTACAGGCTGCTTATGTGTCTTGAGGTAAGCAACTCACCAGCAGGCATCCCAGTGGGCACTCTAGTTTCCAGGGTATGCGCGTTACGGAAGTGTTTGGAGCTGCTGCCCTCATATCTCTGGTATGAGTGTGGAGGGTAACGACGAGAAGTCGAAGCAACAGGTTCTGGAGAGGAAGGAGGCTGACTTCCAATGCTGCCGCCAGAGATTGAACGATCCATGGATAATGTTTGGCTTGGCTCTCTCGATGAAGAAGCCATTGAACCATTGTTCGTGAGGGTCATTGCAACGTCAGTCATTGAACCCTGTCGGCTTTGCTGAGGAATTGGCTTGTAAGCAGACAAGGAGCTTGATGAAGGCTCGCGTATACTCCCAGCTGGCGTGTTGTTGCGAGAGATCCAAACTCCGTCAACCTCGATGCCGCTTTCTATGGCACGGATACCGAAGGGCACACTTGGACCATCGTCCATAAGACGTCTCTTTTGCACCATCACCTCCTTGGTTGGCTTTTGCTTTTGCTTCTTCGGGCCCTTGCGCATGCTCAAGCTGCGGATGATGCTCTTTTCCCGATTGATTGGCTGAGGGCCGGCCTTTTCGTACTGGCGGAGTTTGCGATGTGTGTACCACAACTTAAGACAGCCAGCAAGAATTGTTAGGACCTGTGATCTTTGTGAGTGGTTGTTGAGGTCAGCTACGGACGACAATGTACATACAATGAGGCAAGCAAGGACCTGTCACATGTTAGTCGAGACTCAGAAGCAATTCCTGAAGCACATACAAAGGTCATCTTTTCCCATAGCGCCCAGTCGACAAAGAAAACTTTTCCCATCTTGAGGTTGTTTATCGAGTTTTGACACAGAATAGATAGAGAAGCGAGAGTGTTGGAGAGAGAAGAAGAAGGAAATCTTAGGGATTATTAGGCGAGCGAATGTCGTGAATAGTTATTCAGGTGGAGTGTTGGTATTGTCGTTCAATCTGATAGGAAGGTGCGAAAATGTTTAGGATGGCGACTTCTTCTTTTGTGAAATCCAGTCATTTAGGGTTGCGGCCGGCCACAAATAGAAAAAGAAAGAGGAAAATAAGATCAGGTTAACGAAAGACGGCGGTGAATTAGTTGATAGGTGCAAAGGCACGTCACTCCACGGCTACACACAGCAGGGTCAGGGCCTGCTTTTAAAGGCAAGGGAAGAAGGATGCGTCCGGAGAGCCAGTCGGAGGGAAGAGAGGAGACACTCCTCATCATTATAGATGCTGCCGCTACTCTTCGCGTGCCGCTTACCTGGGAGAAGTCGATCCGTCTCTACTAAGAATAGAGAGGAAAAATCAATAGAGCCAAGAAGCCATACGGCCCATACCTTACACTGGAGGTTTCCATGCGGCGCCTGTGCGAGGATGCACGTTTCTCTGGGTCGCTGCGACCGACCCGCAGTCGTGCATGTGGTTGCATCTGAGCAGGCGCTTCGGAGAGTCGTAGCAAATGGATGGAAGCACAAGCTCGTCACCGCCTGCTCGGATCGACCCTTTGTTCTCATATTTGCGCCAGCGCAGGCTAGATTGGTCTCTGGAGTTCCCCTCTCTACAAGATACCTTGCAGAGTGAGTTACTCGTAGCTCGCGAGACATACGGTTGAAGATGCTTTGCAACAGACGTGAAACGTCGGATCGTGGAGGTTCTTGGTAAACCCGTTTGTCCCGCGTTTGAGAACGACGGCACAGACGCGATCGATGCGCCATCAAGAGGCCATTGCCCGGCCGGAATCACAGTTCGAAGACCAGATAGCAAAAACGTGCGCCTCGGACGCAGATGCTGGGTCCCTCGACAGGGCATGAAGCACGGCATGAAGGAGAAAAGGTTGCTGGATTCAGTTCGCGGAGGATTGACGCGAGCTTGCACAGACCCTGACGTGTACATACCCGCAGTATGATCTCCATATCAAGAATGCAATTGTTCTGTTATTGGGACAAGCGAGGACAGAACACGGCAGGTCACATGCATGGATGAAGAAGAAGGGAAGACTTCGACACATCTGGACGCTACCAAAGGTTCAGTTTAATGAGATGATACCCCAAGTGCAATGCAGGTATTGTGTGATGTTCGTGACTTCGTATTTCGTTCTCGGTCGGCATATACCAAGGCTACCTCTGGGAATAATACCAAGACAGTCAGACAATGTTGTGGCCGCAGCCTTTCGCGTGAGCGAGCTGTCTTTTCCCGGGTGTCGTGGCATTAAAATCCTCTGGCTCTTGCTCGTTCACGTGGTCTCCTTTGGCAGTCTGACTGTTCAGCAACCATGCGGAGGTTCAGGGCGCGTTACCCTAGGGCGTCATGAACGGAAGAGCTAAGGAAGAGTATCCTAACCCTGATGGAGGGAGATCTTTCGTACATGCTCAGCCTCGGTTCTAACTTCGCTGCTTCACTGTCGACGAACGTTCAAGCACAGACCCTAAGAAGACCCCTCCCTAGTCAGAAGACTCACTTCGAGCCGACCCCTCACTTCTGGGCCGGGGTACTCATGCCTGACCATTCATGTACCTGGCATTATGTAGATTCGCGATTTTCTCGATTACTCGCCCTATCACATCGTCGTTTGAGATGGCTGCTTCATGTTCAACAAGACTATTCTGGCGACAACAACCAAGATTTATCAACCATCGTCTCTTCCATACGACGCGCAGACGAGATGTAGTCAAGCCGTTCTTACTGGCTGATATTGGCGAGGGAACTCGAGAATGCCAGATCATTCAGTGGTTTGTGCAGCCAGGTGCTCGCGTGGAGCAATTTGACAAACTCTGCGAAGTACAGTCGGACAAGACAGCATCAGACGTAGGGTATCGGATGACTTCCTGTCGATCGTTCTAGCTAACTTGTAATAGATCACGTCGCCATTTGATGGTGTTATCAAAAAGTTATACTATGAGGCAGATGATATGGCTCTTGTCGGAAAGGTAACTTCGCGTGAGAAATTCACTTGCATATACTTGCGCTGACTTTCGTGTTGCCCCTGCTGGACATTGATATACAAAGCGACATATCACCTGAAGATGAGGCACTGATAGAAAGTTCTGGCAGCGAAAAGTCAGAAGTTCCACAGAAGGAAGCACCGCAACACCAAACTCCACAACAAGAACCTCAAAGCGCGGAGAGGGAGGAAGTCCAAGGCCCTCTCGGAAAGATACGGCATCACGACAAGGGACTAGCGACACCCGCTGTGCGACACCTCATCAAGGAACTAAATGTCAAAGTCGAGGACATTGACGGAAGTGGCAAAGATGGCAGAGTGCTGAAAGAGGACGTCCATCGCCATGTCTCGCAAGGCTCTCAGAAGCCCGTCCAACAGGAGATTGCGAAGGACCAAAAGAAGCCCTTGACGCCAGTCCAGACAGCCATGTTCAAGACCATGACCCGATCACTCACGATACCACATTTCTTGTACTCAAGTACAGTTGACACTGGCAGCCTTAATAGGTTCCGTGTCAAGATCAACAGCACGCGAGAGGCAGGGAACAAACTGACACCGCTGCCTTTCATCCTGAAAGCAATCTCGATGGCAATGGGCCGTCATCCGCTGCTAAACGCCTGGTTGGACACGTCAGATCCTAAGAAGCCCGAGCTGAGCTACAAGGCGTCGCATGACTTCGGAATTGCTGTAGACACCCCTTCAGGCTTGCTGGTTCCCGTCGTCAGGAATGTCGAATCACAAAGTGTGGCCTCTATTGCGGAGCAGATCAAGGTTGTGTCAAGCAAAGCACGTGAAGGCAAGCTGGGGCCGAAAGACCTCCAAGGACCGACATTCTCAGTCTCGAATATCGGTTCGATCGGTGGAGGAGTAGTGGCGCCAATCATCGTCGAGCCTCAGGTGGCCATCGTGGGAGTTGGAAGGGCCAAAGTAGTGCCCGGCTTTGATGAGCAAGGAAATGTGGTCAAGAAAGAAGAGATGGTGCTGAGCTGGAGCGCAGATCATCGGGTGGTGGATGGAGCCGAATGCGCCAGATGTGCCGAGAGAGTCAACTGGTATCTGCAGAACATGGAAGCGTGGGTGTTGGAGATGAAATAGAGAAAGAAAAAGTATAGCCAAACCCCCGTCAACAGCGTTGATTTGACGTGTGGCGGTGCTATGTGCTTTTTATAGCGTTTACAGGGTTTCGGAAGAGGCTGCCGGTAGTTTTTGTGGCTTCGCGGGCAAGACGAAACGAGTTTTGGGAAGGGGGACGCGCATGTGGATAGTGTTGCGTACCCTCGTTCTTGGTGCTCGTATCTTTGCTATCAAAATATTGTTGTTCTCCCAACTCCGACCTCTACACTCGTGTCGCAACCGCCAGACCTATTGTTTAACCCCTGTCGACACACTCGCTTAATCACCCAGTACCTGAAAACAGCACACTCCGTATACACTCAGCAATTGCCCGCGAAGGCCGTTGGGACACGAACCTAAAGCACAAGAAAGAGTCGGACACGTAGGAACGGGACAATCAATGCAGAAGGAGCAGTCGTCGATACTGCGCTGAGGCAATGGCCGACGAATCGCCCACTATCAACAGTCGGAGACACCGTCGCAACCAGTCGACTCCACAAACCTCGATCCCACTGCAGGACCTGGGCCCCGCTCAACATGCTCCGATCAACCAGGAACCCCCTTCGCCGTCTGCCCAGGCTTCGCATCGCCGGACGTTGAGCGACCGCGGACGTAGCTTGTTTCGGCGCAACAGAGACTCTCTTCTATCACGTAGCCCGGGTAGAAACCCACCACCTCCTAATACGCGCGCTTATTCGCCAATCTCCGAGGATCCTCCCAGTCCGCCGCAAATCGATCGAAACTTGTCGCCGCTTGCCTATGTCACCTCGCCTACTGGCCATCGGACAAGAGTAGAAGAGGATCATGATGAAGATGAGCGTACACCACTATCTCCACAGGAAGGGAGCAATTTCCAGCAGGCTATGGGCTTTGCCGGTCTCAGTATAGGCGCTCCTGCACGCCCTTCGTTGAACTCGGGCCATGGCCGATTAGGCAGTGTGCCTAGTCTTCGCACAGTCGACACATCACCATACGATGAGGAGCCCGACGATCCAACCGGCTTCTTCCCACACGAGGACGACATGGACACGGTGCCATTGACAGACATCAGTCGCCTCGATGCCCACTCGCCGCAGCGCAACGATCGTGGCAGCTTCCAGAGCATCCGTTTCTTGTCGCCTTCCGTCTCACACACGAACAACGCAGACGTCGAATCTGGAAATCTGACTCCTTCAGGTCGCTGGAGCCGCTCCCCTGATGGCCACAGTCGTTCTCCTGCCGATAGTCGTCGCTCTCTGTCACCAATGGGCGATTCTCCCTTTCATCGCGCGAGTGACATGATGCGGAAGATGTCAATGCGTGTGGTCAATCTGAGTAACGAGCCTGAGGTTGCAGAACGCATGATAAGACGCAAGTCATCTGTAGGCCGTTCACCTGGCATTCCCGAAGCTCCTGACTTTGCCGGAGATGGTGCTCCACGTTCACCTGTCAGTGAGAAGATGCCTTCGCCAATGCTTCGTCCGTCCGATCGACTTGAATCGCATGCTCAAGAACAAAATCCGTTTCGTGGAAAGTCCCTGGGCATCTTTCCACCAAACAGCAAACTGCGTCTCAAGCTGGCCGACTTCTTACTCCACCCTGTTACTGAGCCTTTCATTCTCGTGCTCATTGTTTTTCAGACAATCTTGCTTGCTGTTGAGGCTCGCAACAATGTAAACGACGAACCACGATCTAAGCGCTTTGGAACTACTTGGATTGACATTGCACTGCTCGTCCTCTTCGTCATATACACTATCGAGATCATGATTCGTGTCATTGTTTCTGGATTCGTTGTCAACCCCATCGAGTACAGTACCATCGACCGCAAGGTTGGTCTGCGAACGGCCGTCTTGAGAAAGGCCAATGACATGTTCGCCCTGCATCGGAAACCTTCTGTCAGAAACTTGAATCCTCTTCCGCCGTTGACCCCTGGCCCTCAACCCGGTATTTTGAGGAGTTTTACTACAAATACCATGATGGAAGTTCCTGGCGGTACTAAACAAGCTCAACTACAACGATTGGCGTTTCGAGCTTTCCTGCGACATTCTTTCAACCGACTTGACTTTCTTGCGGTCTGCTCCTTTTGGATCAGCTTCATCATTGGCATCTTTGGTGTGGAATCACAAAAGCACGTCTTTGTCTTCCGTATGCTGAGCTGCCTTCGAATCGTGCGTCTTCTAGGTATCACCAGCGGCACTCTTGTCATTCTGCGAAGTCTGAAAAAGGCTGCACCGACTCTGTTGAACGTCGCCTTCTTGACTGGTTTCTTTTGGCTGTTGTTCGCAATTATAGGAGTTCAAAGCTTCAAGTCTAGTCTTCGACGTACGTGTGTATGGACCAACCCTAGCGATCCTACAGAGACTTTTACGAACGAAATGCAGTTCTGTGGTGGATATCTTCTATCCAACGGCAGCTCAAGACCGTGGATTCATGCAGATGGTTCGCCTGGTGCGAGCGATGCCAAAGGCTTCTTCTGTCCTATCAACTCAGTTTGCATCGAAGGCGACAATCCCTACAACGGCACTGTCAGTTACGACAACATCTTCCAATCGCTCGAAATGGTGTTTGTTGTCATGTCTTCCAACACGTTCTCCGATCAACTCTACTACCTCGCTGACAGCGATTACTTATCTGCCGGCTTATTCTTCGCTGCTGGCATCATCATCTTCCCCTTGTGGCTTGTCAATTTGCTTATTGCTGTCATCACATCGTCATTCCAGGTCATCCGAGACGAAAGCAAAGCCAGTGCTTTTACTGCTCAAGAGCAAGTCAAGCACCTTGAAGCTGAAGAGGGGAGCGATGGTTTTAAACAGAAATCTAGCACGCTGAAACAGTTTGTCGGCAACACTCGATGGATTTGGATTGCTGTTATCACGTATGGATTGATAGTTCAATGCCTGCGTAGCGCATACATGAGCCCGAGCCGTGCTGCTTTTCTTAGTAAGTTGACCGTGTCTCGTTTTTCTAATGTACACTGACCAGACCACAGGCTCTTCTGAGCTGGGAGTCACGATCGCTCTTGACTGCGAAATTATTCTTCGATTTGTAGCGGACTGGCGTCATTTCCACAAAAGCAAACGCAATCTTGTCGACCTTGGATTGGCTATCATAACTACAGTCATCCAGATCCCAGTCATCAAGCACTCCGGACAACCCTATGCTTGGTTGACGGTCTTCCAAATTATTCGAATCTATCGAGTTGTTCTTGCAGTCGAAATGACTCGGACATTGATTGTAAGGTCCACTTATCATGTAGATTCTACCGGCTAACGTTTCTCGCAGCTCACTGTGTTGGGTGACTTCACCGGGTTCGCCAATCTGATCATGTTTGTGATGCTCCTCTGCTTCCTTGCTGCGATCTTTGCCACACAAATTTTCCGTGGTCAGATTCCTCAAGAGAACGACGACGGCGATGCGATTCGAGTTCCGTTCTTCGACATATACAATGCCTTCTTGGGCATGTATCAGATATTCTCCAGCGAGAATTGGACAGATATAATGTACGATGTCACATCATACAACGTTCTGTACAACAATGGCTGGATCGGCGCAGCGTTCTGTATTATGTGGTTCATCCTAGCAAACTGTAAGTTTGATTTGTGCGGAAACCAGTCGCTTGTAGAAGTTTGCTAACTTTTCAAGTCATTGTCTTGAACATGTTCATTGCTGTCATCCAAGAGAATTTCGACGTTTCCGAGGACGAAAAGCGTCTGCAACAGGTCAAGGCATTCCTTGCGAAGAGGCAAGTCAACGCATCGTCTGGCAGTCAAGGAACATTATCATTGTCGACGATATTCAAGTTCGGTCAAGTCCGCCGACAGGATCCTTTAGACTATGGCTCTGCACAGACAGAAATGCTTCTCAAAGATGCGGTTGTCCGAGACTTCCTTGACGACCACGAGATTGATCCGGAAGCGAGTCCACCAGATACTTCCGATGGCATCCCGACCAATGGAGCACCTGTCAAGTCCGGTACTTTGGCTCAACGTTGGGAACAACTGCTCAATCGTCTCTTCAACCGCGAGCCCAATCCCTTCTACTCGAACGTGGAGCTTCAGAAGGCTCACGAAGAAGTGGACACTCGACAGATGGTTAAAGAGGTCGTCGCAGCCAATGAGAGAGTCAAGAGAGCTCAGCGCGAATACCTGAGGAAGTATCCGAACTACAACGTGTCACTCTTCATCTTCAGGATCAACGACCCTATCAGGAGATGGTGCCAAAGGATCGTAGGTCCGGGTCGTGGTGGTGATCGCATAGAAGGCGTCGCACCTTCTCGGCCTATCTGGTATGCCTTCTCGGCGTTCATCTACGCAGCTATTGTTGCCATGGTCCTACTTGCCTGTGTCACTACTCCCTTGTACCAAAAGCAATATTTTACGACTCATGGCTTTAAAGCCACGAATTGGTTCGTCTTCAGCGACATGGGTTTTGCAGCTCTATTCACCATCGAGTCTGTCATTCGAGTCATTGCAGATGGGTTCTATTGGACGCCCAACGCTTACTACCGCAGCTCTTGGGGCATTATTGATGGCATCGTCTTGGTCACGTTGTGGACTGACATCCTCACCACCATCTATAATCCAGGCGGTGGTTCAAGAGCTGTGGGTGCTTTCAAGGCGCTGAGAGCTTTGAGACTGCTCAACGTCAGTGACAACGCTAGAGATACCTTCCACTCTGTTATCGTCATGGGTGGCTGGAAAGTCGTCTCGGCAGCCTTTGTGTCGATGAGTTTACTCGTCCCATTCGCCATTTACGGCTTGAATATCTTCAATGGCAGGTTCATGGAATGTAACGATGGTAACGGAATCACAAACCTCACTGACTGCACTGGCGAATACCTCAGTCAACCTTTCGACTGGGATGTGCTTGCGCCACGTCAGGTTGCCAACCCATGGTATGACTTCGATAACTTCGGATCATCCCTGTTCATTCTATTCCAGATCGTCTCTCAGGAAGGCTGGATTGATGTCATGTGGAGCGGACAATCTATCACCGGTGTCTTCACCCAGCCTGATGCTTTTGCATCCCAAGGAAACGCCGTCTTCTTCGTTGCTTTCAACTTGCTCGGTGCTGTGTTCGTCTTGACGCTTTTCGTTAGTGTCTTCATGCGTAACTACACGGAACAAACTGGAGTGGCTTTCCTGACTACCGAGCAACGATCATGGCTCGAATTGAGGAAGCTTCTGCGTCAAATTTCGCCATCCAAGAGGCCCTCCTCTAAGGAAGTGAGGGAGACTTGGAAAGAGTGGTGCTACCGAAGAGCAGTCACCAAGAATGGTAGATGGCAGCGCAGCGTTACTGCTGTGCTCGTTTTCCACCTACTGTTGTTGTGTCTCGAATGGTACCCTGACAACAATCGTTGGGACCGAGCTCGAGATTACATTTTTTTGGTATTGACGTTCTTCTACATTGTCAACATCATCATCCGTATCATCGGTCTTTCCTGGACTCGTTTCCGGAAAAGTGCTTGGGACGTGTACTCGATCTTCTCGGTCTCTGGAACATTCGTCACCCTGATACTGCTTCTGACCAATTTCAAGAACAGAGACTATGTCCAGGTGCACAAACTGTTCCTTGTCTCAATTGCATTGCTCCTCATCCCGAGAAACAACCAGCTTGACCAACTCTTCAAGACCGCAGCCGCCAGTCTTACCTCAATCGCCAATCTTCTAGCGACATGGTTTGTCCTCTTCTTGGTATTCGCCATTGCCTTCACGCAGACTTTCGGTTTAACTAGGTTCGGCGAAGGCGAAACGGACAACCAAAACTTCCGTACAGTGCCCAAAGCCTTGGTTATGCTATTCCGTATGAGTTCTGGAGAAGGCTGGAACGAGGTCATGATGGATTTCACCACGGTCACTCCGCCTTATTGTACAATCGGTGAACACTACTACGATGGAGACTGTGGCAGTGATGGATGGGCTATGGCTTTGTTCATCTCCTGGAACATCCTCAGCATGTACGTCTTCATGAATCTGTTCATCTCGTTGATCTATGAGAGTTTCTCGTACGTCTATCAACGAAGTAGCGGATTGTCCGTCATCAGCAGAGAAGAGATTCGCCGGTTCAAGCAGGCTTGGGCAGAGTTTGATCCAAGTGGCTCAGGATACATTTCCAAGGAGAAATTCCCGCGCTTGCTAGGTGAACTCTCTGGTGTGTTTGAGATGCGCATCTACGACGGCGATTTTACCGTCAGCAACATCATCGCAGACTGCACCTCTCATCCGCATCGTGCTCATCCTCTCGGGTTAGACGGTCCAAAGGATAGTCCCCAGATCGACCTTGATAAACTCAACGAACGTCTGTCCGAGATCCCGATCGTCGAAATTCAACGCCGCAGAAGACGCATGAATATCTTCTACGAAGAAGTTCTCGTCTCTGCAGATCCTGACCGTGGTGTAGAATTCAACTCTCTTTTGATGATCCTGGCTCATTACAAGGTCATCAATGATAACAAGAGTCTGCGACTGGAGGAGTTCTTGCGGCGCCGTGCCCGCCTGCAACGTGTTGAGGAAGCTGTACGTCGCAATGTAGTCGTTGGTTTCTTCGATACACTGTACTGGGCTCGACGTTTCAGAAAGTCTCTGGAAGCGAAGAAGAATGCACGCATGACTATGGTGCCTCAGCTTGATGTTCCTGAAATTTTCATCCAGGACGACAGCGAAGACGTTACTAACGCCGGCCGCAAAACTCCTTCGGCACCTTCCACGCCTATTGATCATCAGACTCCTAGCTGGACTACTGGAAGCGACAACGGAACTCCATCGTTCAACATTGGCCCCTCAGCGACTCGCCCTATGTTGCGCAATCGCAGCGACTCCATTCAGGTCTCACCATCTGCTTCACCAACACGTTCACGGGCAGTCTCGCACTCGTCACCGTCCGAAATGCGCGACATTCCTGAAGATTGGCACTTTGCAGAAGCTTTGATTGAGGGACACAACCGGTCTAGGTCACCCTCACCCTCACCACAGCATCTCGACCCCGATGCCACCTCAGACGCCTATGGTGGGTTAGGCGTCGGTGCAGGCCCCCGAAGTCGCGCTCAAACGTTGTCGGCAGCAGCTCCAGAGCCTCGCTCAAGAGCAGGTACTTTGTCAGTCGCCGGCGCACCTGCTGCCGGTGGTCGTTCGCGTGCTGGCAGCTCTGTCAACGCTCAAAACGTCCTTGATGTCCTGGATACATCAGCATGGGGCGAGAGTATTAGGCGTAGTTTTACCACTCGCGGATCAACTGTTGGGCCGCGCGGCTCTGCTTCGAGGGACGCAAGTGCAGAACCCATGCCACCAATTCCTGACACAAGACCCTCAAGTTCGTCACAGGCGGAAGGTAATGGGTATGACCATCCCCATGAGCGATAGTCGACTCGTTCAACGTAGATAGATACGCGCGTTCTGATTGCAATTTTCTCCCTTCATGATTGCATAGCGAAGGCGTTTTTTGTTTCTTCCTATATGATTTGCATAGAAAGGCTACACGGCCCATGATAAATATAAATTACTATTGCCTATTACTCACTATTTGCCTGTTCACTCCTACTTGATCATGTGCTGTGTGCTTCACGACAATGCCTCGAAAGTGTAACATCGAAGCACGTCGGCTAAGTATACGTATTGCTATCTAGAGATGCTGGCGGTTTCCTTGTCTTGTTTGCAGTAGCTTCCACCGTACAGCCAGATTGAGGACTCTTACAAGACGTCGTAGCGTTTACAGATCAGCCTTAAGACTAAAAATCGGTTTTTTAGATCTTCCTAATCTTGCTAGTCTTGCTTGATAATGTTGCGGCGCTTCTGCTCGGAGTGAATGTGGTCTTTAAATTCTTGTGAGCGAGATTAAATCGCCAATTGGCCATGCACACAGTCGAACCGTTGTCCTTGAGTGCCTGTAATGTATTCTGCCCTTGCCCACAGCGACAGCAAAAGAGTAATGCCCGAGCAAGGAACAAAAAGGCAAAAAAGAAAGGATAGCTAAGCTTGGTTTCGATCCAAGGTCCTCCGGGTTGCATATTATGAGCCCTGTAAGCTGTATGAGCCCGGCGCGCTAGTTTTTGTTAGTAAGAACTTCTGGAAGAGGCTAGAGTGGAATTGATTACGAACCTTCCGCTGCGCCACTCAGCTGTGGATACAGAAATTGACAGCCGCACACTATATGTTGCCATGAATGGCTGCCATCATTGAGTCACAAATTCACCATCAGACCTTGCTTTCTCGTGGTGCAGCTATCCCTTGAGAGATTCATGATGAATTTCACGTTCAGTCTTGTCGTTTTGTAGTGAGTTCTAGTCTGATCCGACAGCAACACGCGCGTCCTCATTGCCAGCTCCCCTTGCCGCGGCTTTCTCGCATCATATGCTTTGCCAGACCCTTATACATCTGAGCATCTCTACATAATGACAAATGGCGATGCAAGATTTGATTGAATGAGCGCACTTGCCTGGCAAATATTCCAGGCGTTACGTGCTACCAACTTCCAGGCAAGCGCGTTCTCGTTACACGCTCACGCCTCGAGGATGATGTCACGACTGTGAAACGATAGGTAGCTAAGCCTGCTAAGACATCAAGCAACTCCCACTTCATTCAATCCATCAACATCACAAAAATAAAATGCAACACTACAAACCACACTCTGGCTCGACTTTCGAGGGATACTACTCCAAGTTCCGGATGCCGTCAGGCGCACATCTGGCATTGATCATTTGCTCGGTACCAGGAGCCAAGGAGCGACCTCACAACATCACCTTTACATATGTGCCTGAAGATGTGACAAAATGCTTCCAGCGCGAAGTTTTCGTCGACAAGATAGATATGTTCAATGGAGAGGGTGATGTCGCATTTGAGCAGCATTGGAAGGGAGGCTACGTAAAGGTCTACAACGATAACAAGACCGAGTATCGCATCGACCATCTGGAAGACGAGGGATTCAGCTTCACAGGAACTACGACCAGCCACACACCATGGATGCCCGACATGGATACACCAGAAGGCGCACTTGTCTACCTGCCACTCCCACTCCACTGGCACGTACACTCAGTCGCCTCAGACTGCGAGTTCGAGATGAAGATCAACAACTACGACCTACCTGAAGAAGACAAGAAGGGTGTCGCATCAGTTCATCAAGAAAAGAACTGGGCGAACAGCTTCCCTTCGGCTCATCATTGGGTGCAAGCCCGCGACGGCGACCGCGGCATCTGCATTGCTGGCGGTGAGATCCTCGGTATGGAAGCCTACCTCCTCGGTTACCATGCCAGCGACCCGAAATACAACATGACCTTCCGCCCACTCTACGCCGTAAAAGCCGCCGGTATCGCTCCCTTCATGAGTGTCAATCATTCCTGGGACACTCGTACCTTCGAACTCAGCCTCCAAAGTTTCACACAGAAGATTGTGGTTACCGCGAGAGCACCGATTGGCCAGTTCTTCACATTGAGCTCGCCATTCCCTGACGGTCATCGTCTCAACTTCTTGGCGGAGAGTTTCCGTGCTACCATTAATGTCAAGGTGTATCATGCTGGTGTGCTGGGACCTTGGGAGTTTGTGCATGAGGATAACTTTGAGAATGGCAGTCTCGAGTTTGGCGCTGGATACTATCCTCCTGCTGGTAAGGAGGAACGTTTTTATTGAGGATATTGCTTGGTACAGATCACGACTTTTCTCATCTCTTGCCAAAAAGCACTATCGTAATCATAGTCATGCAGCGGTTCATAACATAATCAATGACCAAAAACACAAGTATACCTATGCTGGTCTTCTCCGTACACTACCAATGATGGATCTTTATTGCTTTTTGACAGGGATAGTCTGACCCGTTTCTTTGACATGTTGAACAACCCCATCGGGGTGAGAGAGCCTTTCTAAGTGCCTCGATGATATCTTCAACATTTCCATGTTCGATCTTTGGGACAGGGTCATACCCTTAACCATGGATGCAGACGATCATACACTCATTATACGGCCACCTTGGGCAGTATTGTTCCTCTGTCATTCTTCATATATGTATAAAGCCTGTTTCCATATCTCTATGGCCTTGATATGTACATAGAGACTCTAGTGAGTGTCTAATAGACGATTTTTGGTCTAATGGTTGTGAATTCAAGAAAACGAAACTAGAACACACGCGATTGACCCAAAGTCTGGTGAGATCAGGAAGACATTTGCTCTTGGCATGGATGACCATTTAATGCATACAAAAATCCCACTAGCAACCATAATATGGGCCTCAGCCTCGTCTCGTAAACCAAGAGTGAAAGCTCGTTGTGGTGGTGCTTCTCAAACCACCGGCCAGGGTCACCTTTGAGCTTTGGGCCTGGACCGACCGCCCCACGACCCCACATGCCGAATGTGGAGCAGTATATAATTGACCAACCTCCTGCTCAATGTGACTTAGGACAACACATACATATCAAAATGCCGATAACAAACCACAAGAAGCTCAATGCTCAGTTTACCGGAGTCGATCTCGAGTCTTGTTCACAGTACCGCGGCATACAATATGGCACTATCAGCAAGAGATTCGATCTACCGACATTAAAATCAGACTGGGATGGAGAGCAAGTCAACTGTCAACGATGGGGGCCAAGATCTCCGCAGAACAAATACGACATTGGCCATCTTCTACGAGCACCAGAGGGCGATATCTTCTACGATGAAGCCGAAGACGAATTTCAATGTTTGAATCTGGACATCACCATTCCTGCCGACACACCAAGCGATGCACGACTACCTGTCATGATTTGGATACACGGAGGCTCGCAAATTATCAGTTTTGGCAACGGTGCGAGTAAAGCTGGAGATACGACGAAGCTTGTGGCAGAGTCTGCTCAACATTCCAGACCAATGATCGTGGTATCTGTTCAATACAGATTGAACATGTTTCATGTTGGAGATGGCAACAGCAACAAGAATCTGGGCTTCAAGGACCAACAGCTGGCTGTCCAATGGGTCCATCAATATATTGCAGAATTTGGTGGTGATCCTGAGGAGGTGACACTTGCTGGAGAGAGTGCAGGAGCCGTTTTCGTACATGGGTTGATTGTCGGTGGAGCTCCTCTCAAACGTGGAATTCTCATGTCTGGATCTTTGCATATGTCGCCGCCACAGCCGGAGGCGAGAGCGAAGACTATGTTGATAGATCCTGTACTTGAGAAGCTTCGAGCTAAAGGATATTCATCTCTCGAGGAAGCTCCGGTACGAGCATTGCTCGAAGCACAGGCCGAGATACCAATACCATCAGTATTTCTCCAGGAAGAAGATTGCTTTGCGAACTGGCAAGAGAAGACTGGTGGAATCCAAGAACTCATCATTGGAGACTGCGAATTCGAGTCGGTGCTATGGCGGAACGGTGTCGAAGCGATGACCGCAGAGCAGATTGTGGAATGCTTCAACAAAGCCGGACCTTCAGGTGACCGACTGAAAGAACTATACCACATCAATGGGTTGCGAGCACCGCAATGCAGGCATGGTGCATTAGACTTCTTGAATGATGTGCGCTTTGCATCGCCAGTACCATTGATCGCGGAGAGATACAGGGCTGAGGGGAAGAAAGTATACCGATACTTGTTTGACCAAGCAAACCCATGGCAGGCTTCTTCCCGAGCTCACCATGCGGTTGACTTGCTCTACCTATTCGGTGGATTTGATATGACAATGAATCCATCAGCAGAGGAGCTTGGCAAAGAGTTGAGGAGACGACTCATCTGGTACATCAATGGAGATGCACCTTGGACGATACACAAATCCATGGCGTTTGGGCCGTTGGGGGAGACCAAAGAGATAGACGATAGAGGGGTTGCAGCTCGCAGACGCACACGACAGATGGAGGAGGTGAAGAAACTACAGGCTAGTGACGTGGCGGCGGTCTTTGGAAGCCTTGCAGCTGGTAGAATCAGTCTGCACAACTAGAGGTGCTTGTTGCGTTTGCGGCGGGGGTAGGTTAGCTGCAACACGTCAGGCCATGAAAGGTCGCAGTGCAGGACACCCCGCTCTTGCTGTGTAGCGTGCGTTGACCGAGACGCGACTGTGCTCGGCCCCGGGTCGCTGAGCTGAATGGATGTCAAAGACTCCAGTCGAGTTTGTGTTGGTTCAAGACAATCCGGAGTCGGTCAGGAAGCTGTTCTGTTCTAGACAAGTCGACAACATGCACAACAATGTGGCAGCAACAATCAAATAAGCCATGGCCACCCCTTGCTTCCACCATTTCCAATGACACCACAGATGCATGTGAGATGCACGTCAACGCACGTGAGTAAGACAGCCGAGCCCTCGTTTGGCGGTGGGGATGTCGTTGATACTACAGCCAGAGGATGGATCATTGTAAGTAACCAACTAGGCACAGAGTCACAGTGCGAGGACAAGCGGAGTCACGGACTGAGTGATGGCAACCTTGTCATCTCTGTCTGTCTCCCCGCTCCTTCACTTCTCGCTTCCCCCTCTGCCCATTCTCGCAGTGAGTCGAAGGCTTTCAATACCGTTCACCGGGCGTTGCCGCAGTCTGCCCCTCTAGACGAAAAGTAGCCGCGTCGTCAGTCTGCGGGATCGGCTCGCTGCCCTCTCCGGTCCGTGCTACTAAGCTCGGGAAAAAAGCAGCGCAAACGCCTCGAAGTTGCAAACCACTTTGACGGCCTGACGGTAGATTTTTCCAATCGGTTTCTCTGGCCGAACAAAGTGACGGAGCTGGCTCGCTGATTGTTCGCCTTTCTCTGGAGTCTGGTTGTATTCTTCTCTCGCTCGCCCGAATCTGCTCAGCTTGTCTTTCTTGCCCAATTTCGACCGAACCTTTACGTGTGCGAATCCAACGCCTATCCCGCGTCGCACTCATCTGGAGCCTGTCATCTACGCTCGCCAACGACTCCCGACTGACGTCCGCCTGTCAGCCTGCGCCTGTTCTCGTCTACGTCTGAGTCGATTGTCCTGGTGTATATCGTGCGGGGAGGTCACAACTGAACCTTCCCGGACAAGTTGAGACTGCGCGACAGCTCTCAACTACTTTCTTTGGAACCGCCCACCCGGGCCCCAAACCAAGCACAGAACTCGGAGAGAGAAATCTCTGATAACACAGCCATGTCTTTCTCATACGCACAGGCAGCCCAGGGCCGCTCGTCAGCAAAAGCTTCTGGCACTGCGACACCGTCTTCTAACTCAGTAGCCGGCGATGCAACTGCTCTCACAGTCGACTCCACCCTCTCCAAGGTTGATGGCCTTGCTGGAGGAGATACTTCCAGTGTCACGTCAGCCAACAACAACGACGATGGCTCTTCAACACCGAACAGAGCTTCTTCAGAGTCAACATGGGACACCAAGTCGCAAAACTCGGACCGCCCAGCTAAAGCAGATGGCGCCGACTCCAAGACCGAAGCACGCGAATCCAAAGGTGACGCATCCAAACAACAGAAGCCCAAGCTCCGCGACGCCCCTCCACCGACCGTGAACATTTGGCAGCAAAGAGCCTCGACCATGACTCTCACCAAGCCGGCGACATCAGTACATACCGCTGCGAGTAGCAAGCAGGAGAAAAAGGCCGAGAAGGCCAAGAACACAGAGGCGAAGAAGCCCGTCGCTGCCAGCACGAAAAACCGCGACCAACGCCAAACGGTCGAGGCACCTCGAGCACGTGGAAATGTTTCTGCACCCCCACCATCAAGCGATGTTGCATGGCCTACTATGGAGACAGCACGTGAGGAAGAGCGCAAGAAGTCACAAGTGCAAGAAGAAAAGGCTTCCAAGGAGACCATCGCCGCACCGTCAACCAAGAAGACCGAGTGGGTCAATATGCCTTATGTGCCCACTGCCGTCTTTGAGACTACACTTCCCGCAAGGGGAGCTCCCCGTGCCGCTCGTGGAGGCGCTCGTGGCGGAAGCAGCTTGAACGGCCGTACAAGTTTCCAGAGTGGTCAGAATGGAGAAAAGTCTCAATCGAAGGGTGCAGACGCCACGCAGGAACAGACTGCTGCCGCAAATGCCGATGCAGACCGCGAGTCTATGCCTCCTCCGCCCAAGCCCGTCAAGGTTGAGGAGTCCAAGGATGTTGCCTCTACCAACGGTGTGGTCCACGATGCTCCTGTCACCAACGGCGCACCCAAGCGTCACAATTCATCTCGTCGCAACAAGTCGCCTCGCAAGTTTGAGCCAGCTGCACGCCGCCCATCTGCCGCTTCAGTAAGCGCCGATGCTGTCAACGGAGCTCAACACGAGGCGACCAAGGCCGCAAACAAGGAGCGTACCTTCGACAATCCTCCTACATTCCGCGAAGTCAAGTCAGGCAAGCGTGGAAGAGGTGGTCACCGTGGTGGCCTTACTAACGGCCACTTTCCTTCTCAAAACTTCACCAACGGCTTCCCTGGTGACTTTACCCCTGCAGCAGCAGCGCCTTCTTTCCCTCCTCGCGGTGGTCATTACCCTCAGCAGAGCCGTGGTGGCTTCCGCGGAGGTATGCGCTCGCAGTCCATCCCCTTCGACTATGGTCGTGGTCAGTACCCTGGCTACCCTATGATGGTGCCTCAAGGCTACATGCCCGAATACTATGGTGGTTACGCTCCGCCAGTTCCTGCTTACCAGCCGGGTGTGGAACAACTGTACCTTGTTCCCATGATCTCTCAGCAAATCGAATACTACTTCTCCTTGGACAATCTCGTCAAGGACATGTTCTTCCGCAAACACATGGACTCGCAAGGTTTCGTCTTCTTGACGTTTGTTGCTGATTTCAACAGACTCAAGTCTTTGACTACCGATTACGAATTGCTGAAGTATGTTTGCCTTAATTCGCCAAACATCGAGCTTCGCACAGGTCAAGATGGAAAGGATCGTCTACGAAAGGCTGGCGACTGGGAGATGTGGGTCCTGCCTATGGCGGAGCGTGATATCACAGCTCAAAACGATGGCCCTGTGTCATTTGAGCGCCCCGCTGTCCCTCACATTGGCATGGCTCCTCCTTTCTACCCAGGTGCCATGGAGCAGTTCGCTGAGAATGCTGGTCTTGAGGAATTCAGAGGTCGCCAGGCCAAATCACCTCATCGCGAGAACGGCATGTCACCTCTAGGCAACTTCTTCATCCCTGCTGAGGATATGGGTGGTGAGCCAGACACCTTCCCTAGCACACAGATTGACAATTTGACTGTTGTCGTCCGCAAGCATGAGGAGACTCCTCGTCGTGCACCTTATCACACCGCAGGATCCAGAACTTTCTCTGATGGATCTATCGACTCGAAGAACATCTACGAGGAAGTCCAGAAGACAAAGGCCCAGGAGAAGAAACCCCAGACGAACGGCACTGAACAACCCGCCACCAACGGAGACGCTTCCGCTGTCGACGGCCCCGCAGTGACATTGTTCTGGGTCAAGGACCAGAACTCCCCCGTCGACACTCTCCCCGAGGATACTACCCACGAGATGTACAGCCACCTTCGAGGCAAGGCCTTGTCGCAGCGTGAAGTTGCAGCCACAGGTACCTGCCCTTACGACATGGACGTTCTCTACCAATTCTGGTCGCACTTCCTGATCCGCAACTTCAACTCGAGCATGTACGCCGAGTTCCGCCACCTTGCATTTGTCGACGCCGCGCAACGTCACAACTCCACTGGTATCACCAACCTTATCAAGTACTACAGCGAAGCTTTGGCCAGCCAGATTCCCATTCGCGAGCGTGTTGGGCGCCACTTTGCTGAGATGCTGCACTCCGAAAGGACTGGTGGCGAGCGTGTTGCTTTTATCCAATTGCGTGATTCATGGCGCAGCGCATCGTTCAATGTCAACAACCGCAAGAGATTCGGTGACATGATCGATGCAGACCTCAAGACGGAGCTTGAGGCATAATTTCCCCAACTCCGATTCAGTTTTTTCCTTGTTTCAAAAAGTCACTATATATGCTAACGGGCGTTATTGGGGGAGTTATTCAAGCATGGGACAAAAGCCGGCGATAGATTTATCTTCCAGCATGGGGTGGGCAGAAAAGGCGCATCTTTGTGCTTCACCAAAAGCAACGTTTAGCTGCAGGGATGGGTCGGGAGATTTGGGTTTTGCTTTCTTTGCACACACGCCGACATGGTTAATCGTCTTCTTCTTCCTCTTTTTCCTTTTCCTTTTCCTTACCTTTCTTCTTTCTTCTTCACGCCCCTCCTTTTCGATATCTTCTCTTTTTGATTTGATGTCTTTTCTCAGGCCGCACTTCGCCCTGTTGCATTTGGGGCAAGATCGCTATTGGCAGGATAGAAGGAGGATATGGGGCAGAAAAGCTATGTTTATGATATGTACATACACGAGATCTTTGCTCCATACATTTTCTCGTGTGCATATTTCTGCCACCCTCGCCATCGTCTTGTGAACCACTCTGAAGTTGAAGCTGCTAAGACACATAGTGCATTTTTTCTCACTTGTCGTCTATAGAGAGGTAGAAAGTTGACACGCTCCCACTGGACGTCGCTCGAAAGCCGATGCGATGACTGAAGTGAAGCTCGGTGAAAACGATCTAGACCCTGAGACACCCGAGATAAGATGGTATAGATCCTGTTATCTCCGGCGGTCGCCACCCGTCTGCGCCACCTCTCCCCGCATCCTAGTCATAACTACTTAGGCAGCCGCTTTCCATCGACCTTTCTCTCACAACCTCTAGTCTGACCGACGAATCATATTCATCATGCCGCCCTTGGCAGGAAATTGGCATAGCCTCTTGATGAGGCATGTCAGAACTTGGAAAGCAGCAGCTAAACAAGTTCAAAAGGCCGTCCAGAGCAAAGTAGCTCAACCGGCACAGGCAGAACTCCAGCCTGTCTTTGTTCGCGCACGACAGCCATTACACCCGGCCGCCCGCATCCGACAAACGCAGAGCCGCTGGTTCAGCAGCTCGTCTCGATCAACCTTCAAGGACACTGTCCGTCGCCTGAGCTCCATCGCCGAACAAGCATCTGGAAACCAGTACAAGCGTAGCTCTCTGCCCAAGTCGACCGTCGGCAATGCCGTCATCCGTAACTCTGGCCGTGCTCCGTTCGCGTCTACCCTCCGACCCAACCTCACCGGTGGCACCTTAGGACGCACATCTGGAGGATACTCGCTTGGAGGTGGTCGTGTTGGAGGTCAGAGATACTTCTCTCATGGCCCAGCCAGCCAAGCACAGGTCGTCCAGAACGTCTCTCAGGCCGTCCGTGCCTTCTTTGTGTCGGGTAACAAGGCTCAATTCAACGGCGTCAACCCTCGCGGCGAGAAGTCGTACAAGACCGTCACTCTCGCCCAGCACGACACTGCTAAGAAGCTCCGCTCGCTCCCCAAGCAGACTCCCGGCTCTTATATCTCTTTCCCCATCAACCCTACCATCACTGCCTTGACCACCCTCGAGGCTGTTGCTGGTTACGCTGACGCCGAGCACGTCAACTCCGAGGGCCTCCTCGATGGTCTCACCGTCGACTTCTCCCGCTCCCTCAAGGACCTGACCGCCGTCCTCAGCGATCTCAGCAAGCTTTCAAATCTGGGCGATTTACCAATCACATACGAAGGCTCATCACTACGTATCCACTTCCCTGGTTGTGATGCTGATACTGTCGACAAATTGAGAGATGAGCTCCAAATCCAGCGAGGCACGACCGTCCAAGACGAAGACTTTGACGACTTTGTTGGATCCGAGATTGCCCTTCTCTTCCCCTTTGCTCCCAGCACACAACCCTCGGACAGTGGCAGCGAGTTTTACGAGTCACCTTCTGGCAGTCACACCAAGCCCATTGATTGGCAAACAATGCTCACACCATCCGAGAGCAGCGTCGGACGCCATCTCTCGATGAAATCAGACACCTTATCGAACGTCGACTATGAGTTTGACAGTCCAGCTATGGTCTCTGATTACGAGTCTCTACACTATTCCAGCTCTGGCGAACACGAAGATGCCCAAAGCCCTCTTGAATACCAAGGGTTCGAGGGCATTTACCGCTTCATCGAGCAATGCGACTCTCACCGACACTGAGAGGAATAAACGTGACTCCTTCCACTTACCACACTTTCTTGGTTCAGATTGTACGATACGATACCCACGGCGTTTGCTCTCTTTTTTTGTTCCATTTCTTTTCTTCAGGGCACCTACAGTATGTAGCGGACCAGTACTCCAGACTTTACCCTATTATCACCATGCATTCTTGTGCAGTGAGTGACGATATGTTGGCTTTCATGCACAACACACGTAGTCACAGCCATACAGTAATGCCACTGATATCCCCTCTCCTCAAGCTATGTCCTTCTTATGTCCACCAAAAAGACGTGATATTTTTGAAAACCCCAAACCTGTCCTATGAGATCACGCAAAGCGATCGCTCCCACGAACTCACTTTCTCGATGGCCGTCATCACAGAACTCGGGGAGGCCTCATCATGCACGTCTCACCGACTTCAGCCCGAGCCCGACAGTATGGTTCACCTTGCCCTCTTAGCTCGATAACGAAATGTCTCTTCGGGGAACCATCATGCCGGGTACCTTGTCTTCGCTTAATCTTCCTCCTTCCGCCCGAGTCGCCGATGATGTTCGGGATTTGGAGACTTGCATTTCTGATGCAGGATAACACGTTTTGGAACTCGATTTTTGGAGGTGTCGCGGATATCGTATGCGAGATCGATGGACGGGTTTGTGTGATGCATTGATGTTTGAGGTGCGAAGTTTCAGATGGTGAGGTGGTACATATTTCAGTACGCTTCCAAGTGCTTTTCGAGTGCCATGTTCGCAGGAAGATCGTTATCAGAGATGTGACTATATGATCAACTGGGTATAGGGCAAGAAACAATGTACCGGGACAAGAAGACCCTGAGTTACCGGGACATCAAGACAGGGTCCGAATATTGGTGATTGTGACGAGAGGACGGATGAATTCATGTATTGGTTGAACAACTTGTTTTTATAGGTCCGGAAATGTATATATTGTGAGGCACGGTAGAGGCACAGTCACGAATGGGTACATGTACAAGAAGGAGCTCAACAATATTGGATGCGTCAGGTGTTTGGTAAAGTCATGATTCATAAAATATGTAAGATCGGTAGGTGCATTCCTATCACACCTGCCTGTGTGGTGGCGAAGCGACATCTGCAGCTTCTTCGTCGTAGATGTTGGCATGTCTGGTCATCAGCACCTCATCATCGGGAAACCAACTCTTGTTCTGCAGTGAGCCGATAGTGACTGGTGCTGGCGGTAACACTTCGTCTTCGAGACCTCTCGAAGTCGAGTTCGATCTTGAGCTCTCAGTAGAGTTTTGTCGCTCTCTAATCGGATCCAACTCGTAAGCTTGGCCAGGTGGAGGACTCTTCATATCGCCGACTACACTGGTGAAATTGCCCATCTGGCGTGGTGGCTTGTCGTCCATTTGAAGATATCCACGCTCGCTGAATCTGATGCCTGAGTAAGGTACCTTGCGCTGTAACGATATCTTCGAGTTTCGACTATGATCAAGAGTCTTGCTGCTACGGCTTGAGTTTGTGGTGTTGCGTGCCTTGTCAACCATTGACTTGAAGAGAGGACGTAATGTTGCTAGTGATGCGGCGACTATTCCTAGACCTGGTTCTATGCAACTCCAGACGCCGATATTGATTGCGTTGCTGAAGAAGACAGGTCCATTTTTGAGACCGGGAATGTATGCGATTCGGATGAGGGAGCTGATACTGCCGACTGCCCCGAGGCTGAGTAAGAGACCAGATGAAATCTTGGCCGACCGCGGGATCTTGCTGTTCCAGAGAACAAAGACGGGAAGGCATGCAAAGGTCCAATCGCTGGCGGCGTTGAGAGAAGCGTGAACATAGTTCAATGGTTGCAAGATTCTGTCAGGTATGCACTCGCCAGCGGCTTCCTTGATCAGAAAGTGTGTTGGAACACCACATTGGAAGACAGCGATGAAGGCGAAAGCTATGCCGAAGATGGTGTAGACTCCCGTTGCAACATATATGACTCTTCTTTGCCATTTCCGCACAACGATCCTGAGGAAAAAGATTGCCAGACTGATTTTAAGGGTGATAGTGGTCAGGATGTATATACCCATCAATGACACTATGTACTGCGGTCTAATTAGCCAACATAAAAAGAAAAGATGGCATACGACAAACCTTCATGATGTGATTAAGCAAGTCCAGCTGGGCTAAAGGACCCTCTTCCAGCACTCGACGTGGTCTGTCACTTTGCTCAAGTCGTTCGATGGAGATCAGAAGACCACAACATGTTGTGAACAAACATAAGGTAAGAAGCATCGTCCAATCATCTTTTCCAAAGGACCGGATCATAATTGCTCGCACGTAGACTCGAAGTGCAAAAGAGATCCACGTCAGGATAAGAAAGACAGTGGCCACGATCAGCATGACGACGGTGCGAGGTCCAAGGGCGGCCACTCTATGCGCTGCGTCTGATATGGCCTCCATGTCAAGGTTGCTGCTAGTCGACCACAAGAATAAGAACAAGAACAAAGGAAAGGTGGAAGAGTAAGATGTTGTATGGCTTGTCGTTAAGCAAAAGAACATGATCGAAACATTCAAGGCAAGAGAGGGAAAGAAAGTCAAAATGGAAAGACCTACAGCCTAGATAAATTGGTTGATGTATTGTTGGCCCTCGAAGGAAGCCATCCAGGGTAGTTAGCCACAAGACCCGAAGCCATGGGTAGAACATGCATGGCTGGCGGGTTTCCGATTCAGCCTTAGGATTTTTACCTCGCTTTACCTCGCCTATTGAGTACGCCGCCAGCGAGCCTTAATTGCGCCAGCAACTTTGGTTCTAGCATGCAGGAACTATTCATTGATGCGACAAGCGGAGTTCTGAATCGAGCAGATTTTGACGTGGGCCTTTCGGTGGAGTCGCGTGGAGCTGGACATGCAGTCGCTCGTGCCAGAATCGATGCATGTCCGGATATCAAGTCGATTGACAGGTGTGGAAAGATATCTCTTTCCCAATACACAGGCTCGTTCCTTTGGGTCGTCAGGATCCGGACCGATGTTTCGTGGCCCCCGCCATCGCGTTTCAATTGGCTTTGAGCGCCACAAAGGCGTTCTTCCTAGAAAAGTAGGCGTGTTACAGATCCACCATGGTTTCTTCATGTTAAGCTGATTCAAGGTTGACTAAAGCGAAGCTTCAAAGGCTGAGGTTGAATCATCAGGGATCTAACGAGGTAGACCACGGCAGGTATCTGCGAATGTGCCGGCGTTTGCCTCGGCGCATGTAGAGTAGCAGAGCCGCTCCGCTTCTTGCGCAGTAACAAACCTTCAACATCGAGGTCAAGATGAATGCATGGCACTACTCCGTATCCCGTCCGTCAAGACTCAAAAGTGTCCATTGATATTGCCAATAAACCATCTCGCCGTTTTGAGGGACATGATCTGCTTGGTTGAAATGATTCCGATTCTCCCCTAAGGTCAGGTCATCAATGCACTGCAGATCTGTCCGGCTACGCTCGTGCCTGCGCTTGACACTCAACAAGAAGGCATGGAGACCCGAGTAGACCTGACCTGTGTCAAAAGAACTGGAGTTCATCAAACAGATTTGGTGAGTGCTCGAGGACTCCACACTTGCGCAATTCGGACCGCGGCGTCCGGCTCCACTGGTTCAGTTTGCTCCACAGGTTGACGACTCTAGAGATGCGTCGAAATCAAGAAGTGCTGCAATGGAGGGATGCTATGATCGGTGATGATATTGAAAGGTATCCAGGGTCGAGTCAGCTCGATATGGAATTACTACAGGTCAAGTGTTTTATCGATGCTATGTGGTCTTTGATACCTTCGATCGAATGGGTTACATGTGAGAAGTTCTTGCGCGTCGAGGTAGCCCTCACACAAATTGGTTCCTCTGATTAATATGAAAGGACGCTTTCTTGAAGGCATGTCGAGCTTGATGGAAGCCGATACAAGCAATTTAGCCGTCACGTGCCTTCGTGCCGAGTCAGCAACCTTTCCCGCGTGGCCGACACGTCGTTCCTGCCTTTGTGGCGAAAGTCCCCCACATGGAAAGGCTACCATCGCGCTAAGTAGTCGCGTCCACCTTCAAAGATGACTTTATGATAAATCGTTCGCCTCCTTGAAATATTTACTGCTTTGACAATCGCTCTCGCAAATCATTCGTTAAACTCCCAATTTACATACAACGCAATGAGTGCCGAAGGACAAGAGCTCGCATCTCAGTCAGGCTATGAAGATGGCGCCGCCGGCGGCCCTGGAGCACCTACGCCACTTTCCGCTCTCGAGGTATGGCGCATTGTCATGATCATCACCTTGACGTGAACTAAGCGTAGTGTAGGGAATGGCCGGTTTGACCAAGAGAGACATCCAATTGTTCATCGAAGGTGGATTCCATACCGTCGAGGCTGTGGCATACACGCCGAAAATGGTGCTCGAGCGCATCAAGGGTGTTTCGGAGCAGAAGGCTACCAAAGTCCTTCTAGAGGGCAAGTTACCCATACCCTCCCTTGCTGCAGTCAATAGCTAACACGGTCAACAGCTGCCAAACTTGTGCCCATGGGCTTCACGACCGCAACCGAGATGCATGCGCGCCGTAGCGAACTCATTTCTATCACGACTGGTTCCAAGCAGCTTGATACGCTGCTCGCGGGTGGTATCGAAACAGGATCTATCACCGAGGTGTTTGGCGAGTTCAGAACCGGAAAAAGTCAGCTCTGTCATACGCTGGCCGTAACTTGTCAGCTGCCCTTCGACATGGGCGGTGGTGAGGGAAAGTGTCTCTACATCGACACCGAGGGAACATTCAGACCTGTCCGTCTCCTCGCAGTCGCACAAAGATATGGACTATCAGGAGAAGAGGTTCTCGACAACGTCGCATATGCGCGCGCATACAATTCCGAGCATCAGCTCGATCTCCTCAACCAGGCAGCACAGATGATGACGGAGACACGCTTCTCACTCTTGATCGTCGATTCGGCAACGGCACTCTACCGCACAGATTTCTCTGGTCGTGGTGAGTTGTCGTCAAGACAGACGCACTTGGCCAAGTTCATGCGCACCCTTCAACGTCTAGCCGATGAGTTTGGTATTGCAGTGCTCATTACCAACCAGGTGGTGGCACAGGTAGATGGTGGACCAAGCGCTATGTTCAACCCGGACCCGAAAAAGCCCATTGGTGGCAACATCATCGCGCACGCCAGCACAACACGTCTCAGTCTGAAGAAGGGTCGTGGTGAGACCAGAATATGCAAGATCTACGATAGTCCTTGCTTGCCTGAGAGCGATGCTATGTTCGCCATCAAGGAGGACGGCATTGGCGACCCAAGTCCCAAGGACCTCGACAACAACTAGACCATAGTACGAGAATGGAGGGGAGGGGCGTACACGAGAAGATGACTTTGCTCTTGAGCTTGCTTTTGCGTTTTTTAAGATACCAGGAGGGCTGGAATGGTTTGCACTTTGGCTTGGCGTTGGCAGGACAAGCATCATCATGAAGCGACGGATACTGAAATGTGGCTCGGAGTCGCGGTGAATAGCTTCTTGATGGACATGACAGTAGAATTACAAAGTTCTGAACTATCAGAGACGTAGTCAGATACTGTTGGAAGTGAAAGAATTGCATCGAAGTGATAGGCATTACGGAGTAGTGAAGCGGCTTGCTTGACTCGTGTTTCGTTCAGCAGTTGCAGCAAAAAGTCGGGGCAGCTCCAAGTTTGGTGTTCTTCACAGTCGCAGCTCGGTCCTCAAACAGCAAACGCGCATCAGCAACAATCCCGTTTTCCCGTCGCGTCCATCCTCCCTCGACCATCGCCCACCGCATGTCAAGATTACATGGAGACACAATGGCCTTGACTGTGACGGCTCCACTGGCGCCTTGTGTCTACACCGAGGCTCGTCTGAACATCGAGCCGACCTACGCCAATTCGACCCTGCACATCCCGACAGAGGGCCAGTCCTCGTTCTTCTCGCGCAAACGTTCAAGGAGCGACGAAACTCTTGCCGATGCAGACGAAGACGCTTACGCAAAACGCCATCTGGCCACCGAGTCCTCAATCTTCTTCCGTCGCAACAACAGAAACCCGCGATGCTTCCTCTGGCGCGTGCTCGAAGAGGGAAGGCTGCTACACATCCAGAGCGTCGACCTTGTTCAAGCGCGTAGAAACACCCAGGAAAGCGTCATCACCTTCGCTCTGAGCTTCAGCAATCCCATCAGACCCAATGGCGTCGCCTTTGCCGATGCTGTCGAGCGCGACGCTTTGGAAGTCTTCGTCCTGACGACCAACAACGAGCTCTTCACCTTCACCCTGCGCAAAGACCTCCTCTTGCGCGGCTCACTCCCTTCGGCCACCGAATTCGATCCCGCCAGCTGCTACAAAGTCTACCAATCACCCTCATTCAGCTTCCGCACCCCCTACAAGCTCGTTGCTGAAAGTGCGGTACAACTGCTTGTATCGCTCAGTGACGGTGGCTTGCTACGTCTCACGCGAAACGTCGGAAAACTCCAAGGTCAAGAACTATGGCATGAGACTTTGTTCGGCGAGTCTGGCTGGGGCTCGTCCTTCAAAACTTTCTTCTCTATGAGAGGCCACAACACTATCAAATTCAATGGCTTAGACCTCGAGCCTTCGACCGCTGCTGCTATCGCCATTTCCCCTGACACGAACCACGTCTTTACCGTCTGCCTGGACCACACCCTCAAAGCTTGGAACACAAAAACCGGAAAGTCTGGGGTCCAGACTGATCTTCTCAACGAGAATGATAGAGAGACACAATCTGCCCAATCACAGTATCTTATGAGTCCTGCGCAAGGTACTCTTCTCAAGCTTCATCAAGTTGACGGAAGTCCGGACGGTGACATGTACTACGTTGTCACAAATTCGCCAAAAGACCATCAGTTCAAGTTCTGGGCAGTCATGGATCCCGATGACATCGAGCTGGGCATACGCGACGTCCAACCGGATACTAAGCTGATCCCCCCGCTTGACGAGTTGATGAACACAAATGCCTGGCAGCTTGTCGAGTACCATGTTCGTCCTTCAAAGGGCTGGCGCAATACTCAACTTTGGATCAGAGTCAGATCTGGTGCCATTTGTAAGATATTCACCCTCACCTTCGACCTTCTTGCCGACTCTGAGGATCTCGAGGACGCGTGGCGCAACAACTGGGCCTTTGTCGACGATGGCTCACTTACCATCGAGTCTTTGATGAATGACCCCTCCTTTCCCGGTGATGCGGATATTCAACTTGCCGTAGAAGACTGTTCCAGCCTTAGCGACAGATGGCTCGACTTCCTCTTCTATCCTGGCAGATTTAGTGTGCCTATGCTCGAAAGCGCCTTGCACATCTACAAAAAAGGCCTGAAACTCTCCTCTGAACCATCGCGGTCGCTCAAGGAAAGTCCACTCAAAGGGAGAATCTGTGATGCTATTGCTGCCAAAATCAGTGTTGACCAGACCCCCGAAGGCCATCTCGACTTTGACAAGTACCAGTCAGAGATCGCTTCGCAGTGGCATGTCTTCTTTGGCCTCGTTCGGCACCTTCATACACGACGTGGCGATTCCCTCTCCCTGGCGTTCGACACAGAGACCGATCTAGCATGGTCGGTCAGAGCGGATCAGGTCGGCCCTGTGAGGCAATGCAGCGAAGTTGAGATTATGAATCTCAATGAGGATGTTTTCCTTACTCAAGAAGATCACTCCATCGTCAATTCGATGCCTCTGGCGGACCATTTGATCGACGAGTATAGTGTGCACGTTGGCCGTCTTCTTGCAGGCGCAAGACTATTCAGGAGGGGCTTGTCATCAGATTTCCAGGCGCTATTTGTGACGGCAAGTGCGGCAGATGCTCTCAGAATTGGATCTGACGACACAACACCAAACGGTACTCAGGATAAGCACCTGGAAGACTTAAGACAGCTCTACGATATCTGTGCTCTTCACACCGAAGTGTCAGATGAAGATTTCAACCAACTTACTGATTCTATGCAAGATCTGGGAGGTCTCGGCGAGCTGGACAATGAGCTCTTCTATTCAGCCATTGAACGTCTCACTCAAGCACAACATGGTGCCGATGGAGACCAAGCGCTCACTCGATACGGAGACAAGGCAACTATCCGTGGTGCTCAGGATACGCTCTCTCTGACCCGTGATATCATTCTCGACCTTCTTGCCTTGGTTGTGTTCATGGCTGGTGATCTTGAGACGGAAGAGTTATCGCCTGCATTCAGACCATCCGAACTTTATGAACAACTGATTGTTAAGCTCAAGGAACACAACGTTTTGTTGTGGCTTGCCAGCAACGTGCGAGAGGAGCCAACAAAGAAAGCCAAGGACACTGTCGACAGCACTATTTCGAAATCCAACAAGTCTCAGTACCACCCTACCTTAACGGTGCTTGAAAGCATCTTCATCGGAGACTGGCACAGCTTGCGGTTCCCAACCTCGGCGACTCTACCTTCCCTGATTACTTATTGGTGTCGCGCATGGACGTATGGAGCCAACATCTCCACTGCTTATAACGGTGTTGTCACCCATGTTTTGGGAAATCTCCTGAAGCACCAGGACTACGATCTGGCCACAGACTTCCTGAGATTCGTACCGGAAGGACCTTGGGCTTCATATCTCCGAGGAAGACTGAATCTCCCAATCGGAGAATACGCTGTGGCTGCTGAGTACTTCAAACAAGCAGCCGAGCCTCTCGCTGATAAGAGTATTAACATTGATACTCTGGACACATCCAACTTGATCGATCTGCAAGCGCGGAACTTCTTCAGCGATGGACTGCCTCGCTACTATCTGCACATATCATACCTCTTCGAGCGTAGCAGATTACATGCATACACAGCTGACTTCGCTTCGCTCGCGGCGCAAGAGTTTGCAGTGAACTTTGAAAACTTCGATGATAACTCACTGATCGACCTGGACACTCGCAAGCAGGGCATGCATGGTAGCCCGGCAGCCACCAGAGTTAACTTGGCTATGGAGGAAATCAAGCTGTTGCGTGTGCGCGAACTAAAGGAGGACATCCTGACGCGCGTTTTCAACGCCTCGCTGCAGATCTGCCGGTACAAGCCTGCGTTTGATGCTTTGCTTGTCTTTGGTAATCCTGTGCTACGCAAGACCTCACTCCAAGCTCTTCTGCAATCTCTCATCTCAACCAACAAGATGAGCACGCTCCTATCTCTGCCATTCCCAGAATATCTCCTTCCCGAAGTGGATGACATTCTACTGACTCTATCACGCAAGCACCTTTCATTCTCGCCTACCCCAACACCAGGACAACCTCAGTACCATCAGGTCATGTACACGTGGCGCATCCATAACAACGATTTCCGTGGAGCAGCTGAGATACTCTTCGAGCGTCTACAACGTCTTAGACATAGCACCGCTAAGGTATTTGAGCCTGATGATGAAACTCTGGTGGAGGCGTATTTGGTCCTCATCAACACGCTCGCTTGCTGTGGCAAAGACGAGGGATGGATCCTTGCAGAGAGAATCGAGGAGGAGTATCAGCGTGGCAAGGTTGTATCGGCCAGCCATAGCAAGAAACGCAGAATCGTCACGTTGGAGGATGTGCGCAAGGAGTACCAGGCAGAGCTGGACCGCAGAAGCGAGATGCAGCAAGGCAGATTCGCACTAACTGCAGGAGACGAGATGGACATGTTCTAAGGGATGTTTTTTATGATAGTGCTTCACTTTCACCAGGTCACCATGCAAGCGACAAGATCAAAAGGGTCGGGAGGTGACAAAAGAGAAATGGGCAGGAAATCAGGCATAGCGCAGGAGTTTATGGCGTATAGTAAATGTAAAGATAGTTGCAGCTGTATCAAGAAAGGTCTGCATGTTTGCCGAACCACCATTACCCTTCGATACCCCGTCAAGTGGCACGTATCGATCAAGCAAACGGAATTACTGGCAGCAGTGCTCAACTTATGGCAGCTGGAGAGAGAGGAAAGAACAAGTTATGACGAAGGGCGTTAGGGCTGTGCCGAAGCGGCCGAGGGTGAGATTGGCGGAGGTCGGTCACATCACTGGGCAACAACGACAGGCATTGAGTTGGCCAGAAAACAAGCAACGAACAACAATGTCGAAATCGACCTTCTTTCTCGTGTCGCTGCCGACGTCCATCTCACAATCAAATGACCGCGACGAAGCGCTGACGGCGTTGAGATCCGTCGTGTCCACCGACAACGGCACGACGTACCCATTCAGCATCCCGTCGTTCAAGATTGGTACTCTGGATGCGCTGGTACAGCAGGCCGACGACCTGCAGAAGCTGGAACAAGGATGCAAGGGTGTTGTGGAAAAGGTGGCCGACTCGCTGAAGAACATCCTTGAGGGCGACGAGGACAAGATCGCCGACCAGAAGAACGTCAACGACAAGCCCGTCGACCACTACCTGCAGAGCTTCCAATGGAACAAGGTCAAGTACCGCGCCGAGAAGCCCATCTCGGAGCTGGTCGACATGCTCCAGAAGGTAGGTACCCTCTTTCTTCATTGAAGTAGTCGCATTATCTAATTGGAGCACTACAGGATATCGCCAGCATAGACAACGACGTCAAGACCAAGTTCAACCAGTACAACTCTGCAAAGACCTCGCTGGCCTCGGTCCTGCGCTCGCGCACCGGAAACCTTTCTCAAAAGTCGCTGACGTCTATCGTCAACCCGGACAAGCTCCTCGCACCCGACGCTTCGGAATACCTTCAACAACACTTGATCGCCGTCCCCAAGAATCAGGTCAAGGATTACCTACAGAGCTACGAATCTCTGTGCCCTATGGTCGTGCCCCGCTCGTCAGTTGAACTGGCCAAGGATGACGAGTTCAGCTTGTTCGCTGTCACAGTCTTCAAGAAGCATAGTGCCGAGTTTGTTCACAAGGTGCGCGAAAGACGCTGGACACCGCGTGAGTGGAAGTTCAACGAGGGTGGACGTGAGGCAGAGGAGCGTGAGCAACAGAAGCTTGAGAAGGACGAGCGTCGTGTCTGGGGTGAGGCTCTCCGTCTCGGTCGCACTGGCTACAGTGATGCTGTCATGGCCTGGATTCACGTCCTTGCTCTGCGTGTCTTTGTTGAGACGGTCCTGCGCTACGGTCTTCCTCTGAGCTTCGTCTGTGGTCTTGTCAAGGTAAGAAGATGCAACGCCATCCTTGACATATACATAAATGCTAATTTGAATACTAGACGGACAAGAAGTTGGTCGAGAAGGCCAAGAAGAACCTCGATGGCGCCTACTCACACCTTGGCGGAAACGCTTTCGGTCGCGACAAGAAGGGCAGAGTCACCAAGGACGATGCTCAAGTGGCCAACGACCTGCAAGCAACTGGTCATGCTGGTGAGGACTACAGCGCATTCGTCTTCTATCAGTTCGAGATTGCATGAGCACAGCATATTGAACTATACTCCTTCCTGCCTTAGTCATTCCGGCCAGCGTTCCCTTTCCCACTTCTGTTTTCCTGTCCATAGACACTCTATACCCAGCCAAATTTCGCAGGTTGTCCATACAAAAAAAAAAGAACTTAATCAGGTTCGTCGTCTACTTTTTGAGATAGGTACAGTACATGAAGACGTTATATGCGATTGGAAATGTAGAAACCGACAATATGGGTATCAAGAACATTTAAGCAGCCTGCTTCAGGAGACCCTCCTTCTCGAGGTACTTGGTGATGATGACAACAGCCTCCTCGACGCTTGTGTTTGCCGAGTCAATGTGGATCTCGGGCTTCTCGGGGGCCTCGTAAGGAGCGCTGATGCCGGTGAAGTCCTTGATCTCGCCGGCGCGGGCCTTCTTGTAGAGACCCTTGGGGTCACGCTTCTCGGCCTCCTCAACGGAAATGTCAACGTAGACCTCGATGAAGGGGAGGGGGGTGTCGGTGTTGGCGGCCTGCTCGTGGAGAGCACGGGCGGTCTGACGGTCGGCCTTGTAGGGAGAGATGAACGAGGTCAGGGCGAGGCAGGATGAGTCGGCGAAGAGCTTGGCGACCTATACAGATAAACAGTCAGAATTCAATTCATATATCAATGACTTTAGAATAGAAAAAGACATACCTCTGCGATACGGCGGATGTTCTCGTTACGGCTCTTCTCGTCGAAGCCAAGGTCCTTGTTGAGACCGAAACGGACATTGTCACCGTCAAGACGGTAGGCAGCAAGACCCTGCTGGAGAAGGTGCTGCTCAAGAGCAGTGGCAATGGTCGACTTGCCAGAGGCGGAGAGACCGGTGAACCAGATGGTAGCACCCTGCTGCTTGCGGAGCTCGCTACGCTCCTTGCGGGTAAGACCAGCGTGCCAGGTGATGTTGCTATTGTTCAATTCACGTCAGAAATACTGCATAAAGATACCTGATCGAAGGCATAACTTACGTAGACATTTTTGAGATTATGTGGTGAAATATGGAGGGGTTGAAGGAGGGGAAAAAAGATGGTTCCTGTATGCAAGATTCGGAGGGGCAGTTGAGATTGTCCGATTGCGTAGTCCTCCCCACCGACACCGCCAGCACGTCAACACCAAGCCACGCCACAGCGCTCACTGGGCAAGAGCCTCTTCTTTGACTCGTCGACTCGAGCGGGTCGGTCCGGGTCGAGCTAACCTGCCCCTCGGGGTTACCGTCGGCGAAGGTCGGGGGAAGCTCCTTCCTATGCGGGCGCGGTTACACGAACCTATGTGGTGCATCCTTCCGAGAGCCTCACTCTTATCGATTACTTGTCAAAGTCTGTCTGTTGACTCAATCCATAATATCCATAGTTCAATCGGAACATTTGCTTGTACAAGAGACGTTCACAGTTTCGTCAATTTCCATTCACATTTGCCTGCCTTGCTTCTCCATCACTGGACCTACTCAGTCACTTCCTCGACCATGTCTGCTATGCGTTGTTCTATCAGAGCAGCGACCCCTTTGCTCCGTGCTTGCGGTCCTAATGCTGTCCGCCGAGCACATATCGGCACTCATGCGCCAGCTTCGAGGTTGACTCAATTGCCTAGCAGACAGCAATGTGTCACACCAGCAGCAGTACGATGCTACGCCTCGTCGACTGAACAGGCCAACTCTAAGACAGGTCTCTATGATCTTCATGTTTCCAAGGGAGCCAAGATGGTCCCCTTTGGAGGATTCATGATGCCCGTTCAATACAGCGACTTGGGCGTTGGTGAATCGCACAAGTGGACGAGAGAGAAGGCTAGTTTGTTCGATGTCAGCCACATGTAAGTTCGGCTCTCCCTGTGATTTAGTTGTAGTCTATCCTCTTTGAACCGTTTTGACCAACACAACGTTCCTTCCTCCAGGGTTCAATATCACTTCACCGGACCCGGAGCAACTGCATTTCTGGAGAAGATCACACCAGCAGATCTGCAAGCACTACCACCTCATCAATCTACCCTTTCAGCATTGCTGCACCCCCAGACTGGAGGTATCGTGGACGACACAATCATCACCCGTCTGACTGAGGACAAGTTCTACGTCGTCACCAACGCTGGTTGCAGAGAGAAGGACGCCGCTTTCCTGACCTCAAACTTGGACGCCTGGAACAACGCAAACCAGCCCCGCGTAGACAAGTATGAACTAAGGAACCAAGGACTGGTAGCTCTGCAAGGGCCTCTGGCCGCCGACATTCTTCAATCTGTACTCGCCCCTTCCTCCGATGATATTGACCTCAAGTCCCTCTACTTCGGTAGCTCCCGATTCCTCACCCTCAGATTTGCGTCCGGCGAGACTTCTAAGCCTGTCCTCGCTTCTCGTGGCGGCTACACAGGAGAAGATGGCTTCGAGATTTCCGTTGCACCCGAAGATACTGTCGCAGTCACAGAATTACTGCTCGCAGCTGGCGGACCCGAGAAGCTGAGACTCGCAGGCCTGGGCGCCAGAGATTCGCTCAGACTGGAAGCAGGCATGTGTCTCTACGGCCATGATCTCGACGACAGCACAACACCAGTGGAGGGCGCTCTCGGCTGGATCGTAGCAAAGTCACGTCGTTCGGCTCCTCGCAACGAGTTCAATGGTGCAGAGGTCATTCTCCCCCAATTGGTCCCTGTCAGCAAAGGTGGCAAGGGTGTTTCCCGTCGTCGCGTAGGATTGCTCGTCGAAGGCGCCCCCGCACGCGAGGGTGCACAGATCGTGAATGCTGAAGGTCAAGTCATCGGTGCAGTCACGAGTGGATGTCCTTCGCCCACACTGAAGAAGAACATCGCCATGGGTTATGTCAAGGATGGTCAACACAAGTCTGGTACTGAACTAGGCGTCGTGGTCAGAGGAAAGACGAGAAAGGCCACAGTTACAAAGATGCCATTTGTGCCTAGCAAGTACTGGAAGGGTGGCATCTCACCTGCTTAGGTTACTTCAGATCGGAGAAAACGCGGATGGATGCAAGCAAGGAGATTGGAAGCAAGATACTTCAACACTGAGACGATGCGCGAAAACGATGACTTTAACATGTCCAACACAAAAAGACAAAAGCAGCTAAATACAAGCAAGTAATTTTTGCTCCCACCCTCTGATCGCATTTTCCTAAAAGCACTCATGCATTTTGATGATTATATTTATAGCTAGAGTGTCCGCAGGAGAGATGGAAATCCGTGTTCCTATAGAGCAGTGTCAAACACAGGTTCCGTACATGCGATGAATGTTGAAAATCATCCTGCCTTTTTACATGTCGGTTTAGGGGTTTAGTCTGCGCTCAGGGATGTCGAGAAAGATGCAAATACAGATTTCCCTTTTTGTGCACACGCATGTCAATTCTGGAATTTGTTATCGAGAGAAGGTCGATCATTGGTTATAAACTTGTATTTGCGAGGCTAAGACTAAGCAGTCATCCTAGCTTTCTAAGACGAGTACCGGAATTCGAGAAAACTGACAGAAAAACAAAAGCTGTAGGATCACCTGATTTAGGAGGATCATGCAAAGAGAACCGCCAACGCCGCGCTATTGTGCAGAAAGAAAGAAACAAGCAAAATTAAAGAATCGTTTGAGTAAAGGCAACAATCTTATCCACAGAGAAGAGAAGAGAGCGAAAGATGAACAGAGCACATCAGGCACTCTGGGGCAGCAGCAGAGGTGCGATGAATCTCAGATCCCAGGTTCTTGGGTCGGGTCCGAGTTCAGATATGGGTCTGTCCTTGGCTCTGAGAAGATCATAGGCTGAGACGTTGGTACGTTCGATCCAGGCGGCTGCGAGCTGCAACTGCGACTCGGCAGCGGGGCCTTGGGTCTCGGAGCTGTAAGCCTTGTTGTGCGAGCTTGGGATGACGATCAGACTACCAGTGTGGCGGACCAATGTGGCAGGAGGAAGACCGCGCATGCGGAGAAGCAGATGCACGAGGTTGCTGAAGGATTCACCCTGAGGCCAGAAGTGGTTGGGTGCTTCTTCCAACGCCCAGTCTCCTGGACGATCGGAGGTCTCACCAGGAGATGCCACGGGCTGGTGAGAGGAATCCTCGTTGTTGTCTGTGGTCAGCTGAGCGTGAATGTCGTCGTTGGAAGAAAATCCGGTCGGATCGAAGGAGCGATAGAGACCAGTCATGCGCTCGACGCAATTGAGCAGGATGACGGCAGCGAGGAAGGTCAGAAAAGAAGACGACTGTTGACGTTGCAGGAGACGGCGCTCAAGCTCATTCATGACGAACTTTGCTTGCTTCTGGCAGTATCGCTCGGCGGCATGCTGCAGCTGCGCGTAGATGACGGTGTAGTCTGTGGAGTCTTGTGAGAAGGCCTTGCGGTCCGACTGGTTCTTGTCTGAAGAAGCAGATGCGCCTTCCTCGGGGTGCTCGCCGTGGACAGCTTCCATGACTGGAGGGTGGTTGGGCTCGTAGAAGATGGACCAAATGGGCTCATTCGAGATCAGAATGTTTGTAGCAGCCCAAAGGTTGATCAGCTTCCCAAGTAGAACATCATTGTGATCAACACTCAGCTCAGTAGCGACTTCGAGAGTGGAGCGCATGAAGGTCGAGGGTTCGCGCGAGATGCACTGCATGATGACCATGTGCAGGTAGCGTTCCAAGGTGGCAGCCAGCGTGTCTGGGTCTCGACGGTAGTTAAGCATAAAGATGAGAGACGGGGCGGTGGGAGGTGTCATCAGAGCGGGAAAGGTGGCATAGATGTGTGTGTCGGCAAAGAGGGTGACCTCGATTCTTCCAGGCAGCTGCATGGGCTCTACGCCTTCGAGGGCACCGAGGACGGTATGGTGGTCCTTTGCATGGAAGAAGGAGGACGAGTAGAGAGTGAACTCTTCGGCAATACGAGAGCGGATGCATGCGTTCTTCCACAGTCTGGCACTCTCGATGTTCCGGCAGGTGCCGCAGGGAGTGCCTTCAGAGCAGGGCTTCTTCAACATGCGACAGCGGAGGCAGGCGCCCTTCTTGCGCACAGTCTGAACTTCCTTGCGTCTCTCTTCAGTAAATCTGCCGCGCACCTTGTTCTTGTTGGCGCGTTGCAGCAGACCGAAACCGCCATGGTTGACGGTGAATGCTGGCTCTGAGTAGTTCTGCGAAGCGGCTTCTTGTGGCTGTGGTGTTTGAGTGCCAGTAGATTGCTGGGACGGATGATGGACTTGGGCAGGAGACTGTACAGGCTGTTGGGGCGATGGCTGTGCTGGTTGCTGTACAGGTAGGTGTGGCTGCTGAGACTGTTGTGCTTGTGGTGTGTGTTGAAGCTGCTGAGGCTGTTGTGACTGCTGACGTTGGTGTTGCTGGGACGACTGAGACTGCTGGGGCGAGTGCTGAGACGGGGCGTCTTCGATATGATTAACGAAGGAGGAGTAGTCTTCGGACTGTTGTAGTTGCGGATCCACATGTTGATGGGCATGGGTATGTTGATGCGAATGCAAGTGTGAATTCGGGTGTGGCAGCGGGTGCTGGCGTTGTGGAGCAGCGTCAGATTCAGCTCTGCGCTTTCTTGACTTCTTGGGGTGCAACTGTTGGGCCAAATCCGTGGCAGCACTTGCCGTGTGCATCAAGGGGCCGTTGTCCTTCTCTTGGTCCATGTGCTGTCTCAGTTGGGCTACCAGAGCCTCTTCGTGCTGACCATTGGCCTGCAGTTGACGTGAGACTTCGGCAAGGGCGTCTAGACCCGAGGGTTCACGGCGTGGCATCAGAGGGAGATCTCCATCTGATTGGGGAGTTGTGTTGTTCGAGGCGGTATAATTGTCGGCGGGCTGCCACAAAGCGCGTGAGCGGTCCTCGTCGGTGATGTTTGGGCACTTTTCAAACAAATGGCGTGTCAAACTGTCGGGTCTTCCTTTGGGAAACTGGTTTTGTCTTTGTCAACAACAGCATACAAAGTACTCGAGCATGCTCACTCACCACCTCGCCGCATCTTTTACAGCTGTGTTCGTATCTGTTGCTCTGGTCGGCCAACTTGGCGCCTCTCTCGAAGAACTCGAGGATCAAGGCGTTCGGCTTACGTCCCATGTTTGCGCGACACTCCACCTGGGAGAGGGCAGCGTGGTTTCGATTTTGTTGTCGCTTCTGAGACCAATTTAGCTATCCATTCGCGACAAAGGCGGTGACTGAAAGACCAGGCGGTGAGACACCAGAGCACGTACCACGGTGTTCAGAATGCTGTCTTGCACTGGAAGCTAATGCGATGTCAACCAGATCTCCATCCGAGAAACTCAGCTAGACACGCACGTACCACCACTGTCGCGAGTGCACGGCCCTCTCGGCTAAATGCCGGTCATCGTCATCCTGTTCGGAACTTGAATTCTGCTTGACTGTTTACAACTACAACTTCGACTTCGCTTTGAGTATCTCCTTCTGGGTCAAGGCCTGGATGAAGCCATCAGACATCTGCGACCTCTTCTCTCTGGGTGTAGTTGATCGAAGAGCCTCCAACTGAGTATACTCGTCTTTCCAACGTCTCAACTCCTGCAAGAGCCATCCACTGCACTGATCTGCCGTTTCCTCTACTCGCTCCATCGGCATCAGATGTCCGCCACCTTGCATAACATACTCCTGGACACGGCCCTTGACTGTACCTCCGCTACCTCCTGCACCCACCCCTGTGACTTCCAATTTGTCTGCTCGGTATCTGGATGTGGACAGATCTGACTCTGTACCAAAAACGTACAGCACCGAAGGTCGGAGGTATGGCAACTGCTTGAACAGGTGGAAGCTCTCTGGCCGATAGAACGGCGAGACAGGTGGCAAAGTGACATCGACATCTGGGTGCGTCAAAGGGTTTGGATTTGTGTCAGGAGCAGGATTCGATAGAGTCACGAAGTTGCCTCGCATGAAGGTCATGACTTCCTGATGTTTTGTCGTCTTGAGCGTGACTTCGATCTCGCTCGTTTTGTTGGGTGACATCGTGCTGCCAGACACGTCTGCACCTATCGCTGGTGGTGTTGATGATATTGCAATGTTCGGGTACAGTTTGGTTGGCAGGTCTCGTAGAGCGTGATCCATCCAGCGATCCAGTACACGTCGATCCCAGGTTTTGAACATGGGCGATTTCTCGAATGCTTTGCGGGCCGCTGTTCGACTTGGCCATACGTCTCTCCTTCTCGCGGACAATCGACCTAGATTGTAGTTGCTGAGGGCAGTCTCCTTTAGAACCACGGGGTCAATCAAGACCAACGTGCTCAACAGACGAGGGTGCATCAGTGACAATGTAATCAGATGTGCTCCCCCCATGCTGTGTCCCACGCCAACTAATGGCTGAGGCATTTGCTCGCGGAAGTGATTGATCATCAAGAACAAGTCGCGAGGATGGTCGAACCACGATGCTATCGAGGTTAGAATTGAGTTAGGAAGGACGATGCAGACAACTCACGATCGTTGCCGAGTTTGTCCTCATTGAGAACACTAGATTGACCTTGATGTGCTACATCCGCAATCCAGATGCTACGGATCTTGATACCTTCGGCCTTCAGCCTTTGGTGCATCTCATCCCACATGGGCTCATACAATTCCTACAGCAAATTCTGTTAGCGTTCTTCTTCGGCTAAAAGACGTCTGAGCCACCTTTGGGAAGCCATTAGCATGTGCAGCAATTATCGTGACATCTCCTTTTTGCGGCGACAAGTTGTCAAGCGGGGTGTACTGCTTGATGGCAAGATGGAGCGTGTCCTCCTGGCTATCTGCAGTCGCGAACGGGTACTCTCTGATATATGCACATGGCAACGTATGCTCTTGAATTCTAAAGGTTGAAATGGACATGATGATTGTCTATGTGAACGACTATGATGGGATACAGGGAGATGGCCGAGTTATTGATCGAGTCGCTCGAGAGTTTGGCCGAGGTTCCCCAGAGATTACCGAGGCGTCGGTTGATCGTCATACCAAGCGCATTGGGTCTCCTTCTCTTTTGCATCCAGCTCCTATCTGCAGCCATACTTGTCCTGCGATCCATCCATCACAATGCATCCGGCCCTTGGTCCGACCCTTGATCCGACCAAATGAGGAGGTTGGGGGCTATCTATGAAGGATTCAGACACGAGATTGGGTCTTCATCTTACGAGCTGGTTTCTTTCCGGCCGCGAAGATGCACAAAGTGAGCCCACTGCTCGCCTTGTAAGATCTCACTCGAGTGAGCATTTCACTGGAGATCCCACGTTTTTGAAGAAACACATTGCAGTTTGACAACTATCGCTCGACAGTACGCAATTCTTAGGGCAGAGTCTCTGGGGTGAGACTGACAAGCCCACTGCGTGCTTATCCGCCGTGTCTTTCTTGAAGTTCATTTTTTGATACCTCTCACAGTACCTTGGCATGGGTTGCACTTGCATTGGGCCACATTGTTGTTCAATAGGCTCCAAAGATGAGGGCAGAACTGCTTGACCGAGGGGTATCTGGCACGAGCGTGTCCGTAAAGAAACACATCGCCACGCTTCGCTGTCGACTTCCAGACCGTGTAGTTGGGAGGGAAGCCCGTGAATACCAAGTTCACGTCGTACAACTCAGCTGCAAATCATTAATTGCTGGTAGGTTATTGTATTGGAGCGGCGACCTTACAGTATGTCTCGCTCAGCATCTTCAGATAGTGGCCGGGGTCTTGCTTTTCCAGACCGGTGATGGGTGCAGGAATCTTTTCAGACTTGCCGTCGCTCCAGTAGATGTATTGCAGAGGGACAACGATCTGTTCTTTGTTGGCAACCTTCTTATCGATGATGTCCTTGGTCTCTTTGAGGGCATTTGAATTCATGGTCGCGTTTTGGGTTTAGCGTAGGACGTTTGTGGCTAGCGTAGACGATGTAAACATCGCTTAGCGTAAAGAAAGACATCCGGGCTTTTGTCCGTGTCTGACCGCCAAACACCGGCAACTTGGTCTGACTGCGAAGTGTTTCCGTGTTATTCTTCTCACTTTTGGCTTGCGAACATCGTCTGTGGTTTTGGATAGTGTTGAATTTCGACGCGAATACGGCCGTCAACAATCATACATGCTCTGTATCACTATCATGATATAGATTCAACACACAAAACACAAAAAGGAGAATTCCAATCACAACCAAAGAGCTTCCTGACACGATTAGGGATGTCTCTAACAGAGGCCCAGAGAGCAGTTGCCGCTGCAGTTGATGCGGAGTTCATGAGACCACGATCCCCTCGACCCTTACAACCTTCCAAAGACTATCGACCAAGACTACGACCCGCTGCCAACATCCGTCAGATCACTGAACACAGAGCTCTGAATCCCGTCAACTTTCCACATCTTGCAGAATGTCTCGACGACCTCATCGAGGCAGGGGCGTCCTTGAGTGGCTCTGACTCTGATGAGGATCCAGATTACGAGCTACCTCCGCCTAGATATCACCGCGAAGGCAAAGAGTTACCGCGCGAGATGATTGCCTATTACAACAGAGGTGTAGCAGAGTCGGCCAAGGAGTTGGAGGAGCGACCACTATCACCTGTTTCCGACACTGAATATTTTGGGCGCGAGATTGTTGAGCCTGAGCCGGAATCTGATGAGGATCTGGACTCACCATCGCGCCAACTCAAGGAAGAACTATCGCAAATGTCACAATCAGAGTCTCATTTTGTGGGTGAGGTGGAGGATCCACTCGCACACCCAGAGGTCCTTCTATTTATCCGACAAAGCCCTCAGGTGCCGTCCTCGAACTCCGCAGAGAATACGTTGAAGCCAGGAGCCCAACCCACCAGGTCGAACAAACGCAGACGTCTGGCATAGAGGAATATGCGATTCGGAGTTTGCAAACTATCGCCTACCTCAGTCCACGAAAAGGCACCTCTGGACGCAACACAGAAACACATACAACATCTCGGCAGCACAACAAGCATGCAAGAACATTCACCAAAAGAGACGAGCGACACTCCCCTACGTTGGTTTAACATTACCAGCGGAAAAGTCTCTGATTCCACGCCGACACGAAAACTTCACAGACCCGCGTGGATGTCGAATGTTGAGTCAGCCAAAGAGGCAATGTTCGTTCGCATGGACAGCTACTTGGCCGATACACTGGGAAAAAGAGAGGCTGCACATCGAATCGTGTTGAGATCAGCGGCAAAAGACCAAGCAGGACAGGGCTGTATCATCGACCAGGCGCAGTTCACGAGGCAAGCTTGGAAATCAGAGTTTTGCCCTTGATACGTCCTATAGAAAGCCGAAACCCGCTAAATCTGTGTCACAACTAACTCAATCACTCTTGCCTTCCAGTCACAGCCCAACCTTTATATACCAGATATTCCAGGATCCTTTTAATAAGCAAAAACAGCCGTGGTAGTGTAGTGGTTTAACACACCCGTGGTCTTAACACGTGCGCAGTCATTCGTTGTTACTCAACGCCGTGTCAGTCTAGATCC